>ERZ836441.2628-NODE-2628-length-13756-cov-13.167330_pt1 | contig 13756 bp, 17 predicted proteins | sample MGYA00519686_ERZ836441 | MGnify/ENA primary metagenome ERZ836441 (study PRJEB31850, sample SAMEA3708800) | human gut metagenome | biome: human gut; feature: human-associated habitat; material: faeces | place: China | collected 2014 ... | reverse complement strand
GAAATTTATACAATGAGCGAACCATCAAAAAACTTTACAAATTCGTGTCGACTATGATATAATATAACTATCAAAGGGAATGAGCGCTCACCTTTGAACAAAAACAAAACTAATCTAAAACAAAAGGAGAACCAATTATGGAAACAAGCGCATTGATTGCAACCGCAACAACCCACGAAAGCAAAGTAAATCTTTTCCGCGCACTGACCAACGCAAGTTCGTTCAGTGAAGCAGTTAACAAAACACTGTCTGTGGTGCAGATTATCGACCAGCCCGCAGTCAACGATAAGGGCGAGCCGGTCAACCGTTATTTCTTCCTTTGCGAAGATGGATCTACCTACATGTCTATGGCCTTGGGTGTGGATAGCTGTGTTAAAGCAGTAAGATCCATTTGGGGGCCGGATTTTGCTGAACCCTTGCAGATCGTTCCTTGCCATGTTAAGACGAAAAACGGCCACACTTATAAATTTACTGTACTGTAAATTTATTAAAAATTCAAAATTATAGCCCGGATAAACCGGGCTATAATCATTTGATGGTGAATGTCTATGAAAAAATTTATTCATACTAAACAAAGAAAAGCGGCACTTGCAACAGTAATTCGCGGATATAATTATAATATTCGTCGCGCCAGTGCTTTGAAAGCACATGGTAAATATCAAGGGGTTGTACTTCCTAAAATATTAAATGTTGAAAAAGAATTTTCAAAAATAACAACAGTTCAGGAATACAACGAGTTGATAAATCGTTTAAGGGAAACAGCGCGGGCAACTCGCGAAGAAAAAATAATTCAATTGGGTAGATACAAAACCATAGACACGCAAACCACACGAATAATTAAAAAACAGCAAGAAAGAAGCATTCAATCATTCATTCAAAATGAAACACCTGCAAAAACAGAGTTCAAATCTGCCAAAGCGCTAAGCCAATTTATTTATGAATACCAGCAAGAAACATTTGAATCATTTAACGAAGCGCGGGCAGAGGTATTCAAAGAAAATGTTGCAACCGCTTTAATGGCTTTAGGGCTTGAGGATTTACATGTAGAATGGCAACATTTGTCACTTATTCAAGTTGATTCTGTAAATCGTGCATGGCCTGAGGCGGTAGAGGTAATGTGGGCGGCGTATGATTCAAAAGATCCTACGCAAATTCAGGAAGCCTATGACCGAATGCGAACAGCTATAAACGGAGTAAAGGGAAAGTAGAATGAAAGAATTTATTTCCGATTTTGAAACACAAAAGGATCCGGAAACTGGGGTCATGTCTGTGTGGGCGTGGTCTATTGTCGAGGTTGATAATTTGTCAAATATTCAATTCGGAAATAATATTGAAAGTTGGCTTTCAGCAATTCGCGAACTTCCAAACGGATCTTTAATCGGTTTTCATAACTTAAAATTTGATGGTAGTTACATTTTAAGCTATTTATTAGGAATTGCAAAATGGCAATATAATGACAATCCAAAAGCAAGAAAAGCAAAAACAGTTGAATGCTTAATCAGTTCAATAGGCGTTCATTATAATTACAGAATAAACTTCACAAAGCGGAAGCATGTTACAATTTATGATACGCTTAAGATATTTAATATGAGCGTTTCGCAAATCGCTAAGTCATTTGGGATTAAAGAGCAAAAAGGATCCATAGACTATGCAACATTTCGCGGATATAACTATAAAATGGCCCCGGAAGAAGTTGAATATATAACCAATGATGTCATAATTGTGGCTAAAGCAATAAAGCAATTCAGGGATGAGGGTCACGAAAGAAACACTATTGCTTCAAACGCTATGCGTTATTATAAACAAAATAGTTACTATTCAAACTATGAATTTTTAACATATTTTCCACACCTTGATGATGATTTGTACCATTTGTTAAAACGGGCTTATAAAGGCGGGTATTGTTATGTCAATCCCAAATTCAAAGGAAAACCAGTAGGCCACGGCAGGGTGTACGATGTAAACAGTTTGTATCCCTCTGTAATGAGCGATCCGAGCAACAAATACCCGGTTGGCACTCCGGTGTTTTTTGAGGGTAAATATAAAGATGATCCAATCTATCCACTATATATACAGTTTATAACAGCACAGTTTGAATTGAAAAAGGGTAAAATACCTACTATTCAAATCAAAAATGATAAACGATTCAATCCTCGCGAATATATAACAACCACTGGTTGTTTAATGGTAAATCTGTATTTAACTAATGTAGATTTAGAAATGTTTTACGAGTGTTACAATATAAAAGAAATTCAGTATATAGGTGGATATAAATTTATAGGTAGATCAGGAATTTTCATTGACTATGTAAATCATTTCAAAGAAATGAAAATGCAGGCCACTATTGAAAAAAATGCAGGGAAAAGAAGCATTGCAAAATTGTTTCTAAATACATTGTATGGAAAATTTGGCGCCAGCAATGACAAATTTGTAAAAAGGCCATATATAAACGATAAAGGAATCCTTGCATATCAAACAGTTGAAACGCCGCGACCTGCAAAGACAGTATATGTACCGGTGGCCGCATTTGTGACAGCCTACGCCCGGCGATTCATTCAAACGCTTTTCATTAAAAATGTAGATCGGTGTTGCTATTGTGACACGGACAGTCTGCATTTAATCGGTGATGATCCACCGGAGGGGGTCAAAATCAGTGACACAGAATTTAATTGCATGTCACACGAAAGCAGTTTTTCAAGAGCAAAATTTTTAGGTTCAAAACTTTATATTGAAGAAGATGAAAAAGGCAACCTTGATGTAAAGGCGGCAGGTCTTGGACAAAATGAAATTGTAAAAAATCAAATTACTTTTGATAATTTCAACACCGAACAAGAATATTTTGGAATTTTGAAAAGCAAAACAGTGCAAGGTGGAGTAGAATTAAGTGAATCTACATTCAAGATACGCGAACGCGGAACACGGTTTTAATAAACAGTGTCGATTATTTCAGCGAATTTTCCCAAATTTATTTACATATTTGGGCATTCGTGGTATAATTAAGACAAGAAATGAGGAAGAAAACAACTAAATTAAAAGGAGTAAAAATTATGACATTACAAAAAAGATGGGATCGGCACTATGAACAAGGCTACTCAGTATCCTATTGGGTGGACATTGAAAAACCAGTTATTATTTTTGATTCGCGTGCAAACGCGGTTGTAAATTATGCAGATTTATCCATTGAAGATCAAAACATGATTGATAAGGCGGTTGATGATTTTGAAGAACCTTTTAACAGTGTGGTTCGATTAGGATCGATATTTTATGAAAGACTCAATTATAACCGTTTTTCGCTTTTGAGAGAAATTAAAGAGTTCGGAAAAACCGTTTATAACATTAGCGATTTTAACGAGGGGTGTAAAAAATGATTCGATTTTTAATCAAACAACAATTCGCTTGGGCTGAAAAATGCTTTGACCGAGAGGGAGAAATCAAAAAGCCTTTTGAACGTTATTTCGCCTCATTCATCAATCAAGTGTTAAAAGGTAAAAAAGAAATAACGCTAACCGCGCCAAACACATTGACCGGGGTGCGATCCCTTATTTACTTTTCAAAGGCTTTGGATTTGATACGATATTTAATTGAAGTTCATGAGGAAAGCAATATTGTTGCTTTAACATTCAAAATGAACGCGAACGCAAAATCAATGCACGCGGCAAGAAATGTAATTGCGAGGTATGAAAAATGACAAAATATGAAAAAATCAAAAACATGACGTTTGAAGAAATGGCAAAATTTCTTGAAGAATTAACAGATCGGTGCAATGCAAGCAGGTGCATAGATTGTCCTTTATGCGAGGGTCTATTTTGTTGCGCCAATGAAATTAGGTATTGGCTTAATAGCGAGGTATAAAAAATGCAACCAGCAGTATCAACCGCTTTACAAGCTATCCTTGCAGATCGAGGGTACAAGGTTCTTGAATTAAAAACATGTTCTGGTGCCACATTTGTCGGCACTAATATTCAAATCAAATTCAACAACGTTCTTTTAACAAAATGCGTCTACTGCAATAACGAATTGTTTTCAACGATTCAAAATATATCGGAAGTGAGAATCTTATTTTTCAGTTAAAAATAAAAGAACCCGGGGATTTCTCCCCCGGGTCTTTTTTTTATTTATACCGTTTACAAGCAATATTATAATCGTATATGCAAATCCACCCGGAGGGGATCCGCGCCCATATATTTTTATTGCCTTTGTAAACCAATTCAAGAATGGTACATTTTGTTCCGCGTTTTAGGTAAGCAATGTTGTTTTTCTCGTCACGATTCAAACAATGCTTTCTGCCGTCCGAAGTCAAATCTTTGATCTTTTTTCGGCCTGTGTTTGCGCCTGCGCCTTTATAAACACCGCGCACATAGGTCAATGTGATTGTCGATCCGATTTTTGGCTTTGGATAGTCAAAAATAGCACCGCGCATTTTAGGCCGAAGCACACCCAGCACCCCATTGTAGGTGTGTTTCACTTTTTTACACTTTGAACCGCGCGGCCAATTTTGATCGAATGATTCAAACCACTTTGTATTACCGTTGCCGGTGGCTACGGCAATATGACCGTAAGGGCCGATTTTTGACCCCCAAACAATTATGTCACCTTTTAGTGGTACGAAAGTAGGATTGTTTTGGATTTTTTCAAACTTTTCAACAAGCGCTTTTCTTTTTTCAAACCCGGTGAAATAATCAACCGCATTCCCCCACGCACCGGGTTTGATACCAAAGCAGGAATTTAGGTATACCTTGGCTAAATCCACACACTGGGCACCGGACACACGGTCATAATCAATTAGCCTACCTTTACATGAATTGTAGAATTGATTGAATGTCATTTCGTGTACCCCCTTTCTTTTGCTTCATCTTTAACAATGTCGCCGGCAATGGCCGCAGATGTGAAGCTATTATTCTTCCACCACACCCAAATTGTGGAAAAGACTGTTAAAAGTGTGGAAAAAAATAAGTACACTTCATCATCTGAAAACGGGAGTGGGTTCTTACCGATCATTGTTAGCACGGAATTTACAAGCGCAACAAAAGTTACGATTGTGCGTATAATGGTATCTTTTGAAACATTTTTCATTTTATTTTATCCTCCAAATCTTGAATGCGGTGGTCTGCTACCTGTTGGCGCAGTTCTTGCAGGGCAATGCGTTGTTGCAAATTGTTATACTGTTCTTGCTTTTTCTCAAGCTGTTTAATTCTGTACAATGTTTTTGAGTTTGCAAGCCACGCGGTGAGCGAGGTGCCCACCAGCGTGACTGCGGATGACAGAATTATAGTTAACTGTTCAACTGTAATTCTAATCACCCCTCAAAAACAATACCGTCAACAACAAGGCCGTTTGCGTCCGAAACAGTGAAAATCCTGTTTCCGTCAAACGCAACCTTAATTGTGTTTGACCCCTCCGTAACCAGCATTGTAAATGCCGATCCGGTTTTGAATCCGTAGAAATATTGGATTCTTTCAACCCCGGAAGCGCTGGAATGATACCGAACGCCGATCCGGCTGGAATGTTGAACCATACCTGAAATCATTTCAGCCGACCAAATTTGTACTCCACCATCGGATCGGGTGTCAATCGTGCCGGAAGTTCTGTTTTGCGCGTCGCAAATCTTGCGTTGACAAATAAGGGTGTTATCAGATTCAAGATTTACCCCGATGTTATGTTTTTCGTAGCCGTAAAGCTGGGATCCGCGTTGCAAGCGAATACAAGGAGTTATCGGCCATTCTTTCAAAGCGCCGGAACCGCCACCGGATAGAACCAGTGTTGTGTTAAGCAAGTTGTACGCGGTTTTGCCGGAAGAATAAATCAATTCAACATCGTTGCAAAGCAACTTATTCACATTTACCGCGCGGATTGTATGCGGTATGTTTGCTTCATTGGTGTTTGAATTTGCGATATTCAAATTATCCAAAGTCACCGAATTGCAATTATGCATTACTAAACCCATGAGGCGTGGCATTGTAGCGGGCGGATCCTTTGAATCGTATCGCCCCGTTATATATACATTACCACCGTTAGCAATGTTAAACCATCGATAGGAATTCGACCCACTTTTAACGTGTATTTCGGCTTCTTGATGATAAATCGGGCAGGCAAGTAGATCCATCGCTTGAAAGATTTGAATAAATGGATTGTCTTTCGTTCCATCGGGCGACCGGTTCATGTGATATGTTCCACCGTTATCAACGCTATTGTTTACATAGATAATGTTGTTAATAGTTGAATATCCGGCACCGTACCCCTGGGTGGTGGACTGTTTAATAGAGGACGGTGTCCCCTGCAACAGAGAGCCGCGCCAAATAGAAATCATTGAATCGGTGGGGTTTACGGCTGTAATCCCCTGCGAATTTGCATAAACATAAAACTTATCATTTACAGTTATATCCTCAAATTCACCCGACCAAAACCGTTGATTGTCCAAATACTGAGGAATGGTGAACTGCCGAATATACACTCCGGATTTATCATATATACGAATTGTATTAGGCGAATAGGTCAGCATTACAAAGGCGGTTGCGTTCGCCTTAACTACTTGCATAATATAGTCAAAACCGGGGTTAGAAAGGCTCACCATATTTGAAGCGGTATTTGTGGCGGGATCCCACTCATATACATTCAAGCCTTGTGAAATGTACATTTGATCGTTGGTTTGATCGTATGCGACAGATGAAACCGCGCTTTCATTGTACCCGACAGGTGGTGAATACTTTTGAATGGTTGCAAGGGTGGTAGGGTTTAACTCAAAGATCGTCTTAGAGGGCGAACCGTTCAATTCACTTACGGCAACAAAAATACTGTTTCTTTTTGAATTATAAACAATGGAATTGGCATGACCCAGCCCCTCAATATCTCGCCGCGCAACCTGCGCACCGTTTGAGTAGTTGAAGATCACCACCGCCGCCGTGGTGGGGTGCAACTCCAAGGTGTGACCCCGGGGGACGAAAGCACACGCATAATAAATATTGCCGCCGATTGTATATCGTGCGCCACCTTGGTTAACAGGGTACCGATCTGTTTCCTGATCAGCGTTTGCAAGATTTTCACCTCGGTATGTGTACCCCAACAGCCAGCGCTCAAAATCAATGTAGGTTGAATGGGGTTGATTTTTGAATGTTACAAAGTCCTTTTTCAGCTGGGCGATTTCCTGACGGAATTCGTCAAAATAAGGATCGCAGATCACGGCAAGAATTTCTTTCAGTGTTCCGTCATCATACCATTTCTGCAACTGCTCTGTAACTGTTTCCTTGATATGTTTATCAAGGTTTTCAAGTAAATCAATTACATAATTTATCAATTCATCATAACTGTTTACTTTTTCAATGACTTCATTCATCTTTTTCAAAACGCCATAAAGCAGTTCTTCAAAAGATAATGAATCGTCGTATACTTGCGGCAGAATTCGATTACAATAAAACCGTCGGAGTACCGCGATCGGGTCAACATCGGGTTTTGGATAATTCATATTTACCTCCTTAATACCATAATGGCATGAATAAGTCTTTATATTCGTCAAGCAGTTCCAAATAAAGACCGTTTACTTCATTTTTATATTGCCGGAACACTTCCCCGGCGGGTATTGTTAAACCGGTAATTGTTTCGATTTGATTTGTTTTGGTGGCTGTGTCATTGCCGGTGGTAGTTGTTCCATTATCCGTTGATTTGTTGGAAGCGGTATCAAAATTGGCGTGATCCGCGTATTTGATTGAAGTAAAATCTTTTGCATTCATCAAATTTCCAGGCAGATCACTTGCCGCACCCCGCATTGTTGAATTTGAATCGTTTTGATTTGAAAAAAAACCGGTTGATTTGCTTTTACCTGTAGCGTTTGAATCCGTTTTGCGATTAAACTTTTGATTTGCAACCGCTAAATCTGCGGTCATCTGTGCGAATCCGTCAAAGGCTTTTGCGTAACCGGGCATGACCTCCATACATTTAGCTTGCAATTTTACTTTCCATAAATAGAAAGTTTCAAAAGCAAACTCGTCTGTTAAATAATGGAAAATGAAAAGAAGTTCAAAATACCGCTTGAAGTTCTCTATTTTCTGCGGGGTTGGATAATAAAAATTGAAGATTTTTTCCCGCGCTGAATCAACACGGTTATATAATCCCTCGTTTCTATCTTCGCATAAATTGTTTACAACAACTTCCAAACTTGTTGTATATCGTGCCATTAGTCCACCTCCTCCGGATCATCAAGGGTGTTGGATTCATCATTAAAGGTGGGTTTATCCTTTTCGATGATTTCACTTTGCACCCGCGGTTTAACAGACACATCAAGACCGAACCGTTCATTGATTAGTTTACAAGCGTTTTTCCGTTCATATAACATGGTCTCCAAGTTAATTGATACAAATTGATTATTTGCGTTAACTTCATCGGTGATAAGGCGCTCAGCTTTTTCGTTCTGCACATTATTAACACCAAGGAACGAAAGAAATTCAGCTTTGTAACTTTCAAGCAATGTGTAAAGATCCTTAGCCACCAACGGCGCCCCGGTGTTTACACTGTCAAAACAATCATTGAAATCATTGTCTTTGTCAATAAAAATATATCCCTGTGACCCGTCATATTTTGCAAATAGATTTGCGAGTGCTAATTTTTGATTTGAAGTGCCTTTCAGGATGATCGGCGTTTTTTGTGCGTTAACATTTATATCAATAATTTGTTGTGTTTTTGCAATTTTATCAACAAAATAATTTATATAAAATAAGGTGGGAGTCCACATCGGATTATTTTTGATTAAAACAAAATCGTCCGCGTTGTATTCCTGATTAAAATTGATTCCGTAGCCGTTGATCTTCACCGGATAGCCGTACAGATTCAAAACAGATTGATCTGCCGCGCGTAGTCCTAAAAACCCCCGATCACGATCATTGCAGAAAGCCGCTTTGCCGTCCTGAATCAATGCAAACTCTAAAAAATCTGCGTCCACCGTGTCCGGCAGGTTTTCCCACTCAAAAACCGTTGCGGCAATATTCATAAAGTAACATTGATAGATTTGGTTTAGTTGTGTAGCGGTTAAGATTGAATTGAATTGACCGGCAAAAGTGCCGTTAGTGGCCGGACTGTGATAAAGTGCAAATGGCTTTGTGTTTGCAGGATTTTCCATTATTATCCCTCCTTTTTAATTGTTGTCAAGGGAATAATTCCCAAAATCTGAAATTGAATGCCAAATTGTGACCCCCGCGTTAAACATACCGCGAATTGAAGCGGCTTCCGGCGCGGGTGCGTTTACTTTGATATTGCAATCAACTGTTTGTAAATAGTTCCATTTACTCCTTGTATCTTTCCAACTGGATATTTTGCCCCACTCATTAATTGCATAGCCATACAGATCCAAAAAATCATCAATTGGCCCGCATTCATTATATAAAGGTGAACAATCAACCAAACGGAATCTACAATTTTCGCTCGATATTGAATTAGTGTCGCTTTGATTGCCTTTGCTTGCTACCTTTGAGTTGAACGCGTTTGCAATATCTCTTGAAGCATTGAAAATAGAACCAACTGCGCCAATCCCTGAGGTGATCGCCCCAGCAACATTACCGCTTGCAATATTTGCACCAAGACTTGCGGCACCACCAGCCACAGCCCCCGCCGCATTCAGTACAGACCCGACACGGTTAAGCGAACCTTGAACGCCTCCGTTTTCGTTGTACCCAATCTGCATTTCAAAAGAGTACGGCACATCAAAAACCGACTCAGCGGGTTTTGCATAATTTTTCAGTTTCAGCTTAAACCCATTTGAGCCAATCGGCCGCATTTCTGCGGTCATTTTAATGCTATTTCCTTTGATGAACTCCGGGCGTAATGGCTGGCTGAAACCGTTGTAATTGTAGACAACATAAACACGGCACATCGAAGTAAGCATTTTTTTATTCCGCGGAGTATACCCGCATGCCAATGTGCTTCCAGCTATATCGGCGGTTGTTTCTTGTGTGGCAACAAGGTTTGCGGCACAGTATGGAATGGTGTAACCGTCAACTGTTACATCGGTTAAATACCGATTATCTCGCAACCATTTTCGCACCCAAAACGGAACACATCGAAAACCAATTATATCTTGCCGTCGATCCGTTTCACCTGAATATTTGTCAATCAGCTTTTGAATTTCAACGTCTGATGAAACAAAACCGGCGTACTGTCCGGTCATTGAAGATTCGTTGCCATAGCCGCCATAAATCCAATCTGTTTCACCTGCACCCGGCGGGCGTGAAACGGAAAGCATCTGCCAGCTTGGGAACCAATCGTCACCCCCGGAAAAAAGATCAATTTCTTTTTCATAATCGGCAGGTACCCCCACCGGTTCAGCTTGAAGCCACCGGCCTACTGTGTCATCACTTTTTTTCACATGCGCGCGGGCGATTAAGGATTTATAATAGGTAATATTAAACTGGTAGGTTTGCCAATAATCGCTTGTAATGTAAATCATCGCGACATCTTGTGCGATATATTCAACACGATCTATGAACGCATAATACCATTTTTTGTTTCCCTGACGATTTACAAAATCGCGGTTTTGATAACGGCAATAGTTAAAGGCTTCAAACCTTGCAAAGTTTCCCTCGATCCTGAATGCTTGATCTTTTTTGATATAATTGAATTTAGTTGCGCTTACACCTTTTGCCGCCAAATCATCAAAGGCGGCGACTTGCGTCGCCGCCGTTGGGAAATCAACAATGGCGTGGCATTCTTCAGGCTTTCCCCAGGGAACTGTAAATAGATCCAACCGTGTGCTAGGTTGTGTTACTGCCATTGCTTTTACTCCTTTTAATTTTTTCACCAAAAGCTATCTAGCATAATTAACAGTGATAACAATTGGCGTTGCTACACCATCGGCAATAATGTTGCAGATAGCCGTTGCCGTGTAGGCCTCGGGGGCTGTAGAATGTCCGGTGAAAGTGATTGTTTTCGCGGTAGGATCAAAAGTGATCGTCACATAATCCGCCAAGGTGTCAGCAGTGATCTTATCTTTCGCATCACTTTCAAGTACCTGCTCAAATTCAAGGCGCATTGCATTCACCTTGTAATCTGCGGGGATTGTTGCATAGGTAACCGTCTGCGTAGCGTCTGCCGCTTTCAGTTCCACAAAGTTTTCGCCGCTTGGATTATGAAAGTCGGTGATTGTTAAATCCTGCAAAGCGTCAGCTTTAGGTACTTCAAATACCATGGCGTTAGCAAACGGACAAATACCGTAGATCTGCCACACATGGAAGAAATACTGCCAGGTCAGGGAAGATCCAATAAAATCTTCCGCCGCCGTTTGAATGTTATCGTACACTTGGAACAGCGCTTCATCGCAGATCACAAAACCAATATCGGACAGGGTTTTTCCGGTTCGCTTTCTGTTTTCCAAATCGTAGTTGTCATAATCGAATGAATCAACTACAATAAGATTATTGCGAAAATCGGCTTCCGCCATATTGAACGCCATTGCAAGAACCTTAACGCCCAATTTGTTAATCAAATCGGAACGAATAATAATCACAATCCGGTCAGCTTCCGACCATGTTTCCACAGGATCACCGACCGCGCCGGGCTGGTTAATATAGTTGTTGTATGCGGTTGACGGAAAAGTCATATTCATGGCTGTTTCACGAATGGTGGCTACCATATCTTCCGCTTCGTCTTTCGTGGCGGGCATTGCCAATTTACGGCCAAGGACAACCTTGTTTGCGTATGCGTCAACAATGGCCTGCTTGAACAAATTGAATTCGCGAATTTCATTGCCGGAAAAAACAGAGTTGATTTTTGCAGATACAAAGCGATTAAAACTTTCGTAGGATACAAAAGCACCCATCAATTCCTCGCGGTTGATAGACAGCGGAAAGACATCCTGACGATTTCTGCTGTAATAGGCCACCTTGGTATCGCCCTTGTACAACTTCAAAATCCCGGAAAGATTTTCGCCGTTGTACCCCATCGGATTGACAGGATTTTCATAGATCTGCTGAACATCGGTGCCCAGCGGATAGGGTCGGCCTTTTTTCAGGCGAGCAAGCCGATTAGAATAGCGCTTTACTTCCACTGCGGTAAACATAATTCTATCTACCAACACAGAAATAAATTCATTTGTGTGCGCCTTGTAATTCAAGATCGGGTTTGCGAATTTGCTAATCTCATCACCCTCGCCAAGAACAGGAACATCGGCCTGCGCGGATTCACTCATCATAGAACGAACGGCATTCAGCGTTTTTTGCGCTCTTGCGGCTTCGGTCATTTTCTTATTAGAACTCATCGAAAAACTCTTCCTCCTTTAACTCCTCAATCACTTCATCAGGTGATTTTTCATCGTTGGCGGGCGGGGTGTCCTCGGGTTTGTCTACCTCGAGTTTTTCGCCTACTTTCATCATCAGGTTCCCGTTGATCTCACGAATACGGTTATTGTCCTCTACAAGTTTTTCGTTGTCAGCGGTCAGCCGTTCAATTTCGCTTGCATAGTCAACAAAGGTATCCGTGATTGTTGCAAGATCGGGGCCGATCTCGGTTACATCGTCCGCTTTTGCTACGCGGTCAACAATTTCTTTGATTTGCTCGACGGATAAACTCATTTTGTTATTTCTCCTTTCATAGTCTATTATATATCATTTTCTCTACTTCACTTTTTATCTGTAAATTTTCAAAAAACAATCGCCCCGCCACTGCAAAGGACTTGATCTTCTTTATTTCGACTCCTGCGTGCGGCCTATTGTTTTCTGCTATTTTGTTTACAGTCAATGGGTTTGTCTTAGGGTCGCCCGCGCGACAGGCGTATAATGCTTGCGAACTGGAAGCAAAGAAAAAATATATTATATTGTTGTTGCTTTTAATGTTGAAAAGTTGAATTGAATCTTTAGGCTTTCGTTCGATCTGTGAATAGTCGTCGTTTAAGAATGATTCATTATTTGCGTACTCGTTATAATCGGCTAGATATTTGGTTGCTAATTTGTTTTGCGGTGTTGTAGCTTTTGCGAATGCTAATTCATTTGTGGTGGATAGCATTTCAGCGTATATTAAATCGTTTTTGAATACTGGATTATTGTAGAATTTTATTCCGAACGCCAAACAATATGGATTTATCATTGACAAGGCGTTTGCTAACATGAACACCTTTCCATCTTGGCGTGTTCGGAATACTGTTTCTTGCAGGTCAGTGAACACTCTTAATTCATTCGGCAGGTATCGCCGAAATGATGATTTATTATCAATGATAAATTCATCATAGACGATTGTTGTTACTACTGAAAAATCATCTGACCCTTTTAATATATCGGCGTTCGTCAGAGAGATAAATCGCCCTGCCTGCTCGCCGTCTATGTAGGCTGTTTTTCCTTTGATTTCAAATTTGTGATTGGGATAGTTATTTTTGTGTTTTGTAAAAAATCCGTCCGTGGCTTCTTTTATTTCTGTTTTATAACGCCGAAGCCAAACGAATTGTTTTTTACTTTTTAGGAACTGTTCGATCACATACTTTTTTAACTGATATGTTTTTCCTATACCTCGACCGCCTATTAGAATGTTTAGGTAGCGATTGTATGACAAACATTTTCTTAAACTGTAATACTTCATAAATCGGTCGGCGGAGAAGTCGCACCCCGGATCCACCCGGTGCAGTTCGGCGGCCGACTCCTCGCCGGTGGCACCCACCTTTACTAATGCGTTTAATTCTCCGCCGCCTTTACAAATAATCAGAAAGGTTTATACACCTTTCATTTATAATGATAGCAGATATATTTTATTTTGTCAAGATTTTTCAACAATCACTTTCTGTATAATTTTA
>ERZ836441.2618-NODE-2618-length-13793-cov-3.236643_pt1 | contig 13793 bp, 18 predicted proteins | sample MGYA00519686_ERZ836441 | MGnify/ENA primary metagenome ERZ836441 (study PRJEB31850, sample SAMEA3708800) | human gut metagenome | biome: human gut; feature: human-associated habitat; material: faeces | place: China | collected 2014 ... | reverse complement strand
CCCGCCGCGGCCACGCCCAGGCGGCAGGCCCCGGCGATCATGGCCCCGGTCTTGAGCCGGTGGACCTCCGTCACCTCCGCCTCGGTCTTCGGGGCGTGGAGGGTGTCCAGCACCTGGCCCGCCACCATGCCGTCCGCGCCGGAGACCTCCGCCAGGATGCGGCCGCAGGCGGCCCGGCGGCTCTCGTCCAGCCCCGGCGCCGTCAGGATCAGGCGGTAGGCCTCCGGCTGGAGGGCGTCCCACGCCAGCACGGCCAGCGTCTCGCCGTAGACCTTGTGGTTGGTGGGCTTGCCCCGGCGCAGGTCGTCGTTGTCCATGCAGGGCAGGTCGTCGTGGATCAGGGAGTAGGTGTGGACCAGCTCCAGGGCGCAGGCCATGGGCAGGGCCGTCTTCCAGTCCGCAAGGCCCGCCAGCCGGGCAAACTCCAGGGTCAGCACCGGCCGGATGCGCTTGCCCCCCGCCAGCAGGCTGTACCGCATGGACTCATACAGGTCCCGCCAGTCCGGCCTCCCGGCAAAGAGGGTCTCCAGATACGACTCCACCGCCGTGCGGTAGGTCTCATACCGGGTCTGAAACACCTGTTCGCTCATCCCTGCTCCTCCTCCCCGAAGGGCAGCTCCACCGGCGCGCCGTCAGGTCCCTTCATCAGCTTGACCACCTTCTGCTCCGCCGCGTCCAGCTCCTGGGAGCAGGCGGCGATCAGCTTCGTCCCCTCCTCAAACAACGCCAGAGAGTCCGCCAGGGGGGCATCCCCCTTCTCCAGTGCCGCCACAATCTCCTCCAGCCGGGCGATCTCCTGCTCGAACGTCTGTTTCTTCGCGCTCATGGCTGTTCCTCCTTCGTATAGGGCTTGTCCACCACGGCGGTGAAGCCGCCCTCTCCCAACGTGACGGACACCCGGCTACCCGGCGCCGTCTCCCGCCAGCTTTTCAAGATCTTCCCTTGCTCATCCCGGGCCACGGCGTAGCCCCGGCCCAGCACCGCCAGGGGGCTCATGGCGTCCAGCGACGCCGCCAGGGCCGCGAATTTCTGCCGGTGCCGCCCCAGCACCGCGCCGGTCACGTCCCCCAGCCGCTGCTGTAAGTGGTCCAGGTCCAGCCGCTTGTCCTGGACGTAGGCCATTCCGTCCGTCATCACCCGCTTGGCCGCCAGGGCGGTGAGCCGCTGCCGGGCGGCCTCCAGCCGCGCCGTCTCGCTTCTCGCCATCCGCTCCCCTGCGCCCCGGAGCCACCGCAGCAGCTCCACCTGGTCCGGCACGGCGATCTCCGCCGCGTTGGAGGGGGTGGACGCCCGCGCATCCGCCACAAAGTCGGCGATGGTCACGTCCGGCTCGTGGCCCACGGCGGAGATGATGGGCGTCTCACAGTCGTAGATGGCCCGGGCCACCCGCTCGTCGTTGAAAGCCCACAGGTCCTCCATGGACCCGCCGCCCCGGCCGGTGATGATGACGTCCCCGATCTTCCACCTGTCCGCGTACCGGATGGCCCCCACGATCTCCGGCGGGGCCTCGGCCCCCTGGACCCGCACCGGCAGCAGGATCACCCTGGCGATGGGATACCGGCGGCGGAGGATGCGGATCATGTCGTGGACCGCCGCCCCGGCGCCGGAGGTGACGATGGCGATTTTCTCCGGATAGGGCGGCAGGGGCTTTTTGTGGGCGGGGTCAAACAGGCCCTCCTTCCACAGCTTTTCTTTTAACTGCTGGAAGGCCACCGCCAGGTCCCCCACCCCCTCCGGGATCAGGGAGTCGCAGTAGAGCTGATAGGCCCCGTCCCGGGGGAACACGGTGATGCGGCCGGAGGCCACGGCCTTCATGCCGTTCTCCGGCCGGAACCGGAGGCGGGAGGCCTGTCCCCGGAACATGACGCACCGGAGGGCCCCCTCCTGATCTTTCAGGGTGAAATAGTGGTGGCCGGAGGGGTAGATCTTGTAGTTGGACAACTCTCCCCGGACGGCGACGCCCTGTAAAGCCGGGGCACTGTCCAGCAGGCCCTTCACCAGCTGATTCACCTCTGTGACACCATAGATATGTGGTTCCATACGCGTTTGCTCCTTGGTCCCTGCGGGCAGAAAACGAGGAGCCGGACGGCGGCGTCACGCCCCCGTCCCGCTCCGCAGGACTGCCCTTATTCCGCTGTCTCCCGGCGCACGAAGGTGCCCAGGATGCCGTTGATGAACTTCACCGTCTCCGGCGTCTCATACTTCTTGGCGATCTCCACCGCCTCGTTGATGGAGGCGCCGTGGGGGATGTCCGGCATGTACAAAATCTCATACATGGCCACCCGCATGATGGCGGAGGCCACCAGGGGGATCCGGGCAAAATTCCACCCCTTGGCGTATTTGGCGATATACCCGTCCAGCTCCGGAGCGTGGTCGGCCACGCCCCGCACCAGGCGGCGGATGTAGTCCGCCTGCTTGGCGTTGGGCGTCTCCTGATACAGCGGGTCCTCCTCCGCCAGGGCGGCGAAGGACTCCGGTGTCAGGCGCTCGTCCAGCAGCTCCTCCACCGGCTTGTCGGTGAAGCTCAGCTCGTAGGACAGATGAATGGCGATCTCTCGCGCGGTGTTCCGTACCATAACCTCAACTACGTCCTTTTCTCTCTCATTCCCATCCGGGACTCAGGCCAGCGTCACGCCGCCCACGTGGATGTTGACCGCCTCCACAGAGCAGCCGGTCATGGCCTCCACCGCGCCGATGACGGCCTTTTGGGCATTTTCCGCCACCGTGGGGATGGGGTGGCCGTACTCCACCGTCAGATAGATGTCCAGCACCAGGGCGGCGCCGGTCATGTCGATCTTCACACCCTTGGCGCCCTTCTGGGCGTTCTTCTTGTTGTGGACCAGGTCCGTGACGCTGCCGCCCATGGCAGTCACCATGCCGGACACGCCCTCCACATCCCGGACGGCGCCCACGGCGATGGCGGCAATCACTTCCTCGGAAATGTTGATGCTCCCGTTCTCCTCCGGCAGCGTCATATACTCTTTGCTCTCGCCCATCGTAAGCCTCTCCTCACTGTTTGATCCTTGGTAGAGGCGGGGGTCGCCCGCCGCGTCCCAGAAGAATGGTTCCAGGGTGTTATTTTACCATGTTTCCCGGGAAAATACAACAGCTAATTTGAGGCCATGATCTTGATGCCGCTGGCGGGGTATCCGGTCTCCGTCATGGCGATGTCGGTGATCTTGGCCACGTCCTCGGCCGTCAGCTCGCCGGTGCCGGTGTCCACCACCACGCTGATGCTGTCCTCCCCCATGAAGGCCACGCAGTCAGTATAGCCCTTGGCGGTCACCAGGTTTTCGATCTGGGCCTCCTTCATGGTGTAGCCCGCCAGCACCTGGATGCCCTCCGACGCCTCGTTGGCCACCGCCGCGTCGGCCCCGGACTGGTCCGCCGCCTCCTGCAGCAGGGAGATGGCGTTGTCCCTGGCCTGCTGGCGGGTCAGCCGGGCGGAGGCGAAGTAGTCCCCGCCGGTGTAGACCGCCTCCTCATCCGTCCCGGCCTCGCCGCCGTCCTCCTCACCGCTGACCAGCGTGGCTTCCCCCAGGATCTTGGTGCCGGTCTCCTCCACGGCGTCCGCCGCCTGCTCGCCGGTGTACTTCCAGTTCAGGGCCACTGCTGCGCACACCAGCAGCACCATCGTGGCCACCACGGTATTCCGCTTCCATCTCGCGCTCATGGGCTGTCTCCTCCTCCAAATCATCACTGCGATTTTGCCACGGTGATGCGGTCTGCGGAAAGGCCGGTCAGGGCCGCCACCGCCTCCGTCACCGCCAGCTTCACGTCCGCCCGGTCCCCGCCCTGGCACACCACCAGGGCCCCCCGATAGGTGGGATACACCGTCCGGGTCACCACCGGCGCCTCGGCGCTCCCATCGTCCACCAGCACGGTCTGGGAGGAACGGGAGTAGTCCACCGGCGCCGCGGTGGAGCCGCTGTAAGAGAGCTCCGAGTCCTGTGCCAGCTGCCGCTCGCCGTCCGATTCCACGGTCAGCAGCACCTGCACCTCCCCCACGCCCTGGATGCGGCCCAGAATGTCCTCCATCTCCTGCTGGAGCTCCGCCTCCACCAGGACGGCCGCCTGGGGCGAGGCGCGCTCCGCCGTCTTCCCGTCCCCGCCGGGCCACAGCAGCAGCACGGCTCCCGCCAGCGCCACCAGCGCCACGAATTTGTACTTGTCCCATATCCTTCGCACTCCTTCAGTTTTCTGCTTCCCGCTCATGCCAAACCTGCCTCTCCGCCGGGATGCCCAGTTCCGTCTCCAGCGCCGACACCAGCGCCTGCGACCAGCTGCCCGTCAGCTCCGCGGACCAGGGCACCGGGATACCGTTTCCCTCCGTCCGCGTCTCCACCCGGACGGTCACCTCCAGCCCCAGCTCGCCCGCTTTGTCCAATATATATGCTTCTGTCTGCTCCGCTATGATAGAAGCCATGGCCTCGGTCTGTGTGTCGGCCAGCTCCTCCTGCCGTTCCTCCACCGCCGCCTGGTAGTGGTCGAAATCCAGCTCCAGATGCTCCAGGTCTGCCCCCAGCACCGGCCGCAGCAGCACCAGCAGCAGGATGAGCCCGCCGGTGAAGCCCGCCGCCTTCCGCACGGTGCCCGGCGGGATCAGGCTCTGGGCCGCCGACAGCAGCACAGACACCAGTACCACAGAGGTCAGCCACGCCCGCACCGCCTCCATCATGGCATCACCGCCCCCACGGAGGCCAGCACGGAGATGAGCAGCAGCAGCGCGCAGCCGCCGGTCATGCCCAGGATCAGGCCGAAGGCGCCTCCCAGCCCGTCGATGAGCTTGCACAGCCCCGGCGCCCCCACCACGGAGGCCAGATACGCCGTCAGCTTGTACAGCAGGTACTGGACCCCCAACTGCAGGAAAGGATAGGCGCAGGCCGCCAGGATGGCCAGCATCCCGAAGACGCCGATGGTGTTCTTCAGCATCCCGGCCCCGGCCAGCACCGTCTCCGACGCGTCGGCGATGATGCCTCCCACCACCGGCACCACGCCGGAGATGGCGGCCTTTGCCACCTTCACCGTGGCGCTGTCGGCGGAGCCGGAGATGATCCGCACGATGGAGAGGTAGATGGTGAACACCAGCAGCGCCGTGGTGAGGATCCAGGTCACCAGCTTTTTCAGCGCCTCTGCAATGGCCCCCAGCCGGTTTTCCGGCAGGCAGGCCGCCGCCGTCAGCAATCCGATGTACAGGTACACCAGCGGCAGCAGCAGCTGCCGGATCAGCCGCAGCAGCAGATCCACGAAGAACACCGTGGACACCTGCTGCACCGTGGCGGTGGTGACGGCCCCGCTGGCCGCCGTGGCCGCCGCCAGGGTGGGCAGCAGCGCCTGGGAGAAGTCCGCCAGCTCCCCGATGGTCCGGCTGCCCAGCCCCATCAGGGAGTCCAGGCTCCCGGCGGAGGCCAGGGTGATGGACAGCGCCCCCGCCATGGGCAGGAACGCCGCCCCCTTCCCCCCGGTCCCCTGGGCGAAGCCCTCCACCACGCCGCACAGCACCACCACCAGCAGCACCGCCGCCGCGCCCCGGGTCCGCTCCCGGACCACGTCCCCCACCTGGTCCGCCAGCCGGTCTAAAATGTTCCCCACCCCCTGGGCAAAGCCTGTCCCGCCGGAGAGGTCCCCGCCCGTGAGATCCTCCGCCGCCTCCGGGGCGGCCCGCTCCAGCTCCGCCGGCAGGTCCGCCGCCGCGGCGGAGGTGGTCAGCGCCAGCACCAGCGCCGTCAAACAGATCCACCATTTCATCCCATCAGCTCCAACAGCATGTCCAGCACCGCCCGCAGCAGCGGCAGGGCCGCCAGCAGGGCGCAGAGGGTCCCCGCCGTCTCCACCACGGAGGCCAGGGCGCTCTCCCCCGCGTCCCGGCAGAGGTTGCCTCCCACCTGCACCACCAGGGCGATGCCGATGGTCTTGTACAGGGGCACAAACAGGTCCGCGGACACGCCGCTGGCCGACCCCAGCTCCCCCAGGAAGGCCAGCAGCTCCTTCACCACGCCCGCCAGGGCCAGGGCCACCACCACGGCGGCCCCCACCGCCAGCAGCAGCGCCGTCTCCGGACTGCCCCGCTTCACCACCAGGGCCAGCAGCGCCCCCACCACGCACAGCCCCGTCACCTGGATGACCTGCTCCATGTCAGAAATCGAACAGGGACTTGATGAGGTCGAACAGGTCGCTGATCTCCCGGACCATCAGCATCAGCACGCACACCAGCCCTGCCAGCACCACCATCAGCCCCTGCTCCTCCCGGCCCGAGCGGATCAGCAGCTGGTTCAGCACCGCCACCAGGATGCCGATGGCGGCGATCTTGAAAATCAAATCCACTTCCATGCGTCTATCCTCAAATCAGTAAAATCACCAGCAGCGCCGCGCTGGAAAGCCACAGCGCCGCGGACCGCTTCTCCGTCTCCTGCCTGTGGTCCCGGGTCGCCGCCAGGTTTTTTTCCAGGATCTTTCCGGCAAGGGTCAACGCTTTACATACGCTCTCCTCATCCCCCTGGAGGGAATCTCCCAGGGCGGTGAGGGCGGTCCGGCTCTCCGGACCGAGGGGCAGCGCCTCCGCGGCGGACCGCCAGCTCTGCCCCAGGGGCGCGCCCCGCGCCAGCGACGCCGCCACCGATGTACAAAAGTCCCGGACAGGTCCCGTCCGGTCCCGGCCCAGGGACCCCAGCAGCCGGGGCAGGCTGGTCCGGCGGAGCCGGATCTCCTCCCCCATGCGGTCCAGCAGGGCGGTCAGGTCCGCCAGCGTGTCCAACTCCCGCCTGCGCTCCGCCGCCGACCGCCGCCAGGCCCAGGTCCCGGCCCCCAGGATACACACCGCGCCCACCAGCTTCACCATGGCAGTTCCTCCACTTCGTATGTCCTTCCGGCCTCATCCCGGCGGATGCGCACCGCCAGCCGGAACACCTTCTCCGCCAGCAGCTGCCGGTACAGCGGCCGCTGGGTCAGCTCTGCGGCATCGGCGGCGTGGATGGTGGCCAGCAGCCCCACGCCGCACCCGGCGGCCTGCATGGCGGCCCGGAGGTCCGCCTCCGCCGTGATCTCGTCCACGGCGATGACCTGGGGGTTCATGGCCCGCAGGGCCATGGGGATGCCCAGGGCCTTGGGGCAGGCGTCCAGCACGTCCGTCCGGGGCCCCACATCCATCTGGGGCCTCCCCCGGACCATCACTGCCACCTCCCCCCGCTCATCGATAAGGGAGACCCGCAGACCCGGCCTGCCGGTGCCGCCGGAGGAGAGGCACCGCACCAGATCCCGCAGCAGCGTGGTCTTGCCGCCACCGGGGGGCGACAGCAGCAGGGTGTTCTGATACCGCCCGTCCCGGAACAGCCGGGGCGCCACCGCCTCCCCGATCCCCCTCTGCTCCCGGGCGATGCGGACAGCGGCGGAGGACAGGTCCCGCAGGGCGGTGCTCTCCCCGTCCTTCATCACCGCCGTGCCGCACAGCCCCACCCGGAAGCCGCCCCGCACGGAGAGATACCCCTCCCGCAGGGTCTCCTCCGCCGCATAGCGGGAGTAGTCGGTGGCAAGGTCGCAGAGAGTCTCCAGATCCTCCGGCGTCACGGCGGCCCCCAGGGACCGCTCCCCCTCCGGCAGCAGCACCACCAGCGGCTGCCCCGCCCGAAGGCGGAACTCCTCCGCCATCTGCCGGACCTCCGGCGGCTGGGCCAGAGCCTGTTCCCGCAGGCGGCCCGGCAGCACCCGGGCCGCCTCCTCATAGCGGCGTTCTTCCTCCTTCACGGGCCGCGCCCCCTTTCGTAACACGCTATACTCTATGAGGGGTTGTCCCCGGATATGACTCCCTCAGCGGAAAAATGGGACAAGCCCGGAAAAATGGAAAGCGTACTTGACATGGTACCGGAAGTGTGCTAAGTTGAAGATGGAAAGCAAACTTTCCATCTGTCAGAAGCGGATGGGGCGTATGAAAGGGGGAATCGCCCTTGAAAAACCGCCTGGAGGCGCTGCGCAAGGCCAGGGGGATCAAGCAGGAGGAGCTGGCGGAGGCGCTAGAGGTGTCCCGCCAGACCATCGGGTCGTTGGAAAACGGGCGGTACAACCCCTCCATCCTGCTGGCCTTCAAGCTGGCCCGGTACTTCGGCACCACCATTGAGGACATTTTCATCTATGAGGAGGATGGCACATGAAGAAGCAGGTCATATTGATGTCCCTGGCAATCGCGGGGCTGTTCTGCTGCATCCCGATGTTCGTCCTGAATGCGCCGGGTGCGCCCGGTCTCTCCGGCGGCGCGGCCTCCCTGCTGGGTATGGCCGGGGCGGTGCTGTTCGGCACCTGCGCCGGGACGTTGCTCCAGCTGAAACGGCTCTCCCGGGACCCGGACTACCGGCAGAGGCAGAAGGCCCAATGCGACGAGCGGAACCAGGCCATCCGGGACCGGGCCGGCTGCATCGCCGGATTTTGGACCGTCGGACTGGTGGTGGTCTCCGGCCTGATTTTCCAGAGCTTTGAACGGTTCGGCATTCCCGACTGGGTGGGCTGGGTGTTCATCGGCATCTATCTGTTTTACACTTTGGCGTTCCTGGGGCTTTACAAATGGCTCCAGCGGAAGATGTGAGGAGGCGCTGTCATGAAGCGGAACACACGCTGGTATCTCTCGGCCGCCGCGGCGGGGGCGCTGCTGGCGGGGGCGGCGCGGACGTTTCCCGCCGCTCCCGCCGCTGTGCCGGGGTTTTTTGGCCTTGCAGGCGGCCTCCTGTTCTTCTGCGCCATGGCGGAGCTGCTGTCCACCCGAGACCTGGACCCCGCCCGGCGGGAGCGGGACCGGGAGGACCACGACGAGCGGGGCGCCATGATCCGGGCCATGGCCAGGGCCCGGGCCGGGGACGTGCTGCTGTGGCTGCTGCTGTTCGGCGCTGCCTACCTGTACTTCTTCGACGTGCCTAAGTGGGTCAACATCACCCTGCTGGGCCTGGCCTGCGTAAAACTGCTTCTGGACTGGATGTTCACCGTCTGGTACCGCCGTCAGTATTGAAGGAGGGACTCTGTATGAACCGCACACAAAAAAAGCGCCTGTTCCAGGGACTTCTGGCCATGGGCATCGTCCTGCTGGTCCTGTCCCTGCTGCTGGACGGCCGGGTGCCCGATTCCCTGGGCGGGATGCTCTGCGGCATAGGCTCCGGCCTGCTGGCCATGGCGGGGTCCACCCTGCTGAACCTCCGCCACGAGGCGAAGCACCCGGAGATGGCCCGGCAGCACGACATCGAACAAAAAGACGAGCGGAATGTGGCTATCCGGAACCGGGCCAAGGCCGTGTCCGGCGAGGTCCTCCAGTGGAGCGTTCTGGCGGCGGCATGGCTCTCCATCGGCCTGGATGCGCCCCTGTGGGTCCCCCTGGCTGCCACCGGTGTCTTCGTAGCCAAATCCGTGCTGGAGCTGTATCTCATGATCCGCTACGAGCGGGAGATGTAAGGGGTGCGCCGGGATGAAAAAGCGCTGGTATCTGCTGTTGATCGCGGCGGGGCTTCTGCTGTGCGCGGTCCCGCTCCAATCCCCCCAGCATCTCCCCAAGCCCGTCTTTGCTCTGCTGGCTGCGGGTGGGTCCGTACTGGTGGGCGGTTCCCTCGGCTCCCTGCTGTGTCGGGTCATTCGGATTCGCGACCCGGTACTCGTTCAGGCTTACAAAGAACAGCACGACGAGCGGAACACCATGATCTGCGAAAAGGCGGCGGCCCGGGCCGCCCGGGTCATGCAGGGCGCGGTCCTGTATTTCGGCGCGGCCTATGCCCGCTTTCTGGAGCTGCCCATGTGGATCACCTGGGGGCTGGTTGGGTTCTGCCTCGCCTGGGGGCTTCTGGAATGGGGCCTCACCCTCTGGTACCGGCACAGGATGTAGCAAAACAGGACCCCGGCAAGCAGCCGGGGTCCTGTTGGTCTGCCGCTCACTTGCAGCAGCTCTTGATGTCGTCGCAGCTCTCCGGCCGCTTGACGGTGTTGGGCGGGAAGAACTCGCCCACCGGGAAGGAGATGTTCCGGAACAGAGCGCAGGGGTCCTCGCAGCCGTCGCCGCAGGCGCACTCCTTGTCGGGCATACAGTAGTCGTACACGGGCACCAGCAGCTGGGTGTCCCGCTCCAGCCGGACGATGGAGAACTGGCCCAGGGTCACATAGATCCGTCGGCTGTCGTCCCCGCTGGACAGCTCCCCGCCGAAGCAGTCGCCCACGAAGGTGGGGATTTCACACAGGTCGCAGTCGCAGTCCCGCTTGCAGCAGCAGTCCATGATGCGGGCGTCCAGCACGATGGGGTCCACGGCCTCCACCACGGCGATGGGCGTGTTGGACCGCTGCATCATCTGGGGATCCGGCTCTCCGGCCCGCATCTCGGAGGAGAAGATCTTGGCGTTCCCCTCGCTGCCGAACAGGATGGCCCGCTTGTCAAAGACGCACAGGCCCTCCACCGTCACCGGCACCGGGCAGCTGAGATAGGCCTGGAGCGTCACATGGTAGAAGAAGCGCATATCCACGGTGTAGAAGCCCCGGTTGAAGCTGACGGGCTCCACATCCACATAGACGTACAGCAGCTTGGCGCTGCCGCCCTTCACGGACAGGGCGCGGTTGATGATGTCCACACACTGCAGCTTGGGGTAAAACCGCAGGTCCTCGATGCAGTCCTTATCGCGGCAGGAATCAAAAATCTTCCTGGTATGGATGCAAACCGCCTCCCGGATGCCGCAGGAGTCCTCCACGGGACCGGGCATAACTTTCTCGGGCATTGCAATACCTCCTAATAAGTAGCTGGATGAAAGAGAAGCTCTTTCAATCCAGTGTATGCGCCCGGCTCCCATTGGTGCGGCGGCGGGGAAATTCGGACTATACAAACCCGGCGGTCCTGCGGTATAATACAATTGTATCCAATCCCATTCCAAGGAGGTGACGCGGATGCCCGGCTTTATCCATGACAAGCTGGAGATCAAGTTTCTGATTCTGTATATCACCGCCCGGGTGATCGAGCCGATTCCCTTTGATACCGTGTGGGATCTGGCCATGTGCGACGAGGGCGTGGACTATTTCGACTTTGCCGAGTGCCTCTCCGATCTGGTGCGGACTGAGCATCTGACGCTGTCTGCGGACGGGCTGTACGCCATCACCGACAAGGGCCTGCGGAACAGCCGGATCTGCGAGTCCAGCCTCCCCTACTCCGTGCGGCTGCGGTGCGACAAGAACCTGGCGGCCTGCAACCGCCACCTGCGGCGCAAGAGCCAGGTGAAGGCCTCCACGGAGAAGCGGCCCAACGGCACCTACACGGTGCGGCTGGAGCTGTCGGACGACATGGGCAGCGTGATGGACCTGCGGCTGGCCATCCCCCGGGAGGACATGGCCGCCATGCTGACGGAGCGGTTCCAGAAATCCCCGGAGCGGCTGTATGGCGAGATCATGCGGGCCCTGATGTCCTCCGAGCCCGAGGACGAGGCCCCGTAAGGAGGGGCGGCGAGGGGGCTCCTTCTCCTGGCCGCCGGGTCCCCGCTCCACGGCCTGTCGGCCCGTTTTGGGAGATAAGGAGGGATTCTCTTGCTTCAGATCGTATGGAACTGGATGCTCGTCGCGGTCTTCCCCCTTCTGGCCGGTCTGCTGTTCCGCTGGCCGCTGGCGGCGCGGCTGGCTGCTGACAGCGGGGGCGGCAGCTTTGGCCCTGATCCTTTTCCTCTGGGCCAGCACAATCCCCATCCCCGGCAGTGAAGGGCCAATGCTCTGGGCCATCCAGGCCGCCTGCCTGACCCTGGGCGCCGGGGTTGTGGAGCTGGTCTTGAAGCTGAAACGGCGCTTGTGAATGAAAAACGCCCGTGTCCTTTTGGACACGGGCGTTCCGTTCTATTTCACCACCACATTGGCCTCTCCCAACGTCTCCCGGGCCTCCTGCAGCAGGGCCTCGTGGAGGCTTGCATGGGTGCCGTAGACCTTGCGGGTGTCCGCCATCACCATCTTCACAGCGGCGTTGCCGGGAAACATCTGGAACACCAGCTTCATGTGGCGCACGCTGGGGTGGTCCAGGCTAGGGAACTTCAGGTACAGCACCTGATCCGGCGCTTTCGCGGTCTGCCCTTCCGCCGCCGGAGCGCCTGCGGCAGAGAGCGGATACGCGCTGTCGCAGAGGATCTGGGGCGCTTTCTCGTCCCGGACGGAGAGCCGCCCCTTCACCACCACTGCCTGGTTCTCCTTCAGGTACGGCCCGCAGGACTCCAGCACCCGGGCGAAGCACAGCAGCTCGATGGAGGCGGTGTCGTCCTCCACCGTCACATAGGCCATCAGGGAGTTGTTGCGGGTGGTCTTCGTCTTGCTGGAGGTGACGATGCCGCAGATGGTGATCCGCTGGTCGTCGGCGAACCGTGTGGGGCCGCCCTCCTGGGCGAAGTCCCCCAGAATGGAGCCGATAGTGGGCGCCCCCAGCCGCCGCACCGCCTCCCGGTACTGGTCCATGGGGTGGCCGGAGAGATAGAGGCCCGTGGTCTCCTTCTCCATCAGCATCCGTTCCTCGGGGGTGTACTCGTCGATATCCGGCAAGGGGATTTCCTTCACATTCTTTCTCCCGCCGCTGCTGCCGTCCGCCAGGGAGAAGAAATCCATCTGCCCCTCCAAGTTCTGGCGGCGGCTGTCCGCCACCGCGTCCATGACGGACTCGTACACCTGGATCAGCTGGGACCGCCTGGCCCCCAGGGCATCGAAGGCGCCGGAGCGGATCAGGTTCTCCACCGCCCGCTTGTTGATGTCGCTGCCCGCCATTCGGTCGCAGAAGTCGTAGAGGGACGTGAAGGGCGCCTGCTCCCGCTCCCGCATCACCGCCTGGATGAAGCCCCGGCCGATGTTCTTGATGGCCACCAGCCCGAAGCGGATGCCCCCCTCCTCCACGGTGAACCGGTCGGCGGAGCGGTTGATGTCCGGCGGCAGCAGGGCGATGCCGCAGTCCCGGCACTCGCTGATGTAGCCCGCCACCTTATCGGAGTTGTCCAGCACGCTGGTCAGCAGCGCCGCCATGTACTCCCGGGTGTAGTGGCACTTGAACCAGGCGGTCTGATAGGCCACCACCGCGTAGGACACGGCGTGGGCCTTGTTGAACGCGTAGTTGGCAAAGTCGTAGATATCCTGATAGATGGCCTGGGCCGTCTCCTCCGGGATGCCGTTTGCCACGCAGCCCGCAATGTTCCGCTCCGGATCGCCGTGGAGGAATGCCTCCCGCTCCTTCTCGATCTGGGCGGCCTTTTTCTTGGAGATGGCCCGGCGCACCATGTCCGCCTGCCCCAGAGAGTATCCCGCCAGCTGCTGGAAGATCTGGATCACCTGCTCCTGGTAGACGATGCACCCGTAGGTGACGGAGAGGATCGGCTCCAGGGACGGGTGGAGGTACTTGATCTTGCTGGAGTCATGCTTGCAGGCGATGAACCGGGGGATGGAGTCCATGGGGCCGGGGCGGTAGAGCGCGATGATGGCGGTGATGTCCTCGATGTTCTGGGGCCGCAGGCCCACGCACACGCCGGTCATGCCCGCGGACTCCATCTGGAACACGCCGGAGGTCTTGCCGGCAGAGATCATCTCAAAGGTCTCCGGGTCGTCCTCCGGGATGTCCGAGAGCTTGAAGTCCGGCAGGCGCTCCTGGACCATCTTCACCGCGTCATCCAGCACCGTCAGGTTCCGCAGCCCCAGGAAGTCCATCTTCAGGAGGCCCAACTCCTCCAGGGTGGTCATGACGTACTGGCACACCACGGCGTCGTCGTTCTTCGCCAGGGGCACGTACTCGTACACCGGCCGCTTGGTGATGACCACGCCGGCGGCGTGGGTGGAGGCGT
>ERZ836441.2612-NODE-2612-length-13829-cov-2.395165_pt1 | contig 13829 bp, 10 predicted proteins | sample MGYA00519686_ERZ836441 | MGnify/ENA primary metagenome ERZ836441 (study PRJEB31850, sample SAMEA3708800) | human gut metagenome | biome: human gut; feature: human-associated habitat; material: faeces | place: China | collected 2014 ... | reverse complement strand
CGTTTCGCAGGGGTGACATTGTAGATAGAAAGGGGACTGTCTTAGCGACGAGTACAGATGTTTACAATGTCATTTTAGATTGCAGCGTTTTGACTTCGAAGGAAGATTATATGGAACCGACGCTGTCAGCACTGGCACAGTGTTTTGAACTCAATACAGATGATATCAGAACTTATGTAAAGGCAAACCCGAAGAAGCGTTATTACGTTCTGGCAAAGAAGCTTCCATATGAAGAAATTGCCGAATTTGAGTCTCTGCAGAATGACAAGAAAACAGGAAAAAATATCAAAGGTGTCTGGTTTGAAAAGGAATATATCCGAAACTATCCGTATGACACCCTGGCTTGTTCCCTGCTTGGATTTACCACATCCGGTAACGAAGGTATCGGCGGGCTGGAAGATTATTATAATGATGAATTGAATGGCATTGACGGTAAAGAATATGGATATGTCAATTCAGATTCTAATTATGAGATCAAAGCAAAAGATGCAACGGATGGCAATACGATCGTATCCACCATTGATGCAAATCTTCAGTCCATCGCAGAGAGCAAGATTGCAGAATTTAATGATGCAATGAAGGACAGTGAGCATGAAGGTGCCAAAAATATTGGTGTCATCATGATGGATCCAAACACCGGTGAAGTGCTGGCAATGGCAACGAACAGAACCTTCAGTTTGCAGGATCCGTGGAATGCGGATACTGATAAGTATTTTACCGAGGAAGAACGGGCAAAAACCATCAAACAGGCAGAACGTGTGGAACTGAAAAAGTACTACAGCACCGATGAAATTGATGCTATGACAGATGAACAGTGGAGTGCTGCGTTAAGTGAACATTACAGTGACGAACAGTTAGAGCAGATCCATCATCTGGCATTATTAAATCAGGTGTGGAACAACTTCTGTGTATCTTCCACCTATGAGCCTGGATCTACCGCAAAACCATTTACGGTAGCCGCCGGACTGGAAAGTGGAACGCTGACCGGAAATGAAACATTTTACTGTGATGGTGCAGAGACCATTGCCGGACATCATATCAGCTGTATTAAGAAAGCCGGACACGGCATGGAAACCATTCAGCAGGCGCTGGAAAATTCCTGCAACGATGCCCTGATGCAGATGTCTTATCTGATCGGGCCGGCAAATTTCAGCAGATATCAGCAGATCTTTAATTTTGGACTGAAGACCAATATTGATCTGCCGGGTGAAGCGCGTACTGATTCCCTGATCTACACAGAAGACCAGCTCAGTACCATCAACCTTGCAACCAACTCCTTTGGACAGAGTTATAACGTAACCATGATCCAGATGATCACTGGTTACTGTTCTCTGATCAATGGCGGAAAATATTATCAGCCGCATGTGGTTGACAAAATACAGGATGCAAATGGCAATAGCGTTCAGACGATTGATCCGACACTGGTAAAAGAGACCGTGTCAGAGGAAACTTCCGCAACAATCCGCCAGTATTTAAAAGGCGTTGTAGATAACGGTTCCGGTAAGAAAGCAAAAGTGGATGGCTATTCCATGGGCGGCAAGACCGGTACGGCACAGAAATTACCGCGATCCGCAAGAAAATATCTGGTATCCTTTATCGGCTCTGTACCGGCAGAAAATCCACAGGTTGCTATCTATGTCGTTGTAGATGAGGCAAATTCAGAGGATCAGGCACACAGCTATTATGCACAGAGTATTGCCAGAGAAATTTTAAAGGAAGCGCTTCCATACCTTGGCATCTATCCGGATGAAGAGAAAACCGGTATCAATGAAGGTGTTGGTATTACCGGTGAGGGAACCCCGGTAGAACAGACAGAAGCTATGGACAGTGAAGTGCCGACAGAAGCACCGACCGATACCACCGGTCAGTAAAAAGTTTTGAATTTCTTTTATATTAGAAAAATAGAAACAGTCAGAATTATTGTGGAAAAGTAGAAAAAGGGAATGTGCAGTATGTGTGTGGAATAAAGTGTAATAAGTATGCTTTAAGGCACACAATTATGCGGCATTTGAAAACCTTCCAGAGAAAAAAGATTGTTGCATTGATGCTGATGATCACCATTGTGATGGCAGCGTTGTTTGGAAGACTGATCTATCTTATGGTATTTCGGTCCGTCTATTATGAAAAGATCGCACAGGATCTCCATGAACGGGAGCGCAGTATCAAAGCTGCCCGGGGAAAAATCGTAGACCGTAACGGGATCGTTCTGGCAGATAATAAATCGGTATGTACGATATCGGTGATTCACAGTCAGATCGAGGATCCGGAGCGCGTGATCGAAGTGCTGCAAAAGGAACTGGAACTTCCGGAGGAGACGATCCGAAAAAGAGTGGAAAAAAACAGTTCCATTGAGCGGATCAAGACAAATGTTCCAAAGGAGACCGGGGATGCAATACTGGCATATGATCTTGCAGGTGTAAAAGTTGACGAAGACTATCGACGTTATTATCCGTATGATTCACTGGCGTCAAAAGTCATTGGATTTACCGGTGGAGACAATCAGGGAATTGTGGGACTGGAAGTGCGCTATGATGAATGGCTTGCAGGGACAGACGGCAAGATCCTGACCATGACCAATGCCTCCGGTGGAGAATTGGAGCAGGAAGGGGAACGCCGGGAGGAACCGCAGACCGGAAACCAGCTGACCATCAGTCTGGATTACAATCTGCAAAGCTACTGTGAACAGGCAGCACAGACTGTATTGCAGGAAAAAGCGGCAGATGGTGTGCGGATCATCCTGATGAATCCGCAAAATGGTGAGATTCTGGCAATGGTAAATGAGCCGGAATACAATCTGAATGAGCCTTTTACCTTAAACACAGATGTTTCAGGAATATCGGATAAGGAAAAGCAGAATCTGTTAAATCAGATGTGGCGCAATCCAAGCATCAACGACACCTATGAACCGGGATCTACGTTCAAAATCATTACGACGGCAGCAGCGCTGGAACAGCACGTATTATCCGTCAGTGACCGTTTCTACTGTCCGGGTTACAAGATCGTGGAGGATCGCAGGATCCGATGCCATAAGACAACCGGACATGGTGCAGAAGATTTTACCCAGGGAATCATGAATTCCTGCAACCCGGTTTTTATTGAACTGGGACTGCGGCTTGGCGCAGATGATTTTTACCATTATTTTGAGCAATTCGGTCTGTTGTCCAAAACCGGGATAGACCTCCCCGGTGAGGCAGCAACGATTATGCATAAAAAAGACAACATAGGACAGGTGGAACTGGCTACCATATCATTTGGCCAGTCGTTTCAGATCACACCGATTCAGCTTGTGACCACTGCAGCTTCGTTGATCAACGGCGGCAGACGTGTCACACCGCATTTCGGTGTTTCTGTGCAGAATGCACAGGGAGAGACGATCCACACATTTTCCTATGATACTACAGAGGGGACGGTGAGTACTGAAACATCCGAAACACTCCGCAGCCTGTTGGAAAAAGTCGTGTCGGAAGGAACCGGAAAAAAAGCGGCGATTGAAGGGTATTCCATCGGTGGCAAGACGGCGACTTCTCAGACGCTTCCAAGAAGCGAACATAAATATATCGCATCTTTTCTTGGATTTGCACCGGCAGAGGATCCACAGGTCATTGGACTTGTCGTGATCGATCATCCACAGGGAGTGTATTATGGAGGAACCGTTGCGGCACCGGTGATGAAAGAAATATTCGAAAATGTGCTGCCCTATCTGGGAATCGAAAAAGTGCAGACAGAAGCCACGGATGCAAATGAGGAAGGGAATTGATGTCGAACTTATTTTGCGGTTGCCAAACAAATCGAAAAGACGTATGATACTAATTAAGTTGTAAAAAAAGATACAGTCGGCATTGGGAGAATGCCGCAGTAAGAAGAGGTGTGAAAATGACATATCAGGTAATTATTCCGGTTCTGGTAGCATTTGCGATCACAGCAGTACTTGGACCGATCATGATTCCGTTTTTGCGGAAATTAAAAATTGGAAATACAGAGAGAGAAGAATTACAGTCTCATCAGAAGAAAAATGGTACACCGACTATGGGTGGAATTATGATTCTGATTGCAGTTGTGATTACTTCCCTGTTTTATGTAAAAGGATATCCGAAGATTATTCCGATCCTGTTTGTAACCGTGGGATTTGGAATCATCGGTTTTCTGGATGACTATTTAAAAGTTGTTCTGCGCAGATCAGACGGACTGCTTGCATGGCAGAAGATGCTTTGTGAGATCGTTGTGACAGCAGTTTTTGCATTTTTCTTAGTGAAAAATGAGATTCCGATGTCTATGCTGATCCCGTTTAGCGGAGGACGTTATCTGGAACTTGGATGGCTGGCACTTCCGGTACTGTTTCTGGCAGTGATCGGAACCGTAAATGGTGTCAACTTTACGGATGGACTGGATGGTCTGGCTTCCAGCGTAACAATTCTGGTTGCAACATTTTTCTCTGTTGTAGCCGTTGGAAATGCCTGCGGCATCGCACCGGTTACCTGTGCGGTAGTGGGCGCATTACTTGGATTTTTATTATTTAATGTATATCCGGCAAGCGTATTTATGGGAGATACCGGTTCCCTGGCATTGGGTGGATTTGTGGCGGCAACAGCGTATATGCTGCAGATGCCGATCTTTATCCTGATCGTGGGACTGATCTACTGGATCGAGATCTTATCGGTTATGATCCAGGTCGTATACTTCAAAAAGACCGGTGGTAAGCGGTTCTTCCGTATGGCACCGATCCACCATCATTTTGAGCTTGGCGGATGGTCTGAGACACGGGTTGTAGCAGTATTTTCCATTGTTACAGCTATTTTGTGTCTGATTGCATTTATTGGATTATAAAGAGATTTACTATACTATACATCAAGGATCTGGAGGAATGTTGCAATGGAATTTGCAGGAAAAAAAGTTCTGGTTTTCGGAACAGGAATCAGTGGAATTGCAGCGGCAAAATTACTGGAAAACGTTGGTGCCGCAGTCGTATTATTTGACGGAAACCAGGAACTGGATAAAAAACATGTGCTGGAAAATTTTGAGGCAGATCATATGCCGGAATTATATGTAGGTGAATTACCGGAAGAAGTTCGTGCAGGACTGGATCTGGTTGTATTAAGCCCGGGTGTACCGACAGATCTTCCGTTTGTCAATGAACTGCGAGATGCGGGACTTCCAATCTGGGGCGAGATCGAACTGGCATATCGATGTAAAAAAGGTGATGTACTTGCGATTACCGGAACAAATGGAAAGACAACGACCACTGCACTGCTTGGAGAGATCATGAAAACAACGTATCCGCAGGTGCATGTGGTAGGAAATATCGGAATTCCTTACACTGGTCTGGTTGCAGAAGATACGGATGATACCGTGACGGTAGCAGAGATCAGCAGCTTTCAGTTAGAGACGATTGATACTTTCTGTCCGGAAGTATCCGCAATCTTAAATATTACACCGGATCATCTGAACCGCCACCATACGATGGATAATTACATCGCGGCAAAAATGAGCATTGCAAAAAATCAGGGACCGGAGCAGACCTGTGTATTAAATTATGAAGATGAAGTGCTCAGAGAGCAGGCAAAACATCTTTCGGCAAAGGTTGTTTTCTTCAGCAGTCTTTCCAAATTAGAGGAAGGCTTCTATCTGGAAGGTGACAAGATCGTGTATGCACATGACGGTCAGATTGAGGAAATTATATCTACAGATGAGTTGAATATCCTTGGACGCCACAATCATGAAAATGCGATGGCAGCGACTGCTATGGCTATGAGTTATGGTGTCCCGGTGGAGCATATCCGTCAGGCTCTGCGTACATTTCAGGCAGTAGAGCACAGAATTGAGTATGTGACAGAGAAACGCGGTGTCCGTTTCTATAATGATTCCAAGGGAACCAACCCGGATGCTGCTATCAAAGGGATTCAGGCGATGGATCGTCCGACCTGTCTGATCGGCGGCGGTTATGATAAACAGTCTGAGTATACCGAGTGGATCAACAGTTTTGACGGTAAAGTAAAGAAACTGGTTTTGATCGGTCAGACAAGAGAGAAGATTGCCGAGGAAGCAGAAAAATGTGGCTTCTACGATTATGTATTTGCCGACAGTCTTCAGGAGGCAGTTGATATCTGCTATGAAAATGCGGAAAATGGTGATGCCGTATTACTTTCTCCGGCTTGTGCAAGCTGGGGAATGTTCCCGAACTATGAAGTAAGGGGAAAAATGTTTAAAGAAATGGTTCATGCCTTAAAGGAGTAATGTTACATGGGTAACCGCAAATATCATAAGAATACTGCGGATGCGGGAACAACCAAATATTTTGATTACAGTCTGCTGTTTATTATCATTTTTCTGGTGCTGTTTGGACTGGTGATGCTCTACAGTGTCAGTGCTTATGAAGGTCAGGATGTGTTCAATGATCCATTTCACTACCTGAAACGACAGGCAGGCTGCGCATTTCTTGGATTCATCGGTATGTTTATCGTCAGTGTGATTCCATGCGAATGGTGGAAAAAGCTGAGTTTTCCGAGTTATGTGCTGTCATTTCTGATGTGTGCGGCGGTTATTGTAGTCGGAAAAGGTTCGAACGGTTCTATCCGTTGGCTGAAGATCGGACCGATTCAGTTGCAGCCGTCTGAGATTGCAAAAATAGCAGTGATCATTTTTATGGCAGCGCTTTTAAGCAGGATTCCAAAACAGGTCAAAGATCTGAAATCCATTATCAAGGTACTGCTTTTTGTTCTGCCGATGGTAGGTGTGATCGCAGTTAGCAACTTGAGTACCGCAATCATTGTCGGTGGTATTGCCGTACTTATGATCTTTGTGGTCAGTCCGAAGACAAAGGAATTTTTCGTTCTTGGAGCAGGTCTGGTCGCATTGGGAGCCATCGGTGTAAAAATGGGTGGTTATCGTGTGACACGTATTGCTGCATGGCTGCATCCGGAAGACTATCCGGATGAGGTGTATCAAACGCTGCAGGGAATGTATGCCATCGGTTCCGGCGGTTTGTTCGGAAAGGGACTTGGTGCCAGTGTGCAGAAACTTGGTTATGTACCGGAGGCGCAAAACGACTTTATTTTTACCATTATCTGTGAAGAATTGGGACTGTTTGGTGCAATCTGTGTTATTTTATTATTTGTCTTGTTGCTCTGGCGCTGCATGGTGATCGCAAATAATGCACCGGATCTGTTTTCTTCCCTGCTGGTGGTGGGTGTTATGTCACATATCGCATTGCAGGTAGTGTTAAATATCATGGTTGTTACAAACTGGATGCCAAATACAGGTATTATCCTGCCGTTTTTCAGTTACGGAGGTACGTCGATCCTGATTTTGATCACGGAGATGGGCTTGGTACTGAATGTGTCGCGTCGGATCAAATTTGATTCCAATCATCCGATCGAGTGATGTGATCTGACAGTAAAAAGACAGAGGATCATTGAAAAAATTGGAATGATTCAGAAGAAAAAGTCTCAAATTAGATTGGGAAAGTGTTAATATGATTCAGCACTTTGGTAAGATTCTCAACTCAGACTGAGATAAAATGTGGAGAACTGTATGCGTAGAAAGAGACGAAAAAAGAAAAATTTACGTATCATTCTGACTGCTCTTCTTGTAGCTGCATTTGTAGCTGCATTGGGAGCAGTTTTGATATGGAAAGTATTTGTGGTAAAAGATGTTTCCGTAAAAGGAAATGAGATCTATACGGACAAGCAGATTGAGGACTGGGTTTTGGATGAAAAATATTCCTGGAATTCACTGTATGTTTATTTTGAAAACAAACTGAATAAAACCGAGGAGATCCCCTTTGTGGATTCTCTGCAGATCCGGTTGAAATCGCCGCAGAAGCTGGAGATCACAGTGGTGGAAAAGGGAATCCTTGGATATCTGTACATTCCGTCACTGGGAAAAAATGCATATTTTGACAAAGATGGATTTGTGGTGGAACTTTCCTCTCAGGTGATCGATGGTGTGACCAAGATCAACGGTTTATCTGTGGAAAGTGCAGAACTTTACAAAAAACTTTCCATCGGTGATAACAGCAAACTGCTTCGTACCCTGTTAAATGTGACACAGCTTTTGAAGAAATATGACCGGGTGCCGGAAATGATCTATATCAAAGATGGCAATGTTTATCTGATCTATGGTCAGATTCAGGTAAACCTTGGTGGAGGAACGGATCTGAATGAGAAGATCCTTCGAATGGATCAGATTCTGCCACAGCTTGACGGAATGAGTGGAACGCTGCATGTGGAAACTTGGTCGGAGAACAATACGGATATTTATTTCCGAAACGGGGAACTGATGGAGATCCCGAATGATGTGCAGACTGTTCCGGAAGCGTCAGATGGATCTGCGGATGGTAGTCAGTAGGATCGTATCCTCTTTTTTGAGGATGAATCACATTTCTTTATAAGAAAATGAATTCAGAAAATGGATTACTTCTTCTTATAATGGAATTTATAATGGAATGAATTCTGGAAAATTCAGATTAAATATGATTTAGAGGTTGATTATTTTTGCAAAAACAGATATTATAGAAGAGATAATAAAAATAGTGGCAGGAATGTCGTTAAAGATAGTATAAATATATTCCGTGGGAGGAATAAAAGGAGGAATATCGTGGTTGAAATCATGTCAATAGGGGCTGAGTCCAGCGCAAAAATTATTGTAATCGGAGTAGGCGGCGCTGGAAACAATGCCGTAAACCGAATGATAGATGAAAAAATCGGTGGTGTAGAGTTTGTTGGAGTAAATACAGACAAGCAGGCACTTACTTTATGTAAAGCACCGACTTTGATTCAGATTGGAGAGAAACTCACCAAAGGACTTGGCGCAGGTGCACAGCCGGAGATCGGTCAGAAAGCTGCAGAGGAAAGCGCAGAAGAACTGACAGCAGCAATCGAAGGCGCAGATATGGTATTTGTTACCTGTGGTATGGGTGGCGGAACAGGAACTGGTGCAGCACCAGTTGTTGCGAAGATTGCAAAAGATATGGGAATCCTTACCGTAGGTGTTGTTACAAAACCTTTCAAATTTGAAGCAAAAACACGTATGACAAATGCAGTACATGGAATCGAGAATCTGAAAGAGAGCGTAGATACGCTGATCGTGATCCCGAATGATAAACTGCTTGAGATCGTTGACAGAAGAACCACGATGCCGGATGCTCTGAAGAAAGCAGATGAAGTATTACAGCAGGCAGTACAGGGAATCACAGACCTGATCAATGTACCTGCTCTGATCAACCTTGACTTTGCTGACGTTCAGACTGTTATGAAAGACAAAGGTCTGGCACATATTGGTATCGGTGGAGCTACTGGTGATGATAAAGCCATCGAGGCAGTTAAAATGGCTGTTGCAAGTCCGTTGCTTGAGACAACCATCAATGGTGCATCCCATGTTATCATCAACATTTCCGGTGACATTTCTCTTATGGATGCAAATGATGCAGCAAGCTATGTACAGGAGCTTGCCGGTGATGATGCAAATATCATCTTTGGTGCAAAATACGACGAGTCTATTCCGGATGCAGCAACCATCACTGTTATTGCAACAGGTCTGGAGAATGCCGCAGCACCGGCACCGTCTATTTTACCGGGCATGAAATTTAATGGTGGCAATACTTTGAACATGGCACGTACTGCTGGCAGCGTAAAACCGGCACAGACAGGCACAACTCCGGTTCAGCCACAGTTCAATGGAATCCAGCGTCCGCAGAAACCAACACCAACCGTTGCTCCGCGTGACATCAAGATTCCGGAATTCCTGAAAAATACAAAACGCTAATCATTCGAAAATAGAATATTATGGTAATAAACTCCGCGATTTCGACAAAAAAATCGCGGAGTTTTTTGTATACTGTTCAGGGAGGTGACAAGTGGAGTATGAATGGTATGCAGATGTTTTTCTTTTAACAAACCTGTTGATGGATATGAGTGCCATGTTTGCCGCGGCGCTTTTGCTCAACGACAGACTACGGTTGGGACGTTGTCTGGCAGTCTGTGTGGCAGGGGTGACAGGCTCCACAGTGTTGCTGATACTGCTGAAAAAATATCTGGTCTACAGTATCATTTTACATATGGTAATCCATCCGCTGATGACGTTTGGGGTATTTGGGGCAAAAGATCGAGGGCGGTTTTTACGCACGCTTTTGACCATTTATCTGATTTTGTTTGTGATGGGTGGGGTGCAGAACAGTATTGGGGTGTTGCTTGGAAGCAGTACATTGGAAATTCTGTTGTCCGGGATGGCAGCGGCACTTTTGTTTTGTATCTATCAGATCCGACGGCGTGTCATCCAGCAGATCTGTCGGGTGGAACTGTGGGCAGGGACAGAACATGTCACGGTAGATGCTTATTGCGATACCGGAAATCTGCTGAGAGATCCACTGACGGGAAGGCCGGTCTGTATTTTGCAACAGGAAGTGTTAGCGCAATTTGCTGCTGACCGAACAATACAAAAAGAGATTTCCTGTCACACGATCGGCACAGAAAAAGAAAAACTGAAAATTGTGATGTTGGATAAAATGAAGATTTATCAGAAAGGTACGGTAACGGAGATAAAGGAGCCGGAGATTGGTCTGCATACCGGGGAGATTATGCAGAATCCGAAGGTACAAATGCTTTTACATGCAGGCTATATCAGATGAGAGGGCAGATTACAGTGATTCTGAGAAGAATATGTCAGTTTACGCTGACCAAAATCACGCACTAAGTCTTACGTGCGTTCGACTTGAACGGATATAGTTTTCAACCGGAGTGCAGAGGCACTCTGGAAGTAAGAGAAGAGGAGAAAAAGAAAAGAGCATGGAAAGGATCTATAAGTATGTATTTAAAAGTTTCCGTACCTGGAAAATTCCAACTGAAATTAATACCAACTGTGCAGAATCTGCTGTTTTTGCAGTCAAATGATATTCATTATATCGGTGGCACGGATGTGCTTCCGGCACCGTTAGAACGGGAGGATGAGAATGAGTGTATCATGCTGCTTGGAACGGAGGAGGGCGGCGAGGAAGCCAGAAAACGGCTGATCGAGCATAATCTGCGCCTGGTTGTATACATAGCAAAGAAGTTTGATAACACGGGAATCGGGGTGGAGGATCTGATCTCCATTGGCACGATCGGGCTGATAAAATCCATCAACACGTATAATCCGGGAAAAAATATCAAACTTGCCACCTATGCGTCACGCTGTATTGAAAATGAGATTCTCATGTATCTTCGCCGGACGAGCAAGATGAAGATGGAAGTTTCTTTTGATGAACCGTTAAATGTCGACTGGGACGGCAATGAGCTGCTGCTTTCTGATATTCTTGGAACAGAGGATGATATTATTTATAAAGATATGGAAGTAGAGGTGGAGAAAAAGCTGTTAAAACGTGCCATCGACAAGCTTTCTCCAAGGGAAAAGAATATCATTGAACTTCGCTATGGTCTGACACCCGGTGGCAGAGAGTATACACAAAAAGAAGTGGCAGATCAGATGAATATTTCCCAGTCTTATATCTCACGTCTGGAAAAAAAGATCATGAAGCGGTTGAAAAAAGAAATTACCCGTTATGAATAACCCACTTGGGTAAATAAGAAGAAAAGGTTACAATTTTATTAAGTTTTGCCGGAAAGGTTGATGAAAAATAAAAATGAGTTACAATATGAGATGATTAAGCCAAAAAGACAGGGTAAATTGAAATTAGATACAAAGGAAGTAAGAATCGTGCAAAAGACAAAATTAAGACAGGAATTAAAAAGACAGAGAACAAGTCAGAAACGTTTCCGCAGAATTTTATATCTGATTATTGCGGCTGCAATCGTGATCTACATTGCAGGAACCGTGTATTACAGCAAACATTTTTATTCAAAGGGAACAGCGTTCGGAATTGCTCTGCGCAATGAAAGTGTGGCATCTGTCAAGGAAAAAATCGAAGAAAAAATGAATGCCTACACACTTACGGTATCCGCCAGAGATGGGGAGGAGACCATCAATGCATCGGATATCGGACTGAAATATGATGACAAAAAGGAACTGGATGATCTGTTTAAAAAAGAAAAACCATTTTTGTGGTTTTTGATGGCAGCGACTTCAGAGGAAGAAATTGATCTGGATATTTCCGTAGATGAGCAGAAATTGGATGATGAGATCCAGAAACTTTCCTGCATGCAGGATGAGAACATGACAGCTCCGACAGATGCACATCTGGAATATTCCGATGGGGAATTCAAGATCGTGGATGAGACACATGGAAATCAGCTGGATGTCAATAAGGCAGAGCAGGTGATCGAGACCGCTGTCAGTGAGGGAGCATCTGAGGTTTCATTGGATAACCAGGATTGTTATGTAAAACCGAGTGTATACAAGGATGATGAAAAATTAAAACAGGAATGCGATGATGCAAATAAAATGCTTGTCGCAGAGATTACCTATGATTTTGGCGATCGGACAGAGGTGGTGGATAGCTCCGTAATCGCAGACTGGATTACATTTGGTGATGATTATACCTTTGATTTGGATGAGGATAAAATACGTAGTTTTCTTCAAGTTGCCCGTTCAAAACGAAATTTTCCACTTTCGGTAGATACTCCCATAAAAGAGTTGCTTACTCATTTGGATTTGATTGATGAAAACGATAGGATTGCCAATGCTGCAATTCTGCTTTTCGGCAAGAAACCTCAGAAATATTTCATACCTTCAGAAGTTAAATGCGTTCAGTTTTATGGTAATGTGGTGAGAAAGCCTATGCCAGCATATCAGATTTATCGTGGAGATGTATTTGAATTGGTGGATCAATCAACGAGTTTTGTAATGAGTCGTGTGAATAATTGGGTGGGTACTCGTGATGAAGGAGAAACAGCATCTGTTCCAACTCATCCTGAATTGCCTATTGATGCAGTTAAAGAAGCGATTGTCAATGCCATTTGTCATAGAGATTATACGAGTAATGCAAGTGTTCAGGTGATGCTATTCCGGAATAGGCTGGAGATTTGGAATCCAGGACAACTACCGTATGGACTCACGGTGCAGAAACTTCAAGGACCTCATAAGTCTCTGCCGACTAATCCATTGATAGCCGATCCGATGTATTGGAAGGGGTATATCGAGAAGGTTGGTACTGGTACAGAAGATATTATTGAGAAATGTCGCGATTATGGGTTGAAGACACCGGAGTTTTACCAGGAGGAAGATTTCAGAGTAGTCATTTGGAGTACAGAAGAGCAAAGCGATCCAAAGCGATCCAAAGATGATCCAAAGATGATCCAAAGTGATCCAAAAGAAGTCGAAGACCTTATTGGACTGATAAAGAATAATCCTTCTATATCAAGGGCAGAACTTGCAAGAAGGCTTGATTTAAGTGAACGGCAAGTTCGTAAGATAATGGGGCAATTACGAGCAGATGAAAGGCTGACTAGAAAGGGAGGTAAAATAGGAGAATGGATAATAACATAGCCAATCTCTTTGCCCTTTATATCAAAATACAATTTAAGGGACATTGTCTCGGATATGTGAATGGAACTACCGTACTTCACCTTAATAAAAAAGCATTGCCCGAATTTGAAATCAGAATACCCTCCGAATATGAGGCAAGAACGATGAACGACACCTTTGCCATTTTGAGCAAATGGCAAAGGTGTTACAAGAAAATGACAGGCCTATTTGCCTTCGTGACACACTTCTTCCGAAACTAATGTCGGGCAAGCTGAAAATCAAAGAGATAGAAGCTAAACTAGATGGTCAAACCAACTGCTAAATTCTCATTTATCTTTTTTTCCGCCTCCAGATTACCACTAAAACCAATAGTATCCCAACGATCAGCATCCCGGTAAATACAGGTTTCAGACCGATTAAGGTATCCCGGTTTTCTT
>ERZ836441.2608-NODE-2608-length-13841-cov-8.062962_pt1 | contig 13841 bp, 12 predicted proteins | sample MGYA00519686_ERZ836441 | MGnify/ENA primary metagenome ERZ836441 (study PRJEB31850, sample SAMEA3708800) | human gut metagenome | biome: human gut; feature: human-associated habitat; material: faeces | place: China | collected 2014 ... | reverse complement strand
CAAAAATCATCAGAAAATACGAAAAGAAACTGGTGAAACTGCAAAGGCAGTTAGCCCATAAAGAGAAAAGAAGTCAAAATTACTACAAAACAAAGAAAAAGATAGCATTATGCCATGAAAAAATAACAAATACCAGAAAAGATTATCTGCACAAGATGTCCCATGAGATTATCAGCGAAAACCAAGTGATAGTTTCGGAAGATTTGCAGATAAAAAACATGGTAAAAAATCACCGTTTGGCAAAGTCTATAAGTGATGTATCATGGTATGAGCTGACAAGACAGTTAGAATATAAGGCAAAGTGGAATGGCAGGAAATATGTCAAAATAGATACATTCTATGCCAGTAGTCAGCTGTGTTCAGCCTGTGGATACCAAAATACAGAGACAAAAAATCTATCAGTAAGGGAATGGACATGTCCTGTCTGTGGAACAAATCATGACAGGGATATCAACGCAGCAAAAAATATACTGGAAGAAGGATTAAGACAAATAGCATAAAAATAACAATATAGGGCAGGGACTGCCCGAATGAACGCCTGTGGAGATAGTAGGTTGCGAGGTCTGCGAAGCAGGAAGCCCATTGGCTTTAGACAATGGGTAGTTCACGCCTGGGACTGGAAATTTGTAGTGTTTTGTTTCTTTGCTACGTTAATCAGTATTACAGCGGTAACATTACTGTCCTTTCTTTTGAAAGATAAGAGCCTGCAGGGTGAGTTTATCCAGGCATCTTACCGGAGCAGTGAGGCGATCTTCGGGATTGCCTTTATCCAGAATATTTACGGTGAGGCAGGCATGGGACCTTTGATGATTGTGGCAAGTGTGCCGCTTTATAACATTATGGCGGTTGTAGTACTGACCGTAATGCGGCCGGTGATTCTGGCTGTTCTCTTAAAGCTGGTGATCCTGGCGAGCGTATTTCTGCCGATCGCAGTGACACTTGGTTTCCGGACGGAAAAGCTGATCGCAATCCTTGTGATGCTCGGCTCGGCGACAACGGACAGTTCCTATGTTATGGCAAGAAATATGGGGCATAAAGGCGTGCTCACTTCCAGTGTTGTCATGCTGACGACGCTGCTCAGTGCATTTACACTGACCGGATGGCTCTATCTTCTGAAAGTACAGGGACTGGTATAATTGTTTTTCCATTTTCTTTCGAAAAAGTTTACTTGTTTCTTGCGAACATATGAGCTATAATGATGAACAGTAAAATTACTGGAGGTTTATGACAATGCCAGATGAAAAAAACATTGATGTTGATGTAGTAGACGAAGAAAAGAAAGAAGATTTTGAAGATATTTGCTTTCTGTGCCGCAGACCGGAGAGCAAAGTAGGAAAGATGGTACATTTGCCGAACGATATCCATATCTGTCAGAATTGTATGCAGAAGGTTTTTGATTCCATGGGAAAAGGCGGTATGAATTTCCAGGATATGTCAAATATGCCGAATATCAGCATGATCAATCTGTCGGATCTGCAGGATCACATTCCACAGAAACAGAAGATTCGCAAAAAGAAGAGCAAAGAAGAGGCAAAACCGGCATTTGATCTGAAATCTGTCCCGGCACCGCATAAGATCAAGGCAAAACTTGATGAGTATGTGATCGGTCAGGACTATGCAAAGAAAGTGGTTTCTGTTGCCGTTTACAATCACTATAAACGTGTGGCGACCGGCACGATGGATGATATTGAGATTGAAAAGTCCAATATGCTGATGATCGGACCGACCGGAAGCGGTAAAACCTATCTGGTCAAGACCCTTGCAAAACTTCTGGATGTGCCGCTGGCGATCGCCGATGCGACTTCGCTCACAGAGGCAGGTTACATAGGAGACGATATCGAGAGCGTTGTCAGCAAGCTGCTTGCAGCTGCAGACAACGATGTGGAAAAAGCAGAACAGGGCATTATTTTTATAGATGAGATCGACAAGATCGCAAAGAAAAAGAACACCAATCAGAGAGACGTCAGCGGAGAGTCTGTCCAGCAGGGTATGTTAAAGCTTTTAGAAGGTGCCAATGTGGAAGTACCGGTCGGAGCCAACAGCAAAAATGCGATGGTGCCGCTGGCCACAGTAAATACCAGAAATATTCTTTTTATCTGCGGCGGAGCTTTCCCGGGACTGGAGGATATTATCAAGGAGCGTCTGAACAAACAGGCATCCATCGGATTTCGTGCAGATTTAAAGGACAAGTATGACAACGATCCGGATATCCTCGAAAAAGTGACACTGGAAGATATCCGCAATTTCGGCATGATCCCGGAATTTATCGGAAGACTGCCGATCGTCTTTACACTGAGGGGACTGACAAAAGAGATGCTGGTCAAGATCTTGAAAGAGCCGAAAAATGCCATCCTCAAGCAGTATCAGAAACTGCTGGCACTCGATGAAGTGCAGCTTGTTTTTGAGGATGGAGCACTGGAGGCGATCGCAGAGAAAGCTCTGGAGAAAAAAACCGGAGCGAGGGCACTGCGGGCGATCATCGAAGATTTCATGCTGGATATCATGTATGAGATCCCGAAAGATGACAGCATCGGCAAAGTTACGATCACAAGGGATTATATTGAACATAAAGGCGGACCTCTGATTGAGATGAGAGGTGTGCCGGCACTGGAGGAATAGTATGAAGTGGATGCTATTGCCGGCAGGCATTTTTACGGCGGATTATATTATGAAGAAGAGAGCGGAAAGCTGGAATGAGGAGGAGGCGCCAGAAAAAATGCTCGGAGGGCATATCATCCTTCAGAAGCTGCATAACCGGGGAGCTGCACTGAGCTTCATGGAGAAAACTCCAAAATTGCTCACAGGTGTTACAACAGTTGTTACAGCAGGAATGACGGCGTTTTACGTTTATCTTATAAAGAAACCAAAACAGTTGTTTTTGAAGACAGGTGTTGGGATGATCCTTGGAGGAGCATGGAGTAACGTTTGGGATCGTATCACACGAAAATATGTGGTTGACTATTTCAGCTTCCACACAAAGTGCAGAAAACTGGAACGTGTAGTGTTTAATCTGGCAGATATGTTTATCTTTTTGGGAGGATTTCTTGTGATTTTCTGGAATATCCTCCGGAAAAGTTGACAGAAGATGTCAAAAATGGTATCTTATTAAATGCAGCAAAATGAGTTGCCAGAAGGCAAGAGCATTAGGAGAAATTGTAGTATGGATGAATTACAGCAGGAACAGTTTACAAAAGCATTGCTTGGACTTGTAGATTTAGCAAAGACAAAGAAAAATGTCTTACAGTACGGTGAGATTAATGATGCCTTTAAAGGACTGGAACTTACCGAAGATAAGATGGATCTGGTACTGGAGTATCTGGAAAAGCAGAAAATTGATATTGTAAATGCCGAAGTTGGCGTGGACAATGCAGAAGATCTGATCCTCGACAATGATGATATCATTCTGGATGACGAGGACGAGGTTGAGATCATCGATGATGTGGATGTGCTGGAAGGTGTCAGCACAGAAGATCCGGTTCGTATGTATCTGAAAGAGATCGGAAACGTGCCGCTGCTGACCACCGAGCAGGAGGTAGAGCTTGCAAAGCGTGTGGAAGCAGGAGATGAAGAAGCAAAGAAACAGCTGACGGAAGCCAATCTTCGTCTGGTAGTCAGCATTGCCAAAAAATATGTCGGTCGTGGAATGCCGTTTCTGGATCTGATCCAAGAAGGAAATATGGGACTGATGAAAGCCGTTGACAAGTTTGACTATACCAAAGGTTATAAGTTCAGTACCTATGCGACATGGTGGATCCGTCAGGCGATCACCAGAGGTATCGCAGATACCGGAAGAACGATCCGTGTGCCGGTACATATGGTAGAGACCATCAACAAGACACTTCGTATGACCAGAACGCTGCTTCAGGAGCTTGGCCGTGAACCGACCCCGGAAGAAGTTGCAGAGAGACTGAATGTCTCTGTGTCACGTGTAAGAGAAGTTCTCAAGATCTCCAGAGATCCGGTATCACTGGATACTCCGATCGGAGAAGAGGATGACAGTCATCTGGGAGACTTTATCGAGGATGATTCCGCACTTTCACCGGCAGATTCCGCAGCATTTTCCATGCTCAGAGCAGAGCTTGCAACAGCACTGGAGTCTCTGACAGACAGAGAGCGTCAGGTTGTTAAACTGAGATTTGGTCTGGAAGACGGAAGAGCAAGAACACTCGAAGAAGTCGGAAAAGAGTTCAACGTAACACGTGAGCGTATCCGTCAGATCGAAGCCAAGGCTTTGCGGAAACTGCGTCACCCGTCCAGAAGTAAGCGATTAAAAGATTTTCTGATCTGAGAGCTGAAGTCCGGCAAACCGCAGACAGGAAATAAAAGAGGGCACAGGATTTTACTCCTGTGCCTTTTTCAGTTAACCATCAATACGTTTTTTGAAAGCAGGCAGCTGCTCACGGCGAAGCGGCAGGGCAGTACTGGTCGGATTTAACAAAAAACCTTTTGCATCTTTCACCAGGAACTTCTCCAGATCATCAAATTTCACGACAACCGGACGAAGTCTTTTCTTCGGATCAAACCTCTGAAGCTCGTATCCGTCTGTGAAGATAGCCTGATACATCTCGCCGTTCTGATTGTTGACATACGGAACACGGATGTTATTTTTTTTCTTTGGCTGTTCTTCTTCTGCTTCTGGTTCTTTGGATTCTTCGATGTTTCCATCTTCCGTGTTGCCGTCAGGATTTTCTGCTTTACTGTCAGCATCTTTTTCGCTTTCGTCTACAATAATACCGCTTAAGAAACGGCCGCGTACCAGATTGGCAACCAGTTCTTCGTCCATTGCCCGCAGATCAGCTTTTTCTTTTTCTTCCTCGCTGACCGGACGACGCATCTCCTGCAGGAAATACAGGGAAGTGAGCATCAGCTCCGGATTGATGACAGGACGCTGTTTTTCCGGAAGTTCGTCCGGATTATGTCTTCTGTGAACGATCGCTTCAAGAGCGAGAGAGGTTTCCGTATCATTGTCATGCAGTACCACGCCGTTGACACCGAGAGCGTAGAGTGTACCATAGAAATGAAGGAACTGCTCTGCTGCTACTCTTACGGATACCACCGGGATTTTTTCCTGCTCATTTTTTGCAACAACATAAGCATGTGCTGCCTCAGCGTCTGAGAAGATATGTATCTGGTCATCGAAAGATTCTTCGTTACAGGTTACATAAGGATGCTTGGTGGACTGGGAGAAAATAACGAACATCTCTGGAAGTCCCTGAAGTTTTTTGATGATAAAGCTGTTATCTATTGCCATTTGTGTACACCTCATATTCTTTCTGTTATAGTGATTTTGGGATGTGAAAGATGCCGGTATTTATGCAACTTTCACAATTATTGAGACCCTACTGACAGTCATTGTACCATATTTCCCAATAAAAGAAAATATAAAAATTTATGATATTTCGTTGAAAAACATAAAGAAATCCGCCATTGACTTTCGAAAAAGAAAAGAATATGATGAAAGCTAATGAAATAAAGAAGGAATTGTAAAAATGAAAAAAGGAAATCTGAGAAGTTCCGCATTGCTTTTACTGACGGCATGCATCTGGGGCGTGGCGTTTGTTGCCCAGAGCGTGGGGATGGAGTATGTCGGACCGTTTACGTTCAACTTTGTGAGAAGTATTCTGGGAGGGCTGGTTCTGATCCCGTGTATTTTTTTCCTGAAGCGGGAAAAAAAGGCAGAGGCAGAAAAAGTCAGCGAAGAGGAAAAAAAAGCACAGCGAAAAACACTGCTGGTCGGCGGGATCTGCTGTGGTGTCGCCCTGTGCCTGGCAAGCAATTTCCAGCAGATCGGCATCCAATATACAACGGTAGGAAAGGCTGGTTTTATCACAGCATGTTATATTGTGATCGTTCCGGTGATCGGACTTTTTATGAAGAAGAAATGCAGTCCGATGATCTGGCTGTCGGTGCTTCTGGCAGTTGTGGGTTTGTATCTGCTCTGCATAAACGAACAGTTTTCAATCGGATACGGAGATATTCTGGTATTTGTCTGTGCGATTCTGTTTTCGGTACATATCCTGATCGTGGATTATTTTTCGCCGAAGGTGGACGGTGTGAAGATGTCCTGCATCCAGTTTCTGGTGTGCGGTCTGTTATCCGGCATTGCGATGCTCTTTGCGGAACAGCCGCAGTTATCCGCAGTGCTTCTGGCGTGGAAACCGATCGCTTATGCCGGTATCATGTCCTGCGGTGTCGGTTATACCCTTCAGATCGTCGGTCAGAAAGGGATGGATCCGACCATTGCATCGCTGATCCTCAGCCTAGAGTCCTGTATTTCTGTGCTGGCTGGCTGGCTGCTGCTTGGCCAGACCTTAAGTATACGGGAAGGACTTGGCTGTGTTGCCATGTTTGCGGCGATCATTCTGGCTCAGCTTCCGGCGAAGGAGTCTTGAGTGCATTTTTGCGATACTCCCGCGGCGTGCATCCCATTTCGGATTTGAAAATTTTAGAAAAATAGCAGGGACTGGAAAAGCCTGTCAGCAGTGAAATATCAGTGATACTTTTGTTGGTGTTTTGCAGAAGCGGCAGGCTTTTCTGTATGCGGTAATGCAGCAGGTAGTCAAAAAGCGATTCGTTCATATGACTTTTGAAAAAGCGGCAGCATTCGCTTTTACAGATATTGATCTGAGCGGCAACCTGTTCGAGCAGGATTTTTTCCTGATAATGGTCGTGCAGGTAGGAGAGCAGCACCAGCAGACGTTCCCGGTCACGCTGTACCGCAGGAAGTGTTTCGGTCTGTGGCTCAGTATTCTGATACAGGTTCAGCCAGATCCTGGAGAGCAGGATTTGAATCTGAAAATCCCAGCACGGAGCCTTGGAAGAAGAAATTTCCCAGATTTTTGTCAGGTTTGCAAGGATTTCTGCCTGCCATGCGACATCCGGGGAAAATTTGATGGAAGAAAAACGGTCGTCCAGTGTCAGCGGTGTGACATAGGCTGTTTGAATGCGGCTGGATTCGAAGCCATAAATGATACGTGGGTCAAAGGTCGTGGAAATATAAACACAGTCTTCCTTATTATACATGTGTCCGGTGTGCGGCATGTTGGCATTGCAGAAAAGTCCCTCGCCGGTGGTGAGATGATAAGTTTTGTCATTTACCTGATAATTGATGTCTCCGGATACGATCAAAGTCAGCTCAATCTCCGGATGCCAGTGCCAGAAAAAGGAACTTCGCTCATAAGAAAACAGGTTTTCATGGCTTACATTTACCGGAAAAGCAAACGTTCCGTGGTCTTTTAGTTCACGTTGTTTCTGATTGGTCTGGATTTGCATAGAATACCTCAATATAATTATAGTTTTTATTATGATACTTGTTGATTTTTTCTGTAAGTCTCATTATACTTATATTAGCGTGAACGTCAAGGACACAGAGCCGGACGTAACCGGGAATGTTTTTGAGCTGCGATTTTTACAGAAGAAGCAGTTCGTGACAGTATACATTTAATGATGCCAGGGTCAAAAGCCTGAAACCACGATGTGCTTGCACAAGAGTGGTTTTATGGCTTAATGACCCGCCCCGATATGAGCATAAAAGTGGAGCGTAAGCTTCACGATATGCGAATATTGGGTAGAATTGTGGAAGTACGAAGTACGGAACAATTCGTATGGCATCTTTTGACACCCACATCATTTAATAAGAAAAAGGAGAAGTGACATGAAAGCAAAACTGATTGAAAAATTTGTATCCATCTATGGGGAAGGTGGAGAAATCCGTTCATTCTTTTCACCGGGACGTGTAAACCTGATCGGAGAGCATACAGACTACAACGGAGGACACGTTTTCCCATGTGCACTGAGCATCGGAACTTACATGATCGTCCGCAAACGTGAAGACCGTACGATCCGTTTCTATTCTGAAAACTTCAGCAAACTGGGCGTGATCGAGACAAGCCTGGATGATCTGGTATATTCTGAAAAAGCAGGATGGACCAACTATCCGAAGGGAGTTATGTGGGCAATGGAAGGCAGAGGATACAAGATCCCGACCGGTATGGATATCCTGATCTACGGCACGATCCCGAACGGTTCCGGACTTTCTTCTTCCGCATCTCTGGAAGTACTGACAGGACTTGCAGTACGTGATCTGTTTGGATTCGAAGGAATCAGCATGATCGATCTGGCACTGATCGGACAGTATTCTGAGAACAACTTCAACGGATGCAACTGCGGTATCATGGATCAGTTCGCAGTGGCAATGGGCAAAAAAGACCATGCGATCTTCCTGGATACCAGCGATCTTAGCTATGAATATGCAAGTGTAAAACTGGAAAATGCAAAGATCGTTATCACAAACAGTAAAGTAAAACACAGCCTGGTAGATTCTGCTTACAATGACAGAAGAAACGAATGCGAAACAGCATTAAAAGAGCTGCAGACAGTTGTAGATATCAAAGGACTTGGCGATTTAAGCGAAGAAGAATTCGAAAAATATAAAGATGCCATCAAAGATCCGGTTCGCCAGAAGAGAGCACATCATGCCGTATACGAAAACCAGAGAACTATCCAGGCTGTAGCAGCACTGAATGCAGGTGACGTAGAGAAATTCGGTAAACTGATGAATGCTTCACATGTATCTCTGAGAGATGACTATGAAGTATCCTGCGAAGAGATCGACGTACTGGTAGATCTGGCATGGGAGACCGAAGGCGTGATCGGTTCCCGTATCACAGGCGGCGGATTCGGCGGCTGCACCGTAAGTATCGTAAAGAATGATGCAGTAGATCACTTCATCGACAAACTGGGCAAAGCTTACAAAGAAAAGACAGGACATGAAGCTGAATTCTATGTAGTGGAAATCGGAGACGGAGCAAAAGAAATTTAAGCAGGAGGAAACGTCATGACATTTGATGAAAATGTAAAACGTCTGGTACAGTATGGCATAGAGAGCGGACTGGTACCGGAAGAAGAACGTATTTATACCACCAACCAGCTGCTGGAGCTGTTTGGGGAGGAAGAATATACCGAGCCGGAGACAGAGTTCAAAGATGTGGATCTGGAAGAAGTTCTGGAAGAGCTGTTGGACTATGCAGTTGAAAAAGGCGTATTAAAAGAGAACAGTGTTGTTTACCGTGACCTGTTTGACACAAAGATCATGAACTGCCTGGTTCCGCGTCCGGCACAGGTGATCGGAACGTTCAAAGAGCTGTACAAAGAGTCACCGGTAAAAGCAACAGACTACTATTATAAATTAAGCCAGGACACCAACTACATCCGCCGTTATCGTATCAAAAAGGATATTCGCTGGAAAGTGCCAAGTCAGTACGGAGACATTGATATTTCCATCAACTTATCCAAACCGGAAAAAGATCCGAAAGCGATCGCAGCAGCAAAACTGGCAAAACAGAGCGGTTATCCAAAATGTCTGCTCTGCCGTCAGAACGAAGGTTATGCAGGACGTGTCAACCATCCGGCAAGACAGAACCACAGGATCATCCCGATCACAGTGAACGGAACACAGTGGGGATTCCAGTATTCACCGTATGTATATTATAATGAGCACTGTATCGTATTCAACGGAGAGCATATCCCGATGAAGATCGAAAAAGCAACGTTCGTGAAACTGTTTGACTTTATCAAACTGTTCCCACATTACTTCCTCGGATCCAATGCAGACCTGCCGATCGTAGGCGGCTCTATCTTAAGCCATGACCACTATCAGGGCGGCAATTACCAGTTTGCAATGGCAAAAGCACCGATCGAGAAACACGTTGAGATCCCGGGATACGAGGATGTGGAAGCCGGCATCGTAAAATGGCCGCTGTCCGTACTGCGTATTCGCTGCAAAGACGAGAAACGTCTGATCGATCTGGCTGACCATGTACTTGGTGCATGGAGAGGCTATACCGACGCCGATGCAAACATCTTTGCTGAGACAGATGGAGAGCCACATAACACGATCACACCGATCGCAAGAAAAGTCGGCGATATGTTTGAACTGGATCTGGCTCTGAGAAACAACCTGACGACAGATGAGTATCCGCTTGGCGTATATCATCCGCATGCAGAGAAACATAACATCAAAAAAGAAAACATCGGTCTGATCGAAGTTATGGGTCTGGCAATCCTGCCGGCACGACTGAAAACAGAGCTTCAGGATCTGGCAGATTATATCATCGAGAAGAAAGACATCCGTTCCAACGAAGCTCTGGAAAAACATGCAGACTGGGTAGAATCCTTCCTGCCGAAACATCCGGAACTGAACAAAGATAATGTGATGGATATCCTCAAAGAAGAAGTTGGACATGTATTCGTAGGCGTTCTGGAAGATGCCGGTGTATACAAATGTACACCGGAAGGAAGAGAAGCCTTTATGAGATTTATCGAAACACTGTAAAACGGTGATGACAGAATTGTGAGAGTACGAAGTACGGAACAATTCGTATGGCATCGTTTAACCTTGTTATCACGAAAATATAAATATAAAGAAACTATTTATCAAATTGATCAGGAGGTAAATACTATGAGAATTTTGGTAACCGGCGGAGCTGGATATATTGGAAGCCACACCTGTGTGGAACTGCTGAACAAAGGCTATGAAGTAGTCATCGTAGACAATCTGTACAATGCAAATAAAAAAGCAGTAGATCGTGTAGAAGAGATCACAGGCAAAAAAGTAACATTCTACGAAGCAGACATCTGCGACAAAGAAGCAATGGATGCTATCTTTGATAAAGAAGATGTACAGGCAGTCATTCATTTCGCAGGACTGAAAGCAGTAGGAGAATCTACCGTAAAACCTCTGGAATATTACCAGAACAACATCGCAGGTACACTGACACTGTGCGATGTCATGAGAAATCATGGCGTAAAGAACATCATCTTCAGTTCATCCGCAACCGTATACGGTGATCCGGCGATGATCCCGATTACAGAAGAATGCCCGAAGGGCACCTGCACCAACCCATACGGCTGGACAAAATGGATGCTGGAACAGATCCTGACCGATATCCAGAAAGCAGATCCGGAATGGAACGTGATCCTGCTTCGTTACTTCAACCCGATCGGTGCACACAAGAGCGGCATGATCGGAGAAGATCCGAAAGGTATCCCGAACAACCTGCTTCCGTATGTTGCACAGGTAGCGATCGGCAAACTGGAATGCCTCGGTGTATTTGGTGATGACTACGATACACCGGACGGAACAGGCGTACGTGACTACATCCACGTGGTAGACCTGGCACGCGGCCATGTAAAAGCAATCCAGAAACTGGCTGACAAAGAAGGCGTAAGCATCTACAACTTAGGTACCGGAAACGGCTACAGCGTTCTGCAGGTTGTACATGCATTTGAAAAAGCATGCGGACATCCGATCAAATACCAGATCAAACCGAGAAGACCTGGCGATATCGCAAAATGCTACTGTGCACCGGAAAAAGCAAAGAAAGAGCTTGGCTGGGAAGCAGAATACGGCATCGAAGATATGTGTGCAGATTCTTGGAGATGGCAGAGCCAGAATCCAAACGGATACAACGACTAATCACAGATTGAACGCAGAGAAGCATTCCCCCCGCTTCAAGTCTGCAGAGCACTAAGCAGTGGGTGAGGGGGATGCTTATGTCAGTGGGAGTTGAAAAATCATATCGCATCCAATACATAGTATATCAGAAAGATCAGGCAGAAACCAAGAGGTGGAAGCCTGGTCTTTTTTGGCAGGAGGTCGATCGTCTGGTATCAGCAAAAATAAGGGAAAGTGTTCACATAGAAGAAGGCATTAATTATGATAAAAGCAGTAAAAAATATCAATGTGTAATAGAAAAATATGAGAGCAATGAAAGGTCATCTGTGAAAATTCTGTGTCACTACTTGAAAATTCATCCAAAAACTTCTATAATTAAAAATTATAATGTCAGGGGTAAAAGGTGTTCAGGTTATAGAAGAAAGGCAAGATGAATGAAAAACAGATATTTATATAAATTAGGCTGCATGATGCTGGTGGGGAGTATGCTGATGAGTACAGCACCGGTGGCTTATGCATCGAGTTTGCAGACGGAGCTTCAGAAAGAGGCGGAGAGTAACAAGGAAGGCTCTCAGACAGAAACCAGTCAGCCGGAGACGAGCCAGAGCGAGACACCGGCAACGGAGACTGAGACCAGTCAGCCGGAGACGAAGCCGGAACTGGAAACGCGGCAGACTGAGACGGCGGCAGCCGAAACAGAAACAAATGCATCTCAGACAGGGGATACGGATGCATCCAAAGAGGATGGGACATCGGACAGCGATAAAAAAGACGATGGTTCGGATAAAAAAGACGGCGACAAGAAGCCAGACGGTGACAGCAAGGACGATAAGAATAAAAAAGACAATGCGGATGACAAGAACAGTCAGAAAGGTGACATTCAGAAACCGGATGATGAGAGCGAACAGGTGGATCATTCTGATGCGGCAGCCGATTATGCTTCCAATATCATTGCCGGAAACAGTGTTTATTTAGGTGAACTTTCCAGTGAGTATGGTATTTCGTTTGATGAAGAGTTCGAAAAGACAATGGACAAGATCGAAGCAGATTATAAAGAGTTTCTGGACAAACCGGAAGATTTTCTGGCAGAAAACTGGCAGGATGTGCTGGCTGTTTATGTAATGAAGTACGGACAGGACGCCGGCATAAAGATGGACAAGTCCTGCAGGGATGATCTGGAGCAGATTTTTTTCCTGATGAATGTCAGAAGCAATTCTGCAATTTTACGCAAACTGGAGAAAATCCAGAAAGAGGAAGTCTCTGAAACCGAAGTCGGATCAGCCGAAACAGAAAAGGCGGCAGAAGCGGAAGAATCAACAGAAACAGAAAAGGCAGCCGATGCGGAAGAATCAACAGAAACAAAAAAAGTGGCAGAAACAGATGCAAAAGAATACCGTGCACTGTCGGTTCAGGATTACATAGCACTTTACGGTGCAGATGAAGAGCAGACAGCTATACTGGAGAAATACACGTCCACAAAATGTAGACAGCTCTGTGCAATCGTTACGGCATCCAAAGGATTTGTGCGTTCTGAGGCAGGCAGCGATGTCAGTGAAGAACGTGTTTCTATCGTGGCAGCAGCGTGCAGCCTGATCGGAAAAGTCGGCTATTTCTGGGGCGGCAAGTCCTATGCAATCGGCTGGGATGACAGCTGGGGAAGTCCGATGACCGTGTCCGCAGAGGGCAGCAAGAGCAGTGGCACGGTGCGTTCCTATGGTCTGGACTGCAGTGGATTTGTTGCATGGTCTTACTATAATGGACTTGGCGGCAAGGATGCCGGTATCGGCAATCATACCACAACACAGTGGAATGCAAGCGAGATGGTGGACAGCCAGAGTGCCAAACCTGGTGATCTTGTTTTTTATCATCCGGCAAGTGCAGGAGACGATAACCACGTCGGCATCGTAGTCGGAGTCAATGACAACGGAAGCCTGCTGGTCGTACACTGCTCCTCAAGCCAGAACGGAGTTATGACAGGAGAAGCATGGTCAGCCGGATTCCAGTATGTGAGAAGTCCGCTGGGGCTGGAATGATAAAAAATGAAAACCGTGCGGTTGACAAATAAAGGCGACACTGCTATCATATAAAAGAAAGGCTTTTATGAAAAAGCAGAGCACTTGTGACTTCGTCATGAGCGGATGCTGAAAATGCAAACTAATTTGACTGGAACAAGGGTGTTCTGATTTATTCAGTGCACCCTTCTTTTCTATTTATAGGGAGAATTCTTTGTAAATAGAAAAGAAGAATGAAATAATTGTGCAGAGATTCGAAAATGAAAATGTCTGCTTCGCAGACTTGCATATTATCAGGCTTTTTCTAATGGGAATCATAAAAGGAGGAATTTATAAGTAACTAAATATATTGCTTAATATGGTTAAATGTGTTT
>ERZ836441.2607-NODE-2607-length-13849-cov-9.344788_pt1 | contig 13849 bp, 8 predicted proteins | sample MGYA00519686_ERZ836441 | MGnify/ENA primary metagenome ERZ836441 (study PRJEB31850, sample SAMEA3708800) | human gut metagenome | biome: human gut; feature: human-associated habitat; material: faeces | place: China | collected 2014 ... | reverse complement strand
AGTTCCAGGACGAGGAGACCGGCATGTTCTGGCAGGTGATGGACCACCCCGGCGTGGAGGGCAACTATCTGGAGACCAGCGGCACTGCCCTGTTTGCCTACGCGGTGCTCAAGGGCGTGCGCCTGGGCTACCTGCCCAAACGGATGGCAGCCTGGGCTGAAAAGGCCTTCTACGGCACCTGCGACAAGTACCTGTCCAAGAATCCGGACGGCAGCCTGCAGCTGGACGGCATCTGCCTGGTGGCCGGTCTGGGCGGCAAGGACCACCGCGACGGCTCTCTGGCCTACTACTTCAGCGAGCCGGTGGTGTGCAACGACGCCAAGGGCGTCGGCCCGCTGGTGCTGGCCTACACCGAAATGATTGCCCGCAAGAACTGATCCTTCTGCGCGGCATTCCCTGTTTTTCCTGCGGCGTCTGCTTTTTGCAGACGCCGCTTTTTTTGCGCAAAAAGGGGACGGGCAGCGTCCTGCGCTGCCCGTCCCCGGGGTTCTTTTTTATAAAGCCTTACTGTGCCTTTGCCAGAGCCTGTGCCACAGCCTCACGGAAGCCGTCGGAGGTCATGGTAGCGCCGGAAGCGCCGTCGATCTCTGCGCTGTTGGCAGCAATGGCGTTCTGGATCAGCTTGTCCAGAGCCGGTGCGCCAATGTCAGAGGACTCGGCGTGGGAGTTGACCACGATGTCCGAGATCTTGCCGTCGGTGATGGTCACGGTCACTTCCATGTCGCCGCCGCGGCCCTTGCCGGTACCGGTGTAGCTGCCGTCCTTGTAAACGGTGTCGGATGCCACGATGCCGTTCTCGTCCTTTGCCAGGTCGGCCAGCTCATCACGGCTGGTCAGAGCCTCGCCGGAAGCGGTGGCCTTGGCCATGGTCTTGCCCAGCAGGTAGCCCCAGATCACGCAGCGGCCGTTGGAGTTGCCGGCCATGTTGATGGGGTAGTCGATGGCGTACAGGTCACCGGAGGTGTTGCCGGTGGCGTACAGACCCTCGATGGGCTTCTTCTCGTCGTCCAGGACCTGCAGGTCGGTGTTGACCGACAGGCCGCCCACGACCGCCAGCAGGGCAACGCCCACCTTGGCAGCGTAGAACGGAGCCTTGACCACCGGGTACAGGAAGTCGGCCGGCTTGTGGAAGTCGTCGTCGGCGCCCTTGGTGACCAGCTCGTTGTAGCGGTCGATGGTCTCCTGCAGAACATCGGCGGGTGCGCCGATCAGAGCGGCCAGCTCCTCGATGCTGTCTGCCTTGACGGTGTTGCCCACGGCGATATCGCTCTCCACGATGGAGGTCACATCGTCATCGGTGAACTCCTGGCCGATGGCTGCGCTCATGGTGTCCCAGAACATGCCGCCGCCGGTGCCGTTCTCCAGAGACATGCGGTTGTACTTGCCGTAGTCTGCATCAAAGATGGACCATGCAACGTTGCCGGTCTGGTGCATGACGTTCATACTCTTGCCCTGCACCCAGGTGCCCTCGTTCATGAAACGGTGGCCTTCCTGGTTGACGAAGGGGAAGCAGCCGTGGAACATGGAGCATGCCTGCGGATGCAGCATCAGCGGGAACGGACCATCCTGCATGTGTGCACCGACCCACAGGCCCATCTTGTGGCCGTCGCCGGTGGAGAAGCCTGCGGGGCCGTGCTCGCAGCGCTGCACACGCTTGATGTTCTCGTCGCAGTAGTAGTCGGTCATCTCGGTATCCTCGTGGATGCCGCCGGTGGCCAGGATGACGCCCTTGGTGGCGCGGAACAGCCACAGCTCGCCGTCACGCTGTGCGAACACGCCGGTCACGCGGCCGTCCTCCACCAGCAGCTCCTGAGCCTTGGTGTTGAAGAAGTAGGTGGCGGGGTGCTCGTACTTTTCTGCGTTCTGGCTGTCCTCGTACAGGACGTTGGTGGCTGCAAAGTAGCCGCACTTGGAGTCGAACTGATGGTCGCCGACGTTGACGAACATGTGGTAGTCGTAGGACTCGGGGATGATGGCGTTGGGGGCATGTGCACGGAAGGACACCGGCACCACACCGAACTCCGCGCACTTGTCGATCAGCCAGTTGCCGGCCTCGGGGGAGTTGTTGAACCACATGGAGACCAGAGCCTCGTTCACGCGGCTGCCGCAGCGCTGGACCCAGATGTTCTGGTGCTCCACCACGTCGGTCATGTGGGGCAGCTTGCCCTCATCCACCAGAGACTGGACGTACTTGGTGTTGCACAGACCAACACCGCCGCCCTGGCCATGGATGGCGTTCTGGGCCTCAATGACCACGACCTCGCTGCCGTTCTCCACGCAGGAGCAGGCAGCGGTACAGCCGGCGTTGCCGGCACCCACGACGACCACCTCAGTGGTCACGACCTGCACGGCATCGGTATCCTTGTACTGATACGGGTCGGTGAAGAAGCCGGGCTTGCCGGTCTCGGCAGCAGCGGGCTGCTGAGCCGGGGTGCTGGAAGCGGGTGCAGAAGCAGCGGCAGAGGATGCGGTGCTGCTTGCGGCAGTGTTGTTGCTGCAGGCGGTCATGCCCAGAGCAGCGGCACCCAGTGCGCTGACTGCGGTGCCCTTGAGGAAGGATCTACGGGACAGTTTCGACATGGTAGTTTCTCCTTACATCTTTTTCTTTTTTCTCTCTTCGTGCATTGCGACGGAACGCCTCTTTGTTAAAAAAGAAACATTCACTTCGTTTCTATTTTAACATTGACACCGTTGGCTGTACATTGTATTCTTGATACAAATATCGCCCGTATTTTGTTTGTATTTGACCAAAGGAGACCCTCATGCTCACCACCGAACTCTGTGCCCGGCTCTGCGCCAACTTTCCGCTGCAATTGCCCGACGCCCCTGCCTGCTTTGCCTGCACCCGGGTGGTGCTGGACCCCTGGGACGATGCAGAAGGCGGCACCGTTTTCATCGGCGAGGGCACCGTGGACCGCCCGGACCGGTTTTACCTTCTGTGCGCACCGGGCGCACCGCAGCACCCCAACGCCGCCCACTACGCCGACCCGGCCCTGACCCTGCCGCTGGTCCGGGCCGTTCACCGCCTGCTGGAGCCGGAGCGGCGGCTCCAGCGCCGCCTGCACCGTCTGGAGCAGGCCTGCCTCTCCGGCGGCCTGAAGGACCTGCTGGCCGCCGCCCGGCAGGAGCTGGGCAACCCGGTGCTGGTGGTGGACAGCAGCTTCCGCACCCTGGCCATGGAGCCGGAACAGCCCATCGGCATCGACAGTTGGGACCGCATCCTGCAGGGCGAAGCGCCTCAGCATCACGACCTGAAGCAGGCCGAAGCCATGATCGAAAATTTTTCTGCCCGCAACCTTACCGGCCTGCAGATCGTACCTTACACCGAGCCGGACGGCCGCCCCGTCCGTCGAATGGTGGGGCCTGTGGTCGCCCCCGACGATGGCCGCAACTGCGGCGGGCTGGAGATCATTGAGCTGGAACACCCCTTTGCTCCGGAGGACGAGGTCCTGGCCCAGCGTCTGCTGGAGCTGCTGCAGCATTATCTGGTGCATGCAGCCCCCACCGCCTGGCGGGCTGCACCGGAAGAGCGCTTTTTGCAGGAGCTTCTGTTCTGTGAGCCTGCCCAGCAGAGCGCCATGCAGAAAAAGCTGCACCGCTTTCCGGCGCTGGAAGCGCCCCCGCACTTCTATCTGGCCAGCATCCCGCTGTCGCAGGCGCACCGGCTCACCCGCACGAATCAACAGGCTCTGCTGGCCCACGAGTGGCCGGAAGGGTGGTTCATGCAGACCGAAACCGCCTTCCTGCTTCTGCTGCCCGGCACCGGGGACGCTGCCCAGCCGGAACAGCTGCTGCAAAAATTGCAGGAGGTGGGCCTGCGCATGGACCAGACCGTGATCCTGAGCATGCCGTTTCCCTCTCTGCTGCAGCTGGGCACCGTGTGGCGCTTCAATCAGGAAGCCGCCGCCACCGCCCGGGACCTGCACTGCGGTGCGGGCTGCCGCAGCGCCTCGGCCCTGTACCAGGACGTGTTTGTCCGCACCATCGCCCAAAGCGCCAACCTCCGGGCCTTCATCCACCCCATGCTGCGCCGCCTGCAGGAGTACGACCAGGCCCACAGCACCGCCCTGCTGCACACCCTGTGCGTCTACCTGCTGCAGGAGCAGAACCTCCATGCCACGGCCCGGCAGCTTTTCATCCACCGCAACACGCTGGTGTACCGGCTGCAGCGCATCCGCACCCTGCTGCAACTGGATTTGGATGACGCCGCCGTGCGCAATGTCCTGCGCACCGGCTGCATCCTGCTGGAATACTATCAGGGTGCCTTCTGATTTTTCACACAAAACAAGCCCCGGCACAGTCTGCATTCCACACTGTGCCGGGGCTTCATTGGTTTGTTTTCGTTACAGGGTCTCTACGCGGTCAAACAGGGAGCCTGCGGCCTCCACCGTGTCCCTGCTGCCAAAGGTCACCTTCACACCGGCAGCCATGGCATCGGCCAGACCGGCGGCCTGCTCTTTGAGCAGAGCTGCGTCCACGGCACACAGGGCCTTGCGGTCGGCAGCCTTCATTGCTTCGGTGATGCCGCAGAAATACTGCCGGTCCAGCTCCCGTGCCTCGGCGCGGGGCTTGCGGGGCGTGTCCAGCTTGGCCACGGCACCCACGATCAGGTCGTTCAGGTCCTTTTCGGTGTAATCGCGGGCGGCCAGCTCCGCCGGGCCCTTGGCAAAGGTGTCGTAGCTCTCGGTCAGGTGGGGGTCCCGGTAGGTGTACAGGTACTCCACACCGTCCGACGACAGCATGCCGGTGCCGTAGGCGCCGCCCACCTCGCGGATGTTGTGCCACAGGTATTCGTAGCTCATCACGCGGGCCAGCACCTTGCGGTCGCTGCGGCGCTCCATGGGCCACACCTGCACCGCGTAGTTCACGCCGCCGTCAATAATAAAGGCCTCGTTCACCGGCGGGGTCAGCGGCTCCACATAGGGCTGCGCCGCGTCGCGCTCCTGCGCCGCAAACCGGCTGCCTGGCAGCAGGGTGCGCAAGGTGTCCAGCGCCCGCTCCGAGCCGTGCAGGCTCACGGTGAGCTGGGCGTGCTGCAGCACCTGGGCCCGCAGGGTTTCCAGCTTTGCGCCAAGGCCTGCCCAGTCGGCCTTTTCCAGCAGATCGCACAGGAAGTGATAATAGCTTACGCCGCTGCATCGCTCGCTGGCCGCGTTCTCCACATTGTAGTGGGCACTGGCACGGACCGCCGCATAGGCGTTGCCCTGCTGGATGAACTGCTGTTCCATGTTCAGTTTCTGCTGGCTCAGCACCCGGGCAAAGGCGGCTTCCGCCGCCGGGCCGGTGAGCTGCGTGTCATACAGCCACTCGCCGCCCAGCTCCACGGCCTTTTGCAGGCTGCGTTCCAGCAGGCTCAGGCTCATGGTCAGTTTGGCATGGCAGGGTGCGCCCTCCTGCCGGCCGGTCCAGAAGTCCAGCAGTACGCGGTTGTCGCCCAGCCAGGTGCTGCGCAGGGTGTTCAGCTGCTGGGCCGTGTGGGTCGGCGTGTCCAGCTCGTCCAGCACATCGGTGAGCAGGTCCAGATACGGCAGGTCCTCCGGGGCCACATGGCCCAGGTCATAGTAGAAATTCAGGTACAGGCTGCCCGCCGAGGGGTGGCGCAGCACCGTGGCACCGGCCACCTGCTCGGTCTGCCCGGCCGCGCTGGGGGCACCTTCGCCCAGGTCGGCCACGGTCAGCGGGTGATCCAGCACCAGTTTGGCGTCGGTGCGGGCCGGGGCCTGTGTCTCTTCCTGCTTCTTGGGCAGGGTGGGCACCTGCAGCACCTGCACCGGAGCCGGGGCAAACAGGCTGCGCAGCAGCTCGTCGAACCAGCCGTCCGCCATCTTGCTGCGCAGGGAGGCAAACAGCTTATCCGTGTGCAGCAGCAGGGCGGGGTCCCCGGTGTGCAGCCAGCCCGTGGAAGCGTTGATGGCGTCCAGCACGCCGTCCGGCAGGCTGCCCGGCCGCTCCAGCGAGGCAAACTCTGCCGAATTCAGCGAGGCCAGCAGCAGCTCCTGCGGGATGCCCCGGGCCAGTACGTCATCCACTGCCTTGCGCACCGCCGGGGCAAACTTGCGGGCGCTCTCTTCGGTGGCACCCCGCAGCACCAGCTCCAGCGTGGGCTGCAGGGTGCTGTCATCAAAGCCCATGTCGATGTCCGCACCCAGCTTTTCGGCCAGCAGGGCCGCTTTCAGGGGCGAATTGTTGGTGCCCAGCAGCGCGTCCAGCAGGATCTCCACACCCAGCTGCCGTTCCCGGTCCGCAAAGGCACCGGTGTACCAGGCCAGTGCGCACTGCACCTCGTCCGGCTCCGGACTCTCGGTGTAATAGGGCAGCTCCACGCAGGTGCCCGGCTGTTCGTCCTGCACCGTCAGGCGGGGGCGGGTGGTGGTCCTGGGCATCCGGGACAGGTAATCGCGGTCCAGCATTTCCAGCTTTTCGGCCATGTCCATCTTGCCATACAGGGTGATGCAGCAGTTGTCCGCGCTGTAGTGGCGGCGGTACACCCGCTGATATTTCTCATAGGTCAGCGCCGGGATACTCTCCGGGTCGCCGCCGGACACAAAGCCATAGGCCGTGTCCGGGAACATGGCACGCTCCAGTGCATTCTGCAGCTGAGCGTCCGGGGTGGCAAGGGCCCCCTGCATCTCGTTGTACACCACGCCGCTCACAGTGCCGTCGGCATCCCGGTGCCAGCCCTCCTGCTCGAACACAGCCCTGTCCACCATGGCCAGCGGGCAGAACACCGCGTTCAGGTAGACGTCCATCAGGTTTCTGAAATCCGTCTCGTTGGGAGTGGCAAAGGGGTACACGGTCTTATCCGGGAAGGTCATGGCATTGAGGAAGGATGCCATGCTGCTCTTGAGCAGCTGCAGAAACGGCGAGGTGACCGGGTATTTTTCGCTTCCGGCCAGCACCGAATGCTCCAGAATATGAAAAACGCCGGTGTCATCGGAGGGGAAGGTGCCGAACCCGATGCCAAAGGCCTTGTTGTTGTCCTCATTTTCCACCAGCAGGATGGTGGCCCCGCTCACGTCGTGGGTGAGCACGGTCAGGGTACCGTGCTGCTCGGGGCAGTCCTCTGTGCGGATGAGGGTATAACCGGGAACCTGCTTCATCGCTTTATTCTCCTTTGTGTTTTTGGTCTGGCCCTATTGTATCATTCACCGTTCCAAAACACAATTGCCGGGTTGTAAACAATAACCCAAAAAGGCTCCCCTGTGCATGCACAGAGAAGCCTTTTGAAAAAACGTGTGTTACACCTGCTTGGCATGTTCCGTCCGGCACGACACCCGGAACAGCACAAAACCGATGACGAACAGCACCGCGATGCTGCCCACGCCCACGTTGGCACTGCCGGTGAGCTGGCTGCCCACACTGACGATCATGGTGCCCAGGAAGGATGCCCCCTTGCCGCAGATGTCGAACAGGCCGAAGTATTCGCCGGATTTTTCCGCCGGGATGATCTTGGCAAAGTGGCTGCGGCTCAGTGCCTGCACACCGCCCTGGAACATCCCCACCATCACGGCCAGCACCCAGAACTGCCACTGCTGGGTGAGGAAGAAAGCAAACACCGCAATGCCGGTATAGGCCGCGATGCACACCGGGATCAACTGACTGGAGGGGTATTTTGCGCTCAGCCGGCCGAAGATCAGCGCCGAGGGAAAGGCCACGATCTGGGTGACCAGCAGCGCCAGCAGCAGGCCGGTGGTGTCCAGACCCAGGGCCGTACCGTAGGCCGTGGCCATATCAATGATGGTGTACACGCCGTCGATGTAGCAGAAGAACGCCAGCAGGAACCAGAACACCTGCTTGTCCTCATAGAGGTGCTTCAGGGTGTGGCCGATGCGCACAAAACTCTGCCGGATGGCGTGCTGCTCCACCTCCACATAGTTGACCTGCCGGTAGCGCCGGAGCAGCGGCAAGGTGGTGCCCAGCCACCACACCGCCGTGATGAACAGTGCAATGGTCAGGGCGGTCATCTGGCTCATGCCGATGGCCCCGCTGCCCAGCACCAGCGCCAGACACACCACAAAGGGCACACAGCTGCCGATATAGCCCCAGGCATAGCCGCGGGAGGACACCATGTCCATCCGCTCCGGAGTGGTCACATCGCCCAGCATGGAGTCATAAAACACCAAACTGCCCGAAAAGCCGATCTTGGCCACGATAAAGACGACCAGGAACGGCAGCCAGGTGCGGGCCGCGCCCATGGCACAGCAGCCCAGCACACCCACGAACAGGCAGAGCATGAAGATGGGCTTTTTGAAATTCTTGGTATCGGCCAGGGTGCCCAGGATTGGCCCCAGCACGGCGGTGATCACCGTGACCACCGAGCTTGCATAGCCCCAGTAGGCCAGATAGTTCACCTTGCTCACGCCGCCGGCCTCCGCCAGCGCGTTGAAGAAGATGGGCACCAGGGTTGCGATCATCAGCACAAAAGCCGAGTTGCCTACATCGTACAGGATCCACGCACGCTCCAGCGGCGTGACCTTAAATTTTTTCTTTTGCATTCTTGTTCCTCTCGCACCGCCGTGCGGTGCACTCTCTTTTCCCAGTTGTCTGAACGGCAGGGAGTTTCTCTGACCTCCTGCTGGCCGCCCCTCAGAATTCCCCGAAGGTGTGGTCATAGGCCTTGTCCAACGGCTCGTCCGTGTCCAGCGTTTCCGCATAGGCTTCGATCAGCCGCACCGCCAGCGGAATGGCCTGCTGGTACAGGGCATCCAGTTTCTCATTGCTCTCGGTGCACTGCGGGTTGGGCTGCGGGTTGGCCACAAGGCCGTGGAGCACGTCGTACTTGCCCACTGCCTTCATGCCGGTGAGCACCACCCAGCGCTTGACCGCGCCGGAGGGCTGCAGCAGCCGGTGCATCGCGATCATCCCCTTGAGGGCGTCCAGCACCTGCAGGCCGGTCAGGCCCTCGTAGAAGGGCGCGATGACCCGGGCATTTTCCGCCGTGGGCCGGATATGGCTGGCCGTGAAGAAGCTCTTCGGGTCATGGCCGTCCCGGCGCAGCAGCATATCGTCGAACTCGGTCTCGATTTCGCAGTGGCTCACCCCGCTCTGGCGGGTGTAGGCCTCCACATAGGGGTGACAGGTGCTGTCCAGCGCAAAATGACACACGAACCCCAGCGCATAGGCCAGCGCGGCGTCCCGGTCCTTTGCCTGTCGCACCACGCCCCGGGCGCGCTCAAAGAACACCCGGCCCGGCTGCTCGTGCATGGCGTTGCCCAGGGCACTCACGGGGTTGGACTTGGCAGCATGATAGTAGAACAGCAGATCCGGCCCGTGCAGGCCCACGTCGAACAGGGCCCGGTTTTTCCCGATCTGATCCTGCAGGGCTGCGGGCAGCTGCTGCAGAACATCCGCGCCGAAGCGGCGGTGCGCATAAGTTGACGGCATAAGATCCCCTCCTGTTTCTGTCGAGCGCAGTGCGCTCATAGTTTCAGTATAGCAGAAAGTTTCCCGACCTTCTACCCTTTCGTGTCTGATTTCTGTAAAAATTTTGAATGATTCTCACTGCATTCTGCCGGGTCGTTTCTGAAAATATGGGCTCTGCACGCAAAGCGCAAAAAAGCACAGCCGTTCTCAGAACAGCTGTGCCTTTCCGGTATCAATTCTTATATGTTCTCGTAGCCCTGGGGCATCTCGTTCTTGCGGTTGCGGTCCATGAGGGTGCGCAGCGCGTCGCTGGCGCTCATGCCCTCCTTGACGATGGCGTTCACCGTCTGCACGATGGGCATTTCCACGTTGTACTTGGCGGCAAGCTCCATGGCAGCGGGCAGGGCGTTGATGCCCTCCACCACCATGCCCACTTCCTTTACGGCCTGCTCCGGGCTCTCGCCCTTGCCGATGAGGATGCCGGCGCGGTTGTTGCGGCTGTGCATGCTGGTGGCCGTCACGATCAGGTCCCCGATGCCGGCCAGGCCCGCAAAGGTGTGGATGTTGCAGCCCATGGCCACGCCCAGGCGGGCGATCTCGGCAATACCGCGGGTGATCAGGGCCGCGCGGGCGTTGTCGCCGTAGCCAAGGCCGGTGGAGATGCCCACACCCAGGGCGATCACGTTCTTCAGGGCACCGCTCAGCTCCACGCCCTTGATGTCGGGGTTGGTGTACACGCGCATGCAGGTGTTGCTGAACACATCCTGCACAAAGCGGGCCGCCTCGTCATCCGGGCAGGCCGACACAATGGTGGTGGGCAGGTCCAGCGCCACTTCCTCGGCGTGCGTGGGGCCGCTCAGGGCCACCAGCCTGCAGTTTTTGGGGCCGCCGTCCCTGTTCAGCTCGTCGGCGATCACCTCGGTCATGGTATATAAGGTATCCGGCTCCATGCCCTTGGCCACATCCACAAGGATCTGACCGTCCGGGATATAGGGCCGTGCCTTGGCGGTGGTGCCCCGCACGAACACCGACGGCACTGCAAACAGCAGCACATCCTTGCCGGTGCACACTTCCTCGATGCTCTTGGTGAACTGCAGCTCGGCCGGGATCTTCATGCCCGGCAGGTTGGGGTGCACCCGTGTAGTGGAGAGGTTGTCCACCTCCGCCTCAATGGCCGACCACACCTGCACTTCGTTGCCGCTGACGGTCAGCATCCGCGCCAGCGCCATGCCCCAGGTACCTGCACCCAGAACGCCAATCTTCCGTTTCGTCACGTTTGTGTCCTCCGTTTGCACCGGCAGCCGGGCCGCCGGTGAATTTGCGCGGCACCGGCAAACCCGGTGTGCACGTTGTTATGCCCATTGTACACGAAAGCGCCTGCCGCGTCAACCGGCTTGCCGCATTGCACAAAGTTCCCGCAGCGGCTGGGCCGTTTTTGTTCACAATACGCGATTTTTGCAAACCATTTGCACCGCCGGACGTTTCATGTTATAGTATTCTGGTAGGTTTTGTAGGAATTTCCGCAAACCCCTTGACTTTGAGTATACTCGAAGTTGTATAATACATTCACCGTTGTTTTCTGAGAGTATTTGAGGTACTGTGATCGTTCATGTTTGAAGCACTTTTATCCAACCGCACGGTCAGCGTGCTGGTGGAGGCCCTGCCCCGCATCCTGACGGCCGGCCTTACCATGACCATCCCGCTGACGCTGGTGTCCTTCTTTTTTGCCATGATCATCGCGGTGGTGGTGGCACTGGTGCAGTACGCCAACGTGCCGGTGCTGCGGCAGATCGCCCGGTTCTACATCTGGGTCATCCGCGGCACACCGCTGCTGGTGCAGCTGTTCATCATCTTTTACGGCCTGCCCAGCCTGGGCATCATGCTGGACGCCTTTCCCGCCGCCGTCATCGCCTTTGCCTTCAATGAGGGTGCCTACTGCGCCGAGACCATGCGCGGCGCGCTGGAAAGCGTGCCCCAGGGCCAGCTGGAAGCCGGTTACTGCGTAGGCATGAGCTGGGTGCAGATCATGCGCCGCATCGTGCTGCCGCAGGCTTTGCGCACCGCCGTGCCCGCCCTGTCCAACTCCCTCATCGGCATGATCAAGGACACCTCGCTGGCGTCCAACATCACGGTGGCCGAGCTGTTCATGGCCGGTCAGCGCGTGGCGGCCCGCACCTACATCTTCCTGCCCATCTACTGCGAGGTGGCAGTGGTGTACCTGCTGTTCTGCACGGTCATCACCAAACTGCAGGCTGTGCTGGAGCACCGGCTCAACGCCCGGGGCTTCCAGTAAGAAAGGAGTGTGGAACCCATGGCAATGATGGAGATCCGGAACGTCCACAAGACCTTCCGCACCTACGCAAAAGCCGGTCTGCGCCCCGGTGCACACAAGGTGGTCAGCGAGCTGCCGGTGCTGCAGGGCGTGGACCTGACCGTGGAAAAAGGCGATGTGGTGGCCATTCTGGGCCCTTCCGGCTCCGGCAAGACCACCCTGCTGCGCTGCCTGAATTTTCTGGAGACCGCCGACGCAGGCCAGCTGGTGCTGGACGGCGAGACCTTTGACCTGGCCCATGCAGGCCGGGCCGACATCGCCCGGCTGCGCAAAAAGACGGCCTTTGTGTTCCAGAACTACAACCTGTTCCGGAACAAGACCGCCCTGCAGAACGTGACCGAGGGACTCATCGTGGCCCGCAGGATGCCCCGGGAGCAGGCCGACGCCATCGGCCGCCGCATGCTGGAAAAGGTGGGTCTGGCCGACCGGGCCGACTACTACCCCCGCCAGCTCTCCGGCGGTCAGCAGCAGCGCGTAGCCATTGCCCGTGCCCTGGCCACCGACCCGGAGATCATCTATTTCGACGAGCCCACCAGTGCGCTGGACCCGGAGCTGACCGGCGAGGTGCTGAGCGTGATGCGCCAGCTGGCCGAAGAGGGCATGACCATGCTGGTGGTGACCCACGAGATGGGCTTTGCCCGCAACGTTTCCTCCAAGACGGTGTTCATGGAGAACGGCGTGGTGGTGGAGCAGGCTCCCTCCCGCGAATTCTTTGCCGACCCGAAGGAGGAGCGCACCCGGGCCTTTTTGCAAAAGATCGCCCACACGGAGTGATATACGGTCATCGGGGAGCTTCCTCCTCGGACACGAATACGGGTTGCGGCTCCCAGCGCATGCGGCGGCCCTTGAGCGAGCCTTGCATTCTGCTGGCCGCTGTCCCAACAGCAACTCCCTGTTTCCGCCGCTGGCGGCGGTCGTTGCCGTTGCAGGCCATTCCATCGCCCGCCCTATTGCCCTACGGGCAACAGGGTCCCACCCCAGCGGACGGTCCTCGGAGAAACTCCCCGATGGCCGCCTAGACAAACATTTTAACTGAAAGGATATTTCTATGAAACGCAGAACCTTTATTTCTCTGATGAGTGTGATGGCTGCCGCCGGTGTGCTGACCCTGGCAGGCTGCTCTTCCAATTCCGGCAGCAGCGCTGCCGCTTCCGGTGCGGCTTCTTCGGCTGCTTCCACCGGCGCTGCCGACCAGCTGGCCGCCATTCAGGCCAACGGCAAGCTGGTGGTGGCACTGGAAGGTGCATGGCAGCCCTGGAGCTACCACGACGAGAGCGACACCCTGGTGGGCTACGACGTGGAAGTCTCCCGCGCCATCGCCGAGAAGCTGGGCGTGGAGCCGGAGTATGTGGAAAGCGACTGGGACAGCCTGTTCGCTGGTCTGGATGCAGGCCGCTTTGACATTGTGTGCAACGGCGTCGAGGTGACCGACGAGCGGGCCAAGACCTACGACTTCACCACCCCTTACGGCTACATCCACACCGCACTGGCCGTGCGCAAGGATAACGAGGACATCAAGAGCTTTGAGGACCTGAAGGGCAAGACCACTGCCAACAGCCTGGCTTCCACCTACATGGAGCTGGCCGAGAGCTATGGTGCCACCGTGCAGGGCATCGACACGCTGGAAGAGACCATCCAGCTGCTGACCGCCGGCCGCATCGACGCCACCCTGAACGCCGATGTGTCCTTCTACGACTACCTGAATGTGCATCCGGACGCCGACTTCAAGCTGGTGGCCCAGACCGAGGACGCTTCTCATGTAGCCATCCCGGTGCGCAAGGGCGACGACAGCGCTTCCCTGCTGGAAGCCATCAACACTGCCATTGAGGAGCTGCGCGCCGACGGCACCCTGAAAGCTCTGGGCGAAAAATACTTTGGGCAGGATATTTCTTCGGAGGACTAAGAAGCTCAGCCCTCTCCGTCTGCTCCCTTCGTTCCCATCCAGCTCCCCCGAAAGGGGGAGCTTTTTTGTTGCCTGCCATATTTTTTTGCGCTCCTCTATTGACTTGTGCAATATTATATGTTATATAATATTATAGAAACAGGTCACATCGAAAGGAGGTTGTCCCCACATGAGTTTTCCCATCAGTGCCGCGCTGCTGGATGCCATTGTGCTGTCCGTGGTGGCGCAGGAGCCGGAAGGTACCTACGGCT
>ERZ836441.2606-NODE-2606-length-13850-cov-2.609206_pt1 | contig 13850 bp, 10 predicted proteins | sample MGYA00519686_ERZ836441 | MGnify/ENA primary metagenome ERZ836441 (study PRJEB31850, sample SAMEA3708800) | human gut metagenome | biome: human gut; feature: human-associated habitat; material: faeces | place: China | collected 2014 ... | reverse complement strand
TAATGTCTCAAATTTAAAATTTCTGTCTTTTCTTGCGATTTTCTCTGCCATTGTTCTTTCCCTTTTGCCTTTCAATAATTCGTTGTGTTCAGGATCTGCAAATGCCGCTCCTGTTTGTTATCTTTGTTTCACAGATCCTGACCGTCCTGATTGGATGTTTTTTTATGCCTCTGTGAATAATGGTGTTGAATAATATCTGTCACCTGTATCCGGTAATAATGCTACAATTGTTTTTCCTGCAAATTCCGGACGTTTTGCTACCTGAATTGCTGCGGATAATGCTGCTCCGGAAGAAATTCCGACTAAAACGCCTTCTTTCTTTGCCAGAAGTTTTGCTTTCTCAAATGCATCATCATTTTCAATTGTGATAATTTCATCATATACCTGTGTATTTAATACGTCCGGTACGAAACCAGCGCCAATACCCTGAATTTTGTGAGCTCCGCTCTTACCTTCGGAAAGTACCGGAGATGTTGCAGGCTCTACTGCGATAATCTTGACATCCGGATTTTTGGATTTCAGATATTCGCCTGTACCTGTTAATGTTCCGCCTGTGCCTACTCCTGCGATAAATACATCTACCTTTCCGTCTGTATCATTCCAGATCTCCGGACCAGTTGTTGCTTTGTGAGCTGCCGGGTTTGCCGGATTTACGAACTGTCCCGGGATATAGCTGTTTGGAATCTCTTTTGCAAGTTCATCTGCTTTTGCAATGGCGCCTTTCATTCCTTTGGAACCTTCTGTTAAAACGATCTCTGCTCCATAAGCTTTTAAGATGTTTCTTCTCTCAACACTCATAGTCTCCGGCATAGTAAGGATGATTCTGTATCCTTTCGCTGCTGCGATAGAAGCAAGACCGATACCGGTATTTCCTGATGTCGGCTCAATAATAACAGAACCTTCTTTTAATAATCCTTTTTCTTCAGCGTCCTCAATCATTGCTTTTGCAATTCTGTCCTTGACACTTCCTGCCGGATTGAAGTATTCTAATTTTACAAGGATTTTAGCGTTGAGGTTCTGATCTTTCTCTACATTTGTAACCTCAACCAGTGGTGTGTTACCGATTAATCCAAGTGTTCCTTTATAAATGTTAGCCATTGTTTCGTCCTCCTATAAATCATATCTGTTTTCTATGTTTTATTTGTTGAGTGTATTATATTCCCCTTATTCCTATTTGTCAACTAGGTTTTTGAAGATTTTTTATATTTTTTATTCTCCCAGTTCACTCGTACCACTCATAAAGATAACGATTATGCTCGCATAAGGAGTTATCTTTATGACTAGGGACGAAAGGAGCGCCGTTTTATGAGCAAAAAAAGACCTTCTTCAGACACTTTTTTGTCCAAAGAAGGCCTTTCCTTGCTTAACCAACTTATCAGGTATGTTTTGTATTTTTATATCATTTTATCTTCTCGATAAAGACATTATAGCAGAAACCGTGCCACATAGCACTCCTGCACAAGCCCAGATGATCCATGTCAAGTCCCATCGGTTCGTCAAAAAGCTGACCGCCAGAAAGATTGCCGTCACAGAACACCAGTAAATCCTGGAAATCTGCGTTCTTCTGCCACTGTTCTGTTTATTTTTCAGGCTGTAATCATCTTCCTCCAGTAAAATCCTGTAACTTCCCGCAATGGTTCCGGACCATACAAAGAAAAACGTTGCGATTGCCACAAAAATCAGCAAAACGCCAAGACTGTATATATAATAAATGTCCGGCATGGAAAAGGCCGCCATCAGCATCATAGGAACCACGCTGAGAATGGAAAGAACCACTCCCGTCACAACGCATTTGCGACTCAGCAGTGCAAATTCCTGTTTTTCTTCCAGAATCATAGCCCGAACTTCCTCATCCGCTATAAGATGCTGTGTTTCAAAGAACTGAAAACGTTCCTGGGGCGTGCCCTTAATGATAAAAATTGCGACTGCCACAGCCACCATACATAGAAGAATCGCAATGCCCATTCCGCCTGCCATATCCTCTGTGATTGGAAGCACCTTATATTCTGCCGTTCCGCCAAGCAGTAAAAGCCATACAGGAGACAATACACACAGAAATGTTCCTAATGCGATCCACGGAGCTTTGTGCTTTGCCCATTCAATATAATCCTTTGCTTCCTGCATGGAAACATGATGCGTCGGAATTTCTTCGTTTCGTGTATCTTCTCCAAATTGCTGCTGTGTGTCATTTTGATTATTCACAAAATTTCCCCTATCAGGTGGTTCCATTTTCATCCGTTCATTCTGTAAATCTTCAAATACTGTGTTTCTCTCGTTCAGATCCATTTCTTCTTTTAAGAGAGTATCCGTAGACACATCAAAAATCTCACTCATCTTCAAGATTTTATCCAGATCCGGCACGGACGCTCCGCTCTCCCATTTCGATACGGACTGTCTGGATACCGAAAGCTGCTGCGCCAGTTCTTCCTGCGACCAGCCGCGCTGCTTTCTCAATGCCATAATTTTTTCCGCAAGTTTCATAACTCTTGATACCTTTCTTATTATAAATAAATTGTTTCCATCTGATAGAAGGAAATATGCTATCACATACTTACCCGCTATTATCAATAGAACATTTTTCCATTCAGCGTATTACCTATCAAACAAAAAATCCATCAGAATACGTTCTGCTTTTGATGTCCTCAGCAAAACTTCTCCTGATGGATTCATTATACGAAAAATCCCGATTGACAACCACCAATTACCCTTGAAGATCCGTCAACTGCCAGTTGCATCTTCCCGATTTTTTCGCTTTTCTATATTTTTCTTCTTGATTCTAGCATTTTCTGATCTTTTTTACTATCTTTTGATTCTGTATACAAAACACAAATTCCTTTTTTGCTTAGATCCTATGCTTCCTCTTTTTTCTCTACTTTATCGTAATCATCCAGGAAGTGATGTTTCACACCACCCTGCTTATAGGCGATAACCGTACTTAAGTTGACATTCTCCACACTTTTAAAAATATTGGATTCCACGAACGGATTTGTCTCTTTCAACTGACGAATCAGATTTTTCACTTCCACACGTTTAGAAATATTCTCACCGCCGCAGGTGCTGCAGGTATCAGTAAACTTACATGCACACTGGATAAAATGCAGGTCATTGCTGTCACGCCATTTCTTGATATCATCCTCGCGGATCAGATACAGCGGACGGATCAGCTCCATACCTTCAAAATTTGTGCTGTGCAGCTTTGGCATCATGGTCTGCATCTGAGCTCCATAGAGCATGCCCATCAGAATAGTCTCAATGACATCGTCGTAATGATGACCTAAAGCAATCTTGTTGCATCCAAGTTCCTTCGCCTTGCTGTAGAGATGTCCACGGCGCATTCTCGCACACAGATAACACGGTGATTTTTCTATATTGAATACTGCATCGAAAATGTCCGACTCAAAAATCGTGATTGGGATATTCATTCTCTTTGCGTTTGCCTCTATGATCTGTCTGTTTGCCGGACTGTATCCCGGATCCATGACCAGAAATACCACTTCAAAATTAAACTTGTTGTGGCGTTTCAACTCCTGGAAAAGTTTTGCCATCAGCATGGAATCTTTTCCACCAGAGATACAGACTGCGATCTTATCCCCCTCTTTTACCAGCTCGTATTCACGTACCGCACGGGTAAAACGGCACCAGATAGTTTTCCGGAACTTTTTGCGGATACTCTGCTCGATTTCCACATACTCCGGAGTCTCTTCCTCTTTTTGGGCTTCTTCTTTCTGTTTCATGGATTCCATCAGCCATGCTAAGTATCCACCGTTCAGGCTTCGGGCATCCACACCGGCTTCCTGCAGTGCTTCTGCTGCCGGAACGCTCATCTCACCTTTCTGGCAATAAATAACAACTGTTTTATTTTTATCAATTTCCTGTGATTCCGACAGTTCCTCTGCGCTCAGAGCCACACTGCCCGGGATCACGCCGTAGGAACGCGCACGCTCATCCCGGATATCTACTAACTGATAGCTGTCTTCCGGCATTGCAGACAGTTCCTGTACGGATAATTGTATTTCTCCCATATGCTCTCCATTTCTATATCACTTATATGCTTCATTCTCACTGGTAGTTACATTTATATTTCTAACCGATACTATAAAAACAATACTTTTCTACTGCGGCAGTTCTGTCAGATCTTTTGTAATCTCACCTGCAATGATCAGTCCGACTACTGACGGTACAAAAGCCATGCTTCCCGGAATCTGACGGCGCACGGTACATTTTCTTGCTGTTCCCGGCGGGCAGACACAATTATTTTTACAGTTGTTTTCTGTATCTGCGATCGGTGTCAGGGGCTTTTCTTTGGAATAAACCACCTTCAGATGATCAATACCACGTTTTTTCAACTCGCGGCGCATAACTTTTGCCAGCGGGCAAACAGAAGTCTCATAGATATCTGCCACTTCGAAAGCAGATGCATCCATCTTGTTTCCTGCTCCCATGGAACTGATGATCGGCACACCTGCGGCTTTTGCCTGCTCCACAAGCATCAATTTTCCGGTGACGGTATCAATCGCATCCACCACATAATCATACTGAGAAAAATCAAACTGATCTGCGGTATCCGGCATATAAAAAGTCTTATATGTGTTGACAACTGCCTTTGGGTTGATATCCAGAATACGCTCTTTCGCTACATCTACTTTATATTTTCCAATGGTTTTTCTTGTTGCAAAAATCTGACGATTTAAGTTGGTCAGACAGACCCGGTCATCATCGATCAGATCCAACGTTCCAACGCCCACACGCGCAAGTGCTTCTACGGTGTATCCGCCGACACCACCGATTCCAAATACCGCTACTCTGGCGTTGAACAGACGCTGCATGTTATCTTCTCCCAGAAGCAGTTCCGTTCTGGAAAACTGATTCAGCACAGCCGGACGCGGCTTATGTGCACATTCTGTATGCAAAGAAGTATTTTCTTCCATTCGTGTCTCCTCCAATGTATTTCTAATATTTTTCGAACATTTCAGAACCTTTTCTTTTTACCAGATTCTGTATTGTTTACTATTTTACTATGAATTGCCTGTGATAGTATAGCGGATTTTCATACAAAAAACAATTACTTCTCTGAAAATAAACAATTTTCCAATAAACAGGACATCTCCAAAATCTATATTTCATGAAAAAAGAGCAAACTGAGTAAACTTTTTCCAAATTATGAAACAAGAAAATGTTCCATCAATTTTCTATGTAACAAAAAACGCGGAACCTCTTATCTGAAGTTCCGCGTTTTTCACTTAAGCACAATCGTTGTCTTATCTCAACACGCTTTTATTCATTTTTCTCCTGCTCATCCAGCAGATTTTCCATACTCTTCAAACCGATATACAGTGTTGAAGTGTTATGTAACAAAGAAGATGTGGTCGGCTGAATGATTCCGCCAACACCAAGTGCGATCAATCCTGCATTGAACGCTACGATAAAGCGATAATTGCGGTGGATACGTTGCATCAGTCTGTTGCTGATCTTCTTCAATGTCACGATCTCATGCAGATCGTCTGCTGCGATAGTAATGTCTGCGATCTCGCGGGCAATAGCTGCACCATCACTGATGGCTACACCTGCATCTGCGGCAGACAGAGCCGGTGAATCGTTGATTCCGTCACCGATCATGATAACTTTATGACCAAGTGCTTTCTCCTGTTCTACGAAGTTTGCTTTATCTTCCGGCAGAACTTCAGAATAATACTCATCTACACCGACTTTGCGTGCAATTGCTGCTGCAGTACGCTCGCTGTCTCCAGTCATCATAACAATTTTTTGGATACCATTGTCACGCAGATCCTGAATGACATCCATTGCTTCCTCACGTACCGGATCTTCAATACAGATAACGGCTGCAAGCTGCTGATCAACAGCCATGTACAGGCAGGAACACTCTTCCGGCAGGTTATCAAATACAACTTCTTTGCCTTCCGGAATCTGGCACTGTTCATCTTCAAACACAAAATGATAGCTTCCGATCACCACACGTTTTTCTTCGATGAAAGAAGAAATACCATGTGCTACTATGTATTCCACTTTAGAATGCATTTCCTCGTGCTCCAGCTTTTTCTGTTTTGCAGCTGTCACAACGGCTTTTGCCATAGAATGTGGAAAATGTTCTTCTAAGCAGGCTGCGATACGAAGCAGCTCATCCGGCTCCGAATCGTTGAACGGAATGACATCGATCACCGTCGGTTTTGCCTTTGTCAGTGTACCAGTTTTATCAAATACGATGGTTGTTGCCTCGGCAACGGCCTCCAGATATTTTCCGCCTTTGACGGTAATGTCACACTGCTGTGCCTCACGGATTGCAGAAAGCACGGAAATCGGCATTGCCAGCTTCAGCGCACAGGAGAAGTCTACCATCAGGATAGACAATGCTTTTGTGGCATTTCTTGTGAGTAACCAAGTCAGTAACGTACCACCTAATGTATACGGAACCAGCTTGTCTGCCAGATGCTCTGCTTTTCCTTCCAGATTGGATTTCAGTTTTTCGGAATCCTCGATCATGGTAACGATCTTCTCGTATTTTGTGGCACCTCCGGTTGCTTCTACACGGATGATCAGCTCACCTTCTTCCAGAACAGTACCGGCATAAACATAGGAATCTATTGTTTTTGCAACCGGTACGGATTCACCTGTCAGAGAAGCCTGATTTACGGTGGCGTCTCCGCCTGTTACCACACCGTCAAACGGGATCACATTTCCGGCATGAATGATGATCGCATCGCCTTTTTCAATGGTAGAAGAAGATACCAGAACTTCCTGGTCTCCAACTTTCTGCCATACTTTCTCTACGTTCAGAGACATGCTTCGTGCCAGATCACCGACGGATTTCTTGTGTGTCCACTCCTCAAGCAGCTCGCCAATTCCAAGCAGGAACATCACGGAACCTGCGGTTCCCATATCCTGACGGAGCAGTGATACCGCAATACCCGTTGCATCCAGAACGGCCACATCCAGTCGGCGATGGCGCAGGCTCTGCAGTCCTTTCCATATATAACGGATACCGTTGACGATGGTAATCACATTTCGGATCGGTGCCGGTAAAAATAATTTCTTTCCGTAATGCCATACAACTTTGCAGATTAATTTTTCCTTGTATTCAGAATTTAACTCACGTCCTGTACTCTCCAGATATCCTTCCGGTACTTCTACTAACTGATATTTGAAGGTACACAATAAATGAATAATAGCAGCCCTGTCTCCGTTGTAACTGATCACAACGTCCGCTGTCTGTTCGTATACCTTTGCATCTACTACGAGATCAGACTGCTGCAGATAATATTGCAGGACGTCTGCCTGCTCATATGTCATGCGCTGCTGCGCCATATGGACACGTAGACGTCCTTTTATCTCATGTTTGATTGCAAATTTCATTATTCTGCCTGTGCTTCCTCAGCCTGAGCCTCTGCTGCCTCAGTTACTTCTTCGTCCTCAACATATGCTTCCGCAGCGGCACGGTCAGCATTGATCTGTTTTGCCTCAGCAAGAATATCACCTGCGTTCTCCTGAACAGTTGTTGCTGTTTTTACTACAGTATCTTTTGCACGCAGTACAGCAGCGGTGCAACCTGTATAAACTTTCTTAGCATCTTTGCTTGTAAGGATTTTGATACCTGCTGTTCCAAAAGCAAGACCTGCTACAAAAAGACCAACTTTTCCTGCATTAAATTTTTTGAACATAATATTTTTCCCTCCATTTGCATATGTTTAATGTTTAATTTTTAGTATAGCATCGCAATTGGATATTTCAAACATTATTTCCCTTATTGATATTTTTTTTCATTAATTATCAGTTAATTTCTACTAATTTTTGTATGGTTAGACACATTTCGCAGGCGTTAGTATATTTTTTCGTAGTATAAGAAAACTATCTCAAATGTGTTATCTCAAACTTTTACACTAAAGCGAACATTCGCAATCCGCTTTCCGCTATTTATTCCACTACCTGATAAAAACGTGCACTGTATGCCGGCAAATGTATGGAAACCGCTCCCTTTTTCACAGGCAGATCTTTCTGATACTCCGGATGTGCTTTTTTCATCTCAGAATCATCACTGCTACAAATCAGTTTTAATTTCTTGACCCCGGAGATTTTCATTACATATTCCTGCTCTTTTGTATTTCCAAAATGGAAAACGGCAACGATCCGCTCCTTTTTGCTCTTTCGTTCAAAGACATATATACATTTTTCTTCCTGATGGCAGTCAATCCACCGGAAGCCATCCTGTGCATAATCTGCCTCCCAGAAAGCAGAATGTTTCTCATACACCTCATTCAGTTCCATCATAAAGCGATGAAATTCTTTGTGTTTCGGGAATTTTAAAATATCCCAGTCCTGCTGCCGCTTCTCATCCCACTCACGAAACTGCGCAATTTCATTTCCCATAAAATTCAGCTTTTTGCCCGGATGTGCATACATATACATGTACATTACCCGTGCCTGCGGAAATTTTTCTTCATAGTCACCACTCATTTTCTGAATAATGGTCGCCTTTCCATGTACCACTTCATCGTGAGACAATGGCAGAACATACGCTTCATTATAATAATACATCATGGAAAAAGTGAGTTTGTGATAGTTCTCAGAACGATACTCCGGTGCTGTCCGAAAATAATTCAACGTGTCGTTCATCCATCCCATATCCCACTTATAGTCAAAACCCAGACCACCATCGTGAACAGATCTGGTCACGCCCGGATAAGAAGAAGAATCCTCTGCCATCAATATAGCCGTCGGAAAACGATCCTTTAATCCTTGATTCATGTTTTGAATAAAGGAAACCGCCAGATTATTCACGCCTCTTGCCTCATTGCCCTGCCAGTAGATCAGATTGCTCACTGCATCCATGCGCAGACCATCAAAATGATATTCTGACAGCCAGTACGCTGCCGCAGATTGCAGGAAGCTTCGCACTTCTCCTCTGGAATGCATGAAATTGCAGCTTCCCCACTCGCTGTATCCTACGTCCTGATTCGGATATTCATACAAGGCAGAACCGTCATAATTCCACAGTGCATAGGCATCCACCGCAAAATGCACCGGTACAAAATCCATCAACACGCCGATTTTATGCTTGTGACAGGCGTTGACAAAATAGCGCAGATCATCCGGCGTACCGTAACGGGAAGTCGGTGCAAAAAATCCGGTATTCTGATAACCCCAGGATTCATCGCAGGGATGCTCACTCAACGGCATCAGCTCCACATAATTGTAACCATTTTCATTCAGATACGGAATCAGCAAATCTGCCATCTCGCGATAAGTGTACCATCCTTCCGCATCTTTATCATCCTTCTTTCTCCAGGAACCAAAATGAATCTCATAAATATTTAACGGCGCATCTTTTTGTACTGACCGTTTTTTCATCCATTCTGAATCTGTAAAATGATAATCTGTCGTATCATAAATAATCGATGCATTGTTCGGACGCAGTTCCGAATAAAAACCATACGGATCGCAGTGATCGATACAGCTGCCGTCTGCTCCGTAAATCTTGTATTTATACATCATGCCCTTCCCGGCATTTTCCACATAACACTCCCAGAAATTGCCATCATGTACTTTCTGCATCGGTGTTTCCTGCCATCCGTTAAATTCACCGATCAGCGAAATTCTCTGTGCATTCGGTGCAAATGTCCGAAAAACCGTTCCTCTTTCACAGGCATGTGCGCCAAGAAAACGATAAGCTTCAAATTCTTTTCCCGTATAAAATCCATAAAAATCCATATACTCTCTCCCTCATTAATCAACTGTGGTTGTTTTTCTTTGTCAATTCTATTATAATTATAAATAGAGAAAACATACTTGAACAGAAACAGCTTTTCCAATCCGTTGGAAAACCAACACTTTTCGATAATTGTCGAAAAACTCAACAGCAGAAAGCGGATTGCGAATGTCCGCTTTACTTTGACTAACACCATTAGCAAACATATGAGGTATTATTATGGATATCAGAATAGAAAAAACAAAAACAGCCCTTCACAATACGTTTCTGGAATTACGTTCCAGAAAACCATTAGAAAAAATCACGATCAAAGAATTGTGTGAAAAGGCACAGATTAACAAATCTACCTTTTACTCCCATTATAAAGATATTTACGATCTGAGTGATCAGTTAGAGACAGAAGTTGTCACCTCCGTCATAGAAGCCATTCCGAAGATCCGGCGGTCCTGGCAAAAAATCTGTTTCTCGGTTATCTCTCACGTGATAGCATTATCCGCATTTTATTTTCCGGAACCAGAGCCGGCGAACTGGTGCGAAAAGTCGAATATCAATTAAAAAAAATCCTGTTTGAAGCTCACCCGGAGTACAAACAGGATCCATCCGTCAATGTCGTGCTGTCTTACACGGTTTATGGCGGTTATTATGCATTTTTCGAAAACAGACAATACGGAGATGCTGCCGTGGTTGATATCATCAGCCAGATTTCCTCCGGGGCAATGAAACTGCTGTAAGTTTTATAAAAAAGAACTGAAAAAATTACCGGGAGCAGACACGAATGATTTTCTATCTCCGTTGCGCCACTTATTTCCGCCTCCTTCCATGAACTCACACGCAAAACCAGCGTGTTCAAACACACTCACGGAGGCGGGCTATGCTCACTTCAATTACGAAAATCAATCTACCGTCTTGCTCCCGGTAATTTTTTTCAATTCCACTTATACTAAATATACATTAAATCTTCTCTGTCCGCTGCTCTTTTATTTCGAATAAAAAGCACAATCGATATGATCATAAACACAATTGAAATCAACTGTGCTGTTGTCAATCCAATGAATCCTCCCTGTTCGTTGGTACGCAGAAATTCCACACAGAATCTTCCAATTCCGTAAAGCATCAGATAGAGCGCACCCACGTCACCGGTATGACGCATTTTTCCAGTCATGCGAATCAGTACAAATGCAATCACAAAATCTCCTGCGGAAGAAAAAAGCTGTGTCGGCAGCAGCGGTACGCCTGCCGGTGCAAAACTGCCTTCCGGAAATACAATTCCAATCGGAAGGCTTGTTTCCTTACCATAACAGCAGCCTGCAAAAAAGCAGCCCAAACGTCCAAAAGCCTGTGCCAGTGATACGGACGGTGCCAGCAGATCAAAATATTCAAAAAACCGGATATTCTTAATCTTACAGTAAATCAAGGCTGATACCACACCGAAGATAATGCCTCCGTATACCACGAATCCGGAAGATCCAAGTACACTCAACGGATCTGTTAAAAACTGTTTCCAGCTCAAAATCACAAAAAACACTTTTGCTCCAAGGAACCCCATAACAACGCATAAAATTGCCAGATCCACTACTGACTCGGCTTTCATTTCCATACGTTTTGCTCTATAATATCCCATCACCACACACAAGATCACTCCGATAGCAATCATCACTCCATAAGTGTGCACCGTAAAATGTCCGATGGAAAACAGATCTACTTTCATATCAAAACACTCCTTTAAAAAATCTTATCTGGCACTTATTCTACACTATTTTAATTTATTTTCCAACTACTTCTTGTGCCAAAAACAGGCGGCGCCGTCATGTAAATGGAACAAAATAAAAAATAACTCCAACAGAAGGATGATTGTAAAAATTTTCGTTGGAGTTATTTTTTATTTGTTTCTTACACCGACAGACAAAAATTTATTGAAGAGTCACCCGTAAAGACACCGGCTGATGATCCGTGTACTCGAAATCAGTGTCGATAACCTGCACCTGATCCACCTGCAGATTATCAGACACAATATATCCGTCAATGACGTACACCTGAGAATCCTCATAATTTCCACTGTACGGTCCATTCAGCAACCGACACGTCGGTGCATTATCTGCCACAGCAAAATCAAATCCCTCCGGCAGATCTTCTTTGTACACAGTTCCTGGCACCCAGCTGTCCGTATCATGGATTTCATACTTATCCACACCTTCAAAAGTCTGGTTAAAATCACCGCCGGCAATTACATAATTACCAGCCTGATATTCTTCCTGCAGCTTATCTGCCAGCATCTGGCTTTGCATCTTCTTGCCTTCTCCGCTGTCATATGCTTCCAGATGGAAATTGATCAGCACAAGTTCTTTATCAGTTCCTTCTATCGGAATCCTTGTCTCCAGCATGCAGCGTTTCAGATTACAGGTTTTGATCGGCCATGAAAAAGATTCTGCCAGTTTGATCCGCTTTGCACTCTCCACCTGATAATCCGTCATGGTAAGCAGACCCGCTTCTACTTTTCCAATCGGTGGAATCGGATATGGCACAAAATCACATTTGAAATTGCAGGCATAAATACTGCTCATATCCAACGCATTTTCATAATACTCACGTTCATTGATATGGAAAGAACGTTTTGCATCAATATCCACTTCCTGCAAGAAATAGAAATCTGCATTCTGGCTTTTCAAAATATCAGAAATTCCCGCAAGGTTTGTTTCCACCACATCTTTGCTGTCCGGCTGCACCTTACTTCCACCATCCATAAAGAAATCTTCGTCTTTGCTCAATGCCGCATAACCGGTATTATAGGTCAGGACAGAAAAACTATCTCCTTCGGATAATGTCTTTGTCCCAGTTCCTGTTTCCGGAAACTCAATGGATTTCGGACGATATTCCCGCACCGTATAAAAAATAAGCACTGCTGCTACAAACAATACAATGCATAAAACTACAATCCCAATACCTTTTAAAATCTTTTTCCCCTTCATAATGCATCTCCTTCTCACTATTGACCTATTTTTGGTCAAAGGATATTCGCAATCCGCCTTCGCTACTTGCTCATAACCAAATAGCTGCTTCGCAGCTTATCAGAAGGGGCTTGCACCCCTCCTGATACAAGCAAGTCCCTACCCCTGCTTATTGCTTTTCGCAATTGAAGCAGGGGACTTCCTTGATTTGGTTAAACTCTTACCTTTTCCACCTGTCACTTATCTGTTTTCATTATCATAATTGTATCCTAACATATGCCCATCTTTACATCAAGACAAGAAAGTGTACTATCGAAGCCTCTTATGCTCAACAAAAAAAGAGCGCCCTCGCGGAACGCTCTTTTTCAGTCTGTTTTACTGTTTTTTATTTTCTTTTCGTTTTTCTGCGTACAGTAATCGTTATTGCTCCAGTTCCTGTGGAAAGAATCAAAATTGTGATCCATAACATCATTCTGGCATTATCATCTGTGCGTACGGCTTCCCCGGCGGTTTTCTTATCCGCTTCGGTTTTGCCTGACGCTGATGTCTTATTAACATTTTCTGCCTTTGTTTCATTAGAACCAGATATCTTATCCACGTTTTCCGGCTTTGTTCCGTCAGAACCAGATGGCTTATCCGAAGTATCCGGCTTTGATTCATCCGGCACGGATATCTTATCTACTTCCTCTGTTTTTGTTGCGCCACAACGCTCACAGAGATAAGTGCGAATACCTGTTTTTTCTGCTGTCGGCTTAATAGTGATCACTCCCACGCCCCAGCTATGTCCAGCTGCCGGAATCGTCTGCTCATCCTTTACTGCACTACAGGTTTTACAATGAATGGATTTCATACCTTCATCCTTGCAGGTTGGCTCCTGATCCACAGTATAATCAGCCTCCCAATCATGGTCTTCCAGTGTGACAACCACAGATTCTGCTGCGGACCGATTTCCGTTTGCATCCTCTGCCACAAGCAACAGGAACATTCCATTTTCGGTACGGATTGTCTGAATCACCGGATTGCCATTTTCATCATAAACCGGCATTCCTTCTTCATCCATCACCATCTGATTATAGGTCAGATCAAGCTGTCCGGAATAAGAAAATCTGCCGTTTTCATCCGCAGTGGCAACCTGTTTCAAATTTCCCTCCCAGTCTACATCATCAAGGCAAACCGTTCCATTCGGT
>ERZ836441.2604-NODE-2604-length-13855-cov-3.999203_pt1 | contig 13855 bp, 9 predicted proteins | sample MGYA00519686_ERZ836441 | MGnify/ENA primary metagenome ERZ836441 (study PRJEB31850, sample SAMEA3708800) | human gut metagenome | biome: human gut; feature: human-associated habitat; material: faeces | place: China | collected 2014 ... | reverse complement strand
ATCGAGCTGCTCTCCGCCCTGTCCATTCTCATGATGCACCTGTCCCGGTTCTCTGAGGAAATCATCCTGTGGTGCTCCTGGGAGTTCAAGTATGTAGAACTGGACGACGCCTATTCCACAGGCTCGTCCATCATGCCCCAGAAGAAGAACCCCGACGTGGCCGAGTTGGTGCGGGGCAAGACCGGGCGGGTATACGGCTCCCTCATCACCCTGCTCACGGTGATGAAGGGGCTGCCCCTGGCCTACAACAAAGATATGCAGGAGGACAAGGAGCCGGTATTCGATGCCATCGACACTGTGGAGCTATGCGTGCCGGTGTTCGCCGCCATGCTGGACACCCTGACGGTGAAGGAGAAGAACATGGCCCGGGCGGCCTCCGGCGGCTTCATCAACGCCACCGACTGCGCCGACTACCTGGTGAAGAAGGGAATGCCCTTCCGGGAGGCGTACATGATCGTGGGCCGGCTGGTGAACATGTGTATCCGCTCCGGCGAGAGCTTGGACACTCTGCCTCTGAAGGATTTCCGGGCCATCAGCAGCCTGTTTGACGAGGATGTCTACGACGCCCTCCAGCTCCATACCTGCGTCAACGGCCGCAAGGTGTACGGCGGGCCCAGCGCGGAGAGTGTGACGCAGCAGATCGAGCTCATCGAGGACTTCATCGCCAAGAGCTCCGGCGCCGCGGCCGGCGCTCAGGCGTGAGGGCTTGACGGGATCGGAGGTCAGGGAATGACGCCAAAAGTATACATCGACGGCCAGGAGGGCACCACCGGGCTTCAAATCTACGACCGGCTGGCCGCCCGGGAGGACATTGAGCTGCTGCGCATCGACCCGGATAAGCGCAAGGACAGTGCCGAGCGGGCCAAACTCATGAACGGGGCGGACCTGGTGTTCCTGTGCCTGCCCGACCAGGCTGCCCGGGAGGCAGTGGAGCTGGTCACCAATGAGCACACGAAGATCATTGATGCCTCCACCGCTCACAGAATCGCTCCCGGCTGGGTCTACGGCTTTCCGGAACTGCTGGCCGGACAGCGCCAGCGGGTCAAATTCGCCAGACGGGTAGCCAACCCTGGCTGCCATGCCACAGGCTTTCTGTCCAGCGCCGCACCTCTGGTAGCGATGGGGATGCTGCCGAAGGATGCCCCTGTGAGCTGCTACTCCCTTACCGGGTATTCCGGAGGCGGCAAGAAGATGATTGCCCAGTATGAGGGGGACAAGACGGAGGACCTGTTCAGCCCCAGAACATATTCCCTGGGCCTAGATCACAAGCACCTGCCTGAGATGATAAAGTATGCGGGACTGAAGCATCCCCCGGTGTTCTGCCCGGTGGTGGACGACTACTACAAGGGGATGGAGACAGTGGTGATGCTGGAAAACCGCTTTTTGAAGGGCACGCCCACAGCGGAGGATGTCTGCGAAATGCTGGCTGCTTACTATGAAGGGGAGACGCTGGTACAGGTGGCCCCCTTTGGCCAGCATCCGGCCCAGATGGCGGCCAACGCCATGGCAGGGCGGGACGATCTGCGGCTGTATGTGTGCGGCAACGGGGACAGTACCGTGGTAGTGGCCGTCTTTGACAACTTGGGCAAAGGCGCCTCCGGCGCAGCGGTGCAGAACATGAACTTGATGCTGGGCTTTGCGGAGACCGCCGGGCTGGCGTTGGGACAGCAGTGACAAGACGCGGCGGAGGCGGTTCCGCCGAATCATAGAAATGAGGGATATCGTGATGTTGAAAGAGATTTCGGGCGGCGTATGCGCCCCCAAGGGATTCAAGGCGGCTGGGGTATACTGCGGCGTAAAGAGTGGTCACGCCGATGCGCCCCAGACGATCCTCCCTTCCGCCAGAGGAAAGAACGATTTAGCCATGATTTTGTCCGAATGTGAGTGCTCGGCCGCGGCGGTGTACACCCTCAACCGGGTGAAGGCAGCTCCCATCTATGTGACTATGGGCAACCTGGAGGATGGGGTGTGCCGGGGGATCGTCGCCAACTCGGGCAATGCCAATGCCTGCGCGCCCATGAGCCATGAGAACGCCGAGGCCATGTGCCAGCTGGCCGCCCAGGCCACCGGCCTGAAGCCGGAGGACTTCGCCGTGGCCTCCACCGGGGTCATCGGACAGCCCCTGAACATCGTGGCCATCGAGAAGGGAATGCCCGGCTTGGTGTCTGCCCTGAGTACGGAAGGCTCCGACGCAGCCGCTTCCGCTATCATGACAACTGACACGATGAAAAAGGAGACCGCCGTCTCCGTCACCATCGGCGGACAGCGGGTGACCATCGGGGCCATCGCAAAGGGATCGGGTATGATCCACCCCAATATGGGTACCATGCTGTGCTTTATTACCACGGACTGCGCCATCACCAGCGACATGCTCGCGGATGCCCTTCACGAGATCGTTCCCCGTACCTTCAACCGGGTGACAGTGGACGGGGACACCTCCACGAACGACATGTGCGTAGCGCTGGCCAACGGTATGGCGGGCAACAGCCAGATCGAGTGGAAGGACGACGATTTTGCCATCTTCGCGAAGGCCCTGCGCCAGGTGTGCGAGCAGATGGCCCGGGCCATCGCCGCCGATGGAGAAGGCGCATCCCGTCTGGTGACCTGCACGGTCCGGAATGCCCGCAGCGAGGAGAGCGCCGAGCGGCTGGCGAAAGCGGTGGTGGGTTCCTCGCTGGTGAAGGCCGCCATGTTCGGCGCCGACGCCAACTGGGGCCGGGTGCTGTGCGCTATGGGTTACTCCAAGGCTCCCTTCCGGCCGGAGTATGTGGATGTAAAGTTCTCCTCCATCCAGGGGGAGGTGCTGGTGTGCAAAAAAGGAATCGGCCTGGAGTTTGACGAAGAGCTGGCCAAGAAAATTCTCAGCCAAGACGAGGTGGTCATCGACATCTGCGTGAACGAGGGGGAGCACGAGGCCACCTGCTGGGGCTGTGATTTGACTTATGATTATGTAAAAATCAACGGAGATTACCGCTCCTGAGCCGATGAAGATTTTATCAGGCTCCGTTGATGTGCTGTACATGTGGGCGCTGTATGCCCCCACCGCCTCGTCTGACGAATTTTTGCTGCAAACAGACTGAGCGCTTATTTTGGATGGGATCTAGCCCGGTGGGCTGGATGGCCTGAATGGAAAAGAGAAGGTGTTTTGTGATGAGTTATTCTCTGGTGGACCGGGCCCAGGTGCTGGCGGAGGCTCTGCCCTATATCCAAAAGTTCAACGGAAAGACCATCGTGGTCAAATACGGCGGCAACGCCATGGTGTCGGAGGAGCTGCGCCAGGCGGTGATCTCCGATATTGTCCTGCTGTCCCTGGTGGGCATCCATGTGGTAGTGGTCCACGGCGGCGGGCCAGAGATCAACGAGATGCTCCAAAAAATTGGTAAGCAGTCCCAGTTTGTGGATGGCCTGCGGTACACCGATGAGGAGACGATGGACGTGGTACAGCAGGTGCTGTGCGGCAAGGTGAACAAGGACCTGGTGGCCCTTATCAACCGCCGGGGCGGTCGGGCCGTGGGCCTGTGCGGTATGGACGGAAGCCTGTTCCAGGCGGCCCGGCTGGATCAGAAGTATGGCCTAGTGGGGGAGATCCTGAAGGTGGACCCTCAGATGGTGGTGGACAGCCTGAGGGGCGGCTATATCCCTGTGGTATCCACCGTGGCCCAGGGAGTGGACGGCCCTGCGGCATACAATATCAACGCAGACACCGCAGCAGCCAAGCTGGCGGTGGCGTTGGGGGCGGAAAAGCTTATGCTACTCACCGACGTGAGGGGACTGCTCCGGGACCCGGCAGACGAGGACACCCTTATCCACCAAGTTCGGGTCAGCGAGATCCCCGGCCTGATCAAGGACGGAGTTATCCAGGGGGGGATGATCCCCAAGATTGACTGCGCCGTGGAGGCGGTGCGCTCCGGAGTGCACTCCACCGTCATTCTGGACGGCCGGATCGCCCACTCCATTTTGATTGAGCTGCTCAGCGACGCCGGCGTAGGCACCATGCTTGTACAGTAGGACAAGAGGTGAGGCCATGGCGCCTCTTAGTTCTGTGAAGGCGGAGGACTTTGTACATGAGGCTGTCGCAACCTGCAGGGGTCAGAACAGCCTAGGGATTACAAGGGCAAAGCCTTTGGATAAAGCGGTTCCAGGAGACAATTCTTGATGATACACAAGGAGGGATCACCATTGACCTTTGAAGAATTGAAACAGTTGGACGAGCAGTATGTTGTCCAGACCTATAGCCGCAACCCCATTGCCATCGACCACGGACAGGGGGCCACCCTGTACGACCTGGAGGGCAAGGAGTACATTGACTTTGCCTCCGGCATCGGAGTGCTGTCGGTGGGCACCGCCCACCCCAAGTGGCAGGCGGCTATCAGCGCCCAGGCAGCCAAACTGGGACACATCTCCAACCTCTACTACTCTGAACCCTATATTCTCTTGGCCCAGAAGCTGTGCACCCGCTCCGGCATGGCGGCGGCTTTCTTTGCCAACTCAGGGGCGGAGAGTAACGAGGGCCTGGTAAAGCTGGCCCGGAAGTACTCCTTTGACAAATACGGCCCTGGTCGGGGGACGGTCATCACCCTGAAAAACTCCTTTCATGGACGGACGGTGACCACTCTGGCAGCCACGGGCCAGGACGTGTTTCACCAATATTTCTTTCCTTTTACCGAGGGCTTCCGCCATGCTGCCCCCTCCCTGGACGGGGTGCAGGAGGTGGCCGGCCATGACGTGTGCGCCGTGCTGGTGGAGCTGGTCCAGGGTGAGGGGGGCGTGCTTCCCTTGGATTGGGACTTTGTCCGGGAGTTGGCCCAACTGTGCGAGAAGCGGGACTGGCTGCTGCTGGTGGACGAGGTGCAGACTGGTATCGGCCGCACCGGGGCCCTGTTCTGCTTCCAGCAGTACGGTATCCTGCCTGATGCCTGCTCCTTTGCGAAAGGTGTGGCCGGCGGCCTGCCTATGGGGGGCTTCCTGGTGAACGAAAAGTGCCGGGACGTGCTGGGCCCTAGTCAGCACGCTACCACCTTCGGCGGCAATCCGGTGTGCGCCGCCGCGGGTTGCGCAGTGCTGGATATTTTGGACGATGCGGCCATCGCCCAGGTGGCGGAGAAGGGGCGGTATCTCCGAAATGCTATTGAGGCCATGGCCCTGCCCTGCCTGGGCAGGACCCGGGGTATGGGCCTGATGATCGGTATTGACGTGGCAGAGGGATACACAAACAAGGACCTGAGTGCCCGGCTGAACCAGGCGGGGCTGCTATCCCTCACCGCTGGACCAGGACTGCGGCTGCTGCCGCCGCTGACCATCACCAAAGAGGAGATGGACAAGGGGGTGGCCGTGTTCCGGGCGGCCTTGGAAAATCTATAAGGAGAGTGGAAGATAATGCAGAAAGACCTGCTCAAGCTACTGGATTTGTCCCGGGAGGACATTGCCCAGATTCTGGATACGGCGGACCAGATGAAGTACAGCCAGAAGCATGGCATTGCCCACGACTATCTCAAAGGCAAAACCCTGGCCATGATCTTCGAGAAAAACTCCACCCGCACCCGAGTGTCTTTTGAGGTTGGCATGTACCAGCTGGGGGGCCATGCACTGTTCCTGTCCGGCAAGGACAGTCAGATTGGCCGTGGGGAGCCGGTGGAGGACACCGCCCGGGTACTCTCCCGGTACTGCGACGGCATCATGATCCGTACCTATGCCCAGAGAGGGGTGGAGGATCTGGCTAGGTACGCATCCATTCCCGTCATCAACGGCCTGACAGATTTCTGCCACCCCTGCCAGGTGCTGGCCGACCTGATGACGATCCGGGAGAAGATGACCCGCCTGGAGGGGCTCAAGCTCGCCTTTATCGGCGACGGCAACAACATGGCCAACTCTCTGATCGTGGGCGGATTGAAGTGCGGCATGGACGTGTCGGCAGCCTGCCCGGAAGGGTATGACCCGGACCTGGCGGTACTGGATTTCGCCAAGACCGTCAACGATGCCCAATTCCAACTGGTGCGAACCCCGGCTGAAGCTGTCAAAGACGCGGACGTGGTGGTTACAGACGTGTGGGCCTCCATGGGCCAAGAGCAGGAAAAGGCCCAGCGAGAGAAGGCGTTTGCCGGCTACTGTGTGGATAGTGAGCTTATGAAGCTGGCCCACCCTGGCTGTATGGTGCAGCACTGTCTGCCCGCCCACCGGGGGGAGGAGATCGCCGCCGAGGTTTTTGAGGCTCACGCTGACGAAATCTTCGAGGAGGCGGAGAACCGGCTCCACGTCCAGAAGGCAGTTATGTACCTGCTGATGAAGGACTGAGAAAACAAACGGTCCGTCTTATAAAGACGGACCGCTTTGCTTTTTTGGGGGGATCATGTTCTGGGGATACAGTCTCCAATTTTCCCAGATTGTCGGCACCCTCAATGCTTGATAGGCCCAGGGGGGACCAGGCCGCTTTCCGTGTCCAGAGGTACCGTTTCCCATCCGCAAAGCCTATAGTCTGCAATGGCTATGAGAGATAGGGCGGCATATTTTCCTGCTGGACATAGGTCTGCTCGTATACCATAGGCTAAGATGCCTCGGATACCCACGGAGAGCAGGGAGATCACCCTGTTGCCCTCCACACATAATCCATCCGAAAAGAACGGTAATTGCGTCCCCTGTCTAACATGGACCCCGGCAGAGTTCTTCTATTTGGATTTGGGCCAGTACCCGGCCGTTTTTACCGCGGCTGAAGTCCAGAATGATATCGCCGATTTGTGTGGCCGTGCCGAGGAGAATGGCGATGCCCCATGGAGGGAACTGCACATCCTAGGCGAGTTAGGCGGGGCAGCCGGAAGAGAAGCTGGAAAGAACCGGGCCTCGGCCCATTTTCACGTCAGCTTACGCCGCCGTCCATAGCGGTGGCCTCTGGGACGCTGGCGTAGTGCCACTGGTGGTCCGTTGCGGCCATGTAGTCGCTGGTGACATTGAAGTAGCACCAGTATTTCTCAGGAAGGCCCATGTCCCAGGTGACGTCCACACAGTACCAATCTCCATCCAGCCGCACCATGTTCCAGGCGTGGTCCTCCTGGCTGGAAAAGGCCGCCCCAACGACAGTGATGCACTCCACGCCGCTCATATCCATGAGCAACTGGAAGGCGGAGGCGTACCCCAGGCAGATGGCCTTGCGGTTGACCAAGGCCCCGTAGGGGTTGGAGGAATCCGGATCCATAGTCTGGAAGAAGCTCTGGTGGTCCCAGTCGTATGCCACCTGCTCCGTCAGCCAGCGGTACACCGCCCGCTCTGTCTCATAGGCGCCCATATCGCTGGAGGTGACCGCCTGGAGCACTTCCTCCGCCGCGGCCAGGATCGCGGCGTCTTTTTCGCTCAGGGCGGAGCGATCACCACTTTGCCAGGCGGCCAAGATGGCAGTGGTATCATAAAGGGTCATATCGTCAATACCGGGTTGGGTGAAGGGATACCGTCCTTCGGCTGGATCGGGCGTGGGGATAGCGGAAGGAGAAGAGACTGCGGAAGATGGAGCGGAGGACGGGGCCGGCCCTGTGCTCTCTGCCGGCACTGGCTGAGAAGGTACGGGGGATTCAGACGGGGCAGAGGAGGGGGGAGCGTCCTGGGGAACGGAAGGGGAGGGAAGCGGGGCAGGGCCCACAAGTTGCGTATTCCCATTCAGCAGGGCTTTCACCGCGCTGGCCACGCTCTCTGGGTCCTGACAGATGAGCAGAACGAGGTAGCGGTCCTGCAAGAGGACCTGACCCTGCTCTGCCAGGACAGCCTGGTCGGGGGCATAGCCAATGAAATCCCCCTGGCGGCTCACCCGGTAGGCATCCAGACTGTCCATGGCGGCCTGTCCATCAGTTTCCTCCGCCAGCAGCACCACGCCGACTTCAAAGGCGGACAAGCCCTCTCCAACGGCCACCGCGCCATCGGTCCACTGGCTGTCTGACAGGCCGTAGAGGGCGGGGACGTAGTCGGCCATTTCATCCTGAGTGAGGATGTGGGGCTGCCCGGCATCCGGACAGACATCCAGTGCAGCCTGGAGCACTTGTACGGCGGTGAAGTCACCTGCAGTGGAGGCAGCAGGAGCGCAGCCGGACAGAAGCAGAGAAAAAATCAGCAGAAGGGATAGAACGCGCTTGCCCATAAGAAATCACTCCTTTGGCACAGTATACCGGAAAAGCGCCCGCCTGTCCATGGGACAAATGGGAAGAAATAGGCGCGGCCATTTCACAGAAATGGCCGCGCCTATTACAGACAGCGCTTATTCGGACAGATAGCTTTTCAACAGCACCTTGAGCAGTTCATCCCGGTCCAGACGGCGGATGAGGGTTCGGGCATTGTTATAGTTGGTGATGTAGGTGGGGTCCTCAGAGAGAATATAGCCTACAATCTGGTTAATGGGGTTGTACCCCTTTTCCCGCAGCGCATTATACACTGTGGTGAGGATGTGCCGAATCTCGGCATCCTTGTCGCCGAGGACACTGAACTTACGGGTAAAATCCATATCACTCAATTTGGGAACACCCCCTGATTGATTTCTCCGATTATTTTAACCCAAGAAGGGAGAGATGTAAAGGGGAGGGAAGGAAAATTTCTGATTCGTAACAAAAATGAAAGAATCGACACTGAGACCCAGGCAGGTGAAAGGCACAAAAAGCGCCGCCCAGCCGGGCGGCGCCAAGAAGAGCTATGTAAAAAGAGAATTAGAAGATCCGACAGGCACCTACATAACGAGCATCATAATAGCTTTCAGCCATACCACTGATGATGACACCGCCGGAGGTGGGACTGGAGGAGTGGATAAACTCGTTATTGCCAATGTAGATGCCCACATGACCGATGGAAGAGCCGCCCGAGTAATTGGAGAAGAACACCAAGTCGCCGGGCTGGAGTTCACTCTTGGAAACCTTGTCGTAGCCGCCGTTCCACTGAGAGGTGGCGGTGCGGGGGACCGAGACGCCCAGGGATTTGCACAGGTAGTAGACAAAGCCGGAGCAATCAAAGCCGGAAGGGGATGCGCCGCCGTAGCGGTAAGGAACGCCCAGATACTCCATGGCCAACTCTACCAACTGCAGACCCTTGGTAGACAGTTCTTCCAAAGTTTTAGCATCCACAACGGTGAGGTATTCGCCGGAGACATAGCCGGTCAGGGAGTCGGTGGAAACCTGATACCAGCCGTCTCCAGCTTCGGACAGAACCGTGACAACAGTGCCGCCGGACAGCTTACCTACCCGGTCATAATCAGTTCCCGCACCGCTACGGACGTTCAGCACCGAGGTGTTGACCAAGCCGTAGAGCGGCTCGATCGCCTCCGCTGCGGCGGAGGAATCGGCGGCCGGCGCCTCTTCCAAGGTTTCGCCCTCGGTCACGTCCAAATATTCCGCAGACATATAACCCACTTGTTCGCCGATCTGAACCTTATAAAAACCATCCTGCTCGTCTGCCAAGACACTGACCTTGCTGCCCTTGGAAAGCGTATCCAACGTAGCGGCAGAGGTAGAGGCATCTTCTCGGACACGAAGGGAACTGGCGGTGACGGTGCCGGTGCCGAAAGCGGCGGAGGCGATGCCCGTCAGAAGGGAAAGGGTCAGAACGGCGGCAGCGGAGTTGCGGACGATTTTCTTACAGCGAACCATTGGGAAGCCCTCCAAATCTCTTTTTCCTCTAATTTGTGCGGTTTCTTACGGTTGTTGGGAAGCGGCCGCGCCGGGGCGCACACAGCTTGTCCTCGTTTCGATTACAAGGAAAAGCAGCAGGTCACTTGCCGGCCAGCGCCCGCATGAGCCAGGTGGCACCCATATCAATGGCGGAGAACAGGTCGGGCAGGTCGCTCTTCTTCACCACCCGGTCCCGGCTCTTCAGGTCGGGATCAGTGAGCTGGAGCTGAAGGTGGACCTTGTCGGCAATCTCCAGACCGCCGTCCTTGGTGGTGCTCATCACCTGGATCATAACAATGTATTTGTCGGCCATAGATCCATAATAGATCAAGTTGTCCTTCCGGCGAAGGGGATGGCCCTTGTACATCAGCATCTTGTTATTGTCAGCCATGATTGCCTCCTGTTGGGGAAAAGGTTACAAAACTGTAACTATTGTAACCGTTCGGCCGTATTTTGTCAACAGGCATTTCAAAATAGTTACAGGGGCGTTTCGATGGTTACAGGATGGTAACAAAAGTTACAACTTTGTAACTATTGTAATCTGAGCGGCAGAGTTTGTCAACAGGAAGTTGCTGTAAATGGCAAGAATTTTGAAAAAGAAGGGGGCAAGCTGGGCATAGCCGGGGAAAAGGGCGGGGGCTGACAGCATAATTAGGGGCCTGCTAGACCCCGGGACAGAAAAAACGGCAGTTTGTCAAGAAAATACTTGACAAACTGCCGTAGGATGCCGTATAATAAACTGCTTTTATGCGCAGAGAAACATCAGGGGAACTACTCCCCCATGCTAAACGCAGTATACCAGAGCGGAACCCGGAATGCAAGAGGTAAAATGACAAAGTGACAACAGCGCCGTGTGTATCGGCAAATATCCTTACGAGTGGAGCGTGAAACGGCAATGGCAACAACGATCAACGACAGAGTCAAGGACGTCTACTACGGCAAGACCCTGCGCAAAAGCTTCGCCCGCAGCGAGGAAATTCTGGAGATGCCCTACCTGCTGGAGATCCAGAAGAAATCCTACCGGTGGTTTTTTGAAACCGGGCTGCAGGAGGTGTTCAACGACGTAGAGGCCATCACGGACTACGCCGGCAATCTGGAGCTGTCCTTCATCGGCTTCTCCATGGACGATCCCCCCAAGTACACCATTGAGGAGTGCAAGGCCCAGGACGCCACCTACGCCGCCCCTATCAAGGTGCAGGTGCGCCTGCGCAACAAGGAGACCGAGGAGATCAAGGAGCAGGAGATCTTCATGGGGGACTTCCCCATCATGACCGATGCGGGTACCTTCGTCATCAACGGCGCCGAGCGGGTCATCGTGTCCCAGCTGGTGCGTTCCCCCGGTGTATACTACGCCCGGAACGCGGACAAGGCGGACAACATCACCTACGCCTCCACCGTCATCCCGTACCGGGGCGCCTGGCTGGAGTATGAGACAGACTTGTCCGACGTGTTCTACGTGCGCATCGACAAGAACCGCAAGCTGCCGGTGACCTGCCTGATTCGGGCGGTGGGGCCCAAGACCGACGCGGAGATCCTGGACATGTTCGGCGAGGACCCCCGGATCTTGGCCACCCTGGAGAAAGACGCCTGCAAGAGCTATGAAGATGCCATGCTGGAGATCTACCGCAAGCTCCGTCCCGGCGAGCCGCCCACGGTGGACTCCGCCGAGAGCCTGATGCACACCTTGTTCTTCGATCCCCGCCGGTACGACCTGTCCGCAGTGGGACGCTACAAGTTCAACAAGAAGCTGGCCCTGTGGAATCGGCTGGCCGGCCAGAAGCTGGCCGCCCCCGTGGCCGACCCCACCACCGGCGAGATCGTGGCCGAGGTCGGCGAGGTGCTCACCCGGGAGCGGGCCCAGATGCTGGACGCCCTGGGCGTCAACGAAGCGGTCGTCGAGGTGGAGGACCTGCACACCGGCGTGCACTTGGTCAAGGTATTCTCCAACAACATGGTGGACATGAAGGGGTTCGTGGACTTCGATCCCGAAGAGGCGGGCGTCACGGAGAAGGTGCGCTTCACTGTGCTGCGGGAGCTGCTGGAGCAGCGAGACAGCGAGGGCATGTCGGAGGAGGACTTTAAGGACCTCATCCGGGAGCGGATGGACGACCTCATCCCCAAGCACATCATCGTGGACGACATGATGGCTTCCATTAACTACCTCAACTGCCTGGCCTTCGGCGTAGGCGCCCCCGATGACATCGACCACCTGGGCAACCGCCGCCTGCGCTGCGTGGGCGAGCTGCTTCAGAACCAGTTCCGCATCGGCTTTACTCGCATGGAGCGGGTCATCCGGGAGCGAATGACCATCCAGGACCTGGATATCGTCACCCCCCAGTCTCTCATCAATATCCGCCCGGTCACCGCGGCCATCAAGGAGTTCTTCGGATCGTCCCCCCTGAGCCAGTTCATGGACCAGACGAACCCCCTGGCGGAGCTGACCCATAAGCGACGGCTGTCCGCCCTGGGCCCCGGCGGCTTGAGCCGTGACCGGGCTTCCTTCGACGTGCGGGACGTGCACTACTCCCACTACGGCCGCCTGTGTCCCATTGAGACGCCGGAAGGTCCCAACATCGGCCTGATCTCCTACCTGGCCTCCTACGCCCGGGTGAACCGCTACGGCTTCATCGAGGCGCCCTACCGCAAGACGGAGAAGATCCTGGACGAGAACGGCAAGTGCGTGGCCGTCAAGGTCACCGACCAGGTGGATTATATGACCGCCGATGTAGAGGATGAATTTAATGTGGCCCAGGCCACTGAGCCAGTGGACGAGAACGGCTACTTTGTCAATCCCCGCGTGGCCTGCCGCCACCGAAACGAGATCATCGAGGTGGACGCGGACAAGGTAGATTATGTGGACGTGTCCCCCAAGATGATGGTGTCCGTGGCCACTGCCATGATCCCCTTCCTCCAGAACGACGACGCCAACCGCGCCCTGATGGGCGCCAACATGCAGCGCCAGGCCGTGCCCCTGCTCACCACCCAGGCCCCCATTGTGGCCACTGGCCAGGAGTACAAGAACTGCCAGGACTCCGAGGTGGTAGTGCTGGCCGAGGGAGATGGCGAGGTCACCCAGGTGGACGCCAACCATGTGGTGGTCCGCTACGACAGCGGTGAGGTGAAGGACTACAAGCTCACCAAGTTCCTCCGCTCGAACCACGGTACCTGCATCAACCAGCGGCCCATCGTCTCCGTGGGCGACCGGGTGCATGCCCGGGACACCCTGGCTGACGGTCCCTCTACCTCCGACGGCGAGATCGCCTTGGGCAAGAATATCCTCATGGGCTTCATGACTTGGGAGGGCTATAACTACGAGGACGCCATCCTGCTCAACGAGCGGATGGTGAAAGAGGACGTGTTCACCTCTATCCACATCGAAGAGTATGAGACCGAGGCCCGGGACACCAAGCTGGGCCCCGAGGAGATCACCCGGGACATCACCAACGTGGGCGAGGACGTGCTCAAGGACCTGGACGAGCGGGGCATCATCCGCGTGGGTGCCGAGGTGCGCTCCGGCGACTACCTGGTGGGTAAGGTCACCCCCAAGGGCGAGACCGAGATGACCGCCGAGGAGCGGCTGCTCCGGGCCATCTTCGGAGAGAAGGCCCACGAGACCCGGGACACCTCCTTGAAGGTGCCCCACGGCGAGTCCGGCATCGTGGTGGACGTGAAGGTGTTCACCCGGGAAGAGGGGGCCGAGCTGTCCCCCGGCGTCAACGAGGTGGTCCGGGTCTACATCGCCCAGAAGCGAAAGATCAGTGTGGGTGACAAGATGGCCGGCCGCCACGGAAACAAAGGCGTGGTGTCCCGCATTCTGCCCCAGGAGGATATGCCATTCCTGCCCGACGGGACCCCCCTGGACATCGTGCTCAATCCCCTGGGCGTGCCCTCCCGTATGAACATCGGACAGGTTCTGGAGGTGCACCTGGGCTACGCGGCCAAGGCCCTGGGCTGGAAGGTGGCCACCCCCATCTTCAACGGCGCCGACGAGCAGGACATCGCCAATACTCTAGAATTCGCCGGCCTGCGCCGGGACGGCAAGAGCTGGCTGTACGACGGGCGCACCGGCGAACGGTTTGACAACCCTGTCACCGTGGGCTACGTCTACTTCCTCAAGCTCCACCACCTGGTGGACGACAAGATCCACGCCCGTTCCACCGGCCCCTACTCCCTGGTCACCCAGCAGCCTCTGGGCGGCAAGGCCCAGTTCGGCGGCCAGCGCTTCG
>ERZ836441.2594-NODE-2594-length-13908-cov-5.345340_pt1 | contig 13908 bp, 13 predicted proteins | sample MGYA00519686_ERZ836441 | MGnify/ENA primary metagenome ERZ836441 (study PRJEB31850, sample SAMEA3708800) | human gut metagenome | biome: human gut; feature: human-associated habitat; material: faeces | place: China | collected 2014 ... | reverse complement strand
ATTCATGTTCGATGCACACGCGGTCAGAGAGCCGCCGCAGGGCAAAGGACGAACCGATGAAATTATGAAATTTCCGGGAGCGATCAAAGGCCGTCGCATTGAAATAAATGTGATTGTGGAAAGAATTTTGTCAAGGATTATTTTAAGTATCCATGCTGTTACTCAAACAACAGAAATTTCCTGATGGTCAGCAGGATTTCTGTTTTTGCAGCAGTCAAAGCGGCGAATATGTTACCCTGCTCACCGCCCCGTATCACTTTGATTTTTTTACTAGCTTTCGCGTTTACACAAAATTGGGAATAGGTCCACATTCTTTCCTGCTTTTGGGTAAGCAAAAGGGAGGTTGCCCGCCCTCCGCAGATTATATTCTGCCGGAATTGGAAATAAATTTTCGCATAAATCTTGACGGTACCCTTGTGCAGGCTGTGAAAGCGTTCATTCGCTACTATAACCACTTGCTCCGCTAGCATCAACTGGATTGTCTATCTCCAGCAGCTTATCGAAGCTTAATGCAAGCTGCATAAAGGAAACCATAACCATGTGATTTTTTGTGCGGTCAATTTCATCGACCACCGCAAATACAATTCCAACAAGCGGAGCTATTACGGCATACGCAACATCAGCGACAGGCTGTGCCGGGAAAACGGCTTGTCCGTCGTTGCCCCCGGCAGGGGCAGCAAGGGAAAGAGCTATGTGGAGTACCAAGCGGAAAAGACGGGTACAAGCTGGAAAGGCAAGCTGAAAATTGCCGTTGACGCGCTTATCCCGCAAGCGTCAGACTTTGCCGATTTTCTGCGGCTGCTGCAAGTTGCGGGCTATGAGATAAAGCCCGGTAAGTACATATCTTGCCGCGCACCGGGGCAGGAACGGTTTACCCGTCTGAAAACGCTCGGCGCGGATTATACAGAGGAAGCCATAACGGAGCGCATCAAGGGCAGGCGCACCCGCGCCGCCAAAGCCCCGAAGCAGGAGCGCGGCGGTATCTCCCTTGTTATCGACATTCAGAACAGCATCAAGGCGCAGGAAAGCCGGGGCTATGAGCATTGGGCGAAAATCCACAATCTCAAACAGGCGGCGAGGACGCTGAACTTCCTCACGGAAAACAGGATTGACAGCTATGCAGAGCTTTCCGCAAAAATCGCGGAAGTGAACGCGGCAAGTGAACAGGCGGCAGGCGCATTAAAGGGCGTCGAACGGCGGCTTGCGGATATGGCGGTCTTAATCAAGAATGTTACGACGTATCAAAAGAAAAAGCCCGTGTATGACGCATACCGCAGAGCAAAGGATAAGGCGGCATACCGCGCCGCCCATGAGAGCAGTATCATATTGTTTGAAGCCGCTGTAAAAGCGGTCAAGCCCGCGTTGGTCGGTGGCAAGCTCCCCAACGTCGCCGCGCTGCAAGCGGAATATGCAAAGCTCCAAGAACAGAAAGAAACGCTGTGCGCCGACTATGGCAGGCTGAAAAAGCAGGTCAAGGAGTACGACGTTATCAAGCGGAACATCGACAGTATTTTACGGCGTGAAAGTGAACCGGAGCGGGGTAAGGAAAATGTGCGCGGATAGCGCGGTTTATATGGAAATATTCAAAAAATCATGGTATAATTTAATTTATAGAGTTGAAAACGAGGTGCATGAGTATGGGAAAAATCGAAGAATTATTAGTAAACAAAGGACTGTATGACAGCGTAGATATTTCGATTGATGATTTGAGAGAAATTGAAAAACACCTGTCTAAAAGCGAATATACAGAAAATACGATTGATTGTTTCTGCGCTCAGTGCGAAACAAACAGGGTGTTTGCGTATGCCAATAGTGAAGTCCATGAAGATACCGGCTTAATAAGAATAAATATTTTTGATGACGTAAGCGGAAAAACGCGAAAGCCAAAAAAAGAAGAAGTTTTTAATTCCTATCTTAACAAACGATATGTTTTAACATATCGCTGTACGCGAGATAAAGACCATGCTATTTTGTTTGATTTAATTGTGAGCAATGACAAAATAATTAAAATCGGGCAATATCCCTCGGTTGCAGATTTGGTAATACCAGAAATTGCAAAATATAAATCTATTTTAGGCACACAGTATCGTGAATTAAGTAAAGCCGTAGGCTTGTTCGCACATGGTATCGGAATAGGCTCATTTGTATATCTGCGCCGCATTATCGAAAAATTAGTGTTTGACAAGTATATTGAAGTTGCGGACACATTATCCATACCCAAGGATGAGTTTGAACACCAAAAATTTGATGTGAAGATTGACACATTGAAAGAACATCTACCCGCTGTTTTGGTTAAAAACAAAAATGTTTATGGAATTGTGAGCAAGGGAATACATGAATTAAGTGAAGATGAATGTCGTGAGATGTTTCCCTATATTCGGGCAGGTATTGAGCTGATTCTTGATGATTTGTTAGCAGAGAGAGAACGGAAAGCAAAAGAGAAAATGTTTGAAAAGTTTGTAGCCAAAAAAACAGGTGAATTAAGAGAATAAAAGAGAACGGGGCGCGGCAGCCGATGATGGCCACCGCGCCCCGTCTTTTCGTGGGTGCTGCTTTAAGTGTCTGTTACGCAGTAGAACACTGTTTTTGCGGGTTTAGGTATAAATCCCCTGTCATGCTCAAATCGCGTCTGAAAAGCGGCATGACGCAAGGGCTTTTTTGCGCCTACTGCGTAACGCGGGCGCGTCGTTTCCGCATGGTACCGTCAAGTATTATGCGCAAATTCATTTACAAGTCTGGCAGAACTCAGTCTGCACAGGGCAGGGAAACCTGCCCTTAATTACCTAGTAGCAGAGGGCAGAGAGCGCGTCAAGGGCGGCGAAGCCGCTTGCGAAGCCCTTGACGTGAACTCTGTTTTCTGCTATCAACCAGCTTCGTCTTCCTGCATCTCAATGTGCTTCATGCTCATGTACTTTTTCCCGCCCCATTGGGTTCCGGCGACATGACGCAGTCTGGCGCATACCAACATCAAAGCCGAATGGCCATCAGGAAAAGTGCCTACTACGCGCGTCCTGCGCCGGATCTCGCGATTCATAACCTCTCCGGCGGTTGTCATGAGATTGCGATTGTAATGACCGCTCCGATAATCTTGCCGTTGTTCGCTGCGTTCATAACGTCAGCTTGTGCCTGCTTCCAGCAGGCCATTTAGCGTTTCTTCGACGCTTCCCCGCACATGTTCTTTCAGCTGACCCTTGATTACTTCCTCGTTCAGTTGTACAATCTTCTTGGACATAGTTTACTCTCCTTTTTGAATGGTGTGTAGCAACTTTCATTCTACCAGAGTTTGTAAACTATGTCTCTTTCTTTTTGCGCAATTTATTGTACCTTATCTACAATTTGAAACTGAAAATCAATGGTTCAACTGCAAAATAAAGTTGAACCTTCAAAATTTCTTTCTTCTAACAAATAATGTTTTCCTTTTTATTCTATAAAATTCAAAAACAGACGCTACTTTTTCTTTGAAGGGGCACAAGTAGCGTCTGTTTTTTATTCATTAAATATTATGTTTTTCAATCTTAATTTCTCATTCATCACAACATATATAATCAAAGGAAGTTTGCATGGTCATGGCTCTCCCATAACGCATTCTGGCGTTATATGTTCCAAATGATAAACAACGGAATAATCAATAACAGGATTCCCTGCCAAATACAGAAATCTCAATTCATGCATTTTAGAAAGAGGCTCAATATCGCTTATTGAATTACGACGCATATCCAAATAAAACATTTCCGTCAATTCAGAAATATATGTTATATTTTCAACATTGCAATCAGCAAAGCACAATGAATATATATTGGTCAGAGAAGCTAGTGGTGAAAGATCATCTACATTTGTTCCTGATATAGATAAAACTTCCAGATTATTTAGAAAACTAATAGCCTGCAAATCCGAAGTATTTTTATTAAAGTCAAGGCTTAATTCTGTTAACTCAATTTCATTTTTTAATGCGCTAATATCAGAAATGTTATTATAGCTCAAATCAATAATTTGTAAATGTTCTAGTTGTTTAAGTGGATCAATATCCTGTATTAAATTATGGCTAAAATCAATTTCCTCAAGATTTGTTAAATGCGCAACAAATGAGATGTCCAATATATTCTGATTTGGAAGGCTTAGAATTCTAAGATTTTGAAAATCCTGAATCTTTCTATAATCATCCAAATGCACTCCTTCTTCTACATATAATTCTTCAATGTTTGGCATACACATTAGTTCTTTAACATTGAAAATGTTATCTTCACATTCCATTTTTATCAAATTCAACTTTATACAAGCTTCTAATTCTTCATGACTATATATTCTCGTAATATTAGGAATATCATTCGCTCCTAAAACAATCTCATTTTCGTCTGTATCGATCGCGTAAGCCACAGAACACTGAAAAGTTAACCAAATGAGAATGAAGATTCCTATAGTTTTATGGTTCATTTTGATTCCTCACTTTTTTACATAAGTTAATTGTGTAAATTTGTTCCACGTTGTCTTTTTTCGTTCTACTGTTTTTCTTTTCTTATTATATTGTGGGCTAAAATATTGTCGTCCTGTGGTCAAGTTAATATAGTCGATTTTAGCATTGTCCTTTTTGTTTGCTGCATGATAAATTGGTAATATTAAATCACCATTCCTAGCTGTCAATCTATATCCGCTAATACCAATATGATTTGTTTTATTAGGGTAATCCAATCGAACAGCGGCCGTTCCTTCTGTCATATATTTTTGAGCATTTTCAGTTAATGTTCCATCGTTGTTAAAAATACTGCCCTTTTGAATCATTTTAATCAGTTTTCCACTCGAATTATATACATAATTAGGTGTTGATTTCAAATTTCCATTTTTTTCATGGTATTTGTATCCACTGTTAGAAAAGTGTAATTTAGCTATTACCCGTAAGAAAGAGTCACATACAACAGATCCTGGCCTCATTTCATTGTTTGGATCATATTTCCACTCCATATCATACATATATTTTGCGGATGCCACCATTGTATACGGACTTATCAATTCGTTTTCATTTGCCTCTCCGGGTGAGAACTTTGTTGTGCTCCAATCGACTTGCTCATTATTACGCGTAAAGTGTTGATCCATATACAATCTTCCGATAGCATCTTCCTCGTCAAATCCATTATCAATCATTGTCATTGCAAGCTCACATGCATCTATGTGTATTTGGTATTTTTCATAATCTACTTGAGGAGATTTGCCCTTCACATTTTTTAATGCTCTTTCTGCTTCTTGAAGCATCCGCATCAAGTCAGCAGGAATATACTCATCTTGTCGAATCATTCCAGCTATTTGACTGTATGCTTCAGATAGCTTTTTTATTTTTCCATCATCATTCACATCAGTACGATTCGAATATTCCAATGCTTCCTCTGCAATCCGAGTAATACTCAGTATAGTTACTTCTTCCATTCCCGACGGATCATAGTACATAATGGCGTTATTCTTTGTATACAGATAAGGTTGCAAGCTCATAGGAACATATTTACTACCACGCATGATATCCTTCTGCTCAAACCTCCCAATCGTCGGCTCATACTGTCTGGCTCTCAGGTTAATCATGCCCGTCACCGCATCGTAGGCTTCGGCGTTATAGGCAAAGCCGCTCACCTTCTGCGTGCTCATCTGCTCTCCGAAAGCGGTATACGAGAAAGACTGCACCTTCACAGTAACATCCGGCAGGGCAGAGGATACCTTTTCACCCGCAACAGGCGCAGTCACCGCCTGCGCAACCGAACCGCGTCCATCATAGACATAGCTGGTCTTGCTGTCTGCCGTATACGCTGCGATGCGTTCCAAGCCGTAGGCATAAGCGGTTGTCGCCGTATGACCGTTCGTTTCCGTCCGGGTTTCGGAGATCACCTGATAGTATTCCTGCGTGATATCGTACAGATAATCCGTCGTCGCCCACGCCAGTTCTTCCGGCACGTCCGCCGCGTCGTCCTGCGCCTGCTGGACAACGATTTCCGGCAGTCCGGCAATATTCCCGCGAAGCAGTTCTTCCAACGTGGAGCGGGATGTGTCACCCGTTTCCTTTTTGCTCAGGCGCATACCGTTTGCATCGTAGGTAAACTGCTGCTGATATCCGTCATACCCGACGTAGGAGGTAAGCTGATCGAGCGCGTCATGCGCATAGCGATCCGTCAGCTTGCCGTAGCTCTGGCTGGATAGCGCCTTTTCAACCATGCTTCCGGGTCACGTTTCCTGTTCAAGATCAATTTTCTACTTCTTTGTATACAGTCTCAAATTCGCCCAAAGTATCTTGAAATAATGTAGTGGGATTTCCTGTACGCCAATTTTCAATTAGTGCCGTTTCAAATACTTCTGATACACGCGCATAGAAAGCTGCCTCTGAGATTCCATACTTCTCAAAAAATCCATCCACTGCTTCGCAAGAGGTGTCTCCATATATATTATTGTTACTGGCAACGCGCAATGGATGGACTTCCAATCGCTTTTGACAGGGTGAATAGTATATATCTAAAATAATCTCGTTGATCTCTTCTGATTTTTGAAAGTATACTGCATATATAAATTGCAATTGCTTTATATCCATTCGCCACAAAACCGAAAAAAACTCGTTTTCTGTTAAATAGAGCTTACTAAAATAAGTTCTTATAATGTTAGGTATTTCATATTTTGATGAATCATTCATCTTTGCTAATCCACTCATGTTATTCCATGACGTTGAAGTAAGGTGCCCTCCCCAAATATCTTTTGTGCCAAAGTACATTTCATCAAAAATGTTTCTTATCAAAATTTTTTTAGCGCAATTGAACGTTCCAATAGTCAGAATAAGTATTAGTATGATGATTAATATGTTCTTCAATCCCCGTTTCATGGAACAACCTCCAATTCGTTTGACCCGTGTTCCAAACTAACTAGCTGTAGCTGAACGCAATCTCGCTCGCGCCGCTGGTCGCCTGCGTGAGCAGATTGCCTACGCTGTCATAGCTGTATGCGGTTGTCAAGGTGCTGCTCGCGGTTTCGACTCTGCGTCCCGCCGCGTCGTAGGCGTAGCGGGTCACGTCCCCATCCAGCCCCGTGACGCTGGTCATCCGGTTCATGCGGTCGTAGGTGTAGCTCACCGTGCGGCCGTCGGGGTAGGTCATGGAGGTCTTGTTGCCGTACGCATCGTAGGTATAGGAAACGACGTCACCGTTCACATTCGTCACGGAAACCAGATATCCCTGCCCGTTGTACTGGTAAACAATCGTTCCCTCGGCACTGGAAACCTCCGTCACCATGCCGATTTCGTTGTAGCTGCTTTCCACCGTCTGGCCGTCGCCCACGTTTTGGACGAGCAGGCTGCCGGTTTTGTCATATTCAAATGTGAGCACGGTTCCGTCTGCCCTGGTGATGCTTTCCAGCCACCCTTCCGGCGTGTAGGCATACTGCACCTTGTTGCCCAGCGCGTCGGTTTCAGTGAGCAGATTGCCATTCTTGTCGCTCTGGCTTGCCCCGTTGGCATACGTCACCTTTTCCAGCAGGCCAAAAACAAATCAATATTGGGTCGTAAATGATCAACCATTTTCAATATAGTCAAAAATTACTAGACCAGACAAGATCGAATCGAAACCCCGACAAATCGTTGTTCAAAACAGCATTTCTAAATGAATCTGATACGTAATACTTCTTCGGGCCAACAGGCAAACGAAAAATGTTTGTATTCTTTATTGCATCCTGTTGAAAAGCAAGTGCTAAAAAGCTCATAATTCGTCCGCTGGATTTGAACAATTTCGCTTTCGTATGTTCATAGTCAATATAATCTCCTACATTCGTTACATTAATTGCACAGTAGGATCCTTCTGTAGAAATGACTGGGAGCACTTCTACATCATTTCTGATAACAGGAAGCAGAACATCGGTAGCCTTTTTACTAAAAATGCACACAGCCGTATGATAAACAAAACCAGGGTAATCAACATATGGATGTGATTCCGGATGATAATCGGAGTAAATTTGAGGCTTGTTCCAAGAATCAGCTTTTTTACTTCCATCAAAAGATAGCGTATATGCTATATCCCACTTTTCTATTGTATAAAACATTATATGTTCTTGCTTTTCATGCTCTAATGTCCAGATATTCATATATATTCCTTCTCCTATATTAATTAAAGAAAGTTCCTTCCGCAAGTTGATCAGCTATTTCATGCAGAATTTCTATTGCTTCTTCACGATTGGTTGCTGCGCTAAGCATGTCATCAACCTTTTCATAGTATTCTGTCGAATGCAGACTGGGGTGATATGCAGAATTAACAACATTCCTTTGGGTGGGCAAGAAAACACCATTTGACGAATCATTAATATCGATGCCAAATTTGGTAAGGATTTCTCGTGCATTTTCAGCCCCAGGAGCAGAACCAGCAACAATATGATGTGCCGCATTTGGATAATCTGGGACTTCGACCCCTGCTAATTCAAGGTTTCTGCGAAGTTTTTTCGAGCTGGGCAAAGATTGTACAAAATCATCGCCATGTTTTGCAATATCGGTAGCGACATCGGCCACATCATCGGCTTTGCGGATAACGGTTCCGGTTGCGTCGACCATATTGTCGACGTTTTTGATTACGGTACCCGTAGCGTCAATAAATTCATCTCCGTGCTTAAAAACGGGCTTTAATGATCCCAGAACAGGAATAAATCCAATCAGATCAACCGCAACCCATCCGGCGTTTCCCCAAGAAGGTTTATACCAGAATTGTTGTGCGCTATAAGTAAAATCACGGATATCTGTTATCGTGTCGGCTACAGGAATGAAGCCAACGCCGATTTGTGCCAACGTTCCAACTGGCGTAGTTTCTTCAGCATAATCCCCCTTTATAGCCTGATCGAAAGCCTGACCAACCACCATTTTACATATTCCGGGTCGGATTGATCAAGAGCGTTGATCTCCTCCTGCGCAGCCTTAATGATCTCAATGGTTTTGGGATCATTACTTGTCCAAGAAGCTGCGGCGATGGCTACATTTTGTACAACGTGGGCAACGGTTTTCGCCGCACTCTTCACGATGGAGACAACTGTGTTGACTACCTTTTCGCCCACAATAGCAGTAACTACTTTCTTAATTCCGCCTCCAACAACGCTAACCACTTTTTGCACGGTGTTGCCAATAGAAGACAACACCTTGCTCAGGCTGCTTGCCTGTAATCCGTCCGCATCGACAAAGCTAATCGGACTATTAAAAGTGAACAGATATGCATTGAAGGAATAGGTGATGAGCAGATTGGGAGGATAAATATCCTTCTGGCTGAACCTGTTCAATGCCGGCTCATACTGCCTTGCGCGCAGATTCAGCATGCCGGTGGCTGCGTCATAGGCTTCCGCGTTGTAGCTAAAGCCGCTGACCTTCACGTTACCCATCTGTTCGCCAAAGGCGGTATAGGAGAAGGACTGCACCTGCACGCTGACATCCGGCAGGGCAGAGGACACAGCCTCACCGGCAACCGGCATGGTGATTGCCTGCGCCACAGACCCGCGCCCGTCATAGACGTAGCTGGTCCTGCTGTCCGACGTGAATGCCGCAATGCGCTCTAAGCCATAGGCATAGGCTGTTGTAGAAGAAGCGCCGCCAGAGCTCGTCGTGGTTTCGGAAATGACCTGGTAGTATTCCTGCGTGAGATCATACAGGTATTCCGTCGTGGCCCATTCCAGCCCGGCGGGCATGTCCGCTTCGTCCGCGTTGATCTGGCCCTGCGTCGGCTCCACAATCTCCGGCAGCCCTGCAATGTTCCCGCGAAGCAATTCTTCCAGCGTAGAGCGGTTTCCGTTGCCGACCTCGCTCTTGCTAAGCCGCATGCCGTTGGCGTCGTAGGTGAATTCCTGTTGGTAGCCGTCGTAACCTACATATTCCGTAAGCTGGTCAAGGGCGTTGTAGGCGTAGGCGTCCGTCAGCTTGCCATAAGCCTGACTGGTCAGCACCTTCGTAACCATGCTGCCATTCTTGTCGTAGGTATAAGCAATCTTATCTTTCCCGTTGACCATGGTCGTCAGCTGGTTACCCTTGTTGTAGCTCATCTTCAACGCAGTTTCTATGCCGTCCGTGCCGGTCAGCACCTTTTCGGTCATGTTTCCGGCCTTGTCGTAGGCATACTGCTCCTCGTAGCCCGTGCTTTGCAGGAAGCTGGTCAGCTGCCCCAGCGCGTCATAGGCATAGGTGCTCTCCGTGGTCTTGCCGCCCTCTGTGCGCACCTCTCCCGTGATGTAGCCGTTCTTGTTGTAGCTGTAGCTGAACGCAATCTCGCTCGCGCCGCTGGTCGCCTGCGTGAGCAGATTGCCTACGCTGTCGTAGCCGTATACCGTTGTCAAGGTGCTCGACGAGGTTTCAATCCTCTGGCTTGCTACATCATAGGTATAAATCTTCTGATCTTGATATTGCTTATCTGAGCAAGATGCTATTGAGCCTTGCTAAGTTATGAGAGGCATTTTCTTCTACTGTAGTTGTAGGATAGCTGCTTGTTTTTATTATATTACTATCGATTATTCTACAATTTGGTATGGAATGAATAGCCTGTAATTTTTTAGGGCCAATCTTTTTTAGGGCTGATTCTGAAAAAAAGTTAAGCCAATGCAATGTGGTTGGCATTTCATCAACAACATATTTTTTTTCATTGGTCAATCCAAGATTTGCAACGCATCCCCAATATGGACAAAATAATTTGACTAACTCCATAAAAAGCTTTTCAATCCGAGTAATTACATCACTATTTTGCCAATTCCAGCATAATGGAAATTTTATAAGAACACTGTCTGTAAGCCGCGTGTGTCCTGAACCGATGTGCAATAAAAACGAGCATGAACATAATGAATCCAAAGAAGTAAAAAGACTCAGAGTATAGCCTGTTTTATCTATAAGTACAGTGTTATGCTCGGACTTATGTAATAAAGATTCAATGCATTCTTTTGATAGAACTGCTTCTTTTACTCCGTTTTTTTTGGAAGCGGGGATATAAAACGTTGAGAATTCAGGAATGCATTCTCGAGTTATTTCAATTATGTTTAGCATCTCTGAAGCAACATCTGTTGCATTATGTTTTTTTTCAAGGGAGGGTTTCCTCCACATCAAGAGAGTCAATCGTTCCAAATTACTTACGCCTCCTATATTTTTATTATTTTATCGGATCAAATACAAGAGAAATTCCTTCGATGTTTTGAGAAGAAAACAACTGTTCAAAAGCATGTAATGTACGTTCTTCTGAAAAATGCCATTCTATTAGAGCACCTTCGCTGGCAGCAATTTGACGACTTGCTTCATCAAGTAATGATGACTGCCCTCCAAACCAATCATAAAACTCCCCTGTGTTCACATCAATAAATTGAGAATAATGGTCTTTTGCTTCTAACAACACGCCATCTCTCATGCCATCGAATCGCACCCCGTTTTGCACCCATACTTCACCTTCGCGGCCAGTTACATAAGTTTGATAGCGCCTTGCTGAATCACTCATATATTCGTCTACTTTTTTCCAAGTCCCCGATAGAGTATCTACATCGTCACCATGTTTAATTATGGCTTCCACTGAGTCTGTCAGGTTGTCTCCCTGTTTTGCAATATCAGAAACCTCATCAGCACGCTTTCCCAAATCGGTAACAACATCGATCACATCATCAGCTTTGCTTATGGCGTTTCCGGATGCATCGACCAAATTGTCAACGTTTTTGATTACGGTACCCGTAGCGTCAATAAACTCATCTCCGTGCTTAAAGACGGGCTTTAATGATCCCAGAACGGGAATAAAGCCAATAAGATCAACCGCAACCCATCCTGCATTCCCCAAAGAAGGTTTATACCAGAATTGCTGTGCGCTATAAGTAAGATCACGAATATCTGTTATCGTGTCAGCAACAGGAATAAAGCTAACGCCGATTTGTGCCGCTGTGCCAACTAATGTAGTTTCTTCAGCATAATCCCCCTTTATAGCCTGATCAAGTGCCTGACCAACCGCCATTCCTGCCTGCTGCCAGAAAGAAGGCTCCCAAGCTTCCAGCGTGGCCTGTTCTCGATTGGCGTTGATAAGGTTTTGTAGCCCTTCTTGCGCCGTTATAGTAACAGTGCTGCCATCAGGGAAGGTGGCTGTTGCAGAACCCTTTGCAATCAGATCCATGACATCACGAATCATGACGGAATCACCGTATTCCATAATGAAGGAAACGATCTCCGCCTGTGTATAGGTTCCAGGAGGTAAAACAATACGGCCATAAGGATTTTTCGTAGTATGTAGGACCATTCCTCCCTCAACAGTATACATCTGTTCGGTGGTCTGAATACTTGCACTGCTTGTGGTATCATCAAGTCCTAAAAACTTAGCACAGGCTCTTCGAATGATTTCATTCTTTTCAGCTTCGGAAACCGGTCGAGTTTCTTCAAGTGCACGGATTTCCTCTTGTGCTTCGGCAAGGCATTCTTTTGCCTTTTGCCATGCTGAGGTTGCCACATCCACAACAGGCTTGACGACATTTTTTACAGCCTTTGCAACGCTTTTCACCTTTGAAATCACAGTATTGACAACGGTCTCTCCTACTAAGGCACTAGCAACTTTTTTGATGCCATTGCCAATAGCGCTGGCCGCTTTCTTCACGGTGTTGCCAATGGAAGACAACACATTACGCAGGCTGCTTGCCTGTAATCCGTCCGCATCGACAAAGCTAATCGGACTATTAAAAGTGAACAGATATGCATTGAAGGAATAGGTGATGAGCAGATTGGGAGGATAAATATCCTTCTGGCTGAACCTGCCCAAGGCAGGCTCATACAGCCTTGCGCGCAGATTCAGCATGCCGGTGGCTGCGTCATAGGCTTCGGCATTGTAGGTGAATCCGCTGACCTTCACGCCGCCCATCTGCTCGCCAAAGGCAGTGTAGGCGAAGGATTGCACCTTTACGCTGATATCCGGCAAAGCGGAGGATACCGCTGCACCCGCGACAGGTGCGTTCACAGTCTGCGCCACGGACCCGCGGCCGTCGTAGACATAGCGGGTTACGCCGTTTTCATTGTACGCCGCAATACGCTCCAGGCCGTAGGCATATGCCGTCGTGGCGGAAGTCCCGCTGGCGGATGTTGTTGTTTCGGAAATCACCTGGTAGTATTCCTGCGTGAGATCGTACAGGTATTCCGTCGTGGCCCATTCCAGCTCGGTAGGCGCGTCCGCTCCGTTCGCGTTGGTCTGGCTCTGTGCAGGCTCCACGATCTCCGGCAGCCCTGCAATGTTCCCGCGAAGCAGTTCTTCCAACGTGGAGCGGGATGTGTCACCCGTTTCCTTTTTGCTCAGGCGCATACCGTTTGCATCGTAGGTAAACTGCTGCTGATATCCGTCATACCCGACGTAGGAGGTAAGCTGATCGAGCGCGTCATGCGCATAGCGATCCGTCAGCTTGCCGTAGGTCTTGCTGGTCAGCGTCTTTTGAATCAGGCTGCCGTTCTTATCATAGCTGTACGCAATCTTGCTTTGACCGTTGGTCATGCCCGTGAGCTGATTGGCCGCATTATACGCCATTTTCAGTGTCACGTTCTGGCCGTCCGTCCCGGTAATCGCCTTTTCCAGCATGTTTCCGGCCTTATCATAGGCGTAGCTTTCGCCGTAGCCCGTGCTTTGCAGGAAGCTGGTCAGCTCTCCGAGCGCGTTATACGCATAGCTGTTTTCTGTCTCCGTTCCGTTTTCCGTGCGCTTTTCGCCCGTGATGTAGCCGTTCCTGTCATAGCTGTAACGGAACGCAATGTCGCTTGCGCCGCTGGTGGCCTGCTCCGTCAGGTTGCCTACGCTGTCATACGCATAGCGCGTGGTCATGTTCCCGGAAACCGTCTGGATTCTTCTGCCCGCCGCGTCGTAGACGTAGCTCGTCGTTTCGCCATCCAGCCCCACAACGCCGACCATTCGGTTCATCGCGTCATAGGTATAGCTGACCGTC
>ERZ836441.2585-NODE-2585-length-13955-cov-24.661727_pt1 | contig 13955 bp, 10 predicted proteins | sample MGYA00519686_ERZ836441 | MGnify/ENA primary metagenome ERZ836441 (study PRJEB31850, sample SAMEA3708800) | human gut metagenome | biome: human gut; feature: human-associated habitat; material: faeces | place: China | collected 2014 ... | reverse complement strand
GCAAGATCGTTAATTTTGCCATGCTGATCCCCAGTTCTCTGATGCAGTCCATGGCATCCTTTGTGTCCCAGAACGTGGGTGCTGGCAACAAAAAACGCGCCGAGCAGTCCATGTTCACCGGCATTGGCATCGGTCTAGTGTTCGGTTGCGCCGTATTTGCACTGGTGTGGTGCAAGGGTGACGTTCTCTCCGGTCTGTTTACGGCAGATGCCGCTGTTATTGCCAACAGCTACGCCTACCTCATGGGCTTTGCGCCCGAGACCATCGCCACTGCCATCCTGTTCAGCATGGTAGGCTACTTCAATGGCAACGACAAAACGCTCTGGGTCATGGTACAGGGGCTGGTGCAGACTCTGCTGGTGCGTCTCCCCATGGCGTATATTATGAGTATCCAGCCTAATGCCAGCCTGACTATGATCGGTCTGTCCGCACCCACCTCCACCGTAGTGGGCATTTTGCTCAATATAGGCTTTTTCCTCTGGCTTAAACGATACGAAAATCAAACGTCTGCATAAGTTTTGAAGGCTGGAGGCCTGCCGATGGTTGTTACCACCTATAAACATGATACGGTCGTGCTTGAAATTTCAAATTCAATCATGAGTCGATAATAGCAAACAAGCCCACAGAATAGACCGCATAAAAATACGGCAGACCTGTGGGCTTGTTCCTTATATCGAGTTAATCTCTAAACGATAAATCCTCTAATCCATGACCTCCGGCCACATTCTTCAAATATTCCTCCGGCTTACCATTCAGAATCAAATCGGCATAGCCAAGCGGGTCATTGTAGATAAGATAATCCAGTTCTGACCTCTGCGCCATGGTCACATCCAGTGCATCCTCGACCCCGGTGCAGTCAATGGAGATCATTCTCCCATCCCGGAGCAGCAGCTCCACACAGCCGGTGTCCATGTTGAATTTGCAAGCTCTTTCATCGTACTTCATGTTTGTGTCCTTTCTGCCTTACGGCACCTTTACAGTTGTGACTTTCGTTACACGATTCTTCTGATAAGGTTTCGGACACACAGCCGTCAGGGAAGAGCCGGGAGCTTGTCGGGGCAACGCCCCTCCATCTGCTATCGCAGACCGCTCCGCTGCTTAAAAGCCCCACTGGGGCTTTCATTGCTGCGCAACCGCAGCATTCTCGTTTCCGAAGAAAACAAAAAATCCGAACCCTTCTCCTATCGAGAAAAGGTTCGGATTTTCATGGTTTGGTGCGATGGAAGGGACTCGAACCCCCGGCCTACTGATTCGTAGAAACCGAGCGGCATCTTTCGTCCATTCCAACAATTCACGAAGAATCGTCAATTCTATCGAAACACCGTGATTTTAGCATTGTGAATCTATTGTATTCCTTTGCATTATTTGCACTCCTTTGCACCTGTTATCCATCCTTGCGATGTGCAGAAAATGTGCAAAAGTGTGCAGAGCCAAAATCAGCCCGGCAAAACAGGCTGTTTCGCACAGCCCCAAAAGCTGGATTTCAACGGTATTTATTGTGCAAAATCTTCCAGTTTTATCCAAACAACAATCTTACATGACACACCGGTTCTATGGCAGGGTTTAGGACATCCGAACAGACACCGTTTGATATAGAAATGAGGTTCACCATGAACAAACTGCTTTCCTGCTGCTTCAATATGGACACCAACCGGGTGGTAGCCGGGTTTGCAGATGGCACCACCCTTGCCATCGACTGCATCGCCATTGAGGATGCGTACGGCAACACCCCGGCACAGCGGGCTGAGCTTGACTGGCTGCTGTACAACCAGCCGCTGGAGTACGCACAGATGGTGCTGAGAGGGGAGATGGAACATTATTTATCGCTGGGGTGTGACCACGGCAGGCTGGAAGATTAAGTGCACCCCATAAAGAACACGATGCCCGCCGGCCTATGTTTTTCGCCATAAGCTGGTGGGCATCTTCTATTATAGCGTTTTCTTTCGACCCTGTGGTCTATTCGGCTTGTGGTTCATGCTCAACCCATGGTCTGGCTCTACAATCGGCTGATACCGAACCAGTCCACTGCTTCATCGCCACCGATAGCTGGTCAACGCCGCTATCCTCTATCTTTATTATACTACAAATGCGTAAACGTTCAAGTAGTCGAAACCGGGAAGGCTGAAATTTTCGTTCAATCGTATTATACATGTTTCAACACTTGGTTGCCCCTGCTTTAGGCCCTGATAACACCGCCCGCATTTTATTCCTATCACAAAAAGCAGTCTTTCTATCACAGAAACGGTTCAGCTACCGTCCGAGATTGTGATACAATAAGAAAAAAGGAAAACAAAATAGATAAGGAGTTTTTCCGCTATGGCTACGATCGAAAAGAAGAAATCCGGCACCACCGACCTTACGGTGGGCAAGCCGCTGTTCCAGATCTTGCGGTTTGCCTTGCCGCTGGTGCTGGGCACCTTGTTCCAGCAGCTGTACAGCTTTGCGGATACCGTCATCGTAGGGCGGTGTCTGGGCACCGATGCGCTGGGCGCGGTGGGCACCACCTACTCCCTCAACTTCCTCATTCTGGGCTTTGTGCAGGGGGCCTGCGTGGGCTTTGGCATCCCGGCCGCAGAGACCTTTGGTGCAAAGGATAAGGGCGGCCTGCAGAAATATCTGCTGAACGGCGCATTGCTCTGTCTGGTGCTGAGCGCAGTGTTCACGGTGTTTACCACCCTGATGGCTGGGCCGTTGCTCCGGCTTATCCATACGCCGGAGCAACTGTACGCCAATGCCGTGCTCTACATCCGGATCATCTTTCTGGGCATCCCGGCTACGGTTCTGTATAACTATGCCTCCAGCGTGCTGCGGGCACTGGGGGATTCCCAGCACCCGTTTTATTTCCTGCTGGCTGCCAGCGTGGTGAATATCCTGCTGGACTACCTCTTTATCGTGCCGCTGGGCATGGGAGTGGATGGTGCTGCCATTGCCACCGTGCTCAGCCAGCTGCTCAGCGGCGGACTGTGCGCCTACTGGTTCTTTGCCCGCACGGCAAAGCAGGAGGAGCTTTCCTTCCGGCAGCCGCGCACCCTGCTTTCAGCAGGGCACTGCAAGCGGCTGGCCTACATCGGCCTCCCCATGGGGTTTGAATATTCCGTCTCGGCCATTGGCGCAGTCATCATGCAGGACGCCATCAACCTACTGGGCAGCACCGCTGTGGCGGCTCAGACCGCCGGGGAAAAGATCCGTCAGATGTTCACTCTGCCCATGGAGAGCGTCGGTATGGCCATGGCCACCTATGTGGGGCAGAACCACGGTGCCCACCGCCCTGACCGCATCCGTCAGGGCATCAAGGACGGTTGCATGGTGCAGCTGCTCTACTGCGCCGTGGCGTGGGGCGTGATCTTTTTCATCAAGCCCTACGCTGTGGGGCTGGTGCTGGGCGATGCCGACCCCGCCGTCACGGCGGGTGCTATCCAGTACCTCAGCGTCATGAGTATGCTGTTCTGCTTCCACGGCCTGCTGATGATCTTCCGCAACACCCTTCAGGGGCTTGGTTACAGCGTGCTTGCCATCGTTTCCGGCGTGGGCGAGCTGATCGGCCGCAGCCTTGGCGGCGTGCTGGCGGTAAAGACCAGCCTTGGTTATCTGGGCATCTGCCTTTCCAACCCCTTTGCATGGGGCTTGGCGATGTTCTACTGCCTGTTCATGGTCAGCCGTATCCTCCGGCGGGAGATGCAGACCGAAGCCTGAAACTTATAAAAAACACGAAGGCCCGTGGGGAACTCCCCACGGGCCTTTGTGTTTCTGAAGAAGAATTATAGAAGATTGGAAATGGCTTTTTAGTCCTCTGCCATACCGATCAGGTCAAACTTTTCGGTAGAGACAGTCACCGTAAAGTCCTTCTTGGCAGGCTTTGCGAACTTGACCCAGATGGTGCGGTCAGGCAGGTTATAGTACCAGCCGGACTCTGCGGCCTCCCAGCCATCGCGGACGATGAACTGGGGGAGCTGCTGTCCGTCCACGCTGGCCCAGAGTGCGCCCTTTTTCTTGCTGACCAGCTTCAGGGTCATGCGCTCCACAGGGGAAGTGTAGCTGCCCTCGGTGGCAAAACGGATGTCGGTGCGGTCACCGGCCTTGACCGTGATGGTGGTCTTGGCGTAAACGCCGTTTTTGTAGTCCTCGGTGTGGCCGTCGTCATCGTACAGCACAAAGCTGGTGTCGGTCTCGGCAGCCACCAGCAGGTCGATCTGGCGCATGGTGTCCTTGAGGATATGCTTGACGTCCTCGGTAGTCACCACGACGGCGGAGCCGCGCAGGAACATGGGGATGCTGGCCAGCGTGACCGGGATCTCGATGGTCTGGCCGCCCTCGTAGGCGCGCAGGTCGTCGTTCATATCGTACCATGTGCAGCCTGCGGGCAGGTAGATGGTGCGGGTAGTGGCACCCTTTTCCACCACGTTCGCCACCAGAATGCTCTTGCCGAACATAAAGGTCAGGTTCTTGTCGGTGTAGCACTTGGGGTCGTCCGGGAACTCAAGGAACAGCGGACGCCATGCCGGCATACCGTTCTGGTTGCTCTCGTACATCAGGGAGTACAGGGTGGGCATCAGACGGTAGCGCAGCTGGTAGGCTGCACGGATGTAGGGCAGATTCTCCTCATACATCCACGGCTGGGTGACGGTATTATCGTTGTTGGCGGAGTTCAGGCAGAAGCGCGGCTGGAAGATGCCGTTCTGCAGCCATCGGAGCAGCAGCTCGGCCTCGGGTGCCGGGCCGGCAAAGCCGCCGATATCGCAGCCCATGTTGGAGCAGCCGGACAGACCCATGCCCAGAATGGTGGCAATGTTGAACTTGACGGTGCGCCAGTCGGTCAGGTTATCGCCGCCCCACACCTGTGCGTAGCGCTGGATACCGGCGTAGCCTGCGCGGTTGATGATGTAGGGGCGCTCGCCGGGGTACACGTCTGCCAGCGCCTGCTTGGCGGTGTAGGCCATCAGGTTGGAGTGCAGGATCTTCAGCTCTGCCATGGTGCCCTTTTTGCCCTCAAAGTCGCACTGGGCATCGCGGTCCTCTACGCCGTCCATCTCGCAGTTGTCGTTCCAGACGGTCTTGGTGCCCTTTTTGAGGATGTTCTCCTCCAGCAGCTGCTTCCAGGTGTTGCGGCCTGCTTCGCCGGTAAAGTCGAAGAAGCGTCCCTCGCCGCCCCACCAGCGGCCATAGTACGGAGCCTTGCCGTCCGGGGTCTTGATAAAGACATCGTTCTTTTCAAACAGGTCGATGTAGGGGTGGTGCTTCAGGATGCCGGGCTTCAGGTTGGGGATGACGTTGATGCCCCGGGCGTTCATGTTCTCAAAGAACTTTTCCGGCTCCGGGAAGCGCTTGTAGTTCCAGTTGAACACATAGCGCAGGTTGTCCTTTTCGCCGCTGGAATAGCCGGAAGCCAGCCAGAAGTTGTCGATGAGGATGCCCTCTTTTTCGTGCTTGTCGATGACCTTGTAGATCTCCTCGTCGCAGTTCTTTTCCAGCTCGGCGTAGTACATGGTGGAGGCGCAGTAGCCCAGAGACTGCTTGGTGGGCAGGGCGCTGCGGCCGGTTAGCAGGGTGTACTCGTTGAGGATCTCCGGCAGGGTCTCACCGGCCAGCAGGAACAGGTCGATGTCGCCGCCGTCGGTCTGGTAGTAGCAGTAGCGCTCCCAGTAGCCGGACAGTTCCTCGCCAAGGTCGAACACGCAGTCGTAGGAGTTGTGGTAGAACAGGCCGACCGGGCGCAGGTCGTGCTCATTTACCCGGATATAGAAGGGGATGTGCTTGTACATCGGGTCGCCGGTCTCGGGGTCGTGGCCGATGGCGTCCTTGGGGGACATCCGCAGGCGGCGACCCTTTTTGTCCAGATGACCGGTCTTTTCGCCAAAGCCGTAGAAGTGGTCAAATTCCCGGTCCACCTTGGAAAAATGGCTCAGACGGCCGATCTGATCTTTCTCAAAGGCGCGCTCCCGCAGATCCTGATAGATCAGCTTGCCGGACTTATCGAACAGCTCAAAGTGGAAGGGCTTTTTAAACAGCTTCAGGGTGACGTGTGCGGTCTCAAAGGTCAGGGTCTTTTCGTCCTCTGCACAGGGGACGTCCAGCGCCGTGATCCGGGTGCGCTCGTCCTTGAGCAGAGTGTCCATCCGATCCTCCCACGCGGTGGTCACCAGCGTGTAGGACTCTTCCTCCATGGGGGTGCCTTTGTCAAAGTGCACCCGGATGCGGATGATATCATCTGTCATGAAAACCAGCTTCACATCAGCAGCATCGCCGTGGATGAGGTAGCCGTTTCCGGTCTTTTCAAAGGATTCAAAACTACGTAGCAGCATAAGAGGTTCCTCCGTGCAGTGTTACATACCGATCAGGTCGAACTGTTCAAACGAAACAGTCAGCTCATAGTCCTTGGCAGGGTTGGCGTACTTGACCTCGACAGCCTTTTTGCTCTGGCTGTAATACCAGCCCTCGGCAGCGGCGTCGAACTTGCGGCGGTTGAGGAAGTGCTCGATCTTGCGGCCATCCAGCGTGACCCAGAAGGGGCTCTTCTCCTTGGCGATCATCTCCACCTTGATGGTTTCCACGGTGTCCTTGTAGCTGCCCTCGGAGGCAAAGTTCATGGTCACCCGCTCGCCTGCGGTGGTGGTGATGGTGGTCTTGCGGTACACGCCGCTCTTGAAATCGTTGGTGATGCCGTCGTCATCGTACAGGGTCGTGGTGGTCGTGCCCTTGGGTGCCACGATGAGGTGCAGAGCGGTGGTGTGGTCGCCCTCCATGGTCATCAGCTGGTTGTCTGCCATGGCAATGACTGCGCCCTCGCGGACGAACATGGGGATGGTAGCCATGGTGACCGGCACCTCGATGGTCTGGCCGCCCTCGTAGCAGCGGAACTTATCGTTCCAGTCATACCACTTGCAGCCTGCGGGCAGATAGACGGTGCGGGTCTTGGCACCCTCTTCCAGAACATTGGCCACCAGAATATCCCGGCCGAACAGGAACTCGAAGCTCTCCTCCCATGCCTTGGGGTCGTTCTGGAAGTCGTAGACCAGAGCACGCATGATGGGCGCACCGGTCTGGCTGGCCTCGTACTCGGCGCTGTAAAGATAGGGGGTAAAGCGGTAACGCAGCAGGATGGCGTCCCGGATGATATCCGCAGACTCCCGGAACATCCACGGCTCAGTGACGGTGTTATCGTTGGAGGCAGAGTGGATGGAGAAGCGGGCCTGGAAGATGCCGTTCTGCACCCAGCGCACGAACAGCTCCTCGGTGGGTGCGGGGCCGGCAAAGCCGCCGATATCCGCGCCCTCGTTGGGCTGGCCGGACAGACCCATGCCGGTGATGATGGGGATATTGTACTTCAGGCTCTTCCAGCTGGTGTAGTTGTCGCCGCACCATGTCTGGGCGTAGCGCTGGATACCGGCGCTGCCGCTGCGGCAGACCATGTAGGGGCGTGCCTTGGCGTTGTGCTCCACCACGGCATCGGCACCTACCTTGCACATCAGGGTGCTCATGAGGGGCTTCAGCTGGCCGATGGTGCCGCCCTTGCCGTCAAAATCGCAGGTGCAGTCCTTGTCCATCAGGCTGTCGTACTCACAGTTGTCGTTCCAGACGGAATCGGTGCCCACGGCGATGATGGACTCGGTGAGGTACTTTTTCCATGCTGCACGGCCTTCGGGCTTGGTGAAGTCCCAGAATGCGCCGTCACCGCCCCACCATTTGCCGACACCATAGGTCTCGGGGTTTTTGCTGTCCTTCACGAATACGTCATCTGCGTTGAACTCGTCGAAACGGGGGTTGCACAGCAGGACACCCGGCTTGACGTTGGGCACGTTCTGGGCGTGCTTTTCGTTCATGGCGTGGAAGTAGCCGCTGGGATCCTTGAAGCGGTCGGTGTTCCATGTAAAGACGCAGCGCTTGTTGTTCTGGCTGGTATAGCCGCTGGACAGGTGGAAGCCGTCAATGGGGAAGCCCTCTTCCTTGATGGTGTCGATAAAGCCCAGCACAGCGTCGTCGCTGTCCTTTTCCAGCTCGGGGTAGTACATGCTGGAGCCCTGATAGCCCAGCGCACGCTTGGGCAGCAGTGCCGGACGGCCGGTCAGCAGGGTGTAGTTGTCCACGATGCGGGCAATGGTGTCGCCGCCGATCAGGAAGCAGTCCAGATCGCCGCCGTCTGCCTGAAAATAGGTGTAGCGGGGCCAGTAGTTGCTCTTTTCGCAGCCCATGTTGAACACGGACTCGTAGAAGTTGTGGTAGAACACGCCCACAGCCTTGTGGGTGTCGCGGTCCAGACGGATGTAGAAGGGGATGTGCTTATAAAGGGTATCCATCTTCTCGGCATCGTAGCCCATGGCATCGGTGGCGCGCTCCCGCTGGAAGGTCTTGTTCTTATCCAGCAGGCCGGTCTTTTCGCCAAAGCCGTAGAAGCAGTCGTCCTCCTTCATCCGGCTGTAAGCCACCACGCGGTTGTTGGCGTCCTTGACGAAGGGGTTGCCGGGCAGGGTGCTGTACAGCTCCGCGCCGTCCGCAGCCAGCAGCTTGAAGTTGATGGGGTCTTTGTCCACCACCAGCGTCACCTTGCCGGTGGCAAAGGTGAGGGTGCTGTCGTCCTCGGTGACCTCGGCGGCAAAGGGCTCCACACGGGTGCGCTCACCCTTGAACAGCTCGTCCATCCGATCCTCCCATGCGGTGGTCATCAGAACATAGGACTCCTCTGCCAGCTCGTGGTCAAAGCTTGCGCGGACGCGGACGATCTCATCGGTCACAAAGCAGACCTTGACATTAGCGTTATCAGTATGCAGCAGGAAAGCGCCGTCCTTGCGCTCCATGCCGGTAAAACGGGAGCAGATCTCCATAGCTTTTACTCCTCTCAGTTGATTTTTGATAAAAAATGCCCCCATTCCCCCTCAGATGCAGGATATCTTCAGAGAAATGGGGGCAACGTATTCGTTGCTTTACCCGGAACAGTCAGGGCTTAGAACGTCCAGCCAAGGCTGGGCACCAGACCGCACAGGTACGGGACGCACAGCGAAATGGCAGGGATGAAGGTGACAAGGAACAGTGCCACGACCATGGCGGCGAACAGCGGCACAATGTACTTGGTGACGCCTTCGATCTTGACCTTGCCGACACCGCAGCCCACGAACAGGCAGGAACCGACCGGCGGGGTGACCGAGCCGATGCCAAGGTTCATGATGAGCATGATGCCGAACTGCACATCGCTCATGCCGATGCTGCGGGTGATGGGCAGGAAGATGGGGGTGAAGATCAGCACCGCCGGGGTCAGATCCAAGAACATACCCATGACCAGCAGGAACACGTTCATGATCAGCAGGATGACGTAGCGGTTGTTGGAAACGCTCATCAGAGCATTGCTAATGGCGGCAGGGATGCCGGAGTAGCTCATGACGTAGGACATGATGGAGGAAGCAGCGATCAGGAACAGGATGGTGGCGCTGCTCTCCATGGTGTCTGCCAGCAGGTCGTAGAAGCTCTTGAAGGTCATCTCCTTGTACAGGATGGACAGCAGGCCGCAGTACAGGCACAGCACCACACCGGCCTCGGTGGCGGTGAAGAAGCCTGCCAGAATGCCGCCCATGACGATGATGACGGCCAGCAGAGAAGGAACTGCGTCAATGATGATCTTGATGGCGGGGTCGGGATCCTTGACGTCGGAGGACTTATAGCCCTTCTTGACGGCGATGAACACCGCCAGACCGGCCACGCACAGACCCATCAGGATGCCGGGCAGATAGCCGCCCATGAACAGAGCAGCCACAGAGACGCCGCCGGCGGTGATGGAGTAAAGGATCAGCGGGCCGGACGGGGGGATCAGGATGCCGGTGGGGGCAGAGCAGATGTTAACGGCTGCGGAGTAGTTGGGGTCGTAGCCCTCATCCAGCTCCAGCGGAGCCATGATGGAGCCCATGGCAGAGGTAGCTGCCACGGAGGAACCGGAAACGGCGCCGAAGAACATATTGGCCAGAACGTTGGTGGCAGCCAGATAGCCGGGCATCTTGCCCACAGCCAGACGTGCCAGACGGACAAGGCGCTTTGCAATGCCGCCCTTGTTCATGATGTTGCCGCCCAGAGAGAAGAAGGGCAGCGCCAGCAGGGAGAAGGAGTCAATGCCCGAGAAGCAGCGCTGTGCAGCGGTCAGGGCAAAAATTGCGGGGTCCATGCTGAACAGTGCCGTGAAGATGGATGCAATGCCGATGCCTGCCGAGATGGGCACACCGGCCAGCAGCATGACAAAGAAGGAACCGAACAGCAGTAACGTAGCCTGTGCAACCATTATGCGTTTTCTCCTTTCTTTTCCTTACGCTCCACAAAGAGCTGTACATACTTCAGCACCCGAGCCAGAATGATGAACACGCCGGAGATCGGCAGGATGGAATACAGGAACTTGAAGGGGATGCGCATGACCGAGGAAACGTTGGTGGCGTTTGCAGTCAGCTTCCAGCCGCCGTAAACAAAGACGTAGCCCACAAAGAACACGATGGCGGCTTCAATGAACACGCTGAGCACGACGTTGAACGCACCCTTTGCGCGGCCCTTGACCAGATCCAGTGCCAGATGCTTATCCTTGTAGAAGCAGTAGGCGGAACCGATCATGGAAGCCCAGATTAGGACATAGCGCAGAAACTCGTCCGTAACGGTGGAGGGGTTGCGCAGGATCCAGCGGGTAAAGATCTGCCAAGTGCCGCCTGCCAGCAGGGCGAACATTGCCACTGCCATAAGGAAGCGCATGACATTATCCAGAATTTTATCCAGTTTTTTCACAAGATCATCTCCTTGAGCTCATTCCCTCCCATGCAGCTGCGGGCAGCACCGTGCGCCGCCCGCAGCATGGGAGGTAAGAATGGAAAGCAATGAGGTCGGCGTTTAGGCCATTGCGCGGATCTCTTCCACGACCGCGTAGGTGGTGGGGTTAGAGGTCTTGAGGTTCTCGTAGATGGGCTGCACAGCGGCCTGGAATGCGGCGATGTCCACATCCTTGACCAGCTCGACGCCGTTCTGGTTCACAGCCTTGTCCAGCACCTCGTCCTCGAACTTCTTCCATGCGTCCTTGTACTCCTCGGTAGCGGTCTTGGCGCACTCGGACACAGCAGCCTTCTGCTCGTCAGAGAACTTGTTCCACACACTGGAGGCGATGACCACCATATCGGGGATGCGGGTGTGCTCGTCGAAGCAGTAGTACTTGGTCACATCGCCGTGGTCACGCAGTGCGGTGACGTTGTTCTCGGCACCGTCGATGACGCCCTGCTGCATACCGGTGTAGATATCGCTGTAACCCATAACGGTAGCGGAACCGCCAAGGCAGTTCATCATGTCAATGGCCATCTGGCTGTCCATGGTGCGGATCTTCAGGCCCTTCAGGTCAGCCGGGGTGCGGATAGCGGTAGCCTTGGTGTAGAAGGAACGTGCGCCGGAATCCAGCCAAGTCAGACCGCGGAAGCCCTGATCGTCGGTGGATTCAAAGACAGCCTTTGCGGAGTCGCTGTCCATGTAGCTGTAATAGTGTGCCTGATCGTTGAACACATAAGGCACGGAGAAGGCGTTGTACTTCTCACTGAAGTTGCCCAGCGTGGAAGCAGAGACCTTTGCCATATCCAGTGCGCCTGCCTGGATCTGGGAGATCATGTCAGCCTCGCTGCCCAGCGTACCGTTGGGGATGATCTGGATGTTGACGCTGCCGCCGGTCTTTTCCTTGACCTGCTCTGCAAAGCTGGTCAGCTGAATGTGCACAGCGTGATCCTCGGCCAGATTGTGACCCAGCTTCAGGTTGAAATTGCCGCCGGTGGCAGCAGCTGCACCGGAACCGGCAGTGCTGTTAGAAGAACCGCCGCAAGCGGTGAGCAGGGCAGATGCACCAGCAACTGCCATGACCTGTACGAACTGTCTGCGAGTGATTTTCATAGTGTTTTTCCTTCCTTATCTTGTTTTTCATCGTATCCAACGATCACAGCCGGTCGGCTGTGAAGCAACAAAATTGCGGTGCAGCGCTCAGGATGCGCTGCGCTGAAAGCGGTCTTTTCCCATCTGGATCAGGTCTTTCAGGTTGAGCCCCCACAGGCTCTTGGAGCGCTGCCAGTCCTTGCCGGTCTCCTTGGCAAGCACTTTGGCGAACCGCTCCGGGTTTGCCGGCAGCAGGCTGCCCTTGGGGATCATGACTGCCATCTGACGGCTCTGGAAGATGTAGAAATACTGGTCATCCTCCACCAGCCGGTCGATCTTTGCAAAGGGAATGTGCGCACCGTTTTCCACGTCCACGCCGCCATCGTTGACCCGGCAGCTCACAGTGGTTTCCGCGCCGCCCCGCTGCATGATGACCCCCTCTGCTGCCACCCGGCTCAAAAAGTCCGGCATGGCGAACATGGCACAGCCCACCAGCAGGCAGAGCACCTTGACAACGGTAGGGATGGCGGTGAACAGCGCCGCCATTACCAGCACAAAGGCTGCTGCGAGCCACAGCAGGTGCCGCATCCCCTCGTAGGTGTAGAACTCTGTGCAGAACATCCGGCGGATGGTCTCATCGTTAAAGACCACTTTGGCTTCAAAATGATTCTTTGAGGTCTGCATGGACGGACTCCTTTCAGGCGGTCACGAAATGCGACCGGCGCATTTGTCGATAAGCACAAAAACGTTGCAACATTTTTGTGTATTTGGTCAATCTCGTCTCCTTGCACCCTTATCATACTAAAAAATACATGGATTTTCCGCAGATTTTGTGATTTAAATGTTGCAAAATGTGATATGTACTGATATACTAGGGCAAAAAACGACGTAAAGGCACGATTCTGATTTTTTAACGAGGGCAAAGCGGCTATGGGCATGGAACGGGTCACACATTATATCGATAATGTCCTTACGGAAGCACAGGCGCGGATGGGGCTGAGCAACACCCGGCTTCTGGTCACATGGTACACGAACTGGGAAAACAAGCAGTCCGTGGTGCACTCCCACCCGTATCACGAGCTGGTGCTTCCCATCGGCGGCAGCACAGTGCGCTACTCGGTGGACGGCAGCGTGTATCTGGTCCATGTGGGGGAGCTGGTCTACTTTCCCTCTCAGGTCTACCACTCCGGCAACTTCAATATTGACGATGCGCAGTCGGATCGTCTGGTCATCCAGATCGACGATGCCCTCTGGCAGGCCACCCGCCGCCGCGTGAATCTAAAAAATGCAGACTGGATGCACGAGCTCACCGTGCTGGACAGCGAGGCCTGCCGCAAGTGGGATTTCAAGGGGCTTTTCATCCGCATGGCGCAAAGTCAGGAGCTGCCGGGCTCTATCCGGGATATCGTTTTTGAGGCGCAGGTCGCTGAGATGATGCTGCTTATCACGCAGGCCACCGGCAGCGGACAGACCACTGCACCCAGCAGCACCAGTGTGCTGGTCGCGCGCGCTGTGGCCTACCTGCAGGCCCATTATCAGGACCCGACCCTGACCACCGCGCAGCTGGCGCAGGAACTTTACGCCAGCCGGGAGCACCTTTCCCGCGCCTTCAAGGAGTGCACCATGGAGAGCATCCACAACTACCTGACCTATCTGCGGATGCAGCACTGCCGCAAGGCACTGGAAGAGGGCGTTTCCGTCCTGAACGCCTGCACCGAGAGCGGCTTCCCGGATTACAGCAGCTTCCTGAAAACCTTCCGCCGCCTGTACGGCATGACGCCTGCAGAATACCGCACACGGCACCATCGATAAAACGAAGTATTTTATACGATATATTTGTACATTAAAGCAGGGGCATTTTTCCGTATAATAAGTCCTACTATCACCGCTTTACTGTAATAAAATTTGCAAAACCATCTTGACGCTCGCCGCAATCCGTGATACCCTTTATCGCAAATCCCACTGAATCCGCAATAAAATGCGAAACAGTGAGGGTTTGTTCTCCATGAAAAGATTTACCGCCCCGCAACACACCCGATTCATTTTGCCGCCGATTCACCCGACAAAATCATCGCTGCGCTGCGTGGGCGGTATTT
>ERZ836441.2572-NODE-2572-length-14008-cov-5.199312_pt1 | contig 14008 bp, 9 predicted proteins | sample MGYA00519686_ERZ836441 | MGnify/ENA primary metagenome ERZ836441 (study PRJEB31850, sample SAMEA3708800) | human gut metagenome | biome: human gut; feature: human-associated habitat; material: faeces | place: China | collected 2014 ... | reverse complement strand
TTCCCGGAGAATGCGGTGGAGTATTTTGTCTCCTATTACGATTATTACCAGCCAGAAGCATATGTGCCTTCTTCTGACACTTATATTGCCAAGGACTCTGCGATCAATGATGAAATTGACAAGCTCCGTCTTTCTGCCACTGCCGCCATGTCAGAGCGAAAAGATGTTATTATCATCTCTTCTGTGTCCTGTATCTATGGATTGGGTTCTCCTCAGGAATTTCAGGACATGATGATTTCCCTGCGTCCTGGCATGACTAAGGATCGTGATGAGGTTATCCGGGAGCTGATCGACATTCAGTACACCCGAAATGAAATGGACTTCCACCGAAGTACCTTCCGCGTCCGTGGCGACACTCTGGAGATTTTTCCGGCTAACAGCTCAGATACCGCTGTCAGAGTGGAGTTTTTCGGAGATGAGATTGACCGTATCTCTGAGATTGATGTGCTCACCGGAGAAATCAAATGCCAGCTTGCGCACATCGGTATTTTCCCTGCTTCCCATTATGTAGTACCAGCGGAGCAGATTCAGAAAGCAGCCATTGCCATTGAAGAGGAATTAAAAGAACGGGTAGACTACTTTAAAAGCGAAGACAAGCTTCTGGAAGCCCAGCGTATCTCCGAGCGTACCAACTTTGATATTGAAATGATGAAAGAAACCGGCTTCTGCTCCGGTATTGAGAACTATTCCCGTCATCTTTCCGGACTGGAGCCAGGGCAGCCGCCTTATACTCTGCTGGATTATTTCGGGGATGATTTTCTTCTTATTATTGATGAGTCGCACAAGACAGTCCCACAGGTTGGCGCTATGTATGCTGGCGACCAGAACCGTAAACAGACATTGGTAGACTATGGTTTCCGTCTGCCCTCTGCTAAGGATAACCGCCCTCTGAGCTTTGAAGAATTTGAGAATAAACTGGACCAGGTTTTGTTTGTATCTGCTACCCCGGGAGATTATGAATACGACCATGAGCTTCTCCGCGCCGAGCAGATCATCCGTCCTACCGGTCTTCTGGATCCGAAGGTGGAGGTGCGCCCTGTAGAGGGACAGATAGACGACCTGATTTCTGAAATAACAAAAGAAACCTCCAGGAAAAACAAAGTGCTGATCACAACTCTCACCAAACGAATGGCCGAGGATCTTACCCAGTATATGAAAGATGTGGGAATCCGGGTCCGTTATCTTCATTCGGATATTGATACCCTGGAACGTGCAGAAATCATCCGCGACATGCGTCTGGATGTATTTGATGTGCTTGTAGGCATTAACCTTCTGCGAGAAGGACTTGATATTCCTGAGATCACTCTGGTTGCTATTCTGGATGCAGACAAGGAGGGCTTCCTTCGTTCTGAGACTTCCCTGATCCAGACCATTGGCCGTGCTGCCCGAAACAGCGAAGGACACGTTGTCATGTATGCAGACGTGATGACGGATTCCATGAGAAATGCCATTGAGGAAACCAACCGTCGCAGGGAAATCCAGAAAGCCTATAATAAGGAGCATGGAATTACTCCTACTACTATTAAGAAGGCAGTCCGTGATCTGATTGCAGTTTCCAAGGCAGTTGCTGAAACTGAAGTGAAGCTGAAGAAGGATCCGGAATCCATGAGCAAAAAAGAGCTGAAGAACCTGATCTCCCAGTTGGAAAAACAGATGCGCCAGGCTGCTGCAGACTTGAATTTCGAGCAGGCAGCAGAGCTGCGTGACAAAATGATCGAATTAAAGAAAAATCTTGCAGATGCGGAAAAGTAATCTTTCGATTTCCCCATGCATTTTGCCAGTCAGATTTGGCACTATTTATCAGCTTCAAGAGAGCGCTTCACGATCTGATTAAAGCGTGTTTGAAGAGTGAAAAGCCTAATTTTCAGGCTCATCACCCTTGCATATCATAGAAGAATCTTATTTACAGACTTTTTCCCACAGTCTTTGTTTGAAAAGGATTTCTGTAAGATGTACGTCACAATTTACAGGATTCTCTGCCTGCAGCGGATCGCCTCCGGCCACATTTATATTTGCGCCGCAGTGCGATCCCGCCCGGCAAGGGGTTCCGTTAACCTTGATTATTCAGCAATTAATTTTTATTTATCTTCACTGAAAAATTTCTAAAATGCCCTTCCGCATTTTCTGAGAACATTCCGATATAAGTTCCGGTAAAGCTCATGTACATAGTTCCTTCTGTAGCCAGCCCTGCAGTAGAACCGCAGCCCAGCTTCTCATAGTATTTTCCATCTTCGCTGTACCAGAAATCATATTCCAGAGGATTACCGATAATACGAAAATGAATATTTTCCCCAGAGGATACTACCTTCTCAGCTGTTCTTGCAAACATATCATGAATATGCCTGGAAAGACAAACCTTGTACTGTCCATCCTCTCTGGTTAAGTAAATTTCATAATGATAAAATTGATTGTAGAATGTACCCAGTCCCACTCTTTTATTTAGACCTTTGACGTTGCTGTCTTGGGAAACCGGACAGGCATCTGAAAAATTTCCTTTCAGACTCACCACAACATCTGCCTCAACATCAAATTCCTTCTGCCTGATCCCGACCCATGTCGGAGTATCCGTGTCATTTAAAGTTACGCTTGTTCCTTTCAAAATAAGCCGTCTGGCAGCGGTATCACGCACATAATTTTCCATATGTGGAGTTCGAACCCAGTTATAATGCAGGCTGAATTTCTCTTCCGAAAAATCATCTGTAAAATCCCGGCATATCGGCTGCACCTGGTCGCCTGGAAGTGGTCCCTTCATTTCCAAAGCGATTCTGCCATCGTTTCCAACAACCGGCCAACCCTCTTTATCCCAGATTACAGGGCTTAAAAAGGTCTCTCTTCCAAGATGATGAAGTTTCAGACCTCGCTGCGGAGTGCAAGAAGGCCGGATTCCCAGACAAACCAGCCACCAGTTTCCATTCTGATCTACTTCCAGATCAGCATGTCCAGTGCAGGAAATAGAGCCATCCGGATTATCCCGGTGACTGAGAATCGGATTATGGGGACACGCCTCATACGGTCCAAATGGAGAATCTGCTCTTTGCATGGTAACCATATGTCCATATTCTGTGCCACCCTCTGCAAGAAGCAAATAATATTTTCCATTCAGCTTGTAAATATGAGGTCCCTCCGGACAGATTCCGCCGCATCCATGACTGATACATACACTTTCGGACAGCTTTTCTCCTGTGTATGGATTGATTTTACACATAAAAATTCCATCCCTGTCATCTTTATCTCTGGAAGTAGAGGCGAAGTAAACATCTTCACCATCAAACAGCAAAGTAGGATCAATCCCTCCCTGATCAATCCATACCGGCTTTGACCATTTCCCATAAATATCGCTGGTATGTACAATCAAATGTCCCTTATGTGACACATTGGTAGTGGTCATAAAAAACTCACCGTTATGGTAACAGAGCATCGGCGCATAAATTCCGCCTGACGGCCGAACACCGTCCAGATAAAGCTGCTCTTTATCTCTCAGACAGTAATTGATCAGTTCCCAGTTCACAAGATTCTTACTGTGGTAAACCGGCACTCCGGGATAGAATTCAAAAGTTGAATTTACAAGATAAAAATCATCCCCGACTCTGCAAATCGACGGATCTGGATTGTAACCAGAAATAATGGGATTTTTGTATTTTTGTATTCTGATATCTGGCATATTTTTCCTCCTGACCTGCAAACCGACAAATGCGGTTCTCTTCATAAGATATCTATAGATTACTATGATTCAGAAGGAATAACAACCCTAAAAACTTTTGCTGTATTACAGGAAAAGTTGTATAAACGACACTGCAAATATGGGAAAATGTGGGTATGCTCCGAACATTTTGGGAATAACCTCTTGAAAACCGGAATTCTATATGTTATACTGATGCCCGTTGAAAAGCCCAGAAAAATAAGGTCTTAAGCGGCTTTTCCGCCGATTCCCGGCGTAGGCCATATACCTTCCGGTATATGCCTCCGCGGCATTCGTCAAATGTCCATGTAAGCATGGCCGCTTGACTCATTGCAGCGCGAAAATGAATCGAGTGTTCGTGACCTTCCACTCGTAAAACAAAACTAAAGGAGACAAATGAATATGAAAAACAAGAGTACCCTGTTTCTGGTGCAGGCAGCGCTGATTGCGGCTGTCTATGTTGTACTGACACTGGTGTTTGCACCGTTTAGTTATGGAGAGATTCAGGTTCGAATTTCCGAAGCCCTGACCATTCTTCCATTCTTCACACCAGCTGCCATTCCTGGTCTTTTTGTAGGCTGTATCCTTGCCAACCTGCTTGGCGGTGCAATTCCTCTGGATATTGCATTCGGAAGTATCGCTACCCTCATCGGAGCTGTATTTACCTACAAACTTCGTAACAGCAACAAATGGCTGGCACCAGTTCCACCAATCGTAGCCAATGCAGTTCTGGTTCCGTTCGTACTTCGTTACGGCTATTCCGTCAATCTTCCGATTCCACTTATGATGCTTACGGTAGGTGCCGGAGAGATCATTTCCTGCGGAATCTTTGGAATGGTACTTCTCACTGCACTTTCCAAGTACAAGAATACACTGTTTGGCAAACAGGCTGCTGCTAAATAATTTTTTAATTTGCAAACCCGGGTAAGAGGTTTTTATGATCCTCCTTACCCGGATTTTTTTCTCTATTTTTTCTTTTTTCCAAAAAAGTCTCTCATTTTCATCAATTTCATCATATATTTTATTGCGAATCCTCCCTGCATACTATATAATTAATTGATTAATCTTTTATCAAATTAAAGAGGGAAAGAGGTAAAGAAACAAATGAAAAATTTATGGAACAAATGGACCGGGATTGCACTGGTAAAACGAATCGTCGTCGGTCTGATTCTTGGTGCCATCCTTGGAGTTGCAGCCCCCGGTGCAACCAGCATTGCCATCCTTGGTGATGTATTTGTAGGTGCCCTGAAAGCTATCGCACCCCTTCTGGTATTCTTTCTGGTTCTCAGTTCACTGTGCAACGCAGGAAAATCCCATGGCGGCGTTATCAAAACAGTAGTTGCCCTTTACATGTTCAGCACTGTACTGGCAGCTGTGATCGCCGTTTTCGCCAGCATGATTTTCCCTGTACAGCTGACACTTACCAATGCAGCCGCAGACGCCAGTGCCCCACAGGGTATTGTGGAGGTCCTCAGCAACCTTCTTCTGAATATTGTTGCCAACCCGGTATCTTCCCTGGTGAATGCAAACTATGTAGGTATCCTTACCTGGGCCATTCTTCTTGGACTTGCCCTTCGTACAGCAAATGACACCACAAAAAAAGTCCTTGCTGACATTGCAGACGGAACATCCCTGGTAGTCAGCTGGATCATCAACCTGGCACCCTTCGGAATCTTCGGTCTGGTATTTAACACCGTATCCACCAACGGATTAGACATTTTCACTACCTATGGAAGACTACTGCTGCTGTTGGTAGGCAGCATGCTTTTCATCTACTTTGTAACAAACCCGCTTCTGGTTTACTGGTGTATCCGCAAGAATCCATATCCGCTGATTCTGCACTGCCTGAAGAAAAGTGCCATCACCGCATTCTTCACCAGAAGTTCTGCAGCCAATATTCCCGTAAATATGAAAGCCTGTGAGGAGATGGGGCTCGACCGTGACACCTATTCCGTAACCATTCCTCTTGGTGCAACCATCAACATGGACGGAGCTGCTATCACCATCACCGTTATGACAATGGCAACTGCTTTTACCCTTGGAATCCACGTTGATTTCCCAACTGCCATCATCCTCAGCCTTCTTGCAGCCCTTTCTGCATGTGGTGCTTCTGGTGTTGCCGGCGGATCCCTCCTTCTGATTCCTATGGCCTGCTCCCTTTTCGGAATTTCTGACGACATTTCCATGCAGGTTGTAGCCGTAGGCTTTATTATCGGAGTTATCCAGGACTCAGTTGAGACAGCCCTTAACTCCTCTTCTGACCTGCTTCTCTCTGCTTCTGCAGAGTTCAGACAGTGGCGTCTGGAAGGAAAAGAGATTAAATTCTAACACCCAATAATGCTCTGGAAAATATGAGAAAATACTTTGCTTTTTTCTCCTTTTCCAGAGCGTGTTTGAAAAAGGCTCTCTGCAAAATGTGCATCACAATTGGTGGGAGATTTCTCTCAGCTTCTTCAATATCCTTTTCTCCATCCTGGAAATCTGAACCTGGGACATTCCCATTTTTTTTGCAACCTCTGTCTGTGTCATATCCTGAAAATACCGAAATACAATCAGTCTTTTCTCCTCTCCTTCCAATTTTTCCAGAATTTCCTCCAGAAAAATCCGGTTCAAAAGCTTTTCATGGCGATCCTCTTTTTCCGGAAGCCTGTCCACAAGCTGCAAATCCGTTCCATCTCCCTGATACACAATCTTGTAAATAGAATCCACCTCTGCAGCCGATTCCAGCGTCATCGCCAATTCTTCCATCGGCATATCCATAGCATCTGAAAGTTCTCTTAGATCCGGCTCACGGCCTAACTTTTTCTCCAGTTCCTCCCTCATTTTACAGATCTTATATTGATTCTCTTTTATGGAGCGGCTCACCTTCAGAATTCCATCATCCCTAAGAAACCGCTTAATCTCTCCAATGATCATTGGTACTGCATAAGTAGAAAACTTCACATCAAATTCAGGATTGAAATGATCTACAGCCTTCAAAAGCCCGATGCTTCCAATTTGAAAAAGGTCCTCCATTTCCACCCCTCTCCCCAGAAAACGCCTGGCAACACTATACACCAGTCCCATATTTTCCGAAAACAAAGTATCTCTTGCCTCTTTATCTCCCTGGTGAATGCGCCCAATGAGAGCAAGAGTGTGATCCATGCTTCCTCCTGATCAATTACCGATTTTTTTGCTCATATGCACACAGGTTCCTTTTCCAACCTGTGAGGTGACTTTAACCTCATCCATAAATGCTTCCATAAAAGTAAACCCCATTCCTGACCTGTCCTGATCAGCGCGGGTCGTATATAAGGGCTCCATTGCTTTTTCCACATCTGCAATCCCTATGCCATCATCCTCAATATCCAGATAAATTGTTCTCTCTTTTCTGACACACTTCATCCGTATCTTATGTACCTCGCCTTGATAGCCATGAATGATACAGTTGGTTACAGCCTCTGACACAGCCGTTTTCAAATCTGCTACTTCCTCCAGTGTGGGGTTCAGCTGGGTGCAAAATGCCGCAGCAGCTACCCTTGCCAACCCTTCATTCTCCGGACGGCTGTCAAAAATAATGGTCATTTCGTTGGAATTTCCCATCAGACTCCCCTCCCTTCCAGCTGCATCTCATTTTCTGTTCTTTCCAGTTCCAGAAATTTACTCACACCTGAAAGCCGCAGCAGTTTTTCAATATATCCGCTTACATGGCAGGCCTTCATGCAGCCAGAACGCATCCCCAGAGCCCGGTATCTCCCCATGATCAAACCTACGCCCGAACTGTCCATAAAAACAGTATTTCCAAAGTCAAAACAAATGGTTCTGATATATATTTTTCCCATAATCCTGTCTGATTCTCTCCGGATCAGCTCAGAAGCCGGATGATCCAGTTCCTCAGGCAGTTTAATATTCAGACAGGTTCCCGTAGTTTCAAAAACAGGTTTCATAAATAAAATCCCCCTTTTTTACTCTATTTTGACCCTCTGCACAGGAAAAAGAAAAAGAGATGTGCAGGTCTATCCCGCACATCCCCGGTTCAGAGGTTTCTCATTATTGTAATTCAGAAATTTTTATTCATAATACTGAAAATCACCATTTTCATCATAATATCCGTTTTCGTCGCTGTAATCAGAATATCCGGATTCATCATACCCACTGTCACCAGATGCATCATTGTAAGAACTGTCATAACCAGAGGAATCCGTTTCAGAGCCTTCTGTTGTATTGTCAGTTCCATCATTGCTTTCGGAATCAGAGGAATCTTCGCTGCCCTCAGACTTACTGTCTTCCGTGATTCCAGACACACCAGTAGCTGAACAGATAGTATTATAAATTCCCATTACATCATCTCCCAGCTGATCTTCATAAACCTTCTGGATTTCCAACGCAGCTGCATCATACTCATTCTGTGTATAAGCTGCATACGCATTCAGAAGTGCCTGATAACTGGTGCTCTTCTTCTGCTCGGCATCAAGCTGCTGGGTGATTTCCTCTGCCACATCTCCGGATTCCTTCGCCTCACCCTGGGCTTTGGAAAGCTCCGCACCCTGGCTGACCAGAGACTCGCTGTACTTTACAATCTGTTGATTGGCTTCTCTGTAAATCCCCTGCTTGATAGCCGGAACTGCCAGAAACCAAAATGCAGCCGCACCTGCTGCCACACCCGCCATAAGTGTCACAAACAGTGAAATTCTGGAATTTTCCCTGTAAACTGCCGGCTGTACCACAGTACTTCTGGAAATCTCATCCGAACCTTCTGTCTTGCCCTTGGCACCAAAAAGTCCTTTTTTCTGTTTCTCAAGTCTGGTCGTTACACCGGTTCTCTCATCTACTTCACGAAGAAAACGTAATGTAGTTGTATTGGTCTTGTCAATACGAGCCGCCTTTTTTAAGGTTCTTCTTGCCTTGCCCCAGTCATGATTCTTCATATAGATCAGCGCCAGCAGATGATAACCTTTGATCAGCTTGGTATTCTGGTTCAGAATTTTGCGAAGCTGAATGGCAGCCATATCCTCATGGCCTTCCCTGCAAAGAGCCAGGGCATTGTTATATTTTCTTATTGTCTCATTAATAGCATCCAGTTTATTCGAATTCGCCTGAAGACGATTAATATATTCATTCGCAATATTCCGGGTAGGCTGCAGATTCTTACTGATCACCCACTCGCTAAGAGCAGCAACCACCTCTCCCATTTCAAAATACACAAGCCCCAGAAGATTTCTCGCCTGGATATTTCTCTTGTTAAAGGTAAGGCTCTGCTTCAGACAGTTAACGGCTCCTGAAAGGTCCCGGATACTGGCCTTCTCCAAGCCCTGATTGTAATAAAGTTTGGATAAATACTCCACCTTTTTCTGGATCAGGACGTTGCACCCGCAATGAGGACAGTAATCCAGATCCTTATCAGCCAGGAACGCGCCGCAATTCATACAGTTCATTAAGTATCTCCTATTCTATTTCATCCTGCGTCCGCTTTTGGACTCCCTGAGCATTTCCTGAAGAATGTCCAGAATATCCGTCAGCTCTCTATCGTAAATAGCCTCTTCTGCGTCTGTCACATCCAGACAGGGCTCAAATTTCTTCAGTTCCTCTTCGTAATCGATCATAAAATTCCTCCACAGACTCCTGAAAAATCAACCAGAAATCCCATGTTTTCTTTTTTCTGCAGACAATTTACTTTTTCAACAAGAGTGTCTTAATCTCTCCCACCAGGTAAAGAGAACCCACGCAGAACAGCATTCCGTCCTCTCCTTTGGCCTCGTGCGCCATATGAAAAGCTTCTTCAATATTATCAGAGTTTCCAACAACCTTACAGCCTTCTTTGCAAAAGATCTCTGCCAGCTCCGCAGACGGCACCTCACGGTATCCCCCAACCTCTGTGGTCACAACTTTACGGAATTTTATCCTGCTGCAAATTGTATGGATCATATCCTGGTAATCCTTATCATTCACAGCAGAAAATAAAAGTGTCAGCGGATACTCCTTCTGAAACCGCTCTGCAGTCTCCACAAACCTGCGCACGCCATCCTCATTATGTGCACCATCCACGATCACGCCCGGCAAAATGGTCTCCATTCTGCCCTGCCATCTGGTATTTGCAATTCCTGCCTGCAGCTGTTCCATGGTCACCGGAATCCTGTCTTTCAGCACTTCCATAGTTGTAAGCGCCAGAGATGCGTTCATCACCTGATACCATGCAATAAAAGGAATATGGAACCTGGTATCCCCATAATAATCGTCCTCCAGGGAAAAATCAATGCCATCTTTATTATTTCCCAGTACCTTTGCTCCAGCCTGAATTACTTTATAAGCCGGACTTCCAAGCTCCTTTGCCTTCGCAGCGATCACTTCTGCCGCATCCTTGTCATTTCCATCATAGATTACAGGAACTCCCGGAACAATGATTCCAGCCTTCTCCCCTGCAATCTCTCTTACCGTATTTCCCAAAAACTGCATATGATCCAGACTGATAGATGTGATCACGCAAGCCACAGGATTCTCTACCGCTGTAGTCGCATCCAGCCTTCCGCCAAGCCCGGTTTCCAAAGTCACATAGTCCACCCCTGCCTCTGCAAAGATCACCATTCCCATAAGAAACAGCATCTCAAAATAAGTAGGATGGTAACTACCTTCAGCCACAAGCTCGTCCGCCAGCACTTTCACTCTCTCAAAAGCTTTCAAAAAGGTGTCATCATCAATATTCACCTCATTGATCTGAAACCGCTCGTTGATCTTCACCAGATGGGGAGACGTAAACAGACCGCAGGAATACCCTGCCTCCCTGAGAATAGATGTGAGAAACGCACAGGTACTCCCCTTTCCATTCGTTCCCGCAACATGTATCACCTTAAACTTCTCCTGTGGATTCCCCAGTCTCCTCAAACATTCCTTCGTATGCTCCAGACTGTTCTTTTTGGTAAACTTCGGAGTCTCCTCAATATAAGCAACCGCTTCCTCGTAATTCATAATCTAAACCACCATTTATCTATCGTATTTCGTCCGTAACTTCTCATGCTCATAGTAAGCCTGGCAGAATACTGCCTTCTGAATCGTTACATTACTCTACCATTATATAATAGTCACACCAGAAGTCCACCCCTAATCGTAACTTTTTATCCGACAAACCTCGCACAGAAGAAATCAGAGAGGTTCCGAAAAAATCTCATACGGCAGAATTTGGGGTTAAAAAAGGAGAGGACACAGTCTGAGCTCCAGCGGAGCAAATTTGTCCTCTCCTTTCTTCGGTTTCAGCAAAATTCTGATGTTTTTAATTTTTTTTGGCCGCACACCGCGCTCAGAGCAGACCTGATGAGACCAGGTGCCCAGCCGGGAAACGTTCCTATCGGGAATTCACCTTCCACTGACTATCATACAATGCATAAACCGCTCTGTCAAAGCTCTTACTAAGAGCCTTCCTCGTCGAACTGTTACTTCTCTGTACAACTGCCAGTCTGTCAAAATCCGACAGCTCCGTACCCGAGATCACCAGCATGTTCGGACTTACATATGCCGTATCATACCACTCTCCATTCAGCTTCACCTGACTGGATGGGGTGAAATTCGTGCCTTGGATATAATAAGTCCAATCTGTATCCGACACTAACCGAATGGAATCTAAGGTCACATCATAAAGTCCCATCCGCATCTTTGTTCTCTCAAAATGATTTTCTCCTCCATAAGCATATCGCTGACCGTACAGCACATCATACTGCAGTGTCTCCAGATCGACCTGATAATTCTTGGTATTTCTTCTTGCCTGATGATATTTCATGATCGTACCCTCATGAATACCAACTCTGTCCAGAACCTCTGCTGCGATCTGATAAGAAGCCAGATTCTCATCCTTCTTGGTAAGTCCCATATTATCCCAGATTACATACTCCGTCTGGAAAAGATACTTATTTTTCAGATCCTCCACAGTCAGTCCCATAGTCGGCAGATGATCCCCATACATAACCAGGATCACATCCTCCGGATAGTCTGCCAAAGCATCTGTTAACTCTTTCACAAACTGATCCATCTCATGAATCTGATTCACATAGTACTCCCATTTACAATTCAGCTCATCCGTAGGAGAACCGGAAACTGTAATAGAAGGATTGTCCAGAATGGGCTCGCTTGGATAATCACCATGTCCCTGCACGGAAATGGTATACACATAATCCGGACTGTCAGTAGAATCCAGACACTTAATGATTTCATCCGTCAACACACTGTCTTTTACCCATCCAAGAGGATTCTGCAGGTTCTCATCTGCCATATACTCTTCAGAAGTAAAGGTGTCAAATCCCAGATTGGGGAAAACAGACCTTCTTCCATAGAAGTTGGCTTCATTATTATGTACCGCATGTGTAGAATACCCCAGATTTTTCAGAACATAGGGCACACTTTCGCAGGTAGTCTCCTTAAGAATACTCTTATAAGGATATTCACCTGGTCCAAAATAGTGAAGACTCATACCTGTAATGGTCTCAAATTCCGTATTTGCCGTACCAGCTCCAACAGAAGGAACCTTGTAATATCCGGAAGAATACTCTTTCATCAGCTTCCTGAAGTTCGGGATTGGATCTTCAGAAATATCCAGGTAATTTACCAGTGTCGGGTCAAAGAAAGACTCAAGCTGAAGGAACAGAATATTCGGTCTCTTTCCATCCTCCTTGGTCTTTGGAAGATTGGACTCTGTCTTCTCGATCCGGTTAATCTCATCCTCAGAATAATCCCTCGGCTCACTGATGCCTGTATTAAAAATAGTAGTCGCCAGACAATAAGGATAACCATAATCCTCATAAGCAAACGCAATATTGCCAAAATAATTAGACAAAACCCTTTTTTCAAGAGCCAGCTGTGTCACGCCTCCAAAAGCCACAAAACCAGCAATTACCAGCGGAATCACATACCGGTACTTAATCTTCTGCTCATACTTCGGTCCCTTGACCAGTAGGATCAAAAGCCCCAGCACCACAATTCCGATCAAAATACATCCGATCACCACACCATAAAACGGCAGATATTTCTGCATGATCGCAATACCATCCGTCAGCATATGCAGATCCGGTCCGGTAAATGGTGTAACACGGTTCATCAGAAGAATACAGTTTACGATTCCCAGAAACAGCCAGAAAACGGAAACCACAACTCTCCAAAAGCACCGCCTGTGAAACAGATAAACGATCAGCATTGTAGTAAAAATAAACATCGTATTATAAGCAAATACCAACGGTTTTCCCGTCATATAATCCCAGGCCTCCACTACAGAATGGCGGCACAGTGCCTCTATAAGGAAATAGAGCACTGCGCACCAGAGTGCCTGGAGAATCAGGGAAATCTTATTGCAAAATTTGCTCAGCTTCATGCAAAATCTCCTTTTTATCTCTTAAGCTGCTCAAGCTGTGTTTCAACCTTATCTTTCATCTCTTTGTACTTCGCAAGCTTCTCCTTCTCTGCATCAACCTTGGCAGCAGGAGCCTTATTTACGAAATTTGGATTATTCAGCATTCCCTCACAGCGGGCGATTTCCTTAGTCAGTCTCTCCTGCTCCTTTGTCAGTCTCTCAAGTTCTTTTTCCTTGTCAACAAGGTCTTCCAGAGGCATATAAACAACTGCATTGGAAACAACAACAGAAACTGCATCCTCACCGATACCAGTCTTATCCTGCTGAACATGGATTTCTTTTGCAAAAGCAAGATTTGCAAAGGATTTCTTGCTGTTCTCATACATCTGACAGATAGCAGCATCTTTTCCAACAATGATCAGATGTGTTTTTCTGTTCTGCGGAACATTCATGCTGGTTCTTGTGTTACGGATGCCACGGACAACTTCCTGGAAACTTCCGATTGCAAGCTCAGCCTCAGGAGAATTCCACTCGTCCTTATATACCGGCCAGTCAGAGATCATTATGGACTCTTCCTCCGGAAGCAGTGTACAATAAATTTCCTCTGTGATAAATGGCATAAACGGATGAAGCAGCTTCAGTCCCTGGGTCAGCGCTGTGCGAAGTGTCCAGAGAGCCTCGTTTGCCGCCTTTGGATCCTCTTCTGCCTTCCACAGACGAACCTTGGCGATCTCAATGTACCAGTCGCAAAGCTCATCCCACAGGAAATCATAGATCTTCTGAACCGCAATACCCAGCTCATATTTTTCCATATTGTCGGTTACTTCTTTGATCACATTGTTCAGTCTGGAAAGGATCCATTTGTCCTCAGCGCAAAGAGAACCAATCTCCGGCTCCGTTACATCCTTTCCTTCCAGATTCATAAGAACGAAACGAGAAGCATTCCAGATCTTATTTGCAAAGTTACGGCTGGATTCTACACGCTCCCAGTAGAAACGCATATCGTTTCCAGGTGCATTACC
>ERZ836441.2568-NODE-2568-length-14029-cov-8.022256_pt1 | contig 14029 bp, 10 predicted proteins | sample MGYA00519686_ERZ836441 | MGnify/ENA primary metagenome ERZ836441 (study PRJEB31850, sample SAMEA3708800) | human gut metagenome | biome: human gut; feature: human-associated habitat; material: faeces | place: China | collected 2014 ... | reverse complement strand
GCAAGCGCGCACCCCGCCGCCCCGACCCGGACGACGATTATTCCGGTGTGCGCAATCCCGCCCCGGTGGTGGCTTCGGCCAACGCCGACGGCACCTCGTCCTGCCCCGGCTGCGGCAGAAAAGGTAAAAAATAAGAGGCTGGAAATGGCGGGGGCTCTGAACGGTTAGTCTGTTAAAACTAACTTTGCTTCGTGATTTTCGCCAAAAAACCTCTTCAAATTTCTCCAAAAGTTAGCCTGTGCTTTTGTGCAACCCACCAAAAAACGAAAAATTGCTTTTGGGCGGGTACGGTTAGTCTTGCCTTTTTGAAACGGCTTTGTTAAAATGCAGTCAAGGATACGATTTCCGAGGGGTCTGCCAGAGCCGTGCAGGGGCAGATTTCTTCATAAATACTGAGCACGGGGAGATAAAGGAGAGTTCTATTATGGCACACAAGGTTTCTGACGCATGTGTTGGCTGCGGCGCTTGCGAGGGCGCTTGCCCCGTTGGTGCAGTCGCTGTTGAGAACGGCGTTGCAGTTGTGAACGCAGACGCTTGCATCGATTGCGGCGCTTGCGAGGGCGCTTGCCCCACCGGTGCTATCACCGCTGAATAATTTTTAGCAGATAGCGCGCGAATAACGCATCAAAAGCAGCAGACCTGCCAGGCGGGTCTGCTGCTTTTCTTTCTTGCATAATTTTTTCATCTTTCGGGACACAATATTTTGTCGGAGGATTTCGGCTGGGCGTATGGAACATTCTACCGAGATTTTGTATAATAAAACAGAAGTATACTGCTCCGCCGTCCACCGGTTCGGCTCGGACGCGCTTTTGCTGGCCCGCTTCTGCGAGCCGCGGCGCAGCCAGAAGGCGGCAGACCTGTGCTCCGGCTGCGGCATCGTGAGCCTTGAGTGGCACGACCGGGGCCATCGCGGCCCCTGCGCCGCCGTGGAATTGCAGCCCGAGGCCAGTGCGCTCTTACAGGAGGCTGTGGCCGCGCAGGGCATCGGGCACATCACCCCTTATCTCACCGACCTGCGCACCTTCCGGGAAGGGGAGGGCCAGTTCGATGTCTGCGCCTGCAACCCGCCCTACTTTACCGCCGGGCCGCAGAGCACCGACGCGGGCCGTGCCACGGCCCGCCACGAGACGGACTGCACCCTCGAGGATGTCTGCGCCTGTGGTTTCCGCCTGCTGAAGGACGGCGGAAAGCTTTCCCTCTGCCATCGGCCCGAGCGTCTGGCCGAGGTGCTGGCTGTGCTGCGGGCGCACCGCCTCGAGCCGAAGCGTCTGGCCTTTGTGAAGAATAAGCCTGACGCCGCGCCGTGGCTTTTCCTTGTGGAAGCCCAGAAAAACCGCCGCACCGGCCTGCGCATCGAACCGGATGTGCTCATCACCGCCGGGGCGGCGATGTACGGAGAAGTAAAATAACAACATCAGGGAGGTCAATCATGGCCGGTATTCTTTATATCGTGGCAACCCCCATCGGCAATCTGGACGACATGCCGCCCCGCGTGGCCGCCACCTTCGGCGCGGCGGACTTCGTGGCCGCCGAGGACACCCGCGTGACCATGCGGCTGCTGAACTATCTGGGCCTGAAAAAGCCGATGGTCAGCTACTACGAGCACGCATTGCAGAAGGGCGAGGGCATCCTGCGCCGCATTGAGGCGGGCGAGAACTGCGCCCTCTGCTCTGACGCCGGAATGCCCTGCGTCTCTGACCCGGGCGAGGTCATCGTGCGGGACGCGCTGGCCCGGGGCATCAAAGTCGTGCCTGTCCCGGCGGCGTCCGCCTGCGTGACAGCGCTGGCCGTCTCGGGCCAGGACACCTCCCGCTGGGTGTTCGAGGGCTTCCTGCCCGTGAACCGGAAGCAGAAAAAAGAGCGTCTTGCTGAGCTTCTGGGTGAAAAGCGGACCGTCATCTTCTACGAAGCACCCCACAAGCTGCGCACGACGCTGGACGACCTCGTGAACGCCTTCGGCCCGGAGCGGAGCATCACCCTCTGCCGTGAGCTGACCAAGCTCCACGAAGAGATCTGGAAGACCACCCTCGGGGAGGCGCAGGCCCACTACGCCGCCAACGAGCCGAGGGGCGAGTATGTTCTGGTCATGGCCGGTGCGCCAGCTTCCACAGAGCCGGAAGCAGAAATGACCCTCGAGCAGGCCGCACAGCGCGCCCTCGAGCTGACCGGACAGGGCTTCGGCCCCACTGCCGCCGCCAAGGCCGCAGCCCAGGGGACGCCCTACTCCAAGAGCGAAGTATATAAGGCACTGCTGACCATCCAGCAGCGCGACCCGGAATAAAATTTGAGGAGGATCCTTTTCCCGTGACGAAACTTCTGATTTTGAGCGACAGCCACAACAGCCGTCTGGCCATCGAAAACATTCTGGCCGCCGAGGCGGACAGCACCGACGCGCTCATCTTTCTGGGCGACGGCCTGCGCGACCTCGAGCAGGCGCTCACCTTTTACCCCTCTCTGCGGGCCTATGCTGTAGCCGGAAACTGCGATTTCGGTGCGCTGGAGCCGCTGGACGGGCTTGCCGCCTTTGACGGGGTGGTCGTCTTCTACACCCACGGCCATATGTACGGGGTGAAATACGACCTCGACACGCTGGCTGACGCAGCCGCAGCCCGGGGCGCGAACGTCGCCCTCTTCGGTCACACCCACATCCCGGTGGCAGAAGAGCGGGGCGGGGTGTTCCTGTTCAACCCCGGCTCCTGCGGCCGGTGCTACACCGGCCCCAACACCTACGGCATCCTGACCCTTGCCGACGGCAAGGTGGTCAGCCACGAGCACAAAGAGGTACCCAAAGCATGAGCATCAACGAGGTGCGCTGGCTGTCCGAGTGCGGCAGCACCAACGCTTACGCAAAAGAGCATTTTGAAGAGTTCGGCCCGGTGGGCGCGGTATATACCACCAATCAGACCGCAGGCCGGGGCCGTCTTGGCCGCAGCTGGGTGAACGCCGAGGGCCGCGCCCTCTATTATACGGCGGTCATCCGGGAGCCGCTGGCCCAGCCTGCCACCCTGCCGCTGCTGGCAAGCCTTGCCGTCCGCGATCAGCTGGCCCAGCGCTACGGCGTGGACTGCCAGATAAAATGGCCCAATGACCTGCTGCTGAACGGCAGGAAGGTCGTGGGCATCCTCTGCGAGAGCGTCAGCTACGGCTTCCAGATGCAGGGCCGGGGCATCGTCTGCGGCATCGGCATCAATCTGGCACAGCCCCAGAGCTATTTCGACGCCGCAAACCTGCCCAACGGCACCTCCCTCGAGCTGCAGGGCGCGAAAGTGGATCTTGCCGCCGACCCCCAGTGGCTGGCCGAGGCGCTGACGGACTTCGGCTTTGACCGTCCGCTCTACACCTTCGCGCGGGAGGGCTTCGCTCCCTTCCGGGACGAGTACAAGGCGGCCTGCGTCAACCTGGGCCGCCACGTCACCTTCGATCTGCCGGGCGGCGGCACAGGCAGCGGCACAGCCATCGATGTGGACGCCGACGGCCAGCTCATCGTCCGCACCGACAGCGGCGAGGAGAAGGTCTTCACCGGCGAAGTCTCCGTCCACGGCATCTACGGGGCCGTATAAATTTTCCAGCATTCCAGCGCCTCTGCGGGCCGTCCGGCCCCGGGGGCGCTTTTCTTTCCTCCCTGCAAAGTTTGTGGAAAACTCGGGTTTTCCCACGGTTTTCCACACATGGTTTTTGCCGGGCAGCGTTTGTGGAAAACTCCTGTGCCAAAAATTCCAGAGGGGAGAGGCGCTTTTGCCCCAAGCGCGAAACGCCGCAGAAAATAAATTTTTGGCCTCGACTTCCTTTTCAAAAAAAGGCTCTGTGACCTCTTTTCTCCCCAGATTTTCCCTCTTTTCCCGTTTTAGAATACATCGTGTATAACCCAAAGCTCAATTTTCTGTGGAAAACTCGGTGGAAAAAGTGGAAAACACTGTGGGAAACCCCACTTCTTTTTCACAAAATCGGTGGAAAACCCAGTGGAAAAAGTTAAAAAATCATTCCAGATGGGATACTCTTCCGATAACGCACCAAAATGGAGCCCCGCACTTCCCACGGATTTTCTTGAATGGGCCGGGCAAACATGATACAATGAAAAACAGAAAACGGCCCCGGACATGGGCCGCAAAAATTCTTTTCACGGAGGCTTCTGTCTATGAACTGGATCTCCCGCCTTGAGCGGAAATACGGCCGCTTTTGCATCCCCAACCTCATCTCCGTCATCGTAGGCGGACAGATCTTAGTCTACGCCATCGAGCTGTTCGTCAACCAATTCATCTCCGTCTATCTCGGCCTGAGCCGGAGCCTGCTGCTGATGGGGCAGGTGTGGCGGCTCATCACCTTCGTCTTTATCCCGTTTTCGGGAGGCGGGCCGCTGAGCGTCATCCTCGGCATCTACTTCACATGGTTCATCGGCACGGCGCTGGAAAAGGAATGGGGCGATTTCCGCTTCAACCTCTACTTCCTGCTGGGGATGATCGGCACCGCGCTGGGCTGTCTCGTCACCGGCATCCCCGCCGACACCTACTGCCTGTCGCTGTCGCTGCTGCTGGCTTTCGCCATGCTCTACCCCGAGGTGCAGGTGCTGCTGTTCTTCGTCATCCCGGTAAGGGTGAAGTATTTCGGCCTCTTCGCCGCTGCCATGTGGCTGTTCAGCTTCCTGACTGCCGGGTGGCTGTATAAGGTGAGCTATCTGCTGAGTATGCTGGGGTTTGTGCTCTTCTTCGGGCCGCAGGCCCTGCGCAGCGTCCGGGCGTGGATACGCCGGGAGCAGTGGAAGCGGAAGAACCGGAGGTGAGCCGCAGATGATGATAGACCGCCTTGCGGGCAACGCGGCCCTGAAAGACAGCGTCCGCCTGATGCTGGGCAGCCGCCGTCTGACCCACAGCGTGTTATTGGTGGGCGAGACGGGCCTGGGCGCGGGCTACGCGGCCCGGTGCGTGGCGGCAGACTATCTTTACCCGGCAGGCGGCGCGCCTGCTGAGGCCCTTCTGCGGGGCGAATGCTGCCGTGCCGTGGGCAAAGCCGGTGACCGCGACAGCGGCCGCATCGAGACCGGCGTGGTGCGGGAGGCCATCTCCGTCACCGGCATGGGCTCGGGCGGGCGGTATCTCGTCAGTCAGGTCAAGGCCATGCGCACCGAAATTTTCAACACCAGCCTCTCCGCCGAGGGCCGCGCCGTCCTGCTCTACCATGTGGAGCGGATGAACGAGGAGTCCGCCAACGCCCTGCTGAAGGTGATGGAGGAGCCGCCGGAAGGCGTGCTCTTCCTGCTGACGGCAGATTCGCTGGCCGGTGTGCTGCCCACCATCCGCAGCCGCTGCGTCAGCTTCGCCGTGGCCCCGGTCAGCCCCGAGGAATGCGCCCGGTGGTGCATCGGGCAGGGCGTGGACAAAAAGCAGGCCCGGCTCTACAGTGAGCTGTTCGACGGTCACATCGGCACAGTACTTGCTGCCGCCCGGGACGACGCCCGCCGGGAACAGGTGGAAAAGGCCCTGACGCTGGCCAAGGCCGCGGCGGCTCACGACAGCTATGCCGCCGCCGTCCTGCTGGCCGGGTACGAGAAGGACAAGGCCGCAGCAGCGGCCCTGCTGGGCGATTTCCGGGCCGTGGCCGCCGCCGGGCTCCGGGGGTGCGCCAGCACCCCTCTGACGGGTGACGCCGCCCGCCGCGCCCTCTCGCTGGCCGATGCGGCCATTCAGCGGCTCGCCGCACAGGTGAACCCCAAGATCACCCTTTCCGTTCTTGCAGCGAAGCTTGGATAAAGCAAAAGCTCCCCTTCCGGGGAGCTTTTACTATTGCTATTTGATTCTATTATCTTCTGCGGGACCGACTCCGCCGCCGCAGGTTCAGCGAACCGCCGCCGGCCACCATCGTCAGGAAGCCCAGCACGATGAGGATGCCGATGAGCGCGGCCATGAGAAGAAGAGTCGTTTTGGCGTCGGTGCGAAAGTCAGACACATATTCTTTGTGGGTCACAAGGTCCACCGTTCCCATCTCGTAGCCGTCGAGGTAGACGGTGGCCGTACCAAGCACAGCACCCTCCTTGACGGTGGCCGAAGTGCTCTCCGGCACCGAGAACTCGAAGGTCACTTCATCGTCGGCGTGGCCGTAGCCGCTGAGGCCGCTGGCGGCGTAGAGCTCCACGGCTTCCTCCGTGCGGCACTTGGTCAGCGGGACGGTGGTGAGCACCGTCTCCGTGTCCACCAGCTGACGGTCAGAAAAGCTCGAGAAAGCCCAGTCCAGGATCTCCGCACACTCGCGGTAGATGTTGTTCATATCACTGCCCAGCACCACGAGGCCGTAGGTGTGGCCGTCCTGCTGGGCAAAGGTGACGAAGCACCGGCCTGCGAGGGTGGTGAAGCCGGTCTTCATGCCCCGGACATAGTCGCGGTGATAGGCATACTCCGGGTCCAGCATGAGGTTGGTGGACTTGATGGTCCGCTCGTTCTGGTGCAGGTTCGTGGCGGGCAGCGTATAGGTGAGGGTGTTCGCGGCCTGCATATAGGTCTCGTTGGCGTAGCAGGCAGCGGCAATTTTTGCAAGGTCCTCTGCCGTGGAGACGTTGCCGTAGTCGTACAGGCCGTGGACGCAGGAGAAGGTGGTATCCGTGCAGCCCAGCTCCTTGGCGCGGGCGTTCATCTGGGCCACAAAGGCCGTCAGGTCGCCGCCCGAGACGTCGCTGGCGATGACGCTGGCCGCGTCGTTGGCACTGGCCACCAGCAGACCGTAGAGCAGGTCGATGCGGCGCACCGTCTCGCCGATGCGGAGGTTCATGGTGGAGCCGTTGGCGTTCTGGATGTCCTTGAACTCCTGGGTCAGGCTGGTGGGGATGGTGATCTCAGCGTTCATATCCTTGCCGCTCTCGAGGAAGAGCAGAGCCGTCATCATCTTGGTGAGGCTGGCGATGTAGCGCTGCTGGTCAGAGTTCTGCCTGAGGATGGGCTTGCCGGTATCCAGATTGAAGAGATAGACCGACTCGGTGTCGCTGGCCGTCTGGATGGGCATCTGATAAGCGGCAGACCCGGGCAGGGCGGCGCAGACCATCAGCACCAGCGTGAGCAGCAGCGCCGTGCTCCGGCGCAGGAAGGTGGGTCGATTCATAGGCTTGTCCTCCTTAACATTCAAACATCAGCCAAACACTTTGTGCCAGAATGCACTCAGCCCGTGCTTCTCGGGTTCGGCCTCGGGCTCTGCCGGGGCGGGGTGCAGTTCGGGGCTGGTAAAGGCCCAGTCGAACAGCTCTGCCGCCTCCCGGAAGATATTCTGGGAGTTCGAGCCCAGGATGACCAGCCCGTACGTATGGCCGGCCTGCCGGGCAAAGGTGACGAAGCACCGCCCGGCCTGGGTGGTGAAGCCGGTCTTCATGCCGTGGGCATCGCTGCGGTAATAGCCGCTGCCGGGCTGCAAAAGCTTGTTGGTGGTCGTGACCGTCCGGGCCGGATGCAGGTTGGTGGCGGGCAGTTCATAGGACACTGTGTCCGCTATCTGACGGTAGGTCGGGTCCGCATAGCAGGCCAGCGCGATCTTCGCCATATCGCGGGCCGTGGAGTAGTTGCCGCCGTCGTAGAGGCCGTGGGGGCAGGTGAAATGGGTGGCCTTACAGCCCAGCTGGCTGGCCCGGACGTTCATCTGAGCCGCGAAGGCGGCCAGACTGCCGGAGGCATCGACGGCCAGCACGCTGGCTGCGTCGTTGGCGCTGGGCAGGAGCATGGCGTACATCATATCGATGCGGCGCACCGTCTCGCCGGCCTGCAGGCCGATGGTGTGGCCCCGGTTGGCCCGGATGGACTGAAGTTCCGGCGTGAGGCTGGCCGGGATGGTGATACTGGCATTGAGGTCGGTGCCGTTTTCCAGCACGAGAAGGGCCGTCATCATCTTGGTCAGGCTGGCGACGCAGCGGGGAAGGTCGGGGTTCTGCTCCACAAGAGCTTCGCCGGTGTCGGCATCGAAGAGGTAGATGGATTCCTGCGGGTAGGCGGCCTGAATGGGCATCGCGTAGACGGCAAAACCAGACAGTGCCGCTGTAGTCATGAATGCAGCGGTCAGGACCAGAGCCAGAAACCGCCGCGCAAAGGGATGAAACTGCATAAATTGATACTCCTTCGGAAGCCTGGGGGCTTCCTTGCTCCGACAATAAGAGCTATAATAAAGAATACCATAAATGAAGCAAAAGAGAAAGGTGGTTTTTCAACAATGATGCTCTCCTTTGGTGGAAAAGCGCCCCGGGATGAGGGCGCTGTCTTTGTGGCGGCGAATGCGACGGTACTGGGCGACGTGACACTGGGCAGGGGCGTGAATATCTGGTACGGGGCTGTACTGCGGGCCGACGAGGGCGCGCTGATCCTGGGCGAAAACAGCAATGTGCAGGACAACGCCGTGCTCCACTGCGACCCCGGCGGGCAGGTCGTTCTGGGCAAAAACGTCACCGTAGGCCACAGCGCCATCGTCCATGGCTGCACGGTGGGGGACAACAGCCTCATCGGGATGCATGCTACCATCCTCAACCACGCCGTCGTGGGCAAAAACTGCATCATCGGGGCCGGGGCGCTAGTGCCTGAAGGAATGGTCATCCCCGACAACTCGGTGGCGGTAGGCGTGCCTGCCCGGGTCATCAAGACCATCCGGGACGACCAGCTGGCCCACAACATCGAGAACGCAAAAGCCTATGTGGAGATGGGCCGTCAGCACGCGGCGCTCGTCAGCCCCTGAAATATACTTCATCAGCTACTTGTTCTTTGCCTCGTTCTGCGTTATTATTAGTTTAGGAATCCCTAGTTCCATTCCGCAAATATTTATTGGAGGTAGCTATTATGAGTATTGAGATCTCTCGACGCAATTTTCTGAAAACCGCCGCTGCTTCGCTTATTTTATCGGGGGGTATTGACCGGCTGTGACAGCAGCAGTGACAGCCCGTTTATGCCGTGCAGCCCGGACGACGTCTTTTATTTTACATCCTCTCAGGCGATCTCCCGGCTTTCCTGCCGCAGCATTATTTCCCGGGAGACGGTGAATGGTCAGGACATGATGGGCATTGAGCTTTTCCTGTACACGGCCAAAACCACCTGCGATTTCAACGCCTCCTGCTTTTTCTGCGAGGTACCCTATTCCTCCCAGACAAAGTCCCTCACCTGCAAGCTGCTCAAGCTCCATAACCGTGACTCGGGCTCTATCGCCATCGGGGAGCAGGTCAAACTGACTCGAGGGAATATTCACTCTGTTACCGCATATTTCCCCTATACAAGGACCTCCGGGCTTGCCTCCAATATCTACACCTTCACCGATGGGGGCCAGGCCATCCAGTTCAGGCCCAGCGGCAGCGCCAAGGCCGAGCCCTTCCTGACGACTGGCGTATATGACGTGCCCACCGGACAGTGACAGCTCCCGTCTCCAAAAATTTCACAGGCCGATTAACAAATCTTTCACAGGAAAGACATGATTTTGGCCGGTAATTCGGGTATACTATAGCTCACAAGGGTGCGGGGCCGCAACCGCCCCTTGCACATGATTCCTCCTCACACCAAAGCAATACCCCAAACAGCAAGACCCCCTCTGGCGTCGCCGCAAGCGCCAGACGGGGGCCTTGTTGTATCCGGGAAACAGAACGCCCCCGCTCAGCATTTCCTGAGCAGGGGCGTTTTTGTGTATTTACATCATGCCGCGGAAGACAGCCTGTGCGATCTGGAAGTAGAGGATCAAGCTGCAGGCGTCCACGATGGTGGTGATGAAGGGGGTCGCCATGATGGCCGGGTCGGCGCCCAGCTTCTTGGCGGCCAGCGGCAGCATACCGCCCACCAGCTTTGCGAGGATGACGCTGAAGAACAGCGACACGCTGACGACCACTGCGTAGCCGATGACATTGTCATACTGGCCGGCGTAGAGGTAGGTGTACATCAGGTAGATGCGCAGGCCGTTGACGAGGCCCAGCACCGCACCGACGATGGCGGAGACCCGCAGCTCCTTGCCCAGAACTTTGAGGAAGTCGCTGGGCTCCACCTCGCCCAGAGCGAGGCCGCGGACCATCAGGGTGCTGATCTGGTTGCCGCAGTTGCCGGCAGTATCCATCAGCATGGGCATGAAGGAGACCAGCAGGGGCAGGCTGACGAAAGCCTCTTCGTAGTGGGTCGTGACCATGCCGGTGAAGGTAGCAGAGAGCATCAGGATGAGCAGCCAGGGGATACGCTGCTTGGCGTGGGTCCAGACGCTGGTGCCGAAGTAGGTGGTGGCATCGTCGTCGGGCAGAATAGCTGCCATCTTCTGCATATCCTCGGTGCTCTCATCGGTCAGGACGTCGATAGCGTCGTCGATGGTGATGATACCGACGAACATGCCCTCGTTGTCCAGAACAGGCATCGCGGTGAAGTCGTAGCGCTGCATCTCGCGGGCCACATACTCCTGGTCATCCGTGACCTTCACGGTGACGACATTGTCGTCCATGATGTCCACGATGGGGGTAGAGGGGTCAGACAGCAGCAGGCTGCGGGCCGACACGACGCCCAGCAGGCGGTTGCGCTCCACCACATAGCAGGTGTAGACCGTCTCAGCGTTCTCACCCTGCTTACGGATAGCGGCGAAGGCGTCACTGACGGTCATCTCCTGCCGCAGACGGACGTATTCGGGGGTCATCAGGCTGCCGGCAGAGCTCTCGGGGTAGTTCAGCAGCTTGTTCAGGCTCTCACGGGTCTGGCGGGACGACTTTTCCAGCACCCGCTTGACCACGCCTGCGGGCATATCTTCCAGCAAGTCGGCGGCATCGTCAAGGCTCATATCTTCGATGGCGCTCACCAGCTCGACGTCGGAGAAAGCATTCACGAGGTCGTCGCGGGCCTCATCGGACATATAGGCGAATGCTTCCGTTGCAACGTCCTTTTTCAGCAGACGGAACACCACGAGGCGGTTGTTCTCGTCCAGCTCTTCCAGCAGCTCGGCCAGGTCGGCGGGCTGCTCTTCCTCAGTCACCTCGCGCAGCTTGACGTACTGCTTCTTGACGAGCAGCTTGAGCAGACGGCTCTTGGTCAGCATCTCGGGGTTGGCCTTGACTTCTTCGTCGTTGGCCTCCTCTTTTTCGGCCTCGCGGACGTCCTGCTTGAGGTCTTCGGTGGCCTGCTCATTCAGGTCTTCGGCCAGCTTCTGGCGCACCTCAGCGGGAATATCCGTGGGCAGCTCCTGCACCGGAAGAGCCTGTTCCTCTTCGCGCTCCGGGGTCTTCTTTTCTTCTTCCATTTGTGTTCCTCCTCTTTTCTGTCTCAGGAGGACACAGCCGCATCAACGCAAAAAGCGCCGCTCCTGCGCCGCAGACCCCGGGCCGCACTGCCCATCTGCACACGCAAAGCTGCGCCTCTTTTGTACGGCAGCCGGACAGCGGATCCTCCGCTGTTCAGCGTACAAAAAAGGCGAACGCAGCACCTTTCGCGGTCGTTCCGGCCGCATCATTCCATCGTCTTCGACTATGATCCGGGTCCATTGTCCTGCGTTCACCTCCACAAATTCGTTTTACTAAGTTTCTTAGCCTACAGGTTTATTATATCTCCACTCAAATGCCCGGTCAACCCTGTAAGGCGTCCATTTCCGGAATATTGACGCAGAAAAACGCACAGCGCCCTCTCCGGTGCTTGCGGCTTCACCGGAAAGGGCGCTGTGTTTGGATATTGCTTTGGTGTGAGGAGGAATCATGTACAAGGAATCGGTTGCGGCCCCGAATCCTTATGGCTGTAGTATAGCAGATTCCGCACCGGATTTCATGAAAAACCTATGAAGAAAGTGTAAAAGACACAAAAATACGCCCCGGACACTGTTTCCAGTGAGCGGGGCGCTAAAAACGGGATCCGTTTTTGACTGCGGCAAGATTCCTGCAAGCAGGTCTTATGCAGCAGGCGGGGCAAGGTATCTGCGAACAGACCTTATGCTCCTGACACACGCGAAGTATGCTTTCAAGGACCCTCGCGGGCGCTTTGGTATTTCAGGCTCTGCCCGCCCCGACGCGTTCGGAGGCGGGCAGAGAGTTGAAATCAGTTTGGAGTACAAAGCTCCAGTCTCTGCGTAGAAATAAGCCTGTTATTTCTTCTCTGGCCGGGGCCACAGTTTCGTACTGCTGCGTTGCGCAGTAATCGCCAGCACGGAGCAGCCGCCCTTTCGGGACTAAGGTGCCGCTGCGGCAAAATTCCAGCCAGAGTCAAAAGAACTTTGGTTTACTTGTACAGCTCGACCAGACGGGTCAGATGCTCGTAACGGTCGTTTGCGACCTGCTCGTTGCGAGCGAACAGCTGCTTTGCACGATCCGGGAATGCACGAGTCAGGCGGCTGTAACGGGTCTCGTTTGCCAGCAGTGCCTGATACTTCTCGGCATCCACAGCCTTGGAGGTCAGGGTGAAGGGGTTCTTGCCCTGAGCCTTGTTGGCGGGGTTGAAGGTGAACAGGTTCCAGTAACCAGCCTCAACTGCCTTCTTCATCTCGTTCTGGCAGTTGGTCATGCCGCCCTTGACACCGTGCAGCTCGCAGGGAGCGTAGCCGATGATCAGAGAGGGGCCGGGGTAAGCCTCAGCCTCGGCAATAGCCTTGACAGCCTGGTTCATGTTAGCGCCCAGAGCGATCTGAGCAACATAGATGTAACCGTAGGTCATAGCGATCTCAGACAGGCTCTTCTTGCTGATCTCCTTACCAGCAGCAGCGAACTGGCAGACCTCGCCGATGTTGGAGGCCTTGGATGCCTGTCCGCCGGTGTTGGAGTACATCTCAGTATCGAAGACCATGACGTTGACATCCTCGCCGGAAGCCAGGACGTGATCCAGGCCGCCGAAGCCGATGTCGTATGCCCAGCCGTCACCACCGAAGATCCAGACGGACTTCTTGGCGATGAACTCCTTGCTCTTCAGGATCTCAGCGGACTCGGTGCAGCCAGCGGCAGCAGCCTTCTCCAGCTCAGCGATCAGAGCCTTAGCGGGGGCATCGTTCGCCTTGGTGTTGTTCTTGGTTGCCATGAACTCGTCAAAGGCAGCCTTCAGCTCAGCAGAAGCCTTGTCAGAACCAGCGACCTCAGCGATGCGCTTGATCAGGTTCTCACGGACGGTCTTCTGGCCCAGATACAGGCCCAGGCCGTGCTCTGCGTTATCCTCGAACAGGGAGTTGCACCATGCAGGACCGTGGCCGCTGTCCTTGTTGACAGTGTACGGAGAGATGGAAGCAGTACCGCCCCAGATAGAGGAGCAGCCGGTGGCGTTGGAGATGTACATCTTCTCGCCGAACAGCTGGGTGATCAGACGTGCGTAAGAGGTCTCAGCACAGCCTGCGCAGGAGCCAGAGAACTCCAGCAGCGGCTGGTTGAACTGAGAGCCGATGACGGTGTCGTCTGCGAACTTAGAGGGCTTCTTGGAGATGTTGGCGACGCAGTAGTCGAAGACTGCCTGCTGATCGGCCTGAGACTCCTGAGGAACCATCTGGATAGCCTTGGTGGGGCAGACGGTGACACACTCGCCGCAGCCCATGCAGTCCAGAGGAGACACAGCCATAACGAACTTGTACTCGTTAGCGGGCTTGTTGTCGCGGCTCTTGGTCTGTGCGGGAGCTGCTGCCAGCTCGTCAGCGGTCAGCTGGAAGGGACGGATGGTTGCGTGAGAGCACACGAATGCGCACTGGTTGCAGCCAACGCACTTTGCAGCATCCCACTCGGGGACGTTCACAGCGGTGCCGCGCTTCTCGTAAGCGGAAGCACCCTGCTCCCACTCGCCGTTTGCGTTAGCAACGAAAGCAGAGACAGGCAGGCTGTCGCCGTCCATACGAGCGATGGGCTCCATGACGTCGCGGATCTGCTTGACCAGCGCGGGACGGCCAGCCAGCTCCTTCGGAGCGGGATCGGCCTCGGGGTTGGACCAGGAAGCGGGGACGTCCACCTTGTGGATGGCGTCAACACCGGCATCGATGGCCTTCCAGTTCATCTCAACGACGTCCTGACCCTTCTTGCCGTAGCTCTTCTGAGCTGCCTGCTTCATGAAGTTGACGGCGTCCTCGATGGGCATAACGTCAGCCAGCTTGAAGAAAGCGGACTGCAGGATGG
>ERZ836441.2567-NODE-2567-length-14035-cov-4.686338_pt1 | contig 14035 bp, 9 predicted proteins | sample MGYA00519686_ERZ836441 | MGnify/ENA primary metagenome ERZ836441 (study PRJEB31850, sample SAMEA3708800) | human gut metagenome | biome: human gut; feature: human-associated habitat; material: faeces | place: China | collected 2014 ... | reverse complement strand
CCGGACGCATATGCGTCCGGCGGCCTTGTTTGATTTTACTGAATATCCACCATTCGGGTATACCGCCGCAGGGGGTACTCCCCGTCGTGGGCCTCCCCGCAGAACACGTCGGACATGGTCCCCGCCCGGAGGATGCGGGTGAGTCCGCACCGGAGGAACAGGCCGGCCAGTTCCGCCCGTTTCCCTTCCGGGCACAGCAGGCCCACGGTCTGGAGATGGCCCTTGTGCCGCCGCAGGGCGGGCAGGACATCCCTCCGGGGCAGGGCTTTCACCAGGGGGCGGCCGAACAGGTCGGACAGCTCCAGCTCCCGGTCCGGGCAGGCGGTGACCGAGCAGCCCTTCCCGTGGTAGGTCACCCGGCCGTCCCCGGCCCCCTGGCCGGAGATGGCCCGCTCCACCCGGTCCTCATACCGGCGAAGGGTGTGCTCCGCCGCCGCGCCCAGGGTCTGGGCGGGGTACTTTGCCGCAGCCCGCTCCAGACAGGGCAGAAAGGCCCGGCAGAAGGCGTGGACGTCCTCCAGGTCGTCTGTGTCCAGGAAAATGGTCTGGCAGGAGGAGCACAGCAGCTGGCGGGTGGACATGATGTGCTCCGCCAGGGCGGTCCAGTCCCGCTCCCGGTCCTGCTCCCCCGAGAGGTAGGCGAAGCTCAGCCTGTGGCCCCACTCCATGAGCTTGACCCCGGGGGGCGCCAGCCGCCGCACCGCCGACACCGCCCCGTCCCCACCCCAGACCACGATGCCGTCGCTGAGGGCGGCCATCTGCCGCAGCGCGGGCAGGTCGGTGGAGGGGGTGTCAAAGACGTAGATGAAGTCGGCCAGGGCGGGCTCCACCGCGATGAGCTGCCGCAGGATCTCGATGGACAGGCCGTTGTCCGCCTGGGGCAGCTTGAGGATGTTGATGTTGCCGGTGAGCAGGCCCTCCACCACGCTGTAAGCGGGCAGGCCGTCCACGTTGCCCGCCGCGATATGGAGCAGCACCCCCAGGGGGGCGGGCCGGATAGTGAGGGGGGCCAGGCCGTCCGGGGGCGTGGTGGTGTAGGGGGCGGTATCCCCGCCCAGCTCTGTCCGGAGCTTGTATTCCAGCGCCTCCCGGCGGAGCATGGGGGCGATCTGGCCCACATAGCGCTCCACCCCGTCCAGCTCCAGGGAGGCGATGAGGGGGTCAAAGGCCCCGGCGGCCAGCTGTTCCCCCAGGGTGTGGATGGCGGAGACCACCGTCTCCGCCTCCAGCCGCCGGCCGGCCAGGGTGGCGTTGATGCGGCCCTCCAATTCCGCCAGGATCTCCCCCTGGCGGGCGGTGTCGTACACCTTGCCGTTGGCTAAGATCACGTTCCCTCACCTCCCGAAAGCAGCTCCGCGGCCCCCGCCGCGCAGGTCTTGATGTCCTTGAGGCCCACCCGGCCGATGATCTCCAGCCAGGGGGCCGGGTTGCCGCAGCCGCAGGAGCCGCCGGGGTGGACCATCCCCAGGTCGTCGGTCATCACCGCCAGGATGGGGGTGGCGGTCATGAGGGGGGTGATGAGCTCCACCAGCCCCACCTGGCCGTCGGGCAGGGGCTCTAAGGTGTCCACGTCCCGGATGATGACCCGGCTGTACACCGGGATGTGGAAATGGTGGCTGGTGCAGTCGGCGTAGAGGATGGGATGCTCCACGGCGCTGAACACCTCGATGATGTCGGCGTCGTCCAGGCCCAGCACCCGTTTGACCAGATCGTAGAGCACCGGCTTGTCCACCTGCTGGGTGCAGAACTGCTTCCAGCCGCCCCCCAGCAGGATCTTGGAGCCGGGGCGCAGATGGACTTGGATGCCCCGCTCCTCCATCTGCCGCAGCAGGAAATAGGTGTAGGAGGGAAAGCCCACCAGCCGCACCGGGAAGCGGGAGGCGCCGTGCTTGACCAGGGCGGCGGCCACCCCGTCCAGGTCGGGGGCGTAGCCGCCGTTTTGGTATCTCAGGGCATAGGTCCGGCTCAGGGCGGGGGAGAGCAGGGTGGCCCCGAAGGCGGTGCGGGCCACGGAGGTGCGGTTGTCCCGCCGGGGCTGATAGCCCAGGATGATGTAGTGGGTGGGAGTGGGAGAGAAAAAGCCCCGGGGGCGGCCGATCTTCCACAGCATGTTCCAGGAGCACCACAGGGCGGGGAAGTCGAAGCCCACCTGGCTGAACTGCCCAGAGGTGCCCGAGGAGGTGGACACCGCCGCCATGTTCCGGCGGGGCAGGGAGAACAGCCGGTGCTTTTTGAAGGTGAGGGTGGGCAGGAAGGGGAGCTTGACCAGATCGTCGTACTCCCTCAAGTCCTCCGGCCGGAAGGAGAAGCTGTCCAGCACGGAGCGGTACTCCGGGCAGTGGGCGTAGTGGAAGGCGCAGTTTTCCCGGACTGCCTGGAGGAACAGCGCGTCGCTGGCGGGAAGGTTGTAGGGGTCAGACAGGCGAAACAGCTTAGTCCGCTGGCTCATAAAACCGCCTCCATTTATTTTTCTTTATCATATCGAAAAACCGCAAGTTTGCCAAGGGGAAACGGGAAAATAGGAATTTGCAGAAAAATCATAGTTGGCTTTTATATAAGCATAAATTATACTGCACTACAGGCGGAAAATTTGATATTTGAATCTTTGGGATATGGAATTGCTTTCCTTACTACGGTTAGAGGTTTGTTGCTTGTATTGGAAGCAGCTAGGTTGATTTAGGGCTTGCTGGGACGGTAAAAGGTCAAAAACTGCCCGGACGAATTTTCGTCCGGGCAGTTTTTGATGTGAAACAAGGCGATTACACCATGCTCTTCAGCTCAGGGCTGATGATGAGGGTGGCCTCGGTGGCGGCCTGAATTTCCTCCACGGTGAACTCGGGGTTGTACTCGGTGAGCACCAAGCCCTTATCGGTGACCTCCATCACGCCCATCTCGGTGATGATCTTGGTGATGCACTTGACGGCGGTGTAGGGCAGCTTGCACTTCTTCAGGATCTTGGGATTGCCCTTGGCGGTGTGCTCCATGGCCACGATGACATTCTTGGCGCCCACCAGCAGGTCCATGGCGCCGCCCATGCCGGGCATCTTCTTGCCGGGGATGATCCAGTTGGACAGGGAACCCTCCTCGTCCACCTCCAGGCCGCCCAGCACGGTAGCGTCCACGTGGCCGCCGCGGATCAGGCCGAAGGACACGGAGGAGTCGATGAAGCTGCCGCCGGGGATAATGCCGGAGGGAGAGCCGCCGGCGTCCACATCGTGGATGGGATCGGGGTTCTCACCGGCGGAGGCGGAGCCGATGGTGCCGTTCTCGGCCTGGAGGGTCACATGGATGCCCTCAGGCAGATAGTTGGGGACCAGGGTGGGCAGACCGATGCCCAGGTTGACCACATCGCCGTCCTTCAGCTCCTTGGCCACGCGGGCGGCGATAAAACCTTTGATCTGAGACTTTTCCATTAGTAGAGACCTCCCTCAACCACATAATCCACAAACACGCCGGAGGTGCGCACATCCTCAGGGGCGATGCCGCCAATCTCCACCACCTGCTCGGCTTCCGCGATGACGGTGTCAGCAGCGGTGGCCATGACGATGTTGAAGTTGCTGGTGGTGCCCTTGTACCAGACGTTGCCCGCCTTGTCGATCTTATAGCCGGCGATGACAGCGAAGTCGGCGTGGATGGGGGCCATCAGCAGGTAGTCCTTGCCGTTGATGGTCTGCTTGCCCAGACAATAGGGGTTGTCCTCCACAATGGTGCCCACGCCGGTGGGGGTGAGCACGCCGCCCAGGCCGGCGCCATCGGCCCGAATCATCTCAGCCAGAGAGCCCTGGGGGATAAGCACGACCTCCAGGGTGCCGTCCTGCATGGACTGGGTGGCGACCTCGGGGTTCAGGCCCACATGGGTGGCGATGAGCTTTTTGACCTGCTTGTTGTGGATGAGCTTAGCCACGCCGTAGTAGTCCTCGCCCATGGGGCCGCCGGGCATGGAGCCGTCGTTGCAAATCATGGTCAGGTCCTTGACGCCGCTTTTGGACAGGGCATCAATAAACTTGTGGGCGTTGCCGCAGCCCATGAAGCCGCCGAACATGATGCTGGCGCCGTCAGGAATGAGCTTGACCGCCTCTTCGATGGATACGAATTTAGGCATTGTATATGACCTCCTAAATGTTTGATATATGAGCGGGTGGCGGGAGGGCAGGATCCTCCGCGCATTTGAGGCCCCGCCGAGGCCCGGCAGAGCGGGCCCGGTGGGGAGAGGAGGCGCAAGGGAGCGGACGAAATTTTCGCCGTCAGGCGGAAATGAAGTCAAGCGGACTTTGCGCCTAGGATGTCACGCTTCGCCTGTTCGCGACGCCCGGCTTCCCTGCGGCTCCGGGCGCAGACAGCCAGTTTGCCACTGGCCTGGTCTGCGCCCGTCGCTCCGGTCCATCCGGGCTGCTCACGACGGCTCAGACACTTCTTGCTGTCACGCTTCGCCTGTTCGCGCCGCGGCTCTAAGCCGGCACATGCGCACTCCCACAGGGGGGCTGCGTACCGGCTTAGCCCGCTGCTCACGACGGCTCAGACGCTCCTGCTCAGCACTTCTCGAAGATGGTGGCGACGCCCATGCCGCCGCCGATGCAAAGTGTGGCCAGGCCGCGCTTGGCCTCAGGCCGCTTCTGCATCTCATGGAGCAGGGTGACGATGATCCGCGCGCCGGAAGCGCCCACAGGGTGGCCGATGGAGATGGCGCCGCCGTTGACGTTGACCTTGTTCATGTCGAACTTCAGCTCCCGGGCCACGGCGATGGACTGGGCGGCAAAGGCCTCGTTGGCTTCGATCAGGTCCATGTCGTCAATGGTCAGGCCAGCCTTATCCATGGCCTGGCGGGAGGCGACCACGGGTCCCACGCCCATAACCTTCGGGTCCACGCCGCCCTGGCCCCAGCTGACCAGCTTGGCCATGGGCTTCAGGCCGTACTTGGTCACGGCCTCGCCGGAGCACAGCACGATGGCGGCAGCGCCGTCGTTGATACCGGAGGCGTTGGCGGCGGTGACACGCTGGACGTGCTTCTTGGTGTGTTCACCGTTCACGGCGGTGAGCTCAAAGGTGTGCACGACCTCTTCGTGGATGGACTCGGGGCCGACGGGGAAGGCGCCGCGCAGCTTGGCCACGGACTCCTTGGTGACGCCGGCCTTGGGGAACTCGTCCACCTTAAACTCCACCATTTCCTTTTTCTTTTTGACCATCACGGGAACAATCTCGTCCTCGAACCTGCCGGCCTTCTGGGCGGCCTCGGTCTTCTGCTGGGAGGAGGCGGCGAACTCGTCCAGCTCTTCCCGGGTGATGCCCCAGATATCGCAGATGTTCTCTGCGGTGGTGCCCATGTGGTAGTTGTTGAAGGCGTCCCACAGGCCGTCGTTGACCATGGTGTCCACCATGGTGGTATTGAACATGCGGGCGCCGCCCCGGGCGGTGGGCACCGCGTAGGGGGCCATGGTCATGTTCTCAGTGCCGCCGCACACCACCACGTCGGCATCGCCAGCCAGGATGGCACGGGCGGCCTCGATGACACTCTTCATGCCGGAGCCGCACACCATGCCCACGGTGTAGGCGGGGACGGAGTAGGGCAGGCCGGCCTTCACGCCTACCTGACGGGCCACGTTCTGGCCCTGGGCGGCGGTGAGGATGCAGCCGAACATCAGCTCGTCCACGTTCTCAGGCTTCAGGCCGGCACGCTCCAGCGCGGCTTTAACCACCACTGCGCCCAGCTCGGCGGCGGGGGTGTTGGACAGACTGCCCTGAAAAGCGCCCACCGCCGTGCGGCAGCAGCTGGCTACGTAGAGTTCTTTCATGTTGTAAAACCTCCAAAAAATAATTTTCACAGAAGTTACGCATCTACCAAAATTATATACCCGTGGTCCTAAAAAAGCAACAGTTTGATGGGATCAATTTAGTCGGCTAATTTAATTTTTTTAGAAGGCAAAGGGGCCCGCCTGGCGCGGGCCCCTTTCAGGAGTTCCAATGGTAAGGAGAACAGAGGGTCACAGACCAAATTCAAACAGATTTTCCAGCCGGAAGCTGCTGGCAGAATAGAGCAGCGTCACTAGGTCGGGCTGAAGCTCAGCCAAGGTGGAGGACAGATCCCCTTCAAAATACCGTAGGTCAATGGTGACCAGCTTGCCGCAGGACAGAGCCAGGAAGGGGGTCAGGGCGCAGGAAAAGGACTCCCGCAGGAGAACCACAGTCGGTCCGTCGGGGTCACTCTCATTGACGATGGTGGAGACGCCGAAGTCTCCGCCAGAGTAGTATACATAGGGGTTGCCGTTAAACCAGTCCCGCTGCTGGATGTACTCCGGGAAGCACAGGGCCTGCTGGAAGGAGCCGGAGCGCGTCTCATAGGGAGTGGTGTAGGTAAAGCTGGTATCGAATTTGGGGGTGTATACGGCGAAATCGTCCACCCCGGCGTAGAGAGAGCCAACCCGTTTGCCCTGACTCCCCAGGAACAGGTCCTCATAGACTGTCCGCTCATAGCTGTCCGGGTCGGTATACACCTGGGCAGTGACGTAGCCATAGCGGTCCTCCAACTCCGCGGCCAGAGTCTGATAGGCCAGGAAGGCTCCATCGGCGTTCCAGTGGTGGTCAGTGACAAAGAACAGGTCCTCCCAGCGGCCTGACTCCAAAAAGGCGGGGCGCAGGTCCAGGGTGTCCACTCCGGCTTGGGCGGTCAGGTGCAGGAAGGCATCGGCGTAGTCGTTGCCGTACTCGTTGACCCCGGCGGGCAACTGTCCGCCCTCCGGAGGAATCTTCTCCGGGGCGACCGCCGCCAGGAAGGAAGCGCCCAGGCTCTCCACATACTGGGCTAGGGCGGCGGTGCGCTCCGCCTGAAGGGTGGGGGCGGTATACTGGTTGTCCAGGCCGCAGAAGGTCAGCGCCCCGGTGGACAGCTTGGTGACCGTGTTGTCCGACGACACATCCGCCACCATCCGGCGGCCCGCCAGCCGCTGCACTCCGCCGTAGAGCTGGATGAACAGGTGCGAGCCGTCCAGAGTCTCATTGAGGGCGGCCTCGGTATGCTCCGTCACATAGACGGCCTTGGCGATCAGGGAGCGGTCTGAGGGGTCCTCCTGATTTTGCCAGCCTTGGACCAAGTCCGTCCAGATGGAGGGCAGGCCCAGGCAGGTGAGCAGGGCCATGGCGGCCAGAAAGACCAAAAAGAATACGGCGGTGATGGTATTGCTTCGCTTCATAGAGGCAGCCCTCCTCAAAACTGGAAGTAGATAAAGGGATTATAGGTCTGCTTAATGAGGAAGGAGGAACAGACCACAAACAGGGCAAGCAGTCCCAGGGACAGTCCCACCGACCACACCGGGGCCAGCCGGCTCTTTTCCGCCTTGGCCCGGAGCCAGGGGGCAAAGGGGACGGCGAACAGCACCCCGGCGGCCAAAAACACCAGGTTTTCCCGCAGGTAGAACCCCGCCAGCGCCTCTCCCGCGCCGTTGGCGCCAAAGAGGGCGGCGAAATACTGCCCGGCGGCGGTAAGGCTGTCCGCCCGGAAAAAGACCAGGGAAAAGGTAAACGCCAGCATAGTGTACAGATGCTGGAGAGGGGCGGGCCAACCCTGGCCCAGACGGCAGTACTTTTCCAGCACGATCAAGACAAAGCTGAATAGCCCCCAGCACAGGAACGTCCAGTTAGCCCCGTGCCAGATGCCGGTGAGGGACCAGACGATGAGCAAATTGCGCAGCTGCTTAGCATGGCCCACCCGGCTGCCACCCAGGGGAATATACACATAGTCCCGGAACCAGCTGGTCAGGGAAATGTGCCAGCGGCGCCACAGGTCGATAAAGCTGCGGGCCGCATAGGGCCAGCGGAAGTTCTCATCAAAGTGGAAACCGAACATCTTACCAAGGCCGATGGCCATGTCCGAGTAGCCGGAGAAGTCGTAGTATAGCTGGAGCGTATAGCAGGCCAACCCCAGCCAGGCCATAGCGGCGGTAGGAGCGGCGGCGGCGAAGGCGGCGTCGGCCACCACCGCCAGCTGGTTGGACAGTAGCACCTTTTTCCCCAGGCCAATGAGGAAGCGGTGGGTGCCGTCGGAGAAGTCGGCCCAGTTCTCTCTCCGGTGCTGGATATCCCAGGCCACCGTCTCATACTTCACGATAGGGCCTGCCACCAGCTGGGGGAACAGGGCCACATACAGGCCCACATTCATGGGATTTTTCTGAGCCTCCGCCTTGCCACGGGCCACGTCAAACACATAGCTCATAGCCTGAAAGGTGAAGAAGGAGATGCCGATGGGCAGCTCGATGCCGAACAGGGACAGCTTCCAGCCCAGCAGATTCAAGGTGCTGATGGTAAAGTCCAGGTACTTGAACACGAACAGCAGGGACAGGTTGACCACCGCCGCCAGCACCACCGCCGGCCGTACGCTGCACCCTGCCGAGCGGGCGCGGCCCGCCCACAGGCCCAGCAGATAGTTGGCAAGGATGGAGCCGAGCATCAGCAGCAGCGCCTCATGGGCACCCCAGCCGTAGAAGAACAGGGAGGCCAGGAACAGGAACACATTCTGCCCCGTCCGCCAGCGCCGCAGGGGGAGGTAGTACACCAGCAGCACGGCCGGGAGAAAGGCGAACAGAAAAATCGAGCTGGAAAATACCACAGGCAACGCCTCGTTTCACCAGGATAGCCCCGAGCGGAGCGCGGGCGGGGAGCCATTTTCCCGCAGGCCCTGCGGGAATCATGAAAACCGCGGTTTTCATGGACAAGCCATTCCATTATAAAAGGAAAAAAAGGAGCTTGTCAACCGCTCGGGAAGAAAAAGAGCCGCCCCGCGCATTCAGCGGGGCGGCCGGGGAAATCCGGGGGAAATTTAGTTCTTGCGCAGGGCACGGCGGACCGCTTTTTCGATCTCGCAGATAATGACGGGGAGAATAGACAGGCCCAGTACCACAGCCCACTCCGGGGCGGTGAGGGCGCACACCTCGAACACACCCATCAGAGGAGGCACCAGCAGCACCGCCAGCTGGAGCACCATGCCGACTAAGAAGGCCTTGTTCATGGCCGGGTTAGACAGGATGCCCAGCTTGAAGATGGACTGGTCCTCGCTTCTCACGTCAAAGGCGTGGAACAGCTGGCAGAAGGTCAGGGTAGCGAAGGCCATGGTGTTGGCGGTGGCATCGGCCACCGAAGGGTCACTGAGGACATACTCGCCCAGGAAATAGGCGGCCAGGGTGAGCAGGCCCACCATGGCGCCCTGCCAGGCCAGGCGGATGGAGAAGCCCTTATTGAACAGGGACTCCTTGGCGGAGCGGGGCTTCTCCTGCATGACGGAGTGCTCCACCGGCTCCATGCCCAGGGCCAGGGCGGGCAGGGAGTCGGTGACCAGGTTCAGCCACAGTAGCTGGACAGGGACCAGGGGGTCCTGGTGGAAGTTGAACAGGGTGGCCAGAAACAGGGTAACGATCTCGCCAATGTTGCAGGACAGAAGGTAGTGAATGGCTTTTTTGATATTGGAGTAGATGCCTCGGCCCTGCTCCACCGCATGGACGATGGTGGCGAAGTTGTCGTCGGTGAGGATCATGTCCGCCGCGCCCTTAGCCACGTCGGTGCCGGTGATGCCCATGGCGCAGCCGATGTCAGCCACCTTCAGGGCGGGGGCGTCGTTGACGCCATCGCCGGTCATGGCCACCACCATGCCCTTCTTCTGCCAGGCCTTGACAATGCGCATCTTATGCTCCGGAGACACCCGGGCGTAGACAGAGAATTTGTCCACGTCCTGCTCCAGCATGTCCTGACTCATAAAATCCAGATCCTCGCCGGTAATGGCCAGGTCGCCGTCCCGGTAGATGTCCAGCTCCTTGGCGATGGCCACGGCGGTGAGTTTGTGGTCGCCAGTGATCATCACCGGGCGGATGCCCGCGCCGTAGCACTCGGCCACCGCCTGCTTGACCTCCATCCGGGGCGGATCGATCATGCCCACCAAGCCCACGAAGGTCAAGTCGGTTTCCAGGTTTTCTGTGGTCAGCTCACCTTGGGGCAGCGCGTCAATGTCCTTATAGGCGCAGCCCAGCACACGCAGGGCTTTTTCCGCCATAGCGGCGTTGGCCGCCTCCACTTGTTTCGTGTGGGCGGAGGTAAGCGCCTTGACAGAGCCGTCCAGAATGTGGGTGCAGCGGGACAGCAGCACGTCGGGAGCGCCCTTGACCATCACCCGCAGCCGGCCGTTCACGGGATGGACCGTGCTCATGAGCTTGCGGTCAGAATCGAAGGGCAGCTCGGCGGTGCGGGGCATCTCCGCCTCCAGCTTGTTTTTATCCAGTCCCTCTTTGCAGGCGATGTCCACAAAGGCAGTCTCGGTGGGGTCACCGGCGGTCTTAATGGAGCCGTCTTCCTGATAGGTCAGGGTGGTATCATTGCACAGTGCGCCGATGGTGAGTGCTTCCTTCCGGTGCTGATCCCCTTGGGACCACACCTCCACCACGGTCATCTTGTTCATGGTCAGGGTGCCGGTCTTATCCGAGCAGATCACTCCGGCGCAGCCCAGGGTCTCCACCGCGGGCAGCTTTTTTACAATGGCATTGTACTTCACCATCCGCTGTACGCCCAGAGCCAGCACGATGGTGACAATGGCGGGCAGGCCCTCTGGGATGGCGGCCACCGCCAGGGACACGGCGGACATGAACATCTCCAGCAAGCCCTTCTGGTACAGCAGGCCCACCCCGAACATGACGGCGCACACCGCCAGGCATACAAAGGACAGGGTCTTGGAAATCTCGGCCATCTTTCGCTGGAGCGGGGTGGAGGTATCGTCCTCACTGGTGAGCATCTGAGCGATGCGGCCCACTTCCGTGTCCATTCCGGTGGCAGTGACCACACAGGTGGCCCGGCCGTTGGTGATGACGGTGGAGGAGATGACCATGTTCTTCCGGTCACCCAGGGCGGTCTCTTCGGGCAGGGAGTTCACAGCTTGCTTGCTGACGGGGACGGACTCGCCGGTCATAGCCGACTCATCCGCTTTTAGGTTGGCACACTCCAGGATGCGGGCGTCGGCAGGGACCAGGTCGCCGGCTTCCAGCACGATGATGTCGCCGGGGACCAGCTTGTCGGTCTCCAGTCGGACCAGCTGGCCGTCCCGCAGCACTTTGGCCAGGGGAGCCGACATTTTCTGCAAAGCCTCCAGGGCCTTTTCCGCGCTGTTTTCCTGGGAGATGGAGATGATGGCGTTGACAATGACGATGACCAGAATGATGACCGCCTCGATCCACTCCTCACCGCCGGAGGAGATGAGGGACAGCACGGCGGCGGCCAGCAGCACGATGATCATGGGGTCCTTCATCTGGTTGAGGAAGCGCTTGGCTAAGCTCTCCTTTTTGGCGCCCTCTAATCGGTTGGGGCCGTGCTTTTCCAGCCGTTCTTCCGCCTGGCGGCTGGTCAAGCCCCGGCGTTGGTCGGCACCTAACTCGGACATGACCTGGTCAGGGGTTTTGGTGAACCATTGGCTCACGGTGGCAACACTCCTTCTTCTTATACAGCGTATTCCGATAGCTCCATAATAACAGGCGGAGGAAGCAGAAATAGGGGAATCCTGGGACAAGCCTGGAATTGGCGGCGAACAAGAAAAAAGACTTATCCGCGGCGGGGCTGCCGCGGATAAGTCTCATCATTTCATCCAAGGCCAGGCAAAGAACGCCATGATGTTGGCACTTGTCACGGGATGGACCCGTTGACTACTCCCTTATCGCATGACTATTGTATCAAGGGGAGGGCGGGACTGTCAAGAAAAATTTTACCAGAATCCTTGTCAGCCCAACAGCGCTGTCAAGCAGTTTTGCCATCAGGTACCATCAGAGGGCTGGCTGGACGGATCAGCGGAGGGCTGACTGGACGGTTCGGCGGAGGCGTTGTTGAGAAGCTCCACGGAATAGGCCATGTAACGCTGATAGAACGATGCGATGTCCAGGCTGGAAATGTCGTCGGACACAGAGACATCGGCCGCCTCAACCCCTTCCATCACGAGGGCATCTGCCTGCTCTGAAATCCAGTCGTCGTGATAGTTGCTGGCATCCACCGGCAGGCGCAGGATGATGTGATAACCCGCACTGGTTTCCACAATATCAGAAAGTTCGCCGGGCTTCAGGGCCATAGAGGCCTCCTCGAACTCCGGGATCATGTCGTTTGGCCCGGCCACATAGCCGTTGGGGGCGGCCAGGCTGCCGTCGCTGTCCCGTCCGTCCTCGCTGTATTCGTTCATCAGTTGGTCGAACAGGGCCTCCATGTCGTCGCTGGCCTGGAGCTGGCTCAGCAGGTCTTCGGCCAAGGCCTTCTGCTGGGCGTTAAACTCGTCGGCAGTCATGGTCACATTGTCCGCGTCGTCGGTTACGTCTTTGTCCGTGGTCTTGAGCAGAATGTGCTTGACGGCGTAAATCCCGTTGTCAGCGACGTACTGCTCCAAATCGGCATCGGTGGGTTCTCCCACCAGCTTGTCAGCTAGGCTAGTAAACAGATAGCTGTTGGTGTTGACGTAATAGAAGCCGTCTTGCGACAGGCCAGAGCTTTGGAGCAGGGTCTGGAAGCTGCCCTCGCCATTCTCATCCTCATAGGCGTCAATCTGGGACTGGAGGTCAGCGTCCTGCTCGCTGGTGACGGAGATGCCGTTTTCTTCACACAGCTGGCGCAGCACCGCGTAATAGGTAACAGCGGTCTGAACGTCGTCCAATAGGTAATCCACAATCTCCTGGTTGGTGAAATCGGCGGCGGCGCCGTACTGGTAATAATAGGAGTCCAGGTAGTAGCAGTCATAGGCCAGCCAATACAGATACAGCTCGTTGGGGATGTCCACCCCGTTGACGGTGAGGGCGGTATCACCGTCCTTCAGGCCGCTGGCAAACTCGAACATGGTCTGGGTCAGGTCCACCTGAATATCGGCGGAGGGGGAGGCGCTGGGATCAGCGGGGGACGCGGAGGGATCCGGTGAGCCGGAAGGATCCGCCTCACCGTTTTGGCAGGCGGCCAGGGCAAGGCACAGGGACGCGGATAGCCCCAGTGCCAGCAGTCGTTTCCAAAGTTTCATGTTGATTCTCCTTAATGTGCTTCATACGCGAAAATTTGAGGCGGGCACGGCCCGTCCTGTGTGCTGCGCCCCATATTGTACCACCAGGTGGGGGAAAAGGCAATCAGTTTTCGTCGCTCTGGCAGGAATCCTGACCCTTGGACCATCCAAGGACGCAGCCCTTAAAGCGGTCAAGGGCATCAGTCCTTGCCGCCCCCGCCCTCCGGGCCGGGACTTTTAGCCGCCTCCGGCGGGATGAGGGCCTGATAGCTCTCTACCAGCTTGGAGGCCATGCGCAGCGGGTCCTCTCCTTTCTTGAGCTTGAGGGTGAGCACCGCCTTGTCCCCCGGGGAGAACAGCACCCGGCCGGGGAACAGCCCGGCGGCCTGGGAGATGTGCTCCAGGTCGAACTCGTCCAGGGTAAAGAGGATGCTCATCCCCTTTTGGGAGATGTCCGAAATGGCACAGTCCGCCGCCCGGCCCCGGAGCAGGGCCACCGAGATCAGGTTGTTCACCGTCCGGGGCGGATCGCCGAAGCGGTCGATGAGCTCGTCGGTCATGTCGTCCGCATCCTCCGATGTGCGGATGCGGGCGATGCGGCGGTACAGGTCCATGCGCTGCTCAGGGGAGGGGACGTATCTGTCCGGGATGGAGGCGGCCACCGACAGATCGGCGGTGCACTCCCGGCGCTTGGCCGGGGCCTCCCCCTTCTCCTCCAGCACCGCCTCCTCCAGCAGCTTCAGGTACAGGTCATAGCCCACGCTCATCAGAAAGCCTGACTGCTCGGGACCCAGCAGGTTGCCCGCGCCCCGGATCTCCAGATCCCGCATGGCGATCTTGAAGCCGGAGCCGAACTCGGCGTACTCCCGGATGGCGCTTAGGCGCTTGGCGGCCACCTCGCTGAGCACTTTTCCGGTGCGGTAGGTCATATAGGCGTAGGCCCGCCGGGGGGAGCGGCCCACCCGGCCTCGGATCTGGTGGAGCTGGGCCAGGCCCAGCTTGTCGGCGTCCTCGATGATGAGGGTGTTCACGTTGGGGATGTCGATGCCC
>ERZ836441.2563-NODE-2563-length-14053-cov-8.721389_pt1 | contig 14053 bp, 13 predicted proteins | sample MGYA00519686_ERZ836441 | MGnify/ENA primary metagenome ERZ836441 (study PRJEB31850, sample SAMEA3708800) | human gut metagenome | biome: human gut; feature: human-associated habitat; material: faeces | place: China | collected 2014 ... | reverse complement strand
GTGCCCCGGCGGAGATCGCCTGGAAGCAGAAGCCCCATGTGGGCACCGACCTGCTGCGGGGGGTCATCACCTCCATCCGCAAAGAGATCGAATCCCTGGGCGGTGAGGTGCATTTCAACACGGCCCTCACCGGTCTGGAACAGAAAAACGGACACATTACCGGAATTTTCACAACGGATGGTTCCTTTGCCTGCGAAGCACTGGTGTTTGCGGTGGGCCACTCGGCCCGCGATACCTTTGCCATGCTCATGGACAGCGGCCTTGTGCTGGAGTGCAAGCCCTTCAGCGTGGGCTTCCGCGCAGAGCATCTGCAGAGCGAGATCGAAAAGAGCCTGTATCACGAGGCGGCAGGCCACCCGGCCCTGCCCCGCGGCGAATACCAGCTGTCCCAGCATGTGGGGGAGCGGTGCGTGTATACCTTCTGCATGTGCCCCGGCGGGCAGGTGGTGGCCTCGGCCAGTGAGGAAGGCCGTGTGGTGACCAACGGCATGAGCTACCATGCCCGCAGCGGCAAAAATGCAAACGCCGCCGTGGTGGTGAGCGTGAACGGCACCGACTTTGCAAACGACCCCCGGCAGGCCATCGCGTTCCAGCGGGAGCTGGAAGCAAAGGCCTACGCGGCAGGCCATGCGGCCGGGCCTTACGCCGCCCCGGCCGAGAACATCCGGAGCTTTCTGGAAGGGCAGGGGCAGCTGCACATCGGCAGCGTGGAACCGACCTACGACCGCGGCGTGACCGCAGCCGACCTGGGCAGCCTGCTGCCTGCGGAGCTGGCCGACACCCTGCGGGCCGGTCTGCGTGCCTATGAGCACAAGATCGCGGGCTACACCGCACCGGATGCCATCCTCACCGGCCTGGAGACCCGCACCAGCAGCCCGGTGCGGCTGAAGCGGGAAGAGAACTTCGAGTGCACCCAGCTGGCAGGGCTTTACCCCTGCGGCGAGGGCGCGGGATATGCGGGCGGCATCATGAGTGCCGCCGTGGATGGCCTGCGGGTGGCCCGCGCCATCATCAGCCGGTATGCACCGGCAGAAGGGTGAGAAGATTTTGATGAACGATCGTGAAAACGACAACCGGATCAAGGACGAGGGCCGTCAGGTGCAGCAGGAGCTGGAGGACCAGCTGCGCGCCTTTGGCGACACCATGACCGACGCCTTTGCCCATGGCTTTGAGGGCCGGGGCATGGACATCGGCGACCGCGCCTACGATGTGGGCAGGGCGGCCGTCCATGCGGCCAACTACGGCATCGGGGAGGCGGGCAGGGCCTTCCGCAAGTCGTGGGGCGAGGCACGGCAGAACTGGGCAAAGCAGACCTTCAACGAGGGCTATACGGAGGCCGACACCGGCGGGATGCCCGGCTGGTTCCAGCAGATCTTTGGCCTGAAAGGGGAGCAGACCCCCGTAGACCTGCTGCGTGCAGACGGCAAAAAGCGCCAGAACGGCGGTGCAGCCCTGCTGGCCGTGGGCATCACCTTCATGGTGATCTTTGGGCTGGGGACGCTGGGCTGCCTCATCGGGCTGGGCATTATTTCGCCGGCTGCTTTGGGCGACGTTGTGGTGTCGACTGCTGAGGACGGCGGCATCCTGATGACGGGCACGGGCTACGTTATGAACACCGCCTACAACATGCTGGGCATCGTCAGCGGCGTATTGGGCCTTGCCACGGCGGGCTTTGGCTGGATGACGGCCTGTGGTTCCGCCTGGGTGAAAGCTGGAAAGCAGCTGGGGCAGTTCGCCGATCTTGCGGATACCACCGACTACCACCAGGGCCTTTCGGTTCGGATGCTGGCCGACCTCGTCCACCAGAACCGGAAAAAAATGCTGAAGAAGCTGCAAAAGTACATCCGCAAAGGCTGGCTGAACGGCTGGCTGGATGAAAAAACGCAAACACTCTATCTGACGGCGGAGGATTACCGCGCCGCCCAGGAAACGGCGGCTGCACCCCAGGCACAGCCGCAGCCGGAACCGGCTCCGGAGCAGCGCGAGGAAACGCCTCTCAATCTGGAAACGGCCCGCCGCTTTGCCGCTGTGCTGGAGCAGGAAAAGCAGTTCATGCAGGACGCGCAGGGCGTGGAGGAGCTGGCCCACATGCAGAAGACCACTGAGGCCATCTGCGACTGGCTGGAAGCTCACCCGGAGAGCCTGCCCAAGGCCCGCCGCTTTGCGGAATACTATATCCCCACCACCCTCAAGCTGCTGCACACCTACAACGACGTGCAGGGCCAGCAGGGGGCCAACGCCGAGAGCATCCGGCGGGACATTGCAGGCATCCTGCACACGCTGAACCAGGCCTTTGACAACCTCTACGACAATCTGCTGTCGGACGTGGCCATGGATGTTTCCAGCGAGATCGCAGCCCTGCAGGGAATGCTGGCCAACGACGGCCTGACCGGGAGGGATTTCCAATGACCTACCGTGCCTGGGACCTGAAAACGCTGGACCGCGCCGCCGTCCGAAAGCTGACCCATGCCATCGCGGAGCAGCGTACCGAAGAACTGGAATACAGCGCCATGGACGAGGAGCCCTGGAGCGAACAGAAATATGCCGCCACGCTGGCCGCCCAGCAGAAGGAGACGGCCTTGCTGGCCGGCATCCTGGCGGCCCGCGGCATCACCGACCCGGCCGACGCGCTCACCCTGCTGGCCGGGGAAGAGGAGCTGAGCGACCCCGCCCTGCTCACCGATATGGAAAAAGCCTGCCAGCGCATCTGGCAGGCCATCGACAATGGCGAGACCATCGTGGTGTTCGGCGACTACGACGTGGACGGCGTGACTGCCACGGCATTGCTGTATCAGCACCTCAAGAGCATGGGCGCCGCCGTCAAGTGCATGCTGCCCAGCCGCGAGGGCGATGGCTACGGCCTGTCGCGCAACGCCATCCAGTCCATCCATGACAAGGGCTATCGGCTCATCGTGACGGTGGACAACGGCATCTCCGCTGTAGCCGAGGCCGACTTTGCCGCAGAGCTGGGCATCGACCTTATCATCACCGACCACCATCTGCCGCCCGAGACCCTGCCCAAGGCAGTGGCCGTGGTGGACCCCCGCCGGGAGGACGATACCAGCCCCTTCAAAGGGCTGTGCGGCGCAGGCGTGGCCTTTAAGCTGTGCGCCGCGCTGGACGACTGCACCCCGGAGGAAATGCTGGATTACTGCGGCGACCTGGCCGCTGTGGGCACCGTGGCGGACGTGATGCCCCTGACCGGAGAGAACCGCACCCTGGTCAAGGCCGGCCTGCGGCAGCTGCAGCAGACCGACCGCCCCGGCATGGAAGCCTTGCTGGAAGAAGTGGGCCTTGCCGGAAAACCCGTCACAGCGGAGAATATCAGCTACGCCATCGCGCCCCGCATCAACGCGGCCGGCCGCATGGACAGCGCGGTGACGGCCCTGCAGCTGGTGCTGTGTGAGGACCCGGACCGCGCCGAGGAGCTGGCCCATAAACTCAACGAGATCAACGCGAAACGGCAGGAGACCGAACTGCAGATCTTCAAGGCCGCCGAGGAATTGCTGGAGCAGCAGCCGGAGCGGCTGGAGGATCGTGTGATCCTGCTGTGGGGCCGGGACTGGCACCCCGGCGTCATCGGCATCGTGGCGTCCCGGCTGGTGGAGCGCACCGGCCGCCCGGTCATCGTGGTCACGGTGGACGAGCACGGCGAGTGCAAGGGCAGCGGCCGCAGCGTGCAGGGTTTCAACCTGCACGCCTGCATCGGGGCCTGCGCCGACCTGCTCATCCGCTACGGCGGCCACGCCATGGCGGCGGGCCTCTCGGTGCGGGAAGAAAATCTGGAAGCCCTGCGCCGCCGCCTGAACGAGTGGGCGGCAAGGGAGTGCCCCGTGCTGCAGATCCCGCCGCTGACCTGCGATCTGTCCATCCATCTGGACCGGGTCACGGTGGACGCCGTGCGCCGTCTGGATCAGCTGGCCCCCTTCGGGGCTGAGAACCCCACCCCGGTGTTCCTGCTGCAGAATGCCGTGCTGGACGGGGTATACCCGGTGTCGGACGGCAAACACAGCCGCCTGCGTCTGCGGCAGGGCAATGCCAGCCTGTACGCCGTGTGGTTCGGCATGCGGCCGGAGCAGCTGCCCTATGCCACGGGCGACGTGGTAGACACTGCCCTGAATCTTTCGGTCTACGATGCGCCCCGTGGCGCGCAGCTTTCGGGCCGCATCATCGACCTGCACCCGGCGGGCCTTGGCAGTGCCATGCCGCAGCAGGCAGCGCTGGTGCAGGCACTGCGCCGCGGCACCCCGCTCACCACAGAACAGAAAAATCTCATCACTCCGGCCCGCAGCGATATCATCGCGGTATACCGGGAGCTGCAGGCCCGCCGCTGGCACGCGGAAGATCTGCAGCCCCTGTGCGCGAAGCTGGGAGAAGAAAATACCGGCAAAACGCTGGTGGCGGTCACGGCACTGGAACAGGTGGGGCTGATCGCTGCTGCAGAAAAGGGCGGGGCCAAAGTGTGGGAGCTGGTGCCCACGGCCGGCAAGAAAAACCTTGCCGACGCCCCGATCCTGAAATGTTTGGAGGGAATGTAAATGCCTGAGGGAAAGAAACTGCCTGTCCCCGCCCCGGTGCGGGAGGAGGACTCGTATTCGGCCAAGACCCACCTGCACCAGCCGGTGCAGGAGACGGCCACCGTGGCCGCTACAGCACAGCCGGCAGATGCTCCGGAGGGTACTCTGCCCTCGGAGGTGCGCCCGGAGATCGTGACCTGGGACAAGCTCTGTGAGGCCATCAAGGCCAGCGGCAGGGCCTACGATACGGACATGATCGAAAAGGCCTATAACCTTGCCAACGACGCCCACAAGGGCGTGTGCCGCCGCAGCGGCGAACCCTATATCTGCCACCCGCTGGCCGTGGCCCGGCTGGTGCTGGATCTGGGCATGGACTCCGAGAGCATCGCTGCCGCTCTGCTGCACGATGTGGTGGAGGACACCCCCACCACCCTGGACGACCTGACCGCGCAGTTCGGCTCCGAGGTGGCCCAGATGGTGGACGGCGTCACCAAGCTGACCAAGATCCAGTTCTCCAACATCGAGGAGCTGCAGGCCGAGAACCTGCGTAAGATGCTGCTGGCCATGAGCCGCGACGTGCGCGTGATGATCATCAAGCTGTGCGACCGGCTGCACAATATGCGCACCGGTGACGCCTGGCCGGAGCAGAAGCGCCGCGACAAGGCCCGCGAGACCATGGAGGTGTATGCCCCCATCGCCAACCGGCTGGGCATCCTGAACGTGAAGGAAGAGCTAGAGGACCGCAGCCTGCATTACCTCGACCCCGTGGGTTACGAGGACATCAGCAAGATGCTGAGCGAGCGGGCCGGGGAGGAGTTCCTGGCCAAGGTGTCCGGCGTCATCGAGCGCCGCCTGATCGAGAGCGGCATCGAGGGTGCCACCATCAAGCGCCGGGTCAAGAGCATCTACGGCATCTACCGCAAGACCATCATGCAGAATAAGTCCTTCGACGAGATCTACGATATCTACGCGGTCCGGGTCATTCTGGATTCTCTGGCCGAGTGCTACAGCACCCTGGGCCTCATCCACGATATGTACCACCCGCTGCCCAACCGCTTCAAGGACTATATCTCCACCCCCAAGCCCAACGGCTACCAGAGCCTGCACACCACGGTCATCGGCCACGAGGGCATCCCCTTCGAGGTACAGATCCGCACCCGTGCCATGGACGAGCAGGCCGAGTACGGCGTTGCCGCCCACTGGAAGTACAAGGAGGGCCTGGGCGGCCACGACAAGCTGGACGAGCGTCTGGCCTGGGTGAGCCAGCTTCTGGAAAACCAGCGCGTCAGCGAGGATTCTGGCAACCTGCTGCATGACCTGAAGAGCGACCTGCTGCCGGAGGAAGTGTTTGCCTTCACCCCCAAGGGCGATGTGATCAACCTGCCCACCGGTGCCACCTGCATCGACTTCGCCTACGCCATCCATTCGGCGGTGGGCAACCGCATGGTGGGATGCAAGGTGAACAACCGCATGGTGCCCATCGACCACATCGTGTCCACCGGCGAGATCATCGAGGTCATCCTCGGCCCGGCGGACAAGGGCCCCAGCCGCGACTGGCTCAAGATCGTGCGCACCAGCGAGGCCAAGAGCAAGATCCGCAACTGGTTCAAGAAGATGCGCCGGGAGGAGAACATCCAGCAGGGCCGCGATGCGCTGGCCCGTGAACTGCGGCGCGAGATGATCATCATTCCGGACGACCAGCTGGACGAGTTCATCAACAGCTGCTGCCGCCGCCTGCGCCAGAACAACGCCGAGGAGCTGTATGCCGCCATCGGTTATGGCGGCATGACCATTGCCAACTGCCTGCCCAAACTCAAGGAGGAGTGGACCAAGCTGAAGGCCACAGAGGAGCGGTCTGAGGAGGACCTGCCCAAGGTGGACCTGAGCAAGGTGCACGCCACCGACGGTGTGGTGGTGGAGGGCTTCGACAACACCCCCATCAAGTTTGCCAAATGCTGCAGTCCGCTGCCCGGGGACCCCATCGTGGGCTTCATCACCCGCGGCTTTGGCGTGTCCATCCACAAGCAGAGCTGTGCCAACGCCATTTCCAGCATGAAGGACCCCACCAACGCGCCCCGCTGGGTCAAGGCCTACTGGGCCGACAGCGTCAAGGACAGCTACAAGGCCGGCCTTGAAATTATCGCCCTGAACCGCAACGAGCTGCTGCAGGATGTGCTGGCCGCCCTGGCGGACATCCGGGTGCCCATCTACGCCCTGAACGCCCGTCAGGTGGAAAACAACTGCGCCGTGGTCAGCCTGACCATCGGCATCAACAACACCGAGCACCTCAACCGCGTGGTGGCGCGGCTTTCCAAGGTGAAGGATGTGCTCAAGGTGACAAGGAGTTAACGCGATGCGAGCAGTCATTCAGGCCGTTTCGTCGGCCAGTGTACGGGTAAACGGCGGCGATCCCCGGGCCATCGGGCCGGGGCTGGTGATCCTGCTGGGGGTGAAGGACACCGACAGCCTGGACATCGTGCCCAAACTGGCGGATAAGTGCGCGGGCCTGCGCATTTTTCCGGACGCGGAGGGCAAACTGAACCTCAGCGCGCGGGACCTTGGGTATTCGGCGCTGGTGGTGAGCCAGTTCACCCTTTACGGCGACACGAAAAAAGGCTACCGCCCCAGCTTTATCAAGGCCGCAAAACCGCCCCTCTCGGTGGATGCCTACGAGCTGTTTTTGGCCGAGATGAACAAACAGGGCCTCAAAGACGTGCAGCACGGCGAGTTCGGGGCCGACATGCAGGTGTCGCTGGTGAACGAGGGCCCCTGTACCATCATCATTGACACCGACGAGTGGAAAAAGAAGGAGTGATCCCATGCAGGCATTTCACATCCCGGCACCCCCGCCGTACTACACCAATACCTTTTTGCTGATCTCGGACGCCGGCCATGCGGTCATCATTGACCCGGCGGCGGACGTGCAGAACTACGAGCAGATTTTGCAGGAGCACAACGCCGTGCTCACCACTCTGCTGTGCACCCACGGCCACTTTGACCATGTGGGCAGCGCCGAGGCCCTGCGCCGGAAGTACCGCGCCGTGCTCTACTGCGAAGCGGACGATCTGGCCGGGGATAAGATGTACCCGCTTTCCGAGGCCGACCACGGCTATGCGGAAGGCCAGACCGTGACAGTGGATGAGCTGCAGTTTACGGCATGGCATACGCCGGGCCACACCCCCGGCAGCGTGGTGCTGCTGTGCGGAGAGTATCTCTTCTGCGGTGACACTCTGTTTGCAGGCAGCATCGGCCGCACCGACCTGGAGGGCGGCAGCAGCGACGCCATGAACGCCAGCCTGCGCAAGCTGGCAAAGCTGCCCATCCCGCGGGAGACCCAGGTGCTGCCCGGCCACGGCGAGTTTTCCACCTTCGGGGAGGAACTGGACAACAATTACTTCATCCGCAGCGCCCAGCGCGGCGGAGAACTGTAACACGAACCCTCTCTGTCACGGCGTGCGCCGTGCCACCTCTCCCGATGGGAGAGGTTTTGTGAATCAGGCGAAAACGCTGACGGAAAGCTCTCCCTTTCGGGAGAGCTGGCGAGCGTCAGCGAGCCTGAGAGGGTTGGATTTTTCAATAAAAGAGAGAACGACATGAAGATTTATATCACGGGGCTGCCCTCCGGGTACGAGGTGGAACATCTGGTCCGCCTGTTCTACCCAATGGCACCCCTTACCCTGACCCCGCCCGAAGCAGGCGAGGACTGCGTGTGGGCCGAGAAAAAGCCGGACGGCCTGTGGGCCATGGTGCGGCAGGGCGACAAATGCGCCGAGCGCTCTGCACCGCTGCCCGCTCCGGCGGAGGCCGGCGGCGAGACGCCGGAGTTCAGTCTGGCCAGCCTGACCTATGACCTGCTGCGGCAGTGGACCGGTATCCGCCCGCCCTGGGGCAAGATGACCGGCGTGCGCCCGGTGCGCCTCATCCACGACAAGCGTGCCGCCGGATGGAGCGAAACGGACATCGACCACTTCTTCCTGGAGCGCTTCGACTGCTCAGAGCAGAAATACCAGATGGCCAAGGCCATCGCCGACCTGCAGGAGCCGATTTTGAAGGTGGGCAGTGCGCCCAAGACCTACAGCCTGTACATCGGCATCCCGTTCTGCCCGTCCCGGTGCAGCTACTGCAGCTTTGTGAGCTGCAACCTCGACCGTGACCGCAAGATGGTGCAGCCCTATGTGGATTGCCTGTGCAACGAGGTGGAAGAGATCCGCAGACAGGCCGACAAGGCCGGGCTGACCCTGTGCAGCATCTACATCGGCGGCGGCACCCCCACCAGCCTTTCGGCCGACCAGCTGCGGCAGCTCATGGGCACCGTGCGGCAGAATTTTGACCTGTCCAAAGTCGTAGAATATACGGTGGAAGCAGGCCGCCCGGACTGCACCGACGCCGAAAAGCTGGCTGTCATCAAGGAGTACGGGGCCACCCGGATCTCCATCAACCCCCAGACCTTCTCGGACGAGGTACTGGCCGGTATCGGCCGCAAGCACTCGGCCCAGGACATCCTGGACTGCTACGCCGAGGCCCGCAAGGCAGGCCACGATGACATCAACATGGACCTCATCGCCGGTCTGCCCGGCGACACGGTGGAAAGCTTTGAGCACAGTCTGCGGCAGGCCATTGCCCTCGACCCGGAGAACATCACCGTGCACACCCTGACTCTCAAGCGGGCTTCCCGCATCGTCATCGAGGACCAGAGGGAAAACGACTACGCCGACGTGGCCGCCATGCTGGAAAAATGCCGCCTGCTGGCCGAGGCGGGCTACCGGCCCTATTACCTCTACCGCCAGAAGAACACCCTGCAGAACCTGGAAAACGTGGGCTGGTGCAAACCGGGCCACGAGGGATATTACAACATCTACATCATGGAGGAAGTTCAGACCATCCTTTCCGCCGGTGCGGGCGGCAGCACCAAGCTGGTGGCCGACGGCGGCAAACGGATGCAGCGCATCTTCAATTTCAAGTATCCGAACGAGTATATCCAGCGCTTTGCGGAGGTACTGGAACGGAAAAAAGGAGTGGCTGATTTTTATGATCACGATCTGGGTCCCGAAGCGTCTGGTTGAGATCGACCTTTACAATGTGGCGGCCTGCAGCCCGCAGCAGCTGGCACAGCTGAGCGAGCACAGCTATGCCCAGCGGGTGAATTATGCCGCCGAGAAGATCCGCCTGTCCGGCGCAAAGATCGTCATGCTCACCGGCCCGTCGGCCAGCGGCAAGACCACCAGCGCCCACTGCATCGCCCGCGCCCTGCAGCAGCAGGGCACCCCGGCGCAGGTCATCAGTCTGGACAATTTCTTCAAGGGGGCGGAGTTCTACCCCCGCCTGCCGGACGGAACCCTGGACTACGAGAACCCCGACACGCTGGACCTGCCGCTCATCAAGCAGTGTCTGCGGGAGCTGAGCGAGACGGGCAAGACCACCCTGCCCGTCTACGACTTCTCGGCCGAGAAGCGCTCGGATAAAGCAGAACCCATCGACCTGCAGGGCGGTGTGTGCCTGGTGGAGGGCATCCATGCCCTGAACCCGGAGCTCACCGGCCTTGTCAAGGGGGATGACATCTACCGCATCTATGCCGGTCTGCGGGAGGAATACTGCATCGACGGCCGCCGGGTGATCAACACCCAGGACATCCGTCTGTGCCGCCGCACCCTGCGGGATGCCGCCACCCGCGGCCGCAGCCCGGAAAAGACCCTTGCCATGTGGGATCGGGTGCTGGACGGTGAGACGCGGTATATCAAGGGCTTTAAGACCACGGCGGATTTTCTGCTGGACACCTCCTTTACCTACGAGCTGGGCCTGATCGCAAAGCTGCTGGGCGTGGTGCGCCGCCAGTTCACGCTGGAAGGCCACAATGCCGAGTTGTGGGACGAGACGGCCCGCCGCTTTGAGCATGTGGCGCCGCTGAGCCTGGACCTGCTGCCGCCCGACAGCATGCTGCGGGAGTTCTATGGCGGCAAGGTCTGACCGACCCCAAGATATGGGGAAAATGCGAAAAATTTGTTTCCAAACCTGCACCAAACTGTAAAAAATGCAGGACATGCGTTGCAATTGCACAGGCGGCGCGCTATAATGGGCATGACCCCACAACCCGTGGTCCGGCGCAGGCCGGGCCGTGTATGGAGGAAGAGAGAGGTGTCTTTTATGGATTTCGATTTCAATAAGATCAAGGAAATGGGCTTGGAATACGCAGAAAAAGGCAAGAACGCCGCCAAAGACCTGGCCGAGAAGGGCAAGACCCAGGCACTGATCGTCAATGAGCAGGGCAAGCTGCTCAAGGCACAGCGTCAGCTGGGCGCACTGGTGTACAGTCTGGCCAAGGGCAAGGAAGAAAACCAGCCGCTGGTGGATAAATACATCGAGATGATCGACAGCATCGAGGGCGAGATTGCCCGCCTGAAAGCCTCTCTGACCCCGGCGGAAACCGCTGAGGTGGAATTCACCGAAGCCGAAGAGCCGGCTGCTGAAGAAGCTCCCGCTGCCGAGGCAGCGCCTGCCGAAGAGCCCCGCAAGACCTGCCCGCAGTGCGGTGCACCCGTCTCGGACGATGCACTGTTCTGCAATAAGTGCGGCGCACAGCTGTAACGTAAACAGCGCCCCAGCAAAAACCGGAAAACGGGCGGTGTCCCCTTTGGCAGGATACCGCCCTGTTTTTGCGAAAAAAGAGAAATCTCCGTAAAAATACCGGGAAATGCCCTGATACCCTTGCAAAACCGCAGAGGATGCGGTACAATTTGTAGTATCTTTTGGAAGGGAGGGCCTGCCATGCTGGACTGGGTACCGAGCGCACCCTATACCGCGGAACAGCTGCTGGAAGTGCTGCGCATCCTGCGCGACCCGGAAAACGGCTGCCCCTGGGATAAAGTGCAGACCCATGCTTCCATCCGGAAAAATTTTCTGGAGGAGACCTGTGAGGTGCTGGAGGCCATCGACGCCGATGACCCGGCCATGCTCCGGGAGGAACTGGGCGATGTGCTGATGCAGGTGGCGTTCCATGCCGTCATCGAAGAAGAGCGCGGGCGCTTTACTTTTGAGGACGTGTGCCGCGAGGTGTGCGAGAAGCTGGTGTTCCGGCACCCGAACATCTTTGCCTCTTCGGCGGCGCAGAATGCCGGTATAAACGGCTGGGATGCGCTCAAGAATAAGGAAAAGGGCCGCACCACCCTGGCCGACGAGCTGAACACGGTGCCGGCCACCCTGCCGGCCCTCATGCGTGCCCAGAAGCTGCAGAAGCGTGCGGTGCGCTGTGGTGTGCCGGAGCCGGAAGGAACGCAGGCACAGCAGGCTCTGCAGCAGGCCGTGGACGGCTGGAACGCTGCGCAGAACGCCGACGCAGCGGGGGAGCTGCTGTTTGCAGCGGCCAATGCCATGCGGCTGGCCGGTGTGGACGCCGAAGAGGCACTGACCTTTGCCTCCAGACGGTTCTGCACCGAATGCCTGCAGCAGGAACAACGCGGTATTCAGGCGGATGCGCCTGCCCCGATAGAAGAAACGAAGTAACACAAAAATAGGATTTTTGGAGGGTTTATCGTATGACCAAGACCGATCTGATTGCACAGGTGGCAGCAAACACCGAAATGAGCAAGAAGGACGCTGAGCGTGCTGTCAGCGCCATGTTTGAGGCACTGGGCAAGGCCATGGCAGAGGGCGAAAAGATCACCATCTCCGGCTTTGGCACCTTTGAGGTGCGTGAGCGCGCCGAGCGTCAGGGCATCAACCCCCGCACCCGCGAGCCCATCACCATCGCTGCTTCCCGCAGCATCGTGTTCAAGCCCGGCAAGTCCCTGAAGGACACCCTGTAAGCTGATTTTTGCTTTGCCGCCGCTGCCTCACAGGAGGTGCGGCGGCGTTTTTTGTACAAAAGGAGGAACCACGCACATGCGTCTGGACAAATACCTGAAAGTTTCGCGCCTGATCAAGCGCCGCACCGTAGCCAACGAGGTGGCGGATGCAGGCCGTATCCTCATCAACGGCAAGGTGGCCAAGGCCAGCCAGGCCGTCAACGCCGGGGACATCATCGAAGTCACCTTTGGCAACCGGCCCATCAAGGTGCGGGTGCTCTCGGACGTGGAGCCCCGCACCAAGGACGTGGCCCGCGAAATGTACGAGATCATCGAGCAGCCCGCCGTGCTGGCCGTCGAGCCGCCCAAGGAATAAAACCGGCCTCGCCCCGCATAGGATGTTCCCAGAGGAAGGGAGCTTTGCCTTATGCCGAAACCGGAAGAAAGACCCGCAGCCCGGCCCCATGACCTGATTTTGGAAAGCCGCACCACCCTTACCGTGACCGGGGTGCAGAAGGTACTGCATTGCAGCCCCGAGAGCGCTGCGCTGGAAACGGGCAAGGGCACGCTGCATCTGGCCGGGGCGCAGCTCAGTGTCGTTTCATTGGATCTGGAAGCCGGGGAAGCAAAGCTCACCGGCCGGTTCGATGCGCTGGAATACACCCGCACTGCGCCCGCCGGAGGCTTCTGGCACCGGCTTCTGCGCTGATGCTGCCGGTGCTGCAGCCCGCCCAGCTGGGGCGGGAGCTGGCCGCCTGCACCATACTGGGTGCAGCCGTGGGTGTGGTACGGGCACTTTTCCCGGTGCGGGGGCGGGGTGCCTTTGTGCCGGATGCCCTGCTCACCGGGGCGGTGCTGTTCGGCGTGCAGAGCTATGCTGCCGCCCTCAGCAGTGCCGGGGTGCTGCGCTGGTACATGGTGCTGGCGGCCTTTGCCGCAGCCCTTTGCACGGCAGCCGTGCTGGGCATTCCGGTGCGATGGGCCGGGCGGTGTCTGGCGTGGGTGCTGGGTGCTCCGGTGCGCCTTGCCCGGCAATGGGTGCTGCGGCCGCTGGCGCAGCGGCACGCGGCGCGCCGCGCAGCACGCAAAGAACGCCGGAACGCAAAAAGAACCACAAAAAATCCGAAAAAGAACTTGCCAAACCAGCGCCGTGTGTTGTATAATTCAAACGTATCAAAGTAAGAGAAGGGACGCAGTGTGTCTGCTGCGCAGATGGGGGCGTGTGCAATGGCAAATCAGAGCCGCAAAAAGGGCGGAAAGCGTGCGTTTGGCAAAACGCTGATCCGGTTGTTTTTTGTGCTGATGCTGCTCAGCATGCTGGCAGCCTACATTTCCAATCAGGTCACCATCAGCTCCAAGCGTGCGGAGCTGGAAACGCTGAACGAGCAGATCGCCCAGCAGCAGACGGAAAACCAGGAGATGCAGCGCATCCTCAGCGGCGACGCGGACCAGATCACCGAGTGGGTCGCACGCGACTCTTACAACTATGCCGCGCCCAACGAGCGCATTTTTGTGGACGTGACGGGCAAATGAGCCGGGCGGCAGGCGCATTCTAGGAAAACAAGGAGTATTGAGTTTTGGCAATTGAGGTTGGAAACGTTTTTGAGGGCCGCGTTACCGGCGTAAAGCCGTTTGGTGCCTTTGTGGCACTGCCGGAAGGCCGGGTGGGCATGGTCCACATTTCCGAGGTATCGAACGAGTTCGTGCAGGACATTGCAGCCGTGCTGCATGACGGCGACACCGTAAAGGTGCAGGTCA
>ERZ836441.2558-NODE-2558-length-14101-cov-3.769757_pt1 | contig 14101 bp, 10 predicted proteins | sample MGYA00519686_ERZ836441 | MGnify/ENA primary metagenome ERZ836441 (study PRJEB31850, sample SAMEA3708800) | human gut metagenome | biome: human gut; feature: human-associated habitat; material: faeces | place: China | collected 2014 ... | reverse complement strand
AAACTCTTTCCATGCAGTTAAAACCGGCGCATAACTCTGGATGGAGCAGTTCGGTTTTACCGCAATAAATCCTCTCTTGGTGCCCAGACGTTTTTTCTGGAACTCGATGACATCGAAATGTTCCGGGTTGATTTCCGGCACTACCATCGGCACATCCGGTGTCCAGCGGTGTGCGCTGTTGTTGGAAACAACCGGTGTCTCTGTCTTTGCATATGCTTCTTCAATCGCTTTGATCTCGTCTTTCGACATATCAACTGCGGAAAATACAAAATCTACGGTAGATGCCACATGCTCTACATCATTTACATTCATCACAACGAGCTTTTTCACTGCTTCCGGCATTGGAGTATCCATTTTCCAGCGTCCGCCGACTGCTTCCTCGTATGTTTTTCCGGCACTTCTCGGACTTGCTGCCAGGGTCACAACTTCAAACCACGGATGGTTCTCCAGCAGAGAAATAAATCTCTGTCCTACCATACCGGTTGCTCCTAAAATTCCTACTCTCAATTTCTGCTCCATTGGTTTCATCTCCTTGTTCTTCTGTGGCGTACATTTGTGCGTCTCATGTCATACTATACCAATTTTTTCAAAATTGCAACTGTTTTTTCAATTTTCCTGTAAATATTTTTTATTCTGCTCGATGACAGCCAGCATCGCATCTGCTCCCGGCGCACCGATCGTGTTGCGTCGTTCTACGCAGTTCTTCATGCTGATGGCATCATAAATATCATCCTCGAAGACCGGGCTGATCGCTTTGTACTCTTCGAGTTTCATATCATCAAGGGAGATTCCTTTGTCAATGCAGTACAGAACGAGACGACCGACAATGCCATGTGCATCGCGGAACGGAACGCCTTTTCCAACAAGGTAATCAGCTGCGTCCGTTGCATTCGTGAAACCGTTCTTTGCACTGTTCTCCATGCGGTCTTTTTTGAAGTACATGGTAGAAAGCATGCCATTGAACAGAGCCAGGCATCCTTTTACGGTGTCGATGGCATCGAAGGTCAGCTCTTTATCCTCCTGCATATCTTTGTTGTACGCCAGCGGGATTCCCTTCATAGTGGTGAGCATTGACATCAGAGCTGCGTAAACGCGGCCTGTTTTTCCTCGAACAAGCTCTGCGATATCCGGATTCTTTTTCTGCGGCATGATACTGCTTCCGGTGCTGTATGCGTCGTCGATGTCCACAAACTGATACTCATTGGTATTCCAGATGATGATCTCCTCGGAGAAGCGGGAAAGATGCATCATAATCGTAGAAAGAGCACTGAGGAGCTCAATGACATAGTCACGGTCGGATACGGAATCCATGCTGTTTAAGGTCGGGCCGTCAAAGCCGAGCAGCTCTGCGGTGTAAGCGCGGTCCAGCGGATACGTCGTTCCAGCCAGCGCACCGGAACCGAGCGGACAGTAATTCATTCTCTTGTAGATGTCTGCAAGGCGGCCTCTGTCGCGGCGGAACATTTCAAAATATGCGCCCATGTGATGTGCCAGTGTGATCGGCTGTGCTTTCTGCAGATGGGTGAATCCCGGCATATAGGTGTGAATGTTCTCTTCCATGATTTTTTCGAGTGTTACCAGCACCTCTTTGACGAGTGCATCAATCTCGGTGATCTCATCGCGGACATAAAGTTTCATATCGAGGGCTACCTGGTCATTGCGGCTTCTTCCGGTGTGCAGCTTCTTTCCGGCGTCTCCGATGCGGTCGATCAGGTTTGCCTCCACGAAGCTGTGGATATCCTCATATTCGCTGGTGATTTCCAGTTTTCCGCTCTCTACATCGGCAAGAATCCCCTCCAGTCCTGCAAGAATCTGGTCTCTCTCCTCTTCTGTCAGGATGCCCTGTTTTGCCAGCATCTTTACATGTGCCATGCTGCCTTTGATGTCCTGTTTATAGAATTTCTGATCAAAGCTGATGGATGCATTAAAATTATACACTAACTTGTCGGTCTCTTTTGTGAACCGTCCGCCCCATAACTGTGCCATTTTCATTCCTCTTTTCCTGTAAGTTTTTAAATTATCATGCATTATTATACAAGCATCCAACCTTCCTTTGCAAGTCAAATCACCTACTTTCCCGAATTTCGGCGTTTTGTGTAGTTTTTTTCCAGCCAGCCCAAGATGCCGTACAATCCTGCCGCAACGAGGCAGAGGATCAGGATGGACAGGATTACCCAGTCAAGTCTGAACAGATTTGCCCACCTTTTTGCGGCAGAGACGCTCGTCAGCCGCCCGATTTGCCGCTATCCAGAGCTCTTCAGAGACGATAGCAGGAATTTTCCCCGCATAGACGTACTGCCCGCCCGGCGGTGTAGGGAGCGTTTTTCCGGTGTTAAAATCGTAATGCTTCTTGTTCATGACTACGGTGCCTTTATTCATGGGATTCCGCACCATGCGGATAATGTCTGTTCCAGAGAATGGTTTTCCGGCGCGGCTGCGGACGCCCTCCGCTGCCAGAACCGCCGCAATTTTCCGTCCGCCGAGACCGTCTGCACAGAGTTCGTACATACGGCGCTTCACTGCGGCCTCCTCGTCTGCCGTCCGCCGGTAACCATAACTTTTTGAGGTCAGCACCGGCTTTCCATTATTCTGCTGCCGTTTCTGGTGCGCCAGATTCATCTTCTTGCTCAGCTCCCGGCTGTACTCCTCCGCCAGAATCGCCTTAATGCCGGTCAGAAGCGCGTCTTCCGGCGAATAGAATGTGTTCTCCAGATAAAAATACAGCCGCTTTCCGGCGCAGTTTAAGCGGTCTGCGAACAGATACCAGTCCCGCGTGTTCCGCATCAGGCGGTCCTGCGACTTGATTACGACGACATCAAACCGGTTCTGCTCGAGATCCTCGTACAGGCGGTTATATTCCCATCTGCCCTTCCGGCTCGTACCGGAGCGGCTCTCCACGTAGGCATCCACAAGCCTCCATCCTCTTGCCCGGATTGCCTCTTCCGCCTCCGCCGCCTGCCTTACCAGCGCATCCTTCTGGTTTTCCTCCTCGGTGCTGCACCTTGCATAATAAACCGCACTCAGCTTCTCCTCTTCCATCTCCTGTCTCACTTTCCAGATGCTTCTCTTTACTATATAGAAAAAAGGACCGGAAAGTTCCGACCCTCTTTTTGTAATTTCTTTTACGGATTGCACCGTCGGCACGGCTCATAGCCTTCGGCAATCAGGTCCTCGCGCGGTCCCTGATATGTCGCCTTGTTTTCATCCTTAATCGAGCTGACGCTGGAGCATGACGGCAGGTGGAATTTCATGCTGGATGTGTTCATGACATATTCCTGCTGATCCGTCATCGTTCCGCTGCTTTCGCTTAACGTGCTGTCTCCCGTTGCATAATTAATTGAGATGCCCGGCTGATTGTTGTATGCGAAGATATGGAAGGAAATGCCCTCGCCGTCATCTTCCATGGAAAGTGCCTCCATCTCCACACCGTCCGCTACAAGGTTGTCCCCGGTAAAAATTGGTGTAACGCGGTACAGCACATGGTTTCCGGTCTCTTTGACGTAGTCGGCAACCATGTTTTCAAACGGCAGCATGCCCTCGACATTCAGATAACGTGTTCCAGTGATCAGATTCTTCTCGTTTGCATTCTCACCGGTCAGCTGGTATCCGATCAGATGGCAGCGGTTGTACAGATATTTACCTTCCACCTGATCGTATTTTACCGTATGCCAGCCCGTCGGCTTTACCTGGCCGATCGCGCCGCGCTTCTCCGTCGGCATCAGATCCTGGCCAATATTCGCCTCTGCCACGCCGCATCGTCCCAGGCTGTCCAGATCGCTGTAATGCTCGTACGACTCGGTCGTCTTTTCCTCATCGGTAAAATCCGGCTCATTTCCGTTTAAAACGACATACGGTTCACCGGAAAACTCCGGAACATCAAGAACTGAAACGGCCGTCGGTGCCTGATCGGTAATCTGGGATTCCGTCATCGTATAAGCGGCCGTAACCTCCGAACCGGAATCTGCTCTCTCCGTCGAGAGAAGATCCTGCGCCTCACAGCCGGTCAGTGTCAGAGCAAGAAGCGCCGCCAGCAGCAGAAGCTGTTTTCTTAGTTTTTTCATTTCTCATATACCTCTTTCGTTATTTTCTCATGGGAATAGCCTGCAAACTCCTCCTCGGACACTTTATTCCATTTGGAAAGATCCAGGTCGAATTTCCGGTCAGACGGATAATGCCGGTTCCACCAGAAAACGATGATTTTCTCTATCTTCGCTTCCACAGCCTGCAGTCCCGTATTCTCCACAAAGCAGTATTCTCCTTCGCCTGCCTGCTCCAGAAAATCTGCCGCCGCCTGAAGTGTTACCTTCCCACTCTCCTTCTGCTCCGCGAACAGCTTTTCCGAAGCCGGATTCATCCAGAGCGTTTTCCCCTCACACAGTTCGCAGATTTTTTCCGTTACCACGCGGTCCCGCGAAACGCGTCGTCCGCCAAACTGCATTCCTCTTCGTTCTTCCAGACATACGATTCCAATCATCTGTCATCCTCCCTTCTCTTGCGTGTGCATATCTGAACACCTGACTGCCGTAGATAATCAGATAGCCAAGCCCCTCTCTTGCCCCGATAAACTCTCCGATTACAACACCGACGAGGCACAGGCCGATGTTGACCTTCCACACGGCGAGCAGCCCCGGAAACGACCACGGCAGCACGACGCGGAACAGCATATCCTTCTTCGTTCCGCCGAGTGTTGCAATCAGGCGGAGCATATCCGGCTCCACACTCTGAAAGCTGCTGTAAATGCTGATCACCGAGCCGAATATCGCAACGGAAATGCCGGCCGTGATGATCGTTTTCACGTTTGCCCCCATCCACACAATGAGAAGCGGGGCGAGCGCCGATTTCGGCAGGCTGTTCAGGACTACCAGGTACGGCTCCATCACCGCAGAAAAGCGCGGAAAGAGCCACAAAAGCACAGCGAACGCCATGCCAAGTGCCGAGACGAGCAGAAAGCTGATTCCCGTCTCATACACCGTGATCCCGATATGGCGCAGAAGGTTCTGCTCCGTCAGCAGGGTCACGAACGTTTTTCCCACCCGCACAGGGCTGGAAAAGATAAACGGATCGATCCATCTCAGATCCGCCGCCACCTCCCATAATACCAGAAAACTGACGAGAAGCAAAGCCCGAAACACCCGCACCTGCTCCCGTTCTCTTTTTTTCTGCCGGAGATACGCCCTCTGAAAGCTGCTCTCCGGCGTTTTTGCCTGCTCACGCATTTTCATTCAGCTCCTTCCAGATGGCATTGAAATACGTTTTAAATTCCGGCGCACTGCGCGCTTTCATCGGCGTGCGCTCCTCCATCGCAAACCGGATCGGAATCTTTTTTTTCACATATGCCGGCCGTGCCGCCAGAACAATCACACGGTCCGCCATGCTGATGGCCTCCGAAATATCGTGTGTCACGAGAATTGCTGTCTTTCCCTCTTTTTTGATGATCTTTCCGATATCATCACAGACGTTCAGCCTCGTCTGGTAGTCGAGAGCGGAGAACGGCTCGTCAAGCAGCAGAAGATCCGGCTCCATCGCCAGTGTACGGATCAGTGCCGCCCTCTGCCGCATACCGCCGGAAAGTTCGGACGGACGGGCATTGGAAAAGGATTTCAGGCCATATGTCTCCATCATCTCCCCGACTTTTTCTTTCCGCTCGGGTGTCAGCGTGCGCGAAATCTCAAGGCCCAGCAGAACGTTGCTGTAGATGGTCCGCCATTCAAACAGGTGGTCTCTCTGCAGCATGTAGCCGATATGGAGATCCGCCTCCGTGATCGGCCGTCCGCGGCTCAGCAGAGTTCCCGCCTCCGGCTTTAAAAGACCGGAAATCAAGTTCAGGATCGTGCTCTTTCCGCAGCCGCTCGGTCCGACAAGAGCAACAAATTCCCCCGTTTTTACCGAAAAGGTCAGATCGCACAGCGCCGGTGTTTCTCCTTTCATGGTGTGATAGGACAGTGATATATGCTCTAATGACAGGATTTGATCATCCATTTTTTTGCATCCTCCTCTATCTATAAGATATCATATGCAGCTTGCATCCCAGCCGCGCTGAGGCTATAATAGAAAGGATTGAAAGATACCAGGAGGTTTGAAGATACATTATGGCCAATAAAAGAAATTACCAGAAGGAGCTGGATGCGAAGATTGCAGGACTTCACGGTGAAGTTCCGACCTTGCTGCTGCACAGCTGCTGTGCGCCGTGCAGCAGTTACGTGCTGGAATATCTGTCGCAGTATTTTTCCATTACGCTCTTTTACTATAATCCCAACATCTATCCACCGACGGAGTACGAGCACCGCGTGGAGGAACAACAGCGTCTGATCCATTCTCTTCCCGCCGTGCATCCGATTTCCTTCTGCCCCGGACCGTACGATTCTGACCGGTTCTATGAGCTGACACGCGGGATGGAAAATGTGCCGGAGGGCGGCGAGCGCTGTTTTGTCTGCTATGAAATGCGGCTCCGCGAAGCGGCCGAAATGGCAAAGCAGCTCAAACTCGACTATTTTACAACAACCCTCTCCATCAGCCCGCTGAAAAACGCGGAAAAGCTGAATGAAATCGGAGAACGGCTTGCCGCCGAATACAGGATCCCATATCTCAATTCAGATTTCAAGAAACGGGGCGGCTACCAGCGTTCCATCGAACTTTCCCACGAATACGGCCTCTACCGCCAGGACTACTGCGGCTGCGTCTTTTCCCGCCGGGAACGCGACGCACGGGTGGCAGCACAGGAAAATGGCAACAGCTGATGTGCTCTTTGAAGTGCCCGGCTGAAAGCTCCGTCAGGATATGCTGTACGAACTGATTTTCCTGAAACTTGTAACAGCAAACGCCCTTTGCAGCAGATCTTTTTCCTGCAAAGGGCGTTCGTATTTCTGTCATATTTCTCATGATACCAGAAAACCCGCAGAACCTTACGTCCTGCGGGTTTCTAAAGAATAAGCCGAAAATCAGATTCGAACTGACGACCCCTTCATTACGAGTGAAGTGCTCTACCGGCTGAGCTATTTCGGCCTGTGACATTCATTTCCTGAATGACACAATCATTATTATACCGTATTTTTTTGAAATTGCAAGCATTTTTTTGAAATTTATGAATCTTTTTCTAAAATTTGTTCCGCCCCACTGATTTCCTGCCGTTTTCATCCTTGTTGTTTTCACATCCCTGACGCAAATTTTATGCATAAACTTTGTCCTTGCTTTCAAAAATTAAGGAAAACCATCACTTTTCCTTATAAAAATTAATGTATTTTGAAAGAAAAGCATTGACAACCGCCAAAAAAGTAAGTATAGTTTTTAACTAAAGGAAGAAAGGGGCTGTTGTCATGACCATGCAATACGATAATCTGGAAGACAAGCTCAGTCAGCTTGTAGAGTATACGAAAGATTCCGGAAAGATTGATTTATCTTTATACACTGAGTACGATGTAAAACGGGGACTGCGTGATTCCACTGGTAAAGGTGTTCTCACCGGCCTGACCGAAATTTCCGATGTTATCGGCTTCGATATTGATGAGCGCACCGGCGAAAAAGTTCCGACCGATGGCCGTCTCTATTTTCAGGGCTATAACGTCGCAGATCTGATCAAAGGTATGGAAGGACGACGCTTCGGTTTTGAAGAGATTACCTATCTTCTTCTGTTCGGTTCTCTTCCGACAGAACCGCAGTTAAATGATTTCAACGAAATTTTAAGTATCTACCGCGAGCTGCCGGACACTTTTGTCCGCGACGTTGTCATGAAGGCAACCAGCAAAAACATGATGAATACTCTGCAGCGCTGTGTGCTGACCCTGTATTCCTACGACGAAAAGCCGGATGACATTTCCATTCCGAACGTCCTCCGCCAGGCTTTGAGTCTGATCGCCAAAATGCCGCTGATCGCCGTTTACGGCTACCATGCATACCGCCACTACCACGAAAACCAGAACCTGATCATCCGAAATCCGAAACCGGAGCTGTCGATGGCTGAAAACATTCTGCAGATGCTTCACCCGGATGGAGAATACACTGCTCTGGAGGCAAAGGTTCTCGATGTTGCGTTAATTCTTCACGCAGACCACGGCGGCGGAAATAACTCAACATTTACGACACACGTTGTCTCCTCCTCCGGAACCGATACCTACTCTGCTGTTGCGGCTTCTTTAAGTTCCTTAAAAGGACCGCGCCACGGCGGTGCCAACTTGAAGGTTATGGAGATGTTTGAAAATATTGAAGAGAATGTTACAAACTGGGAAGACGAAAACGAACTGCGCACCTACCTGACCAAAATGCTTGATCGTGAAACATTCGATGGAACCGGTCTTATCTATGGTATGGGCCATGCTGTTTATACCCTGTCCGATCCACGTTGTGTGATTCTAAAAGAATATGCAAAGAAGCTTTCCGCTGAGAAGCACCGCGAGAAAGAATTTGCTCTCTATGAGTCTGTAGAACGCATTGCCGGCGAGTGTATCGCCAAAAAGCGCCGTCTGCTCAAACCAGTCTGTGCAAATGTTGATTTCTACAGCGGTTTCGTCTACACAATGCTTGGCCTTCCAAAAGAGCTCTACACCCCGATCTTTGCTATCTCCCGTATCTCCGGCTGGTCCGCACACCGGATCGAAGAGCTTGTCAACGAAGGAAAGATCATCCGTCCGGCTTATAAATATGTCGGTCATCATCGTCCGTACGTTGCCATTGAAAGAAGAACCCCAAGAAAGACTTCCCACAGTTTTTCAAATAACTAAAAAATTATGCAAAAAGGACATCTGCCCGTACCGTTCTGGTATCGGGCAGGTGTCCTTTTATTGCCAAGTGATCTCTCGAAAAACCCGCGGAGCGTGCTTCTCATGGTTATAAACAAAACTCTGCGTTATACCCGGATCTTTGTTCCCTTGGTGTCTCGTTTTGCCAGCTTAATCTTCGCTGTCAGAGAAATCTCTTTGTCGTGATACGTGATCGTGTAATCCATCCGGCTTGCCAGCAGATACGCATGCTCTACCGCGTCGTCCTCTGCCATACGGATACCACGCACACCAACGGCTGCTTTTTTCTTCTCCGGCACTTCACTCGTAAGGAAGCGCAGGAAGACACCGTTTTTCGTCTGCAGAACCACATACTCCTGCTCCTGGCAGACCTCGGCAAGAATCAGACGGTCCTCCTCGGATGAAAGCTTCGTCGCCGCGATCGTTCGTTTTACGACATCAAACTCGGATCCATCGACAAGTTTTACCATACCGGCCGCGCTGACGAACAGCAGCTTATTGTTCTTGATATTTTCCAGTGCATCGACGTAAATCATCTGCTCCTTCTGGCTGCTGTAATTTCCAAGGTTGTCGATCGGCGTTCCCTTGTCACGGAATCTTCCATACGGGATGTCCATTACTTTGATGCTGTGCATCATGCCAAGATCCGTAAAGACGCAGATCTTATCGGTGTTTTTGCACTGGAACACATATTTGTTCTCGTTGTGCACAGCCTCTTTGTTCCGCTCGTAAGCAGACGTATCGATCGTCTTCGCATAACCGAAGCGGTCCATCAGGAAGACAACATCCATCTCCTCGACCTTCGGCTCCTCAAGAACAATCGCCTCAGCATTCTCAATCGCCGTTTTCCGCTTGTGGCCGTACTCTTTTTTTATCTGCGTCAGATCTTCCATAATAACTTCCGACATCGAGTCGTAATGATTTAAGATATCCTCGTACTTTGTAATCTTCGCCACAGTCGCCTCATGATCTTTTAAGAGTGCTTCCACTTCCAGTCCGATCAGTTTCTGCAGACGCATCTCCAGAATCGCCGTTGCCTGGCGTTCCGTAAAGCAGAGCTGTGCTGCCATACGCTCACTTGACTTTGATTTGAAGCGGATACCATCGGTCACTCCCATAATCAGACACTCTTTGACCTGCTTCTGTGTCTTGCTTCCGCGCAGGATCTCAATGATCAGATCGATCACATCGCATGCCTTGATCAGACCTTCCTGCACCTCGCGGCGCTCCATCTCTTTGCGGAGAAGGTTCTGGTATTTGCGGGTTGCCACTTCAAACTGGAAATCAACGTGATGCTCGATCACCTGTTTAAGGCTTAACGTCTCCGGTCTTCCATCTGCCACGGCGAGCATGTTGACACCGAACGTATCTTCCAAACGTGTTTTCTTGTACAGCAGATTCGTGATCCGCTCCACATCCGCGCCTTTTTTCAGTTCGAGCACGATGCGTGTTCCTTCTTTCGAGGACTGGTTGGAAATGTCGACGATTTCCGGCGCTTTCTTGCTCTCCACAAGCCCCGCCACATCGTTCAGGAACTTTCCGATGTTCGCACCGATCATCGGGTACGGAATTTCGGTGATCACAAGATACTGCTTTCCGTTTCTGCCTTTCTCCACTTCCACTTTTCCGCGGATTTTAATCTTTCCGACACCTTTTTCGTAGATCGACAGCAGGTCATCCTGATTGACGACAATACCGCCGGTCGGGAAATCCGGTCCTTTGATGTATTTCATCAGACCTTTGACGGTGATGTCGTTGTTTTTCATGTAGGCCTTGACCGCATCCACAATCTCACACAGGTTGTGCGGCGGAATGCTTGTTGCCATACCGACAGCGATACCGTCTGCGCCATTCAACAGAAGGTTCGGCACGCGCACCGGCAGAACAGACGGCTCTTTTTCCGTCTCGTCGAAGTTCGGTACGAAATCGACAACGTCTTTGTCGAGATCCTTTAAATAGACCTCCTGTGTAATTTTCTGCAGTCTCGCCTCGGTATATCGCATTGCAGCGGCACCGTCACCCTCAATCGACCCGAAGTTTCCGTGACCGTCCACAAGCGGCTGCCCTTTTTTGAAATCCTGTGCCATTACGACAAGAGCATCGTAAATGGAACTGTCGCCGTGCGGATGGTATTTACCCATCGTATCGCCGACGATACGCGCGCACTTTCGGAACGGCTTGTCGTACTGGATGCCGAGCTCATACATGTCATACAGAGTACGGCGCTGTACCGGCTTTAAACCGTCCCGCACGTCCGGAAGCGCTCGGGAAATGATGACGCTCATCGCATAATCAATATAAGATTTCTGCATGACCTCAGAATATTCGGTCCGTATAATCTGATCTTCTGATTTTTCTTTCATCTTCCTTTGTCCTTCCTGTTAAATATCCAGCTCTGCATCGGTTGCATGCTCATAAATAAATGCTTTCCGCGGCGGAACCTCGGTTCCCATCAGTACTTCCGTCACATCGGAGGCCATACGGGCATCCTCGATCTCCACACGCTTCAAAAGTCTCGTCTCCGGATTCAGTGTCGTCTCCCAGAGCTGCTCCGGGTCCATCTCGCCAAGACCTTTGTAGCGCTGCAGCGTAAATTTTTCTTTGTGTGTCTTTCTGTATTTTTCCAGTGCTTTGTCGTCGTACAGATACTCTTCTTTTCCGCGGGACGGCATTGCCTTGTAAAGAGGCGGCATCGCGATATAGACATGTCCCTCGTAGATCAGCTCCGGCATGAAACGGTAGAACAGTGTCAGCAGCAGCGTTGAAATATGCGCACCGTCGACATCGGCATCTGCCATGATGATAATTTTATCGTAACGGAGCTTTGTGATATCGAAGTCGTTGCCGTAACCCTCGGAAAAGCCGCAGCCGAATGCATTGATCATGGATTTGATCTCGGCATTTGCCAGAACTTTATCAATAGAAGCCTTCTCTACGTTCAGAATCTTACCGCGGATCGGCAGAATTGCCTGGAAATTACGGTCACGCGCCGTCTTTGCGGAACCGCCCGCAGAATCTCCCTCGACGATAAAGATCTCGCACAGCGACGGGTCCTTTTTCTCGCAGTTTGCCAGTTTGCCGTTCGTATCAAACGAATATTTCTGCTTGGTCAGCATATTCGTCTTGGCTTTTTCTTCGCTTCTGCGGATTTTGGCAGATCGCTCAGCGCAGGCAAGAACATTTTTCAGCACTTCGAGATTGCGGTCGAAATACAGCGGAATCTCCTCGCCCGTTACTTTTCCGGCGGCCTTTGCCGCATCCGGGTTGTCCAGCTTCGTTTTTGTCTGGCCCTCGAACCGCGGATCCGGGTGCTTGATCGAAATAACAGCGGTCATACCGTTTCGGATATCCGATCCCGTAAAGTTATTGTCTTTTTCTTTTAAGACACCGATCTCTCTGGCATAGCTGTTCATAATCGTCGTAAAGGTCGATTTGAAACCGGAAATATGGGTACCGCCCTCAGCGTTGTAGATATTATTACAGAAGCCGAGCACGTTTTCCTGGAATTCGTTGATATACTGGAACGCACATTCTACGGTAATGCCCTCAGATTCCCCTTTGAAATAAATCGGATCGTGGATTGCCTCTTTATTCTTATTCAGATCGCGCACAAAACCAACAATGCCGTCCGGCTCGTGATACGTCAGGTGCTCCTCTTTTCCATCGCGCAGATCGGAAAAATAAATGGTAAGCGCCGGGTTCAGATATGCAGTCTCATGGAGACGGCTTTTGACCTCTGTTGCGGAAAAACGTGTTTTCTCAAAGATTTCCGGATCCGGCAGGAAGTTGATGCGGGTTCCGCTGTTCTTCGTTTTTCCGATCTTCGGCAGCAGCCCATCCTCATCGAGTTCCTGTACGGCAACACCTCGTTCGTAGCGGTCGTGGTAAACCCAGCCGCCGAGGCTGACCTGTACGTCAAGATAAGTGGAAAGCGCATTGACAACCGAAGAACCGACACCGTGCAGACCGCCGCTTGTCTTGTACGCATTGTTGTCGAATTTACCGCCGGCGTGCAGGGTTGTAAAAACGAGACGCTCCGCCGGAACGCCTTTTTCATGCATGCCGACCGGGATTCCGCGGCCGTTGTCGGTCACGGTCGCCGAGCCGTCTGCTTCAAGTGTTACGTGAATGGTGTCGCAGTAGCCCGCAAGATGCTCGTCCACCGCATTGTCTACAATTTCATAAATCAGATGATTCAGGCCTTTCCGCGAGGTACTTCCGATATACATACCAGGGCGCTTACGCACTGCTTCGAGACCTTCCAGCACGGAAATACTGCTGGCATCATACGTTTCTTTTTTTGGCATAACTGTTCTATCCTCACTTATGTGTTACTGTCTTTTTCTCTTAAAAATACTTCTGTCTGTCCCATTTTGGGGGCACAGTATTTTATTATATCATTTTTCTTCCCGGAATAGCAAGATTTTCTTTAGAAGAAAGAATCTCCTCCGTTCATCAGCTCCTTAAAAGAAGTCACGTAGCGGTCTGCTTCCTGCTCCATCTTTGCGCGGTTTCCTTCCCCGCTTCTGTCATACACGCCCACAGCCGCAAATCCGCCCATTTTGGCGCCGCGGATTCCCGTTAGGATATCTTCATATACCACACACGTTTCCGGCGGAAGAGACAGCTTTTCAGCCGCTTTCTCGTAGATATCCGGAAAGCCCTTGCCGCGCTTTACTTCCGAGACGGTGACAAATGCTTTAAAATACTCATAAATCCCATTTCTCTTTAAGGCCGGCTCATACAGCTCCGGGCTCGATGAGGTAGCAACCGCCATGCGGATTCCTTTTTCTTTTAAATAGCGGAGATATTCTGCTGCCCCGTCTTTTAACTCCACTTCATACGTATAGGCGTCGACCGCCATCTGATGCCACTCCTGAATCAGTTCTTCCGGCGTTTCCGGAAAGCCGAACCGTCTGATCGTGTAGCGGGCAGCCTCCAGAAAGCCGAGCGGTGTAATCGCCTCCTGATAATCCGGCGGAACCTCAAGTCCTCTCTTCTTTAAAAATGCAACATCGATGTCATCCCAGACCCGCATCGAGTCGAGCAGTGTTCCGTCCAGATCAAAAATGGCTCCTTTGTACTGTTTCATTTGTCTTCTCCTTCTCTATTCTAATCTTTTTTCTTTCTTTTTAGAACGTATTTCTGTTTTTAGAACATTTGTTTGTTTTATCATACCATAACTGGTAAAAAATGCAAGTAAAATGCGAATTTCGCTACTTTTTGAAATTTTTTAAATTTTTTTCAAAAAAACACTTGCATTTTCTCCAGACATCGTGTATTATAAGCGAGTACGGTTCGTTGGTCAAGAGGCTAAGACGTCGCCCTCTCACGGCGAAAACAGGGGTTCGATTCCCCTACGAACTGCT
>ERZ836441.2547-NODE-2547-length-14143-cov-3.031658_pt1 | contig 14143 bp, 9 predicted proteins | sample MGYA00519686_ERZ836441 | MGnify/ENA primary metagenome ERZ836441 (study PRJEB31850, sample SAMEA3708800) | human gut metagenome | biome: human gut; feature: human-associated habitat; material: faeces | place: China | collected 2014 ... | reverse complement strand
CCCGGTCGACAATACGTTCTCCGGCTTGAACAATACCGTCGGAGAGAGCGATTCGTTGTAACAGATTGTCTTTGAGCCGGTCGGTCGTAATACTGTCGAATGCGATGTTGGTATGTAGAAAATCGTTCAGGTTACAGGTTTGTAAGATGTGATGCGAGTAGGAGTCGGGGAATTTATTGAGCATGTTCTCGTAGGCTTCCCGTGCGGATTGCAGTTCGGATACCGGTATTTCGCGCGCGACATTGTTTTCGAGGATTCGTATTTCCTTGAATTTTCCGGATTGCAGTTGGGTGTATGCTTCGGAAGAGACGATTCCTTTCCGATAGGCTTCTCGCAGAGCTTGGACCAAGTTCTTGCGGAGAGTCGGCGGGATAGACATTTCCGTATAGTTACTCAATGCTTTTTCGAAGTCGTCGACGGACTTTTTCTCTATCGATTCGTTGTGTGAGAAGACCGGTTGGAAGTCGAGCATGATGCTGTCGCGTTCTTGTTGAATGACGGCTTCGTCTTTATAAACGGGAAAGTCGAACGGAGCGGTGAGCAATCCGTACTTCCACGGTTTCCCTTCCTGAAAGGTGTAACGAAATTTTCCTTCTCTCGGGAAGAAATAGGTAACCAATGTCACTGCTGCCACGAAAAAGACAAATTGCAGGACACGTGTGCTGGACAGGAATTTTTGTATACGGTTTTTATCCATGATTCTACGGGTTATTCTTTACAGCGTGCGACCTTCTGTACGCCCTTTATTTTACGTAATTTATTACAAAGCGATTCTACGACGCGGGTGTCGTGCACCATGATGTCGACCGTCCCGGTGAATACGCCTTCGTTGGCTTTTATGGTGAGTCCTCTCATGTCGATAATCAATTCATTGGAAATCACCCGGGTGATTTCGTTGAGAATCCCTATCCGGTCGATACCTTGTATCTCTATCTTGGCGGGAAAGGAGAGCGATTCGCTGGCTTCCCATTGCGTGGACACCAACCGTGGGCCGAAGCTCGATTTCAGTCGCATGGCTACGGGACATTCCCTTTTGTGCACGACTACGGTTTCGTCGTCTTCCACATATCCCAAGACGTCGTCACCGGGTATCGGGCAACAGCAATCCGCTACTTTATAGTTTTTCACTCCGTTCTCGTCTCGCAGAATGTAGGTCTGTTTGCGGTCTATCGTAAGTTGCTGAGGAGTGACGGGTTTGGGCTGTTCGTTTTTCCCGTTGTTGCTGCCGAACGAAAGTTTCAGATACCGCATGAAAGGATTTTGACTTTTTCCCTTGATGATTTTTTTGATATTTTCGTTGGGGGTAATCTCGTCATTTCCTATTTTGTAGAACAGATCGTCCCGATGTCGTATGCCGAGGTTGCTTAATATTTTGGTTACTACATCGTTGTTGTATTCGATGTGATTGCTTTCGAAAAAGTCTTTCAGTATTTTCTCTCCTTTCGCTATGATTTTTCGCCGGTCTTTCCGCAACGACGCCGTCAGTCTGCTTCGGGCTTTGGCCGTGGTGATGAAGTTGAGCCATTCCTCTTTGGGCGTTTGCGATTTGGAGGTGAGTATTTCCACTTGGTCGCCGCTATGCAGTTTTTGGTTCAGCGGTACCAGCCGGTGATTTACTTTGGCGGCGATACAGTGGAAGCCGAGGTCGGAGTGCAGGGTGAAAGCCAAATCGAGCGCCGTGGCGTCTTTGGGCAATGTGATGAGCTCGCCTTTGGGCGTAAAGACAAATATCTCGGTACTGAACAGGTTGAGCTTTATCGTGTCGAGAAAATCGATGGCGTTGGGCTCGGGGTGTTCGAGAATGTCCTTGATGGTTTTCAGCCAGATGTCGAGTTCCGACTCTTCGTCGGAGTTTCCCACTTTGTATTTCCAATGGGCGGCGAATCCCCGTTCGGCGATCTCGTCCATTTTTTCGCTTCGTATTTGTACTTCTATCCAATTGCCGTCGGGACCCATGACCGTGAGATGCAGAGCTTTGTATCCATTGGCTTTGGGGCGGCTCACCCAGTCGCGGGTGCGTTCGGGGTGCAGTTTGTAGATGTCGGTGATGACCGAGTAAATGGCCCAGCACTCTTTTTTCTCGTCGGCTTCGTTGGGGCATTTGAAAATGATACGAACCGCATAGAGGTCGTAGACTTCCTCGAAAGGTATGTGTTTCGACTCCATCTTGTTCCAAATGGAATAGATGGATTTTACCCGGGCTTTCATCTCGAATTCGAGCCCCATTTCTTTGAGCTTCGCGACAATCGGCTTGGAGAAGTTGTTGTAGATTTGCTGGCGCGATTCTTCGGTCTCGGCGATTTTCTGCTTGATTTGGTTGTAGGCCTCGGGGTGTTCGTATTTGAAGGCGAGGTCTTCCAACTCGGTCTTTATGGCGAACAATCCTAAACGGTGGGCCAACGGGGCATATATATATAGCGTCTCGCCAGCGATTTTATATTGTTTGCTGGGGAGCATGGAACCGAGCGTGCGCATGTTGTGCAGACGGTCGGCCATTTTGATGAGGATTACCCGAATGTCTTCGGACATGGTGAGCAACAGCCGCCGAAAATTTTCGGCCTGAGCCGATGCTTGGTCGCCGAAAATACCGCCCGATATTTTGGTGAGCCCGTCGACGATGGATGCTATTTTTTTCCCGAAGTGGTTCTCGATGTCTTCGACGGTATATTCGGTGTCTTCCACTACGTCGTGCAACAGGGCGGCGCATATCGATGTAGAGCCCAAACCTATTTCATGACTGACGATACGGGCCACGGCGATGGGGTGCAGTATGTAGGGCTCGCCCGATCGTCGGCGTATACCCTTGTGGGCTTCTTTGGCAAATTTGAACGCACGTTCGATAATCTCGACTTTCTTCCGGTGGTTGGAGTTGAGGTATCCGTTGAGCAGTTCTTGAAATTTATCATCGATGAGTTGCTCTTCGTTGGTGTATTGTTGATCGGACGTTTCCATAGCTCGAAATCTAAGAAAAACAAAGATAAAACAAGTCGGGAGCAAATGCAAATTTTATTCGAGAATTGAGGCGAATTGCCGAATCGGTGCGACGAGCCTGTCGATTTTCTTTTCAGAAAAACATTCCAACTTTCTCCCCTCCCCCTGTTTTTTTTACCCCTCCGTCACTGCGCGCCACCTCCCCTATATTTAGCGTTGCCAAACACAGGGGAGGTGGGTGAGATTCAGTATTTTTGCTCTACTGTCGTTTTAACCCCCTCGCCCTACGGGCACTCCCCCTATATTTCCTTACGGAAACACCCCGTAATACCACGGGACACGGCAGGGGAGAGAGGAGTTAGCTGCATAAAAATCACTTCTGAATTTCTACCAAGCCAAAATTTTTCTTGCTTTACAAGTCGCTCGACCCATTGGACCGGGTGAGGGTGTAGGTCGGTCTTATCCCAATAAAACCGGGGCTGCCTGATTTTATTCCATCAGGCAGCCCCGTGTAGTGAAATTTTATGTTCCCTGTGATTAGATCGAGAGTTTTCTCAACGTGTTGAGTAATTCGCGGTCTATGGGTTTGTCGTTTTTGATAGCTTTATTGAAAGGAATATATTCTATTTCGTTGTTGCGGATACCGATCATGACATTACGTTGATCTTCGAGCAGGGCATCGATGGCGGCCGAACCCATGCGGCTGGCCAGAATGCGGTCGTGAGCCGTGGGTGAACCTCCTCGTTGAATGTGTCCCAGAATAGTTACGCGGACATCGTATTGCGGGTACTCTTTCTGTACCCGTTCTGCCAAGTGCATGGCTCCACCGGTGATGGGGCTTTCGGCTACCAACACGATACTGCTGTTTTTCGATTTGCGGAATCCGTTCTTGATGAGTTCTTCGAGTTGGTCCACTTCGGTCGAAATCTCCGGAATAATAGCTGCTTCGGCTCCCGTAGCGATGGCTCCGTTCAAAGCGAGGAATCCGGCATCGCGACCCATGACTTCGATAAAGAAAAGTCTTTCGTGGGACGTTGCGGTATCGCGTATTTTATCGACGGCATCCATAATGGTGTTCAGCGCCGTATCGTATCCGATCGTGGTGTCGGTTCCATAGAGATCGTTGTCTATCGTTCCCGGCAATCCTACGATGGGATAGTTGTATTCGGTGGCGAAAATGCGCGCACCGGTCAATGTTCCGTCTCCTCCGATTACGACAAGGGCATCTATGCCTTCTTTGACGAGCGTGTCGTAAGCGACTTTTCGTCCTTCAGGCGTTTTGAATTCTTGACAGCGGGCTGTCTTCAATATCGTACCTCCCAACTGTATGATGTTACTTACGTTTTGCGTTTTGAAAGGGGTTATTTCTCCCGTAATCAAACCTTTATAACCTCGATAAATACCTTTTACCTCGAATCCGTTGTAGATGGCTGCACGGGTTACCGCGCGAATGGCCGCATTCATTCCGGGAGCATCGCCACCGGAAGTTAAAATACCTACACATTTAATTTGCGACATAACCTATATTGTTTAATTGTTCATGGCGGGAATGGTCAGAATTCCGTTTTTTTCGAAAGTTTATTTATTCCTGCTTTGCAAAAATAGGAATAAATCTTGTTTGTAATAGTTAGTTTTATACAAAAAGAGTTACATTGCCGATGAAAGCCGGTAGGGAATATCGGTTTTGTTTATTGGAGCTGCCGGGTTATGTATTCTTGGACTTCGGTCATGAGCCAGCGGGGGGTGGAGGTAGCTCCGCAGATACCTATGCTCTCTTTTCCTTCGAGCCATGTGGGGTCTATTTCACTGATGTCGGAAACGAGTCGGGATTGGGGATTGACTTGCAGGCATTCTCCGAAAAGCACCCGTCCGTTGGAGCTCTTTTTCCCGCAAACGAACAGGATAAGGTCGTGTCGGCGGGCAAACTCCCTGATATTGGGAATGCGGTTGGCGACTTGCCGACAGATGGTGTCGAACGATTCGAATTGTCCGTCGGGTTTCAGCTGTTTTATCTCGTCGACGATGTGGCGGAAGCCTTCTACCGACTTGGTTGTCTGGGAATAGAGCAACAGTTTTTTGCGGAGGTCTATCTTGTCGAGGTCTTTGTCCCCCTCGATGACGACGGCTTTGCCGTGGGTCTGTCCCACCAGTCCGTTGACTTCGGCGTGTCCGGTTTTGCCGTAGATAACGATTTGCGCCTCTCCGGGAGGGTTGGAATCGTATGCGGTTTTGATTTTACGTTGCAGTTGCAACACGACGGGGCAGGTGGCATCGATGATTTCGATGTTGTTCTCGGCGGCGATTCGGTAGGTTTCGGGAGGTTCGCCGTGGGCTCGCAGCAATACTTTCACGTCGTGCAACTGTTTGAGTTGCCCGTGGTCTATGGTGATGAGCCCTTTGGCTTTGAGTCGTTCCACCTCGTTGCTGTTGTGTACGATGTCGCCGAGGCAGTAGAGCCGTCCGGTGCGGTCGAGTTCTTCTTCGGCTTTGCGGATAGCCGTGACTACACCGAAGCAGAAACCCGAATGTTCGTCTATTTCTATGCGTGCCATAACCTGTCTCCTTTCTACCTTTGCGGGTGATTATCGAAGTTTGTCGACGGTTTCTCTGTACCGGGTCATGAGCCATGCGTCCTGCTCGGCGATTGTCATGTGGGAATTGTCGAGCTCTATGGCATCTTCGGCTTTGCGCAAAGGGCTTTCTTTACGGGTCTGGTCGATGTGGTCGCGTTTGTTGATGTTGGCGACCACTTCGTCGAAATCGACATCGACACCTTTCGCCCTCAGTTCGTCGACGCGTCGTTGTGCCCGGGTCTCCGCCGAGGCCGTGACGAATATTTTCAGTTCGGCATGTGGGAATACGGTCGTGCCTATATCGCGCCCGTCCATGACGATGCCTTTCCGTTCGCCCATTTTTTGCTGTGCGGCGACCATCGCCGTGCGCACGAAAGGTATGGCACTAACGGGGCTTACCTTATCGGATACTCGCATGGAGCGAATTTCACGCTCTACGTCGATTCCGTTTAGAAATGTGTGTGTCATACCCGTTTCGGGATCGGGGCGGAAATCGATTTGAATGTCGTCCATGAGGGACCTCAGCGTATCGGTGTCGACCGTGTCGCCGTCGATGAGACCGTGGTCGAGGCAGTAGAGGGTGACGGCGCGGTACATCGCGCCACTGTCGATATATATGTAGCCTATGTTCCGGGCAAGAGCTTTCGCCATCGTACTTTTCCCACACGAAGAGAAGCCGTCGACGGCGATGATTATCCGAGGTTCAGGTTTATTCATAAGCGTTTATTTTTTGAATTCGAAAAGATTGGTCGAGAGGTTGACCATGAGCGTGGTCGCTCCCGTGTGTTGTTGTGCGAGGGCGACACCTATGCCGAACATGCGGACTTTGATTCCACCGCCTATGCTGAATCCGGAGAGAAAGTTACGGTGAGCGGTGCGCATGTCGGTGCGGGTTTTGTAGTTGTACCCCACTCCTATGTAAATGCGGTCGGTGGGCAGGAACTCCACGCCGAAAATGAGGTGGCGGAAAAGGTTGTCCACGAATCCGCTTTTTTCGACGATTTCGTCGCTCCCGGTGTAAGAGCTGCTTTCGATGGCGGGATAGGGAAGTTTCCACCTTGTGAGGTTACGAGCGGTGACCGACACCCGTATGGGCGCATGTTCGAGGCTTTGCGTATAGCCTATCTGCAAATCGAACGGCATGCGTTCGAATGTGTCGTTGTAACGTTTGATTTGTCCACCCAGATTGCGTGCTACCAGCGAGAGCGAGAGGTCGTTGTCGGCGTTGTAATAGTTGAGGCCGAGATCGACGGCAAGCGCCCAAGAGGTGTATTGTTCGTAGGAGGAGTAGATGACTTTGGCATTGACTCCGCCCCGCAAGGTCGTGGTGATGTCGTGGGCATAGATACCGTTGAAGACGATGTCTTTGGGTGAAAATTCACCGGTGATCACGCCGGTTTCGTCGGCACTTTTCATTTTGCCGTACCCGTAGTATTGTATGCCGGCCGCCCATGCTCCCCGTTCTCCGGCCGCCTTTCCGAAAGTGGCTCCTGCCAGATTGATTCCCCCGACGTATTTCATGTAGTTCAGCCCGAGTTGCAAATCCGATTCGGGTCCCATCAGAGCCGGGTTTTGATTGACGAGGTTTATATCTTCGTCGATGACGGATATATTGGTTCCTCCCAACGTATAGGCGTGGGTAGAGGTGGGGATATTGAGAAAGTCGAACGAGCTTTTCCCCTCTTGTCCCCTCCCGGCGAAGCATGTAGTGACAGTCGCCAGAAGAACCGTTATATATCGAAACGTATGTGTCATAATTGTTTTCGGGTTTCAAAGATAGCCAAAATTCCCGGTCGGCAGAAGGTCGCGTGATTGAATTTTGCTTTCGGCAGAATGGTTCCCGATGATTTATTAACGGGAAAAAGGGCAATAAAGTATGTGGCGGAACGAGTTTGTATCGGAACTTTATTCGTATTATATTGTGAGTTATGTTTGCTCGGCTCGATGGAAATCGTTAATTTTGAACTCTGTTCTATGTAAAACATAAAAATTTTCAAGTAGTTTATGGAAAAACTGCAAAGATATTTCGATGCGATAGAAGCTGAACTTTCGAAGATAGAATATGCCGCCGAACCCGATGGATTGTATGCTCCCGTGCGTTATGAGTTGTCGTTGGGCGGTAAGCGCGTGAGGCCTTTGTTGACGCTGCTTGCCTGCGAGATGTTTGCGGGCGATTATCGTCGGGCATTGAATGCGGCGGTGGGGTTGGAAGTGTTTCACAACTTCACGCTGTTGCATGACGATGTGATGGACAAAGCCGACGTGCGCCGTGGTAAACCTACGGTGCATAAGGTGTGGGACGAGAATACGGCCATACTTTCGGGCGATGCCATGGAGATCATCGCTTTCCGTTATATCGCCCGCACGGAAGCTCCGCACACGGGGGCTGTCGTCGAGTTGTTCCTGAAAACGGCTCTTGAAATTTGCGAGGGTCAGCAATACGACATGGAATTCGAGCGTCGGGACGATGTGACCGAGGCGGAATATATCGAGATGATTCGCCTGAAAACAGCCGTGCTGTTGGGGGGGACGTTGAAGATAGGGGCGATTATAGGCGGAGCGAGCGAGACGGATGCGGATTGTATCTACCGTTTCGGCGAGTCTTTGGGGCTGGCGTTCCAGTTGCAGGACGATTGGTTGGACGTGTATGGCGACCCTGCCCGTTTCGGGAAAAAGATAGGAGGCGATATTCTGAATAACAAGAAAACGTATATGCTCATCAATGCCCGGCAACGGGTCGAAGGGAAAGATGCCGAGGAGTTGTCCCGCTGGTTGGGCGCGGCCGAATACGATCCTTCCGAGAAGATAGCTGCTGTGACGGCGTTGTACGACCGTGTCGGTGCGGGCGATTTGTGTCTGCGGCAGGTCGACGAATACAGTCGTCGGGCGATAGAGGCTTTGCTGCAAATCGGGGTGGACGAAGCGGCGAAGCAGCCTTTATACGATTTGGCGAATTCATTGATAAAACGAGATCACTAAAATTTTTCAGAAACAATGCCTTACCGCCGGTTACCGAATACAGACAAAGCCCGCCTTACCGCTCTCGAAAAAGCGGTGGCGATGGAGCACGAGTGCGATGTGGACAAGCAGGCGGCTTCGTATAAAACGCTGAACGAGGCCCGCGCACTTTTGAGACGCTTCAAAAGTGCCGTCGGGCAGTTCCAGTATTGCTATACGGCTCAGGCCGAGGCCAACCGACAATATCAGTCGCATTTGAAGACGGCCCGGTTGTACATCTCGCATTTCATACAGGTGCTTAATTTGGCAGTGTTGCGTAACGAGGTGCGTAAGGAACACAAATTGTTTTACGGGCTCGACCCCGAAGATTTTGCCGTGCCCGAGCTGACCGGCGAGAAGCACATTCTCGTTTGGGGAGAACGTCTCATCGAGGGGGAACGCGAACGGGTGTCGCACGGAGGCGCACCTATTTATAACCCTACGATCGCGAAAGTGACCGTGCATTACGATATTTTCAAGGAAGCCTATCGGGAACAACAGAATTATAAACTGAATACGACTCGTTCCCAGTCGGGGTTGGATGCCTTGCGCGAGGAGGCTGACCGGATTATCTTGGATTTGTGGAATCAGGTGGAAACGTATTACGCCGATCTTCCTGCCGAAATCCGTTTGAACCGTTGCCGGGCTTACGGCGTAGTATATTATTACCGCAGTGGAGAAAAACGACCCGAAGATGATTGATACTCACACGCATATTTATCTGGAAGAGTTTGACGAAGACCGTGTCGAGGTGGTGCGCCGCGCCCGTGAAGCGGGAGTCGAACGAGTGATATTGCCCAATGTCGATTTCGACACGGTGCAAGCCATGCATGCCACGAACGATTTGTTTCCCGGTTATTGCCGTATGGCTATGGGGCTACACCCCACGTCGGTGGAGGACGATTATCGGGAGCGGCTTGGACAGGTGAGAGAGCTGCTTTTCTCCGGGGAGTATTGCGCCGTGGGCGAGATAGGGCTCGATTTGTATTGGGACAAGACCTATGCCGAGGAGCAGAAAGAGGCTTTTGTGATGCAAACGGGGTGGGCGGCAGAGTCGGGTTTGCCGGTGATTATTCATTGCCGGGAGGCATTCGACGAAATATCGGCTCTGTTGCAGTCGGGCAGAGTGCCGGCATTCCGAGGGGTGTTCCACAGTTTCACGGGGTCGGCCGAACAGGTGCGTCTGCTGAGGGGAACCGGTGACTATTATTTCGGGATAAACGGCATCGTTACTTTCAAGAACGCTCATCTCGAAGATATGGTACGAGAAGTGGGCATCGGGCGTATATTGCTCGAAACCGATGCCCCGTATTTGGCTCCCGTGCCTTATCGAGGCAAACGGAACGAACCTTCGTATTTGCCTTATATGGCGAAGCGAATAGCCGAAATTCTGGATATTACGACTGCCGAGGTGGAGGAGGCTACCACGGCCAATGCTGTGCGATTGTTCGGAGAAGGGTGATTCCCGGATAATGGGAAGAGCCGGCTTTCATGCTATGCATAGGGGGAATGTGTTTCATGGGGCTTTCCTCGAAAATAATTCCCGAATTTTGTTTGAAGAGGGTTAAAACAGTCGTTTGGAGCCGAGGCATGAAAAAAAAGCGTGAAATATTTGGGGAAATGTAAAAAAAAGCATAAATTTACGGAGAGACACAAAATCACGATACTATGAAAAGACCCCTCCGCTTTTCAATGAGTTTGTCTATACTCTTTTTGTCGCCCATGTCGGCGATAGTGTCGGTTGCCGTCGATATTCCTTTGAGTTTGTCGTCTGAAAAAAATTATATCGTGGAGGTCGTTCTTCCCGGCGGTAGTACGTCGGCGAATATAGAGGACGGCCGGATAACTGCCGAAGGGGCTTCGCAGGCGCTTGCGACCGTGGTCTATTATGACGGGCTGGGTCGTCCCGAACAGACTGCCCGAGTGGGTTTCACGGCAACGGGCGCCGACCTGCTGTCCACAGTCGGTTACGACGAGGCCGGGAGAGAATATCGTCAAGGGCTTCCCACACCCGTATCGGGGAACAACGGCTGTTATGTGAATCCTTCTACATACGGGCAGACGGCTCAAAGTTATTATGGAGACACATATCTCTATCGGGAGACTTTGTACGAAAACTCACCGTTGAGCCGGACAGTCGGTGTGAAAAATCCCGGAGCTGTTTGGAACGCTCACCCGAAGACTGTTGCATATCGGTGCAATACGGCAGGAGAGGTCGTTCTTTTCCGCATTTCGTCCGATGGGGTACAACGAGTGGGGCGGTATACGCCGGGTGCTCTTTATGTTACTCGCGAAACCGACGAGGACGGAATTTGGCAAGAGAGTTTCACCGATAAATCGGGTCGGGTGGTTATGACCCGTCAGGGAAACGGTTATGACACTTACTACATTTATGACGACCACGGCAGGCTGTGCTATGTACTGCCCCCGATGGCTGTGGACGGAATGTATAATACCGGCAATTATCCCGACAGCCACACTCTTTTGCAACAGTATGCCTATCTCTATAAATACGACGACCGGGGGAACTGCATAGGGAAGCGTTTGCCCGGTTGTAAATCGATACAGATGATTTACGATAGGGCTAATCGATTGGTCATGAGTCAGGACGGCAATCAACAGAGCGAAAGCCTCTGGACCATAACCAAATATGATGCCCTCTCCCGAGTGCTGTATACTTATGAGACGGATCCGTTGCAGAGTCCACCGGACTTGTATCGGTATTGCAGGGAAAGGAGGTTTGTCGAGGAACGTGCCGATAGTTATACTGCGTGGCCGGGTATGGGTTATACCCTCAGGATTCTGCTGCCTGCCGCCAATGATTACCGGTTGCTCACGGTCAATTATTACGACGACTATTCTTTTTTGTACATCGAGGGGACGGCAGCCTCGCAGCTTGCCTATCGGAGTAAGGAGGGATATGGTGCGGCTTATTCCTCGGCCAAAGGTTTGCTGACCGGGACGCAGGTGTTCGACTTGACGGACAGGAGCAAATATGCGATTACCGTTTATTATTACGATGAATATGGAAATCCCGTACAGACACGCACTCGGCATGTATCGGGCGATTATGAAATGACTTATGCTCAATGCGACCTTTCGGGAAATATTCTTGAATCATACACGGAACATTTGGATTCCCGGGGGCGTTTATCGGTATCGGAGTCCGTAGAAAATACTTATGACCGCTCGGGACGCCTCACCCGCACCGATTATACGGTTAACGACTCTTTGTCTACCGATTGGAGATATGAATACGACGAGTTGGGACGGATATCCGGCAAAAGTATCGACGGAGGACTGACGCATGCTAAATATCGGTATAATTTGCAGGGTTGGATCACTCGGATAGAAGATGTCGATTTCGTGCAGAATTTGTATTACGAAAGCCTTATGGGAAACTATGGGAAAGTTCGTTACAACGGAAATATATCGGCGATGAATTGGACATATCGCACCGATACCGACACGATTGTGAACGGCTATCGCTTCACTTATGATGCCCACGACCGGCTGGCTTCGGCCTATTCGGTGACGGGCAGTGATTTTTCTAGCGGCCGCTATCATGTCGAGTATGAATATGACAAGCATGGTAATATGGTAAATTTGTATCGCAATGGGGGAAGGGGCGGAATGATAGACGAGATGAACTGGTCTTATGAAGGGAATAGGGTAGTAGAGATTACCGATATGATGGGAGAACAGGGGCGATACGACATGAAAGAATATCGGGATTATAACTATAATGGACTCGATTATTTTTACGACCCCAACGGAAATATGACGGCCGACCTCGACCGGGATATTGTCGCCATACGATACAATTTGCTGAACCAGCCCGACACCGTGCAGTTCCGCAACGGGTCGGCTATCGTGAATTATTACACCGCCGACGGCAAGAGAACCGGCAGTAAATACCTCACACCACTGACAACGGTCGTTATCCCTGCGGGGCAGACCTTCGGCAGTACATCGGGGACTGCGGCCATGAGCAGTCATGTTACGGCACGTCGGGGTTCTTTGGAATATGCGGGAGCCGATTTCGAGAGCGATACCCTGATACGAATTCATAACGGCGACGGCTATTTGGATTGTTCGGAACAAGATTTCCGGTACTTCGTGCGGGATTATCAAGGGAATATCCGCACCGTCTACGGCAGTGCGGTAGCAAAACTAATACCGGTGGAACCTCCTTTTTCCTTGACGAACCGGGGGGCGATAGGCGGAGATAAACCACCTATTCGCCCAAAACCCATAGAGTATACCGTCACCTACCAACGTATGCAATACTATCCTTTCGGTCTTCCTTATGAAGCTCATTACCAGCCCGAAGAACAGCCGTATAAATACGGAGGAAAAGAGTTTATAGAGCTGCACGGCTATGACAGTTACGACTTCGATGCCCGTATGTATTATCCCGCCCTCTGCCGATTTATGACGATGGATCCTCTCTGCGAGAAATATTACTCCATCTCGCCTTATGCTTACTGTAATAACAATCCGGTGAATTATGTAGACCCGGACGGGGAATCGTGGCGATTGACTTATGACAGAATAGAAGGAGAGGTGATTTTTACAGGATATGAGTGGGTAGATGAAGATAAATCTTATGATGTAGACGGTAATTTATTGCAGGGTTTGTATGCGCAGGCTATATTTTTTTCAGATAACAAAACTTTTGACAAGGATAACGGCTATAATATAGGATCTTCTACTGCCACGGTTTATTTGGCAGACGGAACGACCGAGACATATGCGGCCTGTACGAATCCTTCGGGAAGCGACTATGCTACGGTTCCCGAAGGTACTTATCATGCGAAAGTAGGCATGCATAAGGGGGCTTATACGGCTTTGCGAATGGAAGATACCGACGGTAGCGGGAGAATAGAATTAGGATACGAAAATCCGGCATATACCGATGGCCGGACATACGCAGCAGGTATTAATATACACAAGCCTGGAATAAATAATCTTACAGGAGTAGGAAGAAATAAGAATCCTATATCGGCAGGATGCCTGTTGGTCGACATAAATAGCTGGAACCGTTTTATAGGGCATTTTGAAGCAGAAGACCAAAAGAACAATACGGTAAGCGTCACGGTTTCGAGATCTCTATCGGAACCCGTTAACGTAAACCGGTTGCCGGCTTTTAATTTTATTCTGAATGGAACGAGAGAATCGTTTTTTAGTCGTATTAAAAATAGGAAATTATGAAAAAGAGCGTGCTATTGTTGTTTTTTGCGGGTTGTGTGGCAACAGGTATTTTTGGAATCGGTCGTAAGATTCCGATGAATCGGGTGAATGATTTGGGGCAGAGGGAAGGCTATTGGAGAGATTCTCTTGGCGAAGGAATCACACATGAACTATACTATAAAGGCGGTAAAAAAGATGGATTATTTAAGTGCTTTTCTCGTAATGATTTGTTTGTATTAGGGGAATACACAGCGGATAATATATCCGGCACATGGTATGTATTTGGAGATGAAGGGGAGCTGGTTAGTATTCACAATTCGATAGAATTCAGTAAGGACAGTATATATACGGGGTATCCTTGTTGCCGAATCTTCTATAAATATAAATGTTATAGGATTGATTATTATCCAAGTGGAGCCGTTAAGAGCGAAGGATATATGGTGTGCGAC
>ERZ836441.2545-NODE-2545-length-14151-cov-73.719140_pt1 | contig 14151 bp, 11 predicted proteins | sample MGYA00519686_ERZ836441 | MGnify/ENA primary metagenome ERZ836441 (study PRJEB31850, sample SAMEA3708800) | human gut metagenome | biome: human gut; feature: human-associated habitat; material: faeces | place: China | collected 2014 ... | reverse complement strand
AGAAAAGGAATTGTATAGTAAAGTATGTTTATTATTTATGTTAATTGCTGAATTATAAATACTGAGTTTCATTGTTCTATGAATAGCGGCATCTACGCCCATCTAAATGCCGCTAATAATAAGTTGATTGGCAAAAAACACTAGTTTAGATGCCTAATGTGAATTGCATTAGGGAACAGCAATAAGTCCAACATCAGTACTCTTTTGGAGCCGTTTGAGAGTCGTGTTAAGGCATCCTCCTCGATTTGTGGATTTCGAGCAGGCACTGTTGTAGTTCTCGCAGCTGCCACCGTTTTTGGCCTTGTTGCATTGGTCATAGAGTTCATTTATGCAGTCTCCGCCATTATCTCCTCCGACGAACTCCATATTAGTAGATAGGAGAGCTGATTCACAGTTCCCAATGGCTACATCCATAGGGAGGCTTTCTATGAATGCCGCAATTTTGCTTGTCTTTTGATTCATACTGTAGCTGTTAAAAGGTTGTTAATTACTAATTTAGTTCTATACGGAAGAGCCTACTATGATTCTTGAAGTATCGAGTTGTAAGACTCTTATGGAATGCAAAATTAATCAAAATTTTGTTTCCGCCCAAATATAATCAAAAAAAAAGATATATCCAAATGCTCATTCCAATTCTCCTAATCCTCTGATATCATTCTTTTTATTTTGCGGTATTAGAATTATTAGCTATCTTTGCAACAATAAAACAATATAAAAATAAAGCAAAAAAATAAATAAAGCAATATTTATGGATAACAATAGGATTTCTGCTTTGAAAAGACGAATCGAGGAGAACGAGATTCGCCCACAGGAGGCGAGAGAGGCTCTTGAACACCACCTGCGCCAGTTGCAAAGGCTTGGAGCCAACCTTGAAGACAACGTGTGTATGATACTCCGGAAGGTCATTGCCCGGTCGGAGGCAGTAGAGGAACTTGACAGACTGACTGACGGGACATGGCAAGAATTATAGCGGTAGCGAACCACAAGGGTGGTGTCGCAAAGACAACAAGCTGCGTCAACGTGGCGGCGGCTCTTGCCAAGATGGGACGCAGAGTCCTGCTTGTGGATGTCGATCCACAGGCCAATCTCACGAGCAGCTTCACCGACGAGAGCAAGATCGAAGTTTCCATCTATGATGCCATGAAGGGCGCACCGGCTCCTATAATGCATATAGGAGACAACCTTGATCTGATTCCCTCTCATATAGACCTTGCCGGGGCAGATATGGTGTTCAGCAACAGGATTGCCCGGGAGCAGATTCTACGGGATATCCTCGATGGGCTTAAGGATTCCTATGACTATATAATCATAGACACGCCTCCGGCTCTCGGTCTTGTGACGATTAACGCTCTTACTGCAGCCCAGAGCGTCATAATCTCCATCTGTGCAGAGACCCTTCCGCTGCGAGGTCTTGTGATGCTCGACGAGATGATCGGGGACATCGCACGGAGCATAAACCGGGGGCTTCATGTGTCGGGTATAATCATAGCCAAGTACAACCGCCGCAAACTCGACAATGCCGTTATTGACGCTATCCGGGAAAAGTACGGGGACAAGATTTTCAAAACCTTCGTCAGAACCTGCGTTGCCGCAGCCGAGGCTCCCACCTATCGGCAGAGTGTTCTGGACTATGCTCCGGATTCCAATGCCGCAGCCGATTATACGGCATTGGCAATGGAAATTGATAATCAAACAATATAAAAATAATAAAATATATAAATATTACAATAGAACAATATTTATGGCAAGAAAGACACTGACATCCGAGTTACTTGGGACAGTGACCGGATTGAGTAAGGAGGGAGAACCGGAAAATTCCACAGCTCCTAAGTCCTCCGATAAACCACAGGAAGGGATTAACTCCGGCACGGAAGTCATTGATAAACGCAAACCGGGCAGACCCAAAGTCGGTGGAGAAGGACTTGAGGTAAACGTCACTTTCAGACTTCCGGATTCGCTGATTCAGGAGGTGAGGATGCTTGCGGTCGTCGAGCGCACCACACAGAAGGAGATTGTAATTGCCGCTTTAAGGGAATACCTTGCAGGAAAGTCCGACAATAAATAAAGTAATAGTTAAAACAATATATAAATATTACAATAAAACAATAAAACAAGGGTCGGGAGGTTCATTCTTTCGGCCCTTGTTTGTGGATTGATTTGGTGGTCTCGAAAAAAGGTGCTAATTTTGCCAAAAGTGTAAAAAAAATTCATTGATAATATACGCCCCCCTGTGGTGGCGCAAGGAACGAGCGCCTTACTGTTCAAAATTTTTTGATTATGGGTATAGACGGATTCGATTTTGATTCGTTGACAGACGAGCAGTTTAATAAATTTATATGGTCTTTGGATGCTCTGAAGGCTAAGTTGAACCGTGTTTCTGTTGAGGAGCTTGAACGGGAGTTTGAAGGGAAGTCTGTATATTTGTTGGAGAACGAGCACTATGATTTGGTAGAGCTTGAGGTTGGTGAGTTTGTGGATACGGTGTTTGAGCGGAAGGCTTTGGGGAATGGTGAGGTTGTTGTTCCTTTTGAGGAGATTCAGAGTCGGGAGTATAGGCTTTGGCTAAGTCAGAAGATGAGGAGTAAGAGAACAGTCAGGGAGGACGAAGTCACCTTTCAGTTGTCCTCCCCTCAGATTGATTACAGTGGTTACCGTATGTGGAGGTATAATCCGATTATATTCTACAAGGATGGTGGTAAGGCGAGACATCGGTTGATGCTTCTTGATGATGAAGAGACGTTGACGTTCTTGGAGAATCGAGAGTTTGCGATCATGTCTCCTGTCACCTATGTAGGCAGGACTAATTCTTATAGGAATGCTCGTTATCTTTATGCCTTTGCCATAGATTTGGATGGTGTGAGTATTCACGAGGTGAGGGCGCTGTTGAGGGGTATGACTACGGGGGTTTATCCTGTTGCCAATATCATTGTCAATTCGGGGCATGGCGTTCATGTGTATTATCTGCTTGAAAGTCCTGTTGGGATGTATGAGACTAGACTAAATGCTTTGAACAAGATGAAAGCAGGACTGACAAGGATTGTATGGCTTGTGTCTAAGCTCGATACTCCGCAGGTGCAGAGTGTTGTTCAGGGATTCCGTCTTCCGGGTACGAAGACGAAGTTTGGTAAGCCTATAAGGGCGTTTTGGAATCGTACTGCACCGTTGCATACTTTGGAGGAGTTGAACGGTTTCCTTGGCATATACAAACTATCTGACGATGAGATTGGGAAGCTCAAAGAGAGGCATCCTCATAATCCGGCAAGGGTTACTTTGGAGGAGGCAAAGAAGCGTTGGCCGGAGTGGTACGCCTCACGTGTAATCGGTCGAAACCGTGTCGGGAAGAAATGGAACATCAACCGTGGGCTTTACGATTGGTGGCTTGCAAAGCTGAGGGACGGCAGCGAGGTGACGGTTCATCATCGCTACTGGTGTGTGCTCACGTTGGTGGTGTATGCCGTCAAGTGCGGCATACCACGTGAGGAGGTTCTTAACGATGCGCTTGCCTTGGTCCCGTCTTTCGACCGTAAGACGGAGACGGTTGATAATCCGTTCTCTGAGGATGATGTGCGGGACGCTATGAGGGCTTATGATGAGCAGTATTGCAAGTGGCCGTTAAGGGTCATTGAGACGACAACAGGTATCCGCATCGAGAGGAATAAGAGAAACGGAAGAGATCGAGATGCACATATAAAACTTATGAATTTTGTGAGGGACAGCATTACCCATACAGATAAAAATTGGCGAAAAGGTAATGGCAGAAAATCCGTTGAGTCGATTGTCCGGGAATGGCAGGAGCAACATCCCGGATGCAGGAATAAATCGCTGTGCGCACGTGAAACCGGATTGACAAGGCCGACAGTCCACAGATGGTGGGACGATTCCTTATGTAACCGTTCTGACGAATCGGAGTGAAATGTCTTGCCTGAAAGGTATCGACCTGTATCTCCATCAAGCCTCTTCCTGAAACAGTCCTTGTCTCCCGATATCATCAGGTTCCGGCAGTAAGACGGCATGGAGCCGGATACAAACAAAACATCCGTCCACGGTGTTATAGGAGCAGTGACGCCGCTTGCGCGAAAGAGCAAATTTAAAAATTTGCCATAGCTTAATAGGGCAAAATATTGGCTACGCCACCGCATCCACTCCGTTGGGACGCTACATTTAGCCCTATTAAGGCATGGGGCTTTGCCCCCTACAACCCTCACAAGGGGAGTGGCCTCTCCCCTTTGAACCCTACCGCCGGGATGACCCTTCCCGGACCCTCGGCCAAGGGCTTTCAGCCCCCGGCGCCCCTGAGCAGGGAGTGACCCTCTCCCTGCACCCTCCGGCAAGGGGAACCGCTCCGCGGCCGCCGTTCCCCTTGCATCCCTTCCCAGCCGTGTCCGGAAGTGTTCGGATTCTGTTTTAGCGTTTGAACGTTTGTTTGATCAATCAATCAAACAATCAATCAAACGTATGTTCGAATGATTGAACGAACATATGTATGATTGTATGTATGTACTGACAGTCAGACGTACTAACAGCAATCAAGCAATCAGAACGGACAGATGAATATATAAACGTGTACTTAAGTACATTTGTCCATGCACCTATATATCCTTACAGAACAGAGATGAGAAACTACGTTGTCTGCCATTACGAAAAGTGCTACGGGCCTCCGGTCTCCTACACCACCCATATCGAGAGGAGAAAGGCTGACGGTTCCGAGCATATCCCTTACAACATCAAGCGTTCCGACCTTACCCGGCACAACCGTGAGTTCATAGCCGAGACGAGGAAGATAGGACGCACCGCCGCCATCGAGAAGCGTCTCATGGCCGTCAAGCGTCAGAAGGACAATGACGGCAACGAATACGAGCGCAAGATCCGGAAAGACCAGGTGTGCTGCATCGAGATCCGTCTCAGCGCGTCGCCGGAGGCGATGTCCGAGATTATCGAGCAGGGCAGGCTGATGGAGTGGTGCCGGGAGTCGGTGAAGTGGGCGCAGCGTGAACACGGGAAGGAGAATATCGTCAGTGCCGTGCTGCACATGGACGAGGAGACACCGCACCTCCATGTGTCGCTTGTCCCGGTGGTTCAGGGTGAGAGCAAGAAACAGGCGACCACGAAGAAAAGGGCGGCGAAGGACAAGGAGAAGGCAGAGTCCGAGAGGACGGAACCACCGAAAAAGAAAAGACGTTACAAGAAGAAGGCGGACACATCGACGCTGAGACTGTGCGCCGACGACATAATGACCCGTGGCGGACTGAAGCGTTATCAGACGGAGTATGCCGCCGCGATGGAGCAGTTCGGTCTCCGGCGCGGAGAGGAGAACAGCCCGGCACGCCACAAGGATCTTGCCGAATACTACAAGGAACATTGCGAGGAGATGCACGCCCGGCTTGACGAGGTTCTTTCGGAGCTGGCGAAGGTTGAGCGTCTGGTGGAGGACAAGGACACCGAGATCCGGCATCGGGACGATATAATCCGGAGGAAGGAGGACGAGATATTGCAGAGGGATTCCGAACTTGAGAAGAAAGACCGTGAGATTGCCCGGCAACAGAGGACACTCGATGAACTCCGGCCCAGGATTGAAAGGGAGCAGGGCAGGTTCGACACCCTGTTCACGGCCAACGAGTATCTTGAGGGTGTGGAGCTTTCCGCCGACAGGCTTCTGGAGGCGTATAACAGCAGGGAAAACGAAGTGGCGAGGATAGAGTCCGAGGCTCTTGACCGTATCAACAGCGCGTCGATAAGTTTCTGGGCGAAGAAGGATGTCGAGAGGCTGGCGAAGGAGAACGCCGGACTCAAGCTGCTCGTCTCAAGCAAGGACACCGAGATTCAGAAAGAACGGAATGAGACCGAGAAGGAGAGGAAGGCAAAGGAGAGGGCTGAAGCTGGGATGGAGCGTCTGAAGGAGACTGTCACGGCTTCGCAATCGGCTCTTGTCAGGAGGCATCCATTGGAGGCGAGGATGCTGGAGGAACTTGTCTCCATTGGTATAAATCGCCCTGAATGGCAGGACAGAATACTCAATGGGGAGACCTTGAGATTTAAGCCGTGTGCGTGGACAGATCCTTCCATTGGCAAGGACATTCCGGAGGAGTATTATCAGTCGGTTGAAATAAGGATGGAGAATCGGGGGAAGGATTCTTTTATCTCTATGTGCGGAATGAGGATAGCGGACTTCTTCAAGCAGATATGGGCTAAGGTAACGGAAGCTCTCGGTCTGAAGAGAAGACAGGAGGAAGAGCAGCGCCGGCAGAAGCCGGACACTCCGAGGCGTGGCATGAAGATGTGATGTGTATCAATAAATATTTGTTTAGTTGTTTATTGATTTATTTCCCTTGCGTTCCTCGATAGCCCGGTAGAGCGTGGCACGGCTTATTCCTGTGGCAACGGTTATCTCCTCTATGGTGTGCAGCTTTGAATCGTACATCTTCAGTGCCGTCTCTACCTTGCCGGAGGATACTTTAGGACGTCCTCCCTTGCGACCTCTTGCCCTGGCAGCTTCAAGTCCGGATTTTGTGCGCTGCCGTATGAGGTCTCTCTCGAACTGGGACAGTCCGGCGAAGATTGTAAAGAGCAGGTTGCCTTGCGGTGTGGTGGTGTCGAGCCATGTCTCACGGAGAGACTTTATCGAGGCTCCTGCTTCATGCACTCTCTCGATGATGGCGAACAGTTCCTTGACGGAGCGACTCAGCCGGGTGAGTTCCGTTATAACCACTGTGTCCCCTTCCCTTAAAGTGTCGAGCATCCGCTCCAGTTCTGGACGCTGCTTCTTGGCTCCCGATATCTTCTCGCTGTATGTCCTCTCGCATCCGGCTTGCCGGAGACTGTCGCACTGTCCGTCAAGGTTCTGCCCGGATGTCGATACCCTTGCATATCCTATGGTCATGGCTGAAATAGTTGGTCTCCTGTAACTTTGTCGTATATTTCGTCAGAATACATATTCCTCTTGACTCCGTTGGATGTTATAAGGGCTGGTGATATGAATTTTTTCGCGGGCATATACCGACCTAACACACTCATTTTGGTTTTCAAGTTGTCATAGGCTTTTGAGGTCATTTCATATCCGTCCGGTGCATATTTCATTTCGCAGACGCTGATCACATTGTCCGCCCTGTCGATAAGCAGGTCAATCTGAACACCGGGATGATAGTCGTTGCCCTTGGTATGCCATGAGAAAATGTTTGCCATTATCCCGGATATTCCGAGAGCGACCTTTATCTGCCGGGTATGCAGTAGGCAGACTCTTTCAAAGGATAGACCGCACCACGTGTTATAGGTGGGTGTTCTCATTATCCTTACCCAGTATTCTTCATCTACACCGTGGGCATTTCTGACAAACTGATAGTAGAATAAAGAGTAGCAGTCCACAAGTTGGTATATGGCATCCCTTATTCTTTTATCAGTATGGCAGTATTTACGAACAAAGCCACACTCTATTAAGTCTTCAAGTATCCGGCTTAATTGTCCGTTGCTTTCTAGCTTGGCATTTGTTATTATCTCATCACGGGTCAGACCTGATTTTTTACCGGACAGGGCTTCAATTACCTTCATATATTTGTCCGGACTTTGGAACATTGAGGCGTAAATGTAGCTGAACTCGTTATGTAATTCTCCACCTGTTGATAAGAATAAATCGTTGATGTTCCGATTCATGCTTTTAGACGGTTCAAGTTTTGTCCAATAATATGGAACGCCGCCCATCACCATATATCCCTCGATAATCGTATTGCGATTAAAGGGAAGTTTTAAGGATGATACCAGTTCCTCACATTCATGCAGGGTGAACTGCTTGAGCAGAATCTTGTATGTTACTCTGTTGTAGAGTCCCCCTCTATTACGGAATATCTTGTTTATAATCCATGATGTTGCACTTCCACAGATTATTAGAAGGATGTCTTTTCGAGCCGAGGCCCATCCGTTCCAGAAGTGTTCAAAGGCGGGGATAAATCTGGAATTGCGGGCATCCATCCATGGAAGTTCATCAAGAAATATTACCTTGCGGGACTCCGTTGACTTCTTGATAAGATGTTCCAATAGAAAGAAAGCATCGAACCAGCTCTTGGGAGCATCCTCAGATGGGTCTAAGCCTTGTTCAAGGAGACTTTTATAAAACATCTCCAGTTGTTCCTTGTTGCTTGCCTTGAAGACTCCACTGTATTGGAATGTGAATCCCTCTTTGAAAGTTTCCCTTATAAGAAAGGTCTTTCCGATACGTCTTCTCCCATAAACTGCTACAAACTCCGAATATTCGGAGTTATATGCCCTGTTCAGTCGTGCTATTTCTTCTTTGCGCCCTATTATCATAAGTCTGAAATTTTCACAAAGGTACAAATAAAAATCGAATAATAGCCATAAGTGGGTCTAAAAATGGACTTGTGGCTATTATTCGAGGTAAAAAAAGTCTTTTTGAAATTGATTTATAGCCATAAGTGGGTTGAAACTGCCACTTTTGGCAACAAGTCGGTTTGAGATGTCTCTAAAACCAATTTACTATCATAAAAAGAGAACTTGATTTAGATATGGGTTTTGAGACTGATATTTCCTTGCTTGAGGCAGTCTGAAGCCCGGTTGCCGGACATTCTCAAAAACGGCCGTTATGGTAATGTCAGAAAATTTCATACAGATAATTGGAGTTGATTCTTTACTAGTTTCCAGTAGTTGCCTTTTAGGGATATTAGTTCGGAATGCGTTCCCATTTCTGTAATTCTCCCATCTTTTATGAATACAATTTTATCTGCATTTTGAACGGTACTTAAACGATGCGCAGCAATAACAATAGTCTTACCTTTTCCTAGTGTATTTATATTTGAAACAATGGATTTCTCATTATTAGCATCTAAAGAAGAAGTCGCTTCATCTAAGAACAGTAAATCAGGATCTTTGTATAATGCGCGAGCAATCATAAGTCTTTGTTTTTGTCCGCCACTCATTTCAATACCAGATACACCAATTTTAGTATAGATACCCATTGGTAAGGATTCTATGAATGTTTTAAGACCAACAATTTCTAAAAGAGATATGGCTTTATCCTTATTTGGTTTATCTTCAGATAGGGATATATTTTCTAAAATTGTACCTGAAAAAATTTTTGCTTCCTGCATTACAACTCCGCAATGATTTAACCAATCTTGATTATCGACATCTCTAACATTATATCCACTTAAAGTGAGGATTCCTTTTTGAGGAATATAAAACCCTAACATGAGTTTTATTAGAGTGGATTTCCCACAACCACTCTCACCGACCAAAGCTGTTACTTTACCCTTTTCAACAATAAGATTAAAGTCCTTTATAACAAATGGAGAACCAGCACCAGCATATTTAAAACTCACATTTTTAAATACGATTGATGCTTCTGAAAACTTTTCATTCCCTCTTAGTTCTGTATCATCGTGTATTACATCATCGATTCTCTGATAAGATAACAAGGCGTCTTGAAGAGAACTTATTGAAGATCCTAAAGTTGTAAATGGTTGTGATAAGCGACCAGTAATATATCCTAGAGTCATTAGTGCACCAATTGTTAAATCTCCAGATATAACCATTGTGGCTCCTATCCCAGTAACCAATAAATCTTTAATGCGAGTAATTATGGTGTGCCCACCACTTTGGGCTAAATTAACCCATGCAGATTGCATAGATATTTGATTGATATTTTTTTGAGTTTCTTTCCATTTTCCAATTCTAGAAGATTCAGCATTGTTAACCTTTAAATCAGCCATTCCATTAGTTAGCTCATATGCATGATTCCTATTTTCCGAGGAATTTGTGAAATATGCATAATCCAATGTTTTCCGTTTATTAAGAAAAAATGTATTCCAAATAATCTCTAATAAGGACATGAAAATGAATAGAATGAATATGAAGATACTATAGTGGAATAGGAGTGTTGAAAATACGATAATGGTGAGAGCCATTATAAGCATCGAGTTTGGAAAAGTAAGTAGAAAATCTTTTATCCTAGATTGGTCGCTAATCTTCTGAACAAAATCAGAACTGACTTTCTTATCAAAGAAGGAAAGGGGGAATTTTGATAATCTCTCAAGGAAGGTATTAACCATATCTAAATGTATTCCTAACCCTGTTTTAGTTAAAATTAAATCCATACAACTGGAAGCAATTAATCCTCCAATTGAAATAGATAGCTGTCCGAGCAATAGAAGTACAATTAAATTTACGTCTTTTAATCCAATACCGTCATCAATAGTTTTCTTTAATAATAATGGAATTGCAAAATCTGCGGCCATTATAGCGATTGTTATCAATAATGCTATAATAAACTTTACTTTATGAATTTTGAAGAACTGTAAAAGATAACTAAAAAAATTCTTAAGATTGTTTTCTTTAGGGTAGTAGATGGTATTAAATTGCTCGTTAGGTTCGATTAAAACAGCTAAACCACTGTTCTTTCCCTCGGGTATCCAATATTTAAAAAAATCTTCTTCAGAGTATGTTAGTTTACCTTGAGCTGGATCTGCAATATAATATTTCCTTTTTTTTGAATTATACTTATAAAGAACTACAAAATGTCGTTGCTGCCAAAATAGTATTGCTGGAAGAGGCATATTTTCAATATGCTCAGCACGTATTTGAACTGCGGCTGAATCCATTCCTATTTTTTGACAACATAATGTTATATCTTTAATAGACATTCCAAGTCTATTAAGATCCGAAATGCTATGAAGATATCTTATTGGAATATTTACTCCGTATGATTTTGCAATCATACGAATACAGGTCAAACCACAGTCGGAATGTTCTATTTGTCGAAAACATTTAAACATTATAAAATTATTTTGTCTGCAAAATGCTCGTTTTTACAGATTCCGGACCGTTTATATCAATACGATTATCAACTTTTTTCCCATACCCAAATGTATAGGTGAGATTAATTGAAAAAGTTCTTCCAGTCTCAAAATAATTATATTTTGTGACATAATTCGGTGAACTATAATGAACCCAACTTTTTCGTTTATTGTTGAATATGTCTTCGATCCTAAAATCTAAATAGAAATTATTAGTGCCGTAAGTTAAAGACGCATTCCAATTATCCTGTTTCCATGATTTCTCCATTCCGGACACACTCAGATCCTTATATGGACCCTCATACCACACCTCTAATCTGAAATCACCTATTGTATAGTCAGCACTCCCCGACAAGGTAAAGTGATTGAATTTATCCTGATATGCACCTCTAACATAGGTGTAATGCCATTGAGGAGAAATGCCAATAGAAAACCTATCGTTAAAGAAGGAACCTCTTAATTCTATATTAGCTCTTACATTATCTGATGGCTTTGCATTTATAGTCTCTTTTATTAAGCCTCCTGCCTCTAAAGGCGCTGGAGTATATCTTGATATAATGTTATTATATGTTTTTACATACCCAAATCCGAAAGATACAGTTAACCATCTTTTTGGTATGTACGTGGAATGAATATAAGTATCCCATGAAGTGAGATTTTTAAGATACGGATTTCCTATAAGCCATAATAATTCTGATGTTTTAACTAGAACTGGATTTGATTCACTTGCAGATGTTGGACGCATATAAAATTGTAAGTTTCCATTGAGTGAAAATTTACGAGTGGGATTCCAGTTTATTCCTGCGCTTACAGTGGGATTTATTGTATGTTGAGAGATGTCTCCAATCTGCCATAATGATGCTAAAACACCGGGTTCAACAGACACGCTTACAGATTGTGTGGGACTCCAATTGATTTTAAAGGCAGTTGATATTTCTTGCCGTGATTGATTTTGATGAGTATTTGTTGATCCGTTATAAAGCGTTGAGTACCAATCTAAACTGCATACGGTTTTTAGCTGAAATAACCAATCTTTTGATGGAACAAAAGACGGTAAAATTATGAATTTGCCAGAATTTACATCCTCAAAACAGCTGTTGTTAATCGGATTAGATTCTCCCATTTGATTAAAGGAAAAATTTTTGTTTTTTGCGTAGGAATATAGCCACAGTCCGGATAAGTACCATTTGTGTGACAATACAAAATAATAGTTTCCTGAAATTTGAGGAGTAATACTGTTTGAAGTAAGATAATCTGATGTTGTTTGCGAATTAAATAGATTTTCCGACCAGACATTATGGCTATGTGATCCACTCCCTGGATTTCGATTCCATCCCAAAGATATAGTGTGAGTAATACGAGTTTTATCTGTTGAATATTTTGCATTTAATGCACAGCGAATCCCTTCATCCCGGTTAAAACTATAGTTGTCCTCTGTCCTGTTTATAATTTCATATTTCTTTTGTTCATAAAAAATATCTCGATATTGGGTTTCTCCTGTCATGTAAGAACGATGGTCCCTATAATAATTCCCTGCAAATAGGATACCATAAGTCATTCTTTTATATACAAGTTTTGAAGAAGCAGTGTAATAACCATTATTTGGGATTTTCTGAAATAGATTAACTCTACTTACTCCACCTGCTTCATATTTAGACATAATGAAATTAACAGCTATTTTTACTCCTTCATAACTGGGATCAGAAGGGTTTTCAATGTACTGCACTCTTTTGACATTCTTAGGCCAGAAAGTAGCTAAATCTATATTGTCAGCTTTTTCACCATTTATGAAAATGGGAATTATTTCGCCTGACACACTTACAATTGATCCGTCCTTTTCTTTTATGAACGGAAGATGCATGGATTTAATAAGTGTTGCCGGGCTATTTGATAATTTTTTTTCTGATTTTGATGGTATAAAGTTAATAACACCATTCTCAATCCATCCGCGATCTCCAAGAACTACAACTTCATTAAGTTGTCGAGCAGAAATAGTATCATTGGATTCTGCATGCAAATTGAAAAATATAATGCACACTATAAAAAAAACAAATAATCTCATGGGTGCAATAGCTATTTAGAATTCATACAGAAAGAATATTCGAAGATTTCCATTATCATGTTGTCAATTTCTTCTTCGGAATAATTGAAAGTACATTCTTCAGAATTAAGTGATTCAAAAGCACGCTGTTTACAGCCTCCTCCACAGATGGGTGCTATCCTACATTTATTACAGATGGGTTTTGATAATTTTGAATTATTACGTTTGTAAATAATCGCAGAATCGTAGTGAATGACTCCAAAATTATCAATAAATCCAATACGATTCTCTGGAGTGAAATCTCTAGCTGTGCAGCCGAAAATGTCCCCATTATAATTTATAAGGACGTGGTTATGTTTATCCCCATAACATGAATTTCTAACATCATGGGGAATATAGTTTGTTAGGACTATAAAATTGGCCGTGATAAAATTTTGTCGAATGACTTTTACCTTATTTTCAGTTTCATCAAAGCGATCAATTCGATCCTGCCAAACTCTTTGAAAATCAAATTTGATAAACTTCTTGTATGTTTCATTAATTGTTTTGAATGATTCATATATAGAGTAAATACTATCTACATTATCGCTAGTATAATTAACTCTAACAATAACCTCAATTCCAGATTGAACTAAGCGCAATATATTCTGTATAATTGTATCAAAGCTCCCGGTATTATTTTTGTTAAATCTAGTTTTGTCATGTGAATCTTTACCTCCATCAAGTGTGATTTGAAAGCCACAAGAAAACTTGGATAGGAATTTTATTATATCTTCGTTCAACAATGCTCCATTTGATGTAAAATGTATGTGTAATGACTTATTTAGTTCTTTGCACAATGAATGCGTGTGAGATATAATTACCTTCGCAATGCTATTAAAGAAAAATAGCGGTTCTCCTCCAAAGAAACCAAGTTCAAAAGATTTAATAGATGGTTTCTGGAGAATTGAACTTATATATAATAATGTTGAATTGAGAGTCTCTTGATTCATTCTTGAGTTAGGTATATGTTTTTCGTAACAATACCAACACCTGAAATTACAATCTAAAGTAGGATTAATATGGAGAATATATTCGTGCTCATTATTATCGGCATTATATATGCGTTCTTTTAGCAAAGATATTTCATCAACATTATTCTCTATGATTATACTGGCATCTATAAGTTGATTGTATATAGCGTTATACTCTCTACACAACGTATCTATTGATAAATCATTGAGTGATATCAATAAGTTCTTTACTACAACAAATTTCCCAGAAAAGGAATTGTATAGTAAAGTATGTTTATTATTTATGTTAATTGCTGAATTA
>ERZ836441.2531-NODE-2531-length-14254-cov-5.134869_pt1 | contig 14254 bp, 10 predicted proteins | sample MGYA00519686_ERZ836441 | MGnify/ENA primary metagenome ERZ836441 (study PRJEB31850, sample SAMEA3708800) | human gut metagenome | biome: human gut; feature: human-associated habitat; material: faeces | place: China | collected 2014 ... | reverse complement strand
GCCTTCGTGGAGGGATTTTATTCCAAGCCTCGTGTAGATAAGCAGCTTCTTGAGCAGTATCATGAGGGTCTCATCTGCCTGTCTGCCTGCCTTGCAGGCGAGATCCCGCAAGCCATTCTGGCGGGAGACTACGAGAGGGCAAAGTCCACGGCCCTGTGGTATCAGGACCTGTTCGGCAAGGGCAATTACTACATTGAACTGCAGGACCACGGCCTCGAAGAGGATACGATCGTCCTGCCCCAGCTCATCAAACTGGCGCGGGAGACCGGCATCCCGATGGCAGCCACCAACGACTCCCACTATCTGCGGAAGGATGACGCCAAGATGCAGAGCATCCTGCTCTGCATCCAGACAGGCAAGACCATTCAGGATGCCGACCGGATGGAGTTCCGGACCGACGAATTTTACGTCAAAACGACGGACGAAATGTATGAGTTGTTCGCAATGGTGCCGGAAGCCTGTGCCAACACCCAGAAAATTGCGGACCAGTGCAATTTTGACTTCGACTTTGGACACACCAAAATTCCATATTACAAAGCCCCGAACGGGATGGACAATCAGGAGTTTTTCGAGAAGCTCTGCTGGGACGGCCTCGAGCGCCGCTACGGCTCGGACGTCCCACAGTCCAATAAGGACCGCCTGACCTATGAGATCGGCGTGGTCAAGTCGATGGGCTATACCAACTACTACCTCATTGTCTGGGATTATATCAACTACGCCAAGAGTCAGGGCATTCCGGTAGGCCCGGGCCGTGGCTCGGGCGCGGGCAGCATCGCGGCTTACTGTGTAGGCATCACCGACATCGACCCCATCCGCTACAACCTCATCTTCGAGCGATTCCTGAACCCCGAGCGCGTCAGTATGCCCGATTTTGACGTCGATTTCTGCTACGAGCGCCGTCAGGAGGTCATCGACTACGTCAACCGGAAGTACGGCGCAGACCATGTGGCCCAGATCGTCACCTTTGGCACCATGGCCGCCCGCAACGCCATCCGCGATGTGGGCCGCGTGATGGGGATGCCCTATCAGAGCGTGGATGTGGTGGCAAAGCAGGTGCCGATGGAGCTGAAAATGACGCTGAAACGCGCCTTGGAGGTCTCGCCGGAGCTGAAACGGATGTACGACAGCGACCCGCAGGTCACAGAACTTATCGACACTGCGCTGAAGGTTGAAGGTATGCCCCGTCACGCCTCCACCCATGCGGCCGGCGTCGTCATTACCCCGGAACCGACAGACTATTATCTGCCCCTGGCCACCAACGACGGCCTGCCTGTCACCCAGTTCAATATGACCGAGATCGAAGAGCTGGGCCTGCTGAAAATGGACTTCCTCGGCCTGCGTACCCTGACGGTCATCCGGGACGCGGAGGCTGCCATCCAGAAAAAAGACCCGTCCTTCTCCATCCGAAAGTTGGATTATGACGATGCAGCGACTTATAAGATGCTGGGTCAGGGTGAAACGGAGGGCGTGTTCCAGCTCGAATCCTCGGGCATGAAACAGGTCCTCGTGGGTCTGCAGCCGCAGAACCTTGAAGATGTCATCGCTCTTATCAGTCTTTACCGCCCCGGCCCGATGGACTCCATCCCGACCTACCTGCGCAACCGCCACGAGCCGGATAAAATCAGCTATAAGACCCCTCAGCTGGCCCATATCCTCGACGTCACCAACGGCTGTATCGTCTACCAGGAACAGGTCATGCAGATATTCCGTGAACTGGCCGGTTTCTCGTTCGGACAGGCAGATAACGTCCGCCGTGCCATGAGTAAAAAGAAGCACGCGGTGATGGAGGCAGAACGCGAGCATTTTGTCCATGGCTGCACCGAGCCGGGCCACGAATGCCCGGGCTGTGTCGCCAATGGCATCTCCGAGAAAGTCGCCAACGAAATTTACGATGAAATGTCGAGTTTTGCGTCCTACGCCTTCAATAAAAGCCATGCTGCCTGCTACGCTTACGTCGCATTCCAGACGGCTTATCTCAAGTGTCATTACCCCAGCGAGTTTATGGCCGCATTGCTCACCAGTGTGCTTGACAATACCGACAAAGTCATCGAGTATTCGGGCGAGTGCGCCCGCCTAGGCATCAAGGTGCTTCCGCCGGACGTCAATATCTCGAACGGCGGCTTCACGGCGGACAACGGCAAGATCCGTTTCGGCCTGAATGCGGTCAAGAATGTGGGCCGCAACCTCATTGAGCGAGTCGTGGAAGAGAGAAAAGAGAAGCCATATTCGAGCCTCTATGATTTCTGTAAGCGGATGCACGGCACTGAGCTGAACCGCCGGGCTGTGGAATGCCTGATCAAGGCGGGTGCCTTCGACAGTATGGGCGTCAACCGCCACAGCCTTGTGGAAGCCGTGGACGGCATCATCAAGAGCGTGGAGAGCGACTCCCGCCGCAATCTTGAGGGACAGCTGGACCTGTTCTCGGTGATGAGCGGCGAATCTCAGACCGCCGACACCGACAGCTACGAGATAAAGCCCTTCCCGGAGTACAGCCACACCGAACTGCTCCAGCAGGAGAAAGAGGTCAGCGGCCTCTATCTGTCCGGCCACCCGCTGGACGCCTATCGGGAACAGTCGGCACGCTTTGCGTCCAACAGCATCAAGGAGCTCACCGGCGAGGACGCCCACAAGCTGGACGGCAATCATGTCCGTATCGTATGTACCATCGTCAAAAACCGGATGATGACCACCAAATCCAACACGATGATGGCCTTCACCAGCGTGGAGGACCTGACCGGTACGATGGAGGTCATCGTCTTCCCACGGGTACTGGATACTTTCCGCGATGCGCTCAAGGAGAATGCCGTCGTGGTCATCGAGGGACGCCTCTCCGTGCGTGAAGATGAGCCTTCCAAGCTGATGGCTGAGAGCATCTCACCCATCGAGGGCTACGACCCCAAACGCCCGCAGGCCAACCGCCCCAACCTCATGCGGGATGCCGCCCAGCGGCTCTATGTCCGCCTGCCGTCCCGCAGCTGCCCCGAGTATGCAAAGGTCATCAATCTCCTTGAGATATTCGACGGCGATATGCCCGTCATTTTCTATCTCGAGGATGTCAAGCAGAAGCTCGCCGCGCCCCGGAGACTCTATGCTTCGGGCCATCCACTGCTGCTCCAGGAGCTGAAACGTCTGCTTGGTGAACGCAATGTCGCAACAAAATGACATTTCTGTGCATCAATCATTATTCCCGCGCTGTTTTCAAATGAACAACTTTGTGATATACTTGTCTAAGGCAAGCCATAGCAAATATGTTGCATCGAGTCGGGCCGCATCTGTGGAAGAAGGGGATGCGCGCGCCCCGAGTGGTATGTGAAGAAACAAATTGGAGGGAATCTCTCTATGGAAAAGCAAATCAAGACGATCGGTGTTCTCACCAGCGGCGGCGACGCCCCCGGCATGAACGCAGCTGTCCGTGCCGTGGTCCGTACCGGCCTTCACAAGGGCTTCCGCATGATCGGCATCCAGCGCGGCTATAACGGTCTGCTGAACGGCGAGTGCTTCGAAATGAACCTGCGCAGTGTCTCGAACATCATCTCTGCCGGCGGCACCATCCTCTACACCGCACGCTGCCTTGAGTTCAAGACCAAAGAGGGCCAGGATAAAGGCGCAGCCAAGTGCCGTGAGCTGGGCATCGACGCGCTGGTGGTCATCGGCGGCGACGGTTCTTACCGCGGCGCCCGTGAGCTGGCACACCGCGGCATCCCGATGATCGGCCTGCCCGGCACCATCGACAACGATATTGCCTGCACCGACTACACCATCGGTTACGATACCGCTATGAACACTGCTCTGGAGATGATCGACAAGCTGCGCGACACCACCCAGAGCCATGACCGCTGCAGCGTCGTCGAGGTCATGGGCCGCAACGCTGGTTACATTGCTCTGAACGTCGCCATCGCCTCCGGCGCTATGGCTGTGCTGCTGCCCGAGAAGGAATTCGATATGCAGCGCGACATCCTCGATAAGATCGTCGAGACCCAGCGCACCGGCAAGCGCCACTTTATCGTCATCGTGGCCGAGGGCATCGGTCATTCTCAGGAGATTGCCAACGAGATCCAGGCCCGCACCGGCATCGACACCCGTGCCACCATTCTGGGCCATGTCCAGCGCGGCGGCTCTCCCACGCTGCGTGACCGTGTGAACGCTTCTGCTATGGGCTACCACGCCGTCTGCCTGCTCGAGCAGGGCAAGTATAACCGCATCGTCGGCATGAAGGGTGAGGAGCTGGTGGATTACCCCGTAGATGAGGCCCTCGAGATGACCAAGAGCATCGACCCGGTCCTCGTGGACGTATGCAATACGATCTCGATTTGAGTTTTTGAACATAGCGCAGAGCTGTATTTCTCAGTAAAAGGGGGAAAGCAGCTCTGCTTTTTTGTTTACGAAAAACACCGTTTTGTGGTATACTATCGCAAGAGAATCAAGACGCGGCGCTCTGTCCCGCGTCAGGCAGGAGAGTGGAACTGTGGAACTGGAACAAGCCAAGAAGCGCGTAGAGGAACTGCGCACTGTGATCGAGAAGAATAACCGCCTTTATTACGACCAGGACGCCCCCGAACTCGAGGACTTTGAATACGACGCCCTGACGCGGGAATTGAAGGAACTGGAAGCGCAGTACCCGGAGCTGGTCATTCCAGCTTCACCCACCCAGCACGTCGGCGGCACCCCCAGTGGGCGCTTCGCAAAAGTGACACATGCCGTCAAGATGGAAAGCTTGCTGGATGCATTTTCCTACGATGAACTGCGTGATTTCGACCGCAGAGTGCGTGACGCGGGTATCGAGCCGGAGTATGTCGTCGAAATCAAGATCGACGGTCTTTCTTGCAGCCTTGAGTACGAGAACGGTGAACTGGTCCGTGCTTCTACCCGCGGCGACGGTGTCGTGGGCGAGGATGTCACCGCCAATGTCCGGGCTATCAAAAAGATACCGAAGAAGCTGAAAAATGCCCCTGAGTTTCTCGAGGTACGCGGCGAAGTTTATATGCCCCATGAGGCGTTCCAGCACCTCTGCGCCGAGCAGGAATTGCAGGGCGCGGCACCCTTCAAGAATCCCCGCAACGCCGCCGCCGGTTCGCTGCGCCAGAAGGACGCCAAGATCACCGGGAGCCGCGGCCTTTCGATTTTTGTTTTCAACGTCCAGCAGGTGCGTGGCAAGGAGCTGACTACCCACGCGGAAAGCCTCGATTACCTCAAAAGTCTCGGCCTGCCGGTCTCTCCCCGCTACCACATCGTCCACGACATTGAGGACGCGATCAAGGAAATCGAGCAGATCGGGCAGAACCGCTCAAAGCTCGATTTCGACATGGATGGTGCGGTCATCAAGGTCAATCACTTCGCCCAGCGCGATCGGATGGGCTCTACCAACAAGTTCCCCCGCTGGGCCATCGCGTTCAAGTATCCGCCCGAAGTCAAGGAGACGACCTTGCGCAGCATCGAGGTCGCTGTGGGCCGCACAGGCGTATTGACCCCGACCGCCTGCTTCGACCCGGTCTTCCTCGCCGGTACGACGGTGGCCCGCGCGACCCTCCACAACGAGGATTTCATCCGCCAGTTCGGCCTCTGCATCGGCGATACCATTCAGGTGCGGAAAGCCGGCGACATCATCCCGGAGGTCATCGGCGTCGTCCATCACCCGGAGAACGCAGAGCCTTACCAGATGCCGACAGTCTGTCCGTCCTGCGGCGCACCGGTCGTCCATCTCGAAGACGAAGCCGCCCTGCGCTGTGTCAACCCGGAATGTCCGGCCCAGTCTCTGCGCAACATCATCCATTTTGCCTCCCGTGATGCGATGGACATCGACGGCTTGGGAACTGCCGTAGCGACACAGCTGGTGGAAAAGGACCTCGTCCACTCGGCGGCAGACCTTTATGATTTGACGCTCGAGCAGCTGCTGACTCTGGAAAAATTCAAGGAGAAGAGCGCAACGAATCTCCTCCACGCCATCGAAAATTCCAAGCAGAACAATCTTGACAAGCTGCTGTTCGGCTTCGGCATCCGCAACATCGGCGACAAGGCCGCTGCATTGCTGGCTGAGCATTTCGGCACACTGGAAGCCATCCGGGAGGCAGATATTGAAAAAATCAGCGAGATCGACGGTTTCGGAGGCGTGATGGGTCAGAGCGTGGTAGAGTTCTTCGCCAAGGACGGCACCACAGACCTTATCCATCGTCTGGCTGACGCCGGGGTGAACATGACCTGGAAGGGCGAACCGAAGGGCGACAAGCTGGCGGGAATGACGCTGGTCGTCACCGGCACCCTCGAGACGCTCTCCCGCAATGAGGCAGAGGCTCTCATCGTCAAAAACGGCGGCAAAGCCAGCGGCTCGGTCTCCAAAAAGACGGCCTACGTTGTGGCCGGCACAGCGGCAGGCTCCAAACTGACCAAGGCACAGGCCCTCGGCGTACCTGTGCTGACGGAGGAAGAATTCCTTGCCATGCTGCGGGATGAACCGGAAGCTTAAATAGAATCAACTCAAAAGGCTCATGCAGTGGGTGTCCCCGCTGTGTGGGCCTTTTTTGCGTTCTAAAAACTCTGCCGCCGCATACAGTAGGAGCAAGAAACCAAAATGACGAGACAGAAGGAGAAACAAGATGGACGAGTATTATCGGGCCGTTCGGGCTCTGCCTGCATGGCTGGCGCGGCCTTTGAGTGCCCTGCCACCGGACACTGCAGAACAGGTACATGAGATACGCCTCCGGGTCGGCTGCGGAGTACAGCTGACCATCGGCGGAAAGCCCTGCTGCCCGGCGGAGCTGCCTGCTTTGCAGAAGCTCCGGCTGACGCCCTTGCAGATGGAAGAGATATTCGTTACCCTTTGCGGCGGGTCGGTACACAGCCACGAGACAGAAATTGCGGCGGGCTATGTCACGCTCAGCTGTGGGTGCCGCGCCGGGCTGGCCGGACAGTTTTACTGCGCACCGGGGCAGAACGCCGTCTTGCAGGAGCTGCGCTCGGTGAATATCCGCGTTGCCCGGAACCGGGAATTTCCTCTGCCACAGAAACTCCGGGATATTCTGCAGCAGCGATTTATCGGGATGCTCCTGATGGGGGAACCCGACAGCGGCAAAACGACCCTTCTGCGAGGTGTCGCCCGGGAACTTGCAAAACAGAACAGGGCCGTGGCCGTCATCGACGAGCGGAGAGAGATATTCCCCTCGGAGGAAAGCGCGGCGCTTCCGCTCGACATCCTCAGCGGCATACCCAAGGGACAGGCGGTGCAGATGGCTCTGCGCACCCTCTCGCCGCAGGTCATCTTGTTGGACGAGCTGGGCGGGATGGACGAGCTTTACGCGCTGGAGCAGGGACTTTTCAGTGGGGTGGAATTTATCGCCACACTTCACGCTGCCAGCTGGGAAGAAGCTGCCCGCCGTCCGCAGGTGCAGTATCTGCAAAAGTGCGGTGCGCTCCATGTGGCAGTGCTTCTGAAAGGCCGCACTGCGCCGGGGCAGCTGAAAGAGGTGCGTGTTTCGTGAAAACGCTTCGAGTCGTCTGTGCGCTGTTCTGGCTGGGCTGCGGCTGGTGCGCAGGAGATGCGGCCTGCCAGAATACGCGGCAGCATCTGGCGGCGCTGGAAAAGACGCTCTTGCTCTTGCAGCGCGTCCGGCAGGAGATAAACTATCGTCACACGGACCTCGCCCTGCTTTTCCGCAGGCTGGAACAGGAGGGGCTTGCCGCAGGCGAAAGCTTTCAGGCTCTTTGTCCGCCGCCCGGTCTGACGCGCCCGGAACGCGACTGTTTTATCGAGTGCTTCTCGGGCCTTGGCCGCACGGAGGCAGAGCAGGAGTGCCAGCGGCTGGCATTTTATCAGGAGCGTTTCACGCTGTTTTTGCAGCAGGCGCAGGAACACGCCCGCCCGCAGCTGGAATTGAGTCACAAACTGGGATTTGCTGCCGGACTGGCGGCGGCCATCCTCTGCCTCTGATGAAAGATAGGGGGAATGTGTATGGACATCGACCTGATTTTCAAGATCGCGGCCATCGGCATCATCGTGGCGGTGCTCAACCAGCTGCTCATCCGCTCAGGCCGGGAAGACCAGGCCATGATGACCACACTGGCGGGGCTGGTGGTGGTGCTGTCCATCCTGGTCAAGCAGATCAGTGTTCTTTTCGTCACCATCAAGTCCCTCTTTGCGCTATGAGTGCCCTCACGATGCTGGGACTTGCGGTGATGGGGGCTGTGCTGTACACCCTGTTCCAGAAAAGCGCCCCGGCTTTCGGGCTGTTCGTCTCGATGGGAACCGCTATCCTCGTACTATGGAAAATCAGCACGGCGGCGCAGACCGTGCTTTCCGGGCTGACAAAACTGGAACAGCGGGCAGGCGGCGATGCCTTTTCCTGTCTGCTGCGGTGTACCGGCATCATCCTGCTGGCCGATTACGCCCACTCGCTCTGCGAGGAGGCGGGGGCTGAATCGCTGGCGTGGTGTACGGCACTGGCCGGACGGGTGCTGGTGCTTGCGGCAGCGTGGCCCCTGCTGGAAGAGATCGGCCAGAAGATAGGGAGCATCGCAGGATGAAAAGAGACAAGCTTTTCCGTTTGAGTCTGGCAATACTGTTCTTGTGGACGAGCCTTGCACTCGCGGCCCCGGCGGCGATGGCCGCTTCGAGCAGGGCTCTGCCGGGCAGTTCTCTCTGGGAGCCCTATTTGCAGCAGAGCCGCATCGACCTCGAAGATATGACATCTTCGCCATGGGAAACACTGAAAAGCTTTCTGCCTCAGTCCTTCGGCGCACTGGTGCGCCAGACTGCAGGTCGTTATACGTCAGTGCTCCTGTTCCTGACGTTGACAGCTGTGCTGGGACTTTTTGCCGGGGAATGCACCGATGGGGCCTTGCTGGATCTGGTGGCGGCTGGCGGCTGCGGCGTCCTGCTCTGGGGGAACCTGCTGGAAGAAGCCCAGAAACTTTGTGAGCAGGTGGGGAGCTGGCGCAGCTTTCTGTTGGGATTCCTTCCCGTCTATGCCGGTGTCCTCACGATGGGAGGGGAAGGAGCAGCAGGCAGTGCGGCCAGTGGAGCGCTGCTGACGGCACTCTGCTTTCTGGCTCAGCTGGCAGCGGCCTTCGTTCAGCCGCTGCTCCACTGCTATCTGATGCTCAGCATGGCCTGCTGCGTCAGCTCTGAACCAGCCCTCGGCGTTTTCTGCAAGGGCGTCGGCAGTGCGCTCCGTCAGGCGCTGGGCTGGGCCGGAAAAATTCTGGTGGCTCTGCTGGGCCTGCAGAGGGCTGCGGCATTCCAGCTGGACCGCTTTTCGCTCCGTACCGGCCAGCTTTTGGCAGGGAGCGTCCCCATCATCGGGCAGACCCTCAGCAGTGCATCGGAATCCATCCTCGCGGGGATACAGCTCCTCAAGAGCGGGCTGGGGCTGGCAGCTCTGTCGGTGCTGGGTGCGGAGTTCGTGCCGCTCTATCTGGGACTGATGATACAGCTGGCTCTTCTGATGGGATGCAGCCTGCTCTGCAGTCTCACTGGCATCTCCCGCTGCCGCGCATTATTCGACTGTTTTGCCGAGGCAGTGCGCTGTATGGCAGCGGTGGTGGCGCTTTTCTTCGGGCTGGCGGCGGCAGGGGTAACACTGCTGTTCATCGTAGGAGGTGGTTCATGATGCAGGCACTGGAACGGGCAGCGGCAGTCTTCTGTACGGCCTGTATCTGCGCCGAGCTGCTCTCCCGCTTTGTCGGGCAGGGCTGGGGGCAGAAGTGCATAAAAGCGGTGGCGGGGCTATATATTCTAGTAGTCTTTGCGGATGCTCTGCCCGGCGCAAAGGCACAGTTTACTGCATTGGAACTGCCGCAGGTGTCGGCGGTCTCGGTAGGCAGTCTGGAGGATGCTGTTCTGGCACAGACGGCAGAAGAACTCTCCCGTACGCTCGAAGAACGCTGTCTCAGCGAGGCGGGTGTTTCGCTCAGGCTGAATATCAGTCTGAGCCGGACCGCTGAGGGCGTGGAAGCGGCTGAGGTACAGATCGTCCCTCGGGACGCCGTCACTGCCTCGCAGAAGCGGGCAATAGAAGCGCTGCTGGAAGGACAGCTTCAGCTGGGACCGGAATGCATCAAATGGAACAGCCCCAGCGGGGAGGATGTGCCATGAACAACGAGCTTTTTTCGCGGCTGAAGGACCTCGCGCAGAAGGAAAACCGCGCCCGGCTGGCGGTCTTGCTGGGCGCGGCGGCCATGCTGCTCATCCTGCTGTCGGAGCTGTTCGCCCCTTCAGGGAAGACCGCCGCAGCAAGCGCCGCCCCGGCGGATGACAACATCTACCGCCAGCAGCTCGAGCAGCAGCTTTCCGACCTCATCGCGCAGGTAGAGGGCGCAGGAAAGACTACCGTGATGGTAACACTGGAAAGCGGAGAGGAGACCATCTATGCTCTGGACACGCTCTCGGGACAGACCCAAGAACAACAGACCCATGTGCTGCTGGATGACGGGACCGCGCTGGCACAAACGGTCTGCGCCCCCAGAGTGTGCGGGGTGGCCGTGGTGTGCGAGGGCGGGGGAGATGTCCGGGTCGCCGCCCGCATCACCGAGCTGGTGGGGGCGCTGCTGGATGTTCCGTCCAACCGCATCTGCGTAGAGCAGCGCCGGGAATGATTTTTTGCAGCGATGAAATATAAGTTATGCAAGGAGGAGACACAAATGAGAGCTATCACCAAAAACACACGCAGGGTCACAGCGCTGACCCTTGCGGCCGCGCTGGTCGTGGCGGTATACCTTAACTGGCAGTATGCCCGCACCGGCATCGGCGTGGATGAAGAGGCTGTCAACGTCTCGGCGGTGGCTGTGGAGGGTGAACCTGTGGCGGCACCCGTTACCGACGGGCTGATGACGGAGGCTGAAGCGGTATCCAGTGCCAACAAGAATTATGGGGAGGCCCAGCTCGTCAGCGTGGCCAACGATGCAGGAGCGAAATTCTTTGAGGAAGCCCGTCTCAAGCGCCAGAAAGCTCACGATGAAGCGATGGACACGATCCAGAAGACCCTCAAGACCTCGGGCCTTTCCGCCGAGGAGAAAAAAGATTATACCCAGCAGCTGACTTCCAACCTCGAAGACCTCAACGCAGAAAATGAGATAGAAACGCTGGTCAAGGCGAAAGGCTTTGCCGACTGCCTCTGCTTTTTGCAGTCCGGCCGGGCTGACCTGACCGTGATGACCTCCGGCGACGCGCTGACGGCAGCACAGGTGGCCCAGATACGGGACATCGTGCTCAGCAAGAGCGAGGTGACTGCGCAGAATATTACTGTGGTGGAAGTGAAGTAAGGTGTTGTATAAAACCGGAGAAAATGGTATAATGACATCAAAGGTTTTGCAAAGGGATCCTCTCTTTGCATGGAACGCATAAAATAAAATGGGCATTCGCTCATTTTGGATGGAGGGCCATAGAATGGATTTACAGAACATGGATCTTAAAGGCGGCAGTCTGCAGATCTCCACAGAGGTCATCGGCAAGATCGCCCGCTGTGCAGCGCTGGAGATCGAGGGCGTGGCAGAAGTGTCCTGCGGCAAGCAGAACCGGAAGGTGAAAGACCTTCTCGAGCGCGCCAACGTCCAGTCGCCCGTTACCGTAGAGATGCGGGACGGCACGGCAGAGATCACTCTGGAAATTGTAGCAGCCTTTGGCGCACGCATCCCGGCTGTGGCTGAAAAGGTGCAGGAAAACGTCAAGTCTGCCGTCCAGAACATGACCAATGTCACGGTCAGCCGCGTTGACCTCGTCATTGCCGGTCTGGCCCCGGCGGCTGAGCCGCAGGCCTGAGCCGAGAAACAAAACGTAAAAGAAAATTGCGGCCGGCCTTCCCGCAAAAGGGAGGGCCTTGCCGCTGTGAGAGGAACATTATGGAAAATATTCTGCCCCGTCGTGAAGCACGCGAAAATGCATTTCTGCTGGCATTTTCTCAGACCTTTGGTGACATTCCCCTGCAGGAGGCTCTGGACAACCACCACGAGTGCGATGAAGAGCATCCGGTGGATGTCTTTGGCCAGCGTCTGCTGCGGGCTTATTATGAGCATTCTGCAGAGGTGGATGACCTCATCAGCGCCCATCTGCGCAACTGGACGATGGAGCGTCTGCCCCGCGTGAGCCTGACGGTGCTCCGTCTGGGTCTGGCCGAGATGCTGTACGGCGACGAGAAAAAGCCTGGCGTCGTCATCAATGAGGCAGTCGAGCTGACCAAAAAGTATGGCGCAGACGAGGATTATCAGTTCGTCAACGGCCTGCTGGGTACGGTGGCACGCGAGCAGGGTCTGGACGCAGAGCCTGAACAGCTGTGAGCAGCTATACGCTGGGCATCGACACCAGCAATTATGCAACCTCTCTGGCCGTCTTTAATACAGCCGGAGGGGTTGTTTGCGCAAAAAAGCGTTTCCTTCCGGTGAAGGAGGGCCAGCTGGGCCTGCGCCAGAGCGACGCCCTTTTTCACCACACAGTCGCTCTGCCCGAGATGCTGAAAGAACTGGGCAGTGAATTTGATTTGACCCAGATCAGCGCCGTAGGTGTGTCGGAAAAGCCGCGCCCGGTAGAGGGCAGTTATATGCCCTGTTTTCTGGCGGGCGTCAGCGCTGCCGAGGCGTTCGCGCTGGCCCGGGGCATCCCGCTCATCCGCACGACCCATCAGCAGGGCCATGCGGCGGCGGCACTGTTTGCGGCCAAGGGTGAAGAGCTCTTCCGCGAGAAAACACTGCTGTTCCACATTTCCGGCGGCACGACCGACCTGCTTCTTTGCGATGAAGTGAAGCATATCGAGACGCTGGGGACCAGCTCCGACCTTTACGCCGGACAGGCTGTGGACCGTGTGGGCGTCAAGCTGGGCTTTGGATTCCCGGCTGGCGTCGAAGTCTCCCGTCTGGCCGCGGAATGTGATGAGACGATAAAACCGAGATCCAGCGTTCGCGGCATGGAATGCAGCCTTTCCGGGCTGGAAAACCAGTGCAATGCTTTGTTGACAGCTGGCAAAAGCCCTGCCTATGTCTGCAAGTACTGCCTGCTCTGCGTGGCAGATACCGTGGTCAAGATGACCAAAGCGGCTCAGACGGAATATCCCGGGCTTGCTGTGGTCTGTGCAGGCGGCGTCATGAGCAGTGACATCATTCGCAGCTGGGTGCAGCAGCGCCTCCCGCAGGTGTATTTCGTACCCGGCCAGTATTCCAGTGACAACGCCATCGGCGTGTCTATCCTCGCCGCACGGGAGGCCGGGCTATGGCTGAAGTGATCACTGTCTCGGCCCTGAACCAGTATGTCAAGACGCTGCTGGATGCAAATGACATCCTGTTCGATTTGGCGCTGCGGGGCGAGATCGCAAACTTCGTACAGAACGCCCGCAGCGGCCACTGTTATTTCTCTCTCCGGGACGCCAGCGCCAGTGTCAAAGCGGTGATGTTCCGCTCGGATGCGCGGCGGCTGGGCTTCCGCCCGGAAGAGGGCATGAAGGTAGTCGTGCGATGCCGTGCTACTCTCTATGAGCGGGACGGCGCGTTCCAGATCTATGTCAACGAAATGTTCCCGGACGGCATTGGTGCGGCGCAGCTTGCTTTTGAGCAGCTGAAAGCCAGGCTCGAGCAGGAGGGACTTTTTGCGGCAGAGCACAAAAAGCCGCTGCCCGCGTATCCCAAATGCATCGGCGTCGTCACCAGCAAGACCGGCGCGGCTTTGCAGGACATTCGCAATGTCATTGGTCGGCGCTGGCCTGCGGCAAAACTCCTGCTCTGCCCGGTCAATGTGCAGGGCTTTGAGGCGGCGCAGCAGATTGCAGATGCCATTGGAAAGCTGGACAAAAGCGGCCGGGCAGACGAAATCATCGTAGCCCGGGGCGGCGGCAGCAGGGAAGACCTCTGGGTCTTCAACGCCGAGGTCATCGCCCGGGCAGCTTACCGCTGCAAAGTGCCGCTCATCAGCGCCATCGGGCATGAGATAGACTTTACCATTTTGGACTTTGTGGCGGACCGTCGCGCGCCGACCCCGTCGGCTGCGGCAGAATTAGCCGTGCCGGACCGTGCAGAGCTTCTGCGGGTGCTGTCCCAGCTGGAACAGAGCTGCCAGAATGCGATGCAGAACCGTCTGGATGCAGCGTCTGGTCGTCTGATGATGGCTGAGCAGCAGCTTTCCTATGACATGACCCGCCGGAAATTGACCGGTGGGCAGGCAGAGCTTGCCGTGAAGCAAGAAAAACTTAAGGCCGCAGCACAGAGTTGCATTCAGAAGCGGCAGGCGCAGCTGCGCCACACCGCTGCGCTGGCCGACTCGCTCAGCCCCTACCGGGTACTGGGG
>ERZ836441.2511-NODE-2511-length-14324-cov-4.837690_pt1 | contig 14324 bp, 10 predicted proteins | sample MGYA00519686_ERZ836441 | MGnify/ENA primary metagenome ERZ836441 (study PRJEB31850, sample SAMEA3708800) | human gut metagenome | biome: human gut; feature: human-associated habitat; material: faeces | place: China | collected 2014 ... | reverse complement strand
GGTCTTCCTTCATATGCATAAATGTAGCATCAGGATCTGTTTTGGAATAAGAATTCCGTTTGCCGAGTATTCTCATGTGCCTGTTATATTCGGCAAGTTTCTTGCAGTGTGATTCCAATAGATTGATTTGCTTTGCCTTCTGTCTTTTCGTTTTCTTTTCTTCCTTATCCGATGCGGTTGGGACATTTTCAAGGGAGGCTTTTAACTCTGATATCATATCTGTCAGCATGGAAGGAGTAAACTCTGTAGCGGTATTCTCAATGCAGGCATCCTCCTGTGCCACGACATCATCAATCTGCTGTAGAAGAATACGTATCTTTTCAAGAAGCCTGGCGCGGTTACGTTCTACGTTCTTACGCCATACAAAGGTGTATCTGTTGGCTTTTGATTCAATCTTTGTGCCGTCAACATATTCAACATCAAGACTTATGAATCCTTTGGAGGCAAGGATGAGGACTATCTGGGTGAATATTCCGTTTATCTCATCCTTGACACGGTTACGGAAACGGTTTATAGTCCGGTAATCAGGTTTTTCATAACCGGCAAGCCATATGAAATGAATGTCACGCAGCAGGGACTTTTCTATTTTACGACAGGAATAGATATTGTTCATATAGGCATACAAAACAGCTTTGAGCATCATTCGCGGGTGATAGGCAGAACGCCCGGACTCCTTATACAATTTATGAAATGAACTGAGGTCAAAGCTATCAACCATAGCATTCAGAATACGTACAGGATCGTCCGATGGAATATTTTCATCTATTCTTTGTGGGAAAAGGACGATTTGATTGGGATTGTAAGAACGAAAATGTATCTTTGCCATATTACTTTGCTTATGTTTAAAGATACAAAATCTTTAGGTAATAACAAAGCCTCGGCTTGGGAAAGTCGGGGCTTTGTCATAAAAAAAAGAGGGTATGCATTTTGACACACCCTCTTTTTTATTAAAACACTGAAAAACACAAATACGCAACAATAGGTTTATTGTTTGGTATTAATCATCGTAAAAACTGAATATTAATGAATTGAGGTGTAACTTCAAACATTAATATTCAGTTTATAATATATGGCTACACTTGTATTCCGCGTAAGCGCACAATATGATGAAGTTATAAGACTTCGTAATGAGATTAGTAAGCTGGAAGCCCAGTTAAAGAAGATGGACGTAAACAAATCACCCGCAGCCGCCAAGGCATTGGAAACTCAACTGGCATCTGCTCGCCAACAAATGATGGGGCTGGTGACCGAGGCGGCCAAAGCTGGTGCTGTAATGGAGAAAGACTTTAAGTCCAATATTTACAATGCCTCACAATCTGTAAATGATTTTACTCAAAAAATTATTGACCAGAAAAGAGTTGTCAAAGACGTAGAACATGATGTTAAGCGGTTGGGCAATGCTTATAAAACAGCTTTAAAAAGAAATCCGACGGGAGCTGCAGGCTTATTATCAGAATACCAATCTGCAAAGAAGACTCTCGATGAAGAAAAAGCTACTTTATTTGGTTTGACTCAACAGCAAGCTGAAGCCCGTCTTTCAGTAAAGAGACTGAAGGATGAATATTCTGCGTTTAAAGAGGAAGCAGGTGAAACGGTCGAAGCAAATGAAAAGATGTCTGTTTCCTTAACCAAAGTACTTGGTGTAATAGGTGGAGTAACTGCCTTGAAAAACTTTGCCACAGAACTTGTCAATGTACGAGGACAATTCCAGCAGCTTGAAATTGCTTTTTCAACCATGCTGAAAAGTAAGGAAAAAGCAAATAAACTGATGTTAGAGCTGGTGGATATTGCCGCAAAGACACCCTTCGACCTTCAAGGGGTGGCATCATCTGCCAAGCAAATGATTGCTTACGGCTCGTCAGCTGAGAATGTGGGTGATGAACTTGTAATGTTGGGGAATGTAGCCGCCGGTGTTGGCTCCCAGCTTAGTGAAATAGCCTATCTCTATGGCACATTAAGGACACAAGGGAGGGCCTATGCTGTCGATATTCGTCAGTTTGCAGGACGTGGTATTCCCATCTACGAGGAACTGGCAAAAGTGCTTGGTGTGACAAAAGATGAAGTTTCCGGTTTAGTAAAGGAAGGCAAGGTAGGATTTAAAGAAGTAGAACAGGCCTTTAAAAATATGACTAGTGAATCAGGAATCTATTATAACCTGATGCAAGAACAGTCTAAGTCTCTTACAGGGCAGTTGAGTAACCTTGGAGATGCTTGGGATACAATGTTGAATGAGATTGGGAAAGATACTCAGGGAATTGCTTCTGCAGGTATTTCAGGCTTGAAAGGTCTTATTGAGAACTATGAAACTGTTGGTAAGATTTTGATAGGACTGATTGCTACATACGGGACATACAAAACCGCTCTTATTGTAGTGCGAATAGCTCAGGATACATTAACGGCCAGAATGGAACTTGCAATTTTGGTTACCAAAGCTCAAATGATAGCACAAAAGGCTTTGAATACGGTTATGAAAGCCAACCCGTATGTCCTGGTATCTACGGTTCTTGCCGGTCTTGTTGCTACAATGTGGGCCTTCCATGACAGCACAACCGCATCGGAAAAGGCACAACAAAAATTCAATGAAGAACAAAAGAATTTTGCGAATCAGGAAGAGGAACGCAAGAAAAAAATAGAAGAGCTGATACGCGTTATCCAAGATGAGACAGAAACCGAGTTTTCAAAGATCAAGGCCTATGAGGAACTACAAAGGTATTCTCCTGCACTTTCTTCTGCTTATACCCGTGAACAGCTGGCTGTACTTAATCTTGCAGAAGCAAATAAAGAACTGAATAAGGAACGAGACAAGAACAGTTATGAAAACATACTAAAGAATATTCAACAATGGGAGGAGAAAATAAAATCATTAAATGCTTCTTTAAAAAATGCGGGGCAAGGTGCCCCATTAATCGCTTCACAAATAGAATCAGCAAAAGCAAATCTTAACAAGTGGAAATCAGCCTTGAGCGAATATAATCGACTGAAAAAGGAAACAGAGGAAAACTCAAAACCTGTTGAAGTCAAGCTGATGGAAGCAAGAAGTAATCGTGAGCAGATTATACGCGAATACAATATAGCAAGACAAATATTGCAGGAAGAGCAAGAAAAAATTAAGAATTTTCCTTTTGCAACAATTCCTATTGACGTTCAAATACGGTTCAATAATGCGCAAGCAGCGTTAAAAGGGATTGACGGTACCATATCTGGCCTGGAATCGCAAAGAGAAGCATCGGAAAAGACGTATCAGCAAGCATATAAAGAAGCAAAAGCTGTTTACGAAGCAAAATTAAAGGCCGTAGAGGATGCTAAAAAAGGCACTGAATCTGCTTATAAGAAAGCTGTAGAAGAGTTGGAAGCAGCAGAAAAATCATATAAATCGCTCGGTGGTGTAACAGGAGACACTCTGGCCAAACAAGAGAATAATGCGAAGAAAGATGCCGAGCGACAAAAGAAAGAGCAGCAACAGGTTGCAGAAGAACTCCTTCAGCTTCGCAGAACCAATCAGCAGGAAGAAATCAACCTGATGGAAGAAGGTTCTGAAAAGAAACGTAGACAGATTGAACTGGATTACCAGAAAGAGATTGATGCTTACAACAAGGCTAAAGCCAAATATGGTGAGATTGATGAAGTGAAAGTGATGAAATCCAATGCAGAATCAAAGCGTAATAAGTCTTTCTATGAAGTAGATATTGAATCGCTTCAAGCTGAAAAGGATGCACTAAATTCCTATCTTCAGGAATATGGCACGTTCCAACAGCGTAAGTATGCCATTGCACAAGAATATGCCGACAAGATAGCCAAAGCCCAAACAAATGCCGAAAAGATAAGGTTAGGGAAAGAACGGGACAGCAAACTTTCCGGTATCGAATCAAATGCTTTAAAGGCAAATATAGATTGGGTAACAGTGTTTGGTGAGTTCGGAGGAATGTTCTCCAATATGATTAAACCTGCTCTTGAAGATGCCAGGAAATACATGCAGACCGATGAGTTCAAAAACTCAGACGCGTCAAGCCAGCAAGCCATTGTTGATGCGGTTAATCAAATGGAAAAATCTCTTGGAGGTGCAGGAGGGTTGGATTTCAAGAAACTTGGTGATAATGTACAAGCATATCAAAATTCAGTTGTAAGTCTTAATCTTGCTAAGGAGCAGGAAGCGGATGCATTGGAGCGTCTTGTCACAGCTCAGGAAGAATATGAGAATGCGTTGAAAAACGGTACTGAAGAGCAGAAAAATGCAGCAAAGGAAGCATTGGCAAATGCACAGAGCAATGCTGATTTGGCATCTGCAAATGTACAAATGCAGTCAGAAAATGTTGAAAAGGCACAGAAAGGAATGTCTGAAACAGCCACTGCATTAAAAGCCAATATGGATAACGTGGTACAGGGATTGCAACAGATAACTTCCGGAGGACTCACAAATATCTACAATGGACTGATTCAAGCAGGAAAAGGAGTTGGTGGGGCTGCTGGAAAACTTGCTGATTCGCTTGAAAGCGTTCCCGTTGTCGGATGGATTCTTTCTATAATTGACATATTCAAGGATGGGATAAGTATAGTAATTAGCGGACTCCTTGACTCCGTATTCAGTGCCGTGTCTGGAATCATTGAAGATGTGCTGTCCGGAGATTTGTTCGTATCTATAGGAGAATCCTTAATGAAAGGTATTGGAAGCATTTTTGACGCTATTTCTTTCGGTGGATTCAGTAAACTTACTTCTATTGGGAGCAATGCCAAGGAGGTGCAGGAGGCTATAGACCGACTGACAGACAGAAATGAAGCACTTCAGGGAAGTATTGACGCACTGAATGACACCATAAAAGCCGGAAGAGGTGCAATATCAGTCAATGCTGCAAGGAAAGCCGTGAAGTATCAAGATGAGCAAAACGCAAACTATCTGAAAATAGCACAGGAACAAGCCCGTTATTCAGGAAACCATCATAGCTGGAATTATTACTGGGGAGGATTCACACAAAGCCAAATAAATGATTTCAGCAATCAAATAGGAAGGAACTGGAATGGAAGTCTTTGGGATCTTTCTCCTGAAGAAATGAAACTCTTGAAGGGGAATGTAGATATGTGGACGCAGATACAGAATACCGGAAAGGGAGGATATGGAGGTAGGCTGACTGAAAAGCTGGATGATTACATTGAACAAGCCGGAAAAATAGAAGAACTGGAAACACAACTCAATGAATCACTTACTGGAATGACATTCGATTCGATGTATGACAGTTTCATTGACACGCTAATGGATATGGATGCTTCTGCCGAAGATTTTGCCGACAACATGTCCGAGTATTTCATGAGAGCCATGCTTTCAAACAAGATTGGAGAATTGTACTATGACAGATTGAATGAATGGTACGAAGATTTTGCCAAAAGAATGGAGGATGGAGCGCTTGATGATAATGAACTTGACTATTTACAAGGCAAATGGAATGGAATCGTAAGTGATGCTATTAAAGAACGCGATGATATTGCTTCCGCTGTAGGGTATGACAATAAAGAAACGCAAGAACAGCAGTCGGCCTCCAGCCGCGGATTCGGTACGGAAATGACGCACGAGGATGCCGGAGAACTGAGCGGACGATTCACTGCCGTGTATGAGTCCAATCTTCGTATTGAGACGGCAGAACAGCAGCAAACGGTAGCTATTACCGAACTGCGAGGTTCCATCGGCTCCCTGACATCACAAGTAACCGGTCTGTACAACATTGCCGACGAGACACGTACCATCCTGGCCAATTCCTATTTGGAGTTACAGCAAATCAGAGAGAATACTGAAGACTCAGCCAAATACTTGAAAGATATTAAGGCAGATATTTCAGAGGTAAAACGTAATACATCAAGATTATGACAGGAGATTTATTTATTAACAGGAAGGATGCCTGGAGCACATGGGGTGTCCGCATGGGCGACGGTTTTCTCGATGCTATCGACGGATTCAATCAGATGAAAGATTACATCGAAGATGAGAGCCGGCTGGAGCACGGGAAGCGAATGATAACCGACAATGCAAAAGTAGCATCGCGTGAAATCACTCTCCAGTTCACCATAGAAGGAAACTCAGAAGGTGACTATCGGACAAAGAAGAAAGCCTTTCAGTCAGAACTGGAGAAGGGAACCGTAAACATCAAAATCCCAACTCTTGGAAACGAAGTCTACAAGCTGGTTTACCTGGGTAAGAGCATTTCTTACGGGTTGAGTATTGACAGGTGTTTCGGTAAGGTTTCAAGTAAGTTTTGCGAACCGAATCCCATGGACAGAAGCGAATAACGAACATTTCCTTTATTGTTTCAAATGGAAGTCCGGATTTTTAGGGCTTCCATTTTCTATTTATGAACTTTGGGGATATGATTGAAATTAAGGACATATCCGGAAAGACAAGATTCTCCACCCCTATCAACAAAGGGGCGAAGGGAAAGTTTACACTGATGAAAGAGGACTACATCGTTCTCCCATTCTCCGTGCCTGAACCGATATATTTTAAACTTGGAGATTATGTAGACCTTTCTGGGGTTCTGGATGATTCACTGGGCGGCTTACTTTCAAAAGTATATGAGGTAACAGACCTGCAGAAACCTTCTTTCAATGCTTCTACTGGTGGATATGATTATGAGCTGAAACTGGATGCTTACTACTGGAAGTGGAAAAACAAAATTTTCAAATACACTCCTGAACATGCTGGATATGAAGCGTCATGGTCTCTTACCGCAGCCCTTGATGTACAGCTTGGTGTGTTCTTACGTAACCTGAAAGCTTTGGGATATACCTATAAGGGAAAAGAATTCGTATTTGAAATAGATTCAACAGTAGAAAATAAGGCAGTTGCAATGACGTATGACAATATGAACCTGCTGGATGCCTTATTCTCAATGGCGGGTGAGGATAAGTGGAACTGTGATTGCTGGATAACGGACAACGTAATTCATTTTGGGCGAAACGAATTCGGTGATGCCGTCAAAATCGAGTTAGGGGTTGAAGCGTCTGCCATGACTCGCAGTGAGAGCAAAGGCACTTATGCCACCCGCATTTATGCATTCGGATCTACAAGAAACATACCTGAGAACTACCGTCCCATTGAAGAGCAGACGGTAGTAAACGGAGTTGTGCAAAGACGACTTATGCTTCCCGCTGGTACGCCATATATAGATGTGTATCCTGACATGAGCCAGGAAGAAGCAATTGAAGACATCGTGGTATTTGACGAGGTATATCCCCGACTTGAAAGTACGATGTCAAGTGTATCTACGAGGACGGAAACCGTTACAAATGAAGACGGAGGTCAGGAAACCGTGACTTACTATCGCTATCGTGATACTGGCCTGAATTTCTCCAAGGACTACATACTTCCGGGACAAGAGCTGACAATTATCTTTCAGTCCGGCAAAATGAATGGTTTGGAGTTCGGTGTTATTTTTGACCCGGACAACAACGGAAGCCAGCTTTGGGAAATTGTCCGCAGCGAAGACTACGGACGTCCATTGCCGGATGATACCATATATCCTGAAAATGATGACAAGTATATCCTTTCCGGTTTTGATCCAAAGTTTGTTTCTGTACAAATGATTCCGGACGCGGAGCAGGAACTGAAAGAGAAGGCACAGAAGATAGCAGACCAGCGAAAAAAGGACGATGGTACATACTACACTACCCTCCGGTCAGAATGGGTTAATGAAGACAAGCTGAAACGCTTTTTCGAGTTCGGGCAAAAGATAAACCTGGTCAATAAAGCCTTTTTTGAGAATGGCCGTGAAAGCCGTGTTCTCGGATGGGAGTTTAACCTTGACATTCCATGGGATTCTCCGGTATATACTATTGGGGAAAGTATGCCCTACTCTCGCCTTAATGATGTGGAAGAGAAACTGGAGTCGATTACGTATAAAGGGCATACTTATGTTGGAGGCGGAGGAAGTAGCATATATGTGATTAAGACCAATGATTCTACTGCCCCATCGGACAGTAACGTATTTTCGGCAAAACGGTCACTTGCAACATTATTGAGAAAGGACAAGGAAGACCAGACAAACTATCTCATTAAGCTTCTTGGCGGTATCATATCTCCTTTCCTGGAATCAATTGACTTCGTGACCGGAATGATGGGTGCTGGTATGTCATTCTCTTCAGAAAAGGGCGGCGAGTCTGTCGGATGGATTGACAAACTGTACGTGCGCAAGAAAGCTATCTTCCAGTTACTTTCAATAATGGAGACCGAGCTGGCCGGAGCTTCCTTCATGTTCAACGCCAGCGGGGCCAGAGCAACGATTACTAAGGTCGAGTTTATAGAAAAAAAGGGAATTCGTTTCAAGGATGGTAAAGGAGTCAAGTTCTCAGACGGGAAAAGAGGTTACTCATCTCCTGGAACTTATGGTTCTGTTTATCGCTGTTACTTCCTTGCAGATGATGGTGAGAAAGCCATAGAAAATCGTTTTAAGCCAGGGAATTTAGTACGCTCACAGTCCTTTAATATTAAGGAAGGCGCGTATGACGGCGTATCCAATCACTATTGGTGGCGTCTGGTGGAAAATGTTGGTGATAACTGGATAGATGTATCCGTGAATCATTGTGACGAAGGAAGCGATATACCCAAAGTGGGTGACGTGATGGTACAACTTGGAGACATAGCCGACCCGGACTATCAGGCTGCAATCGTGTTGTCTGCATACGGAGACGGTGCGCCTTCTCTTACCTTCTATCAGGGGATAAGTTCTTACTCCCTCTCCGGGAAAGATATAGTTTCAATCGGATATGATCGTCTAACTAAAGAAGGATACTTTAATGTTTATGGAAAGACATATATCGGTAATAGGGACAAGACAAATTATATCAGACTTGCTTCTGGAGAAATAGAGGTACGTGCAGCAAGAATATTGTTGTCAAATGGTGAAAGCGTTGTAGATGTAGCAGAGAAAAATATCTCAATTAAACTTGGTGCTACGGGTATTGACATCGAAAAAAATGAGATTGTTATTTCTTCAGATAAGTTTAAAATTAAAAGTTCTGAAGGGAAAGGAATAGCCGTGTTTACGGTTAAAAATGGGAAACCATTTCTTCTTACAGAGTGCATAGATGTAAACTCGTTAAAAGTGAAACATCTGGATGGTGCAGACGGTACATTTTCGGGTGAACTGAAAGCCGCTAAAGGTACTTTTTCCGGAACAATATCTGCCGATGGTGCTAAGATTGGAGGTTTCACTATAGACAACGGTTCCTTGAATTGGAAGGGAAGGGATTTTTTCGGCAATGATAGCAGGAGTATACGGATTGGTGTTCCTACGGATGATAACAGTGGTATGATTGACATAAATTTCAATGGTGCGACTGACGGGAAATTTGGGGTTAAAGTAATTGGAAGCAATGACGGTGGAGCATGTATCTATGCTTCAAGGAACGGTACTAGCAAGCCACATAGTTCTAATACTTATGCCGGATATTTTGACGGAGGAGTACATGTAAACGGAAATCTTTATACCAATACGATATTGTCTAATGAGTTCGGTACCGGATGGTCATTGCAAGCCGATGGATCATATACATACAAAAAAGGAGTAACGAGAACAATATCATGGACTATACAGAATGGTTCGATACCTTCAACGTATAAACTGGTTTTTGAAAATGGAATTTTAGTCGATTAATCATGAAAATAGATTTTAAGAAATTTAAGAAGTACACGAAGATAGATAAATCCGATTTCGTGGAGATTGATGTCAGAGAAATGTTTGCAGATAACATTTTCAATGTGACAGGAGTTGGTATTGCTGATTTAAAATTGGCTGAGAAAATTTTTTCCAGCGATGACGATACCGAATTTTCAGATGATGAAGTTAACAGGGTAAGACATCATGCAGCGTCGCTTCTTCCATGGTTTCTTGCTGGGCTTAATGATGCAATGAGATAATTATAATATACAATGTTGGTAATATCATTAATAACTATAAATTAAAAACAATTATGGCAGCAGAAGAAGATTTTGTATTAAGCTTTACAGGTGAAGAAACTGACAATCTATTGAAACATACAGAAAGTATGAAGAATCAGACAACGGAAGAAGATGGTGAAACGGTACAGGTGTACGATACAAACGGCGTTCCGCATAAAGTGTCGAAAACGGAGCTACTGAAGAAGTCTACACTGGCTCTCCCAGCTTTGGAAGACATCTCCAGTTTTGTGGCCGTGAATGCCGCCGGAAATGCCGTCGGAGTAATGACAAAAGAGCAGGTTGCGTCAGTTCTGGCGGAACTTAATGGTGGATTTATAAGGAGAAGCCCAGTTTCAGAATCTTTCGACTCCTGCATAAATCAGGGCGTTTATAATATCAATAAGACCACTTATCCATCCGCTGTAAACTATCCTCCAAGTATAATCTATGGGCTTCTATTTGTATTCAGTTCATCAAATGGATGGGTTTCACAATTATCTTATAATTTGGAAAATAATACAATACACACAAGAATAAGAAATGAAAATGGTATTTGGAATGAGTGGAAACAGTTATAATTCTTTCCATTCAGTCCATTGTCCATTACTTATTTTTGCCCTTTGATAAGGCGTTCCAGTAAATATCTCTACTAGTATCTGAAATGCACTTTGATCAGATTTCGCCGAAAGCAGGAAGCCAAAATACCCATTTGTGTTTGTTGAGCCATTCTCAGCATAATAATATCCATCTTCAATATTGTTCGCGTCAACCACTTTGCGTCCACGATAGGCGAAGGGGAATTGTATTAGTCCCGCCAGGACTTATGGGTATGAATGAAAACAACTGAAATAAAGAAAGCTGTATTGAGAATTATTTGAGTGGTAGAAATTGGGTAGAAAATAGTAACTAGCTTGCTTATTCTACCCGGCTTCTACCAACTTACTGACAAGGCGTGTCAGTCGATTTGAAACCTTTTATTCTTTGTTCGTTTTTATATCATTTACCTTCGCTGAAAAAGGATGGTAAATGAGTAGTTTTGTGTGTGAAATAGTAGTTACGCCCATGAGCGTGTTCCATTAAGTTGGGATGCGCTTATGGGCATTTTTTGTTTAATCTAAAACCTTAGTAAGATGAAAAGATTCGTTTTCATGATGGTCGCACTGCTGATGTGCGTAGTGAGTGTTTTCGCGGAGACTTCCGTTAGTGTAGAACCTTCCGTTCCGGAGTTCCTGACCGGATTTGCCAGCTTCACCGGGCTTGTTACGGTCGTGGTTCCTGCTGTAGTAGGATTTATCGCTTCGAAGCTATCCAATCCTATGAACAAGTGGGTGACTATGTGGGTGACAGCAGTTGTCGGTATGCTTGTTACTTTTTTCAGCTGGTGGATGAATCTCGGTTTTCCTCCTGCAGATGCAAGTGTCTGGGTTGTGCTGATTGATGCGTTATTTGTCGCCCTGGCATCTACTGGTATCGTGTCGGTTGTAACAAGTGAATGGCTGTCCAGGTTGTTCGGTGGTAAGGTAAATAAGGAGTGATGCAGAACCTTATAACCGTCATAGCCCCGCAGATTCTTGTTGCCGGGGCTTACTCCTTTGTAGGAGAGATAAGAAGCGTTGTCTTTGAGCTTCGCTGGATGCTGGTCTTCATTGTAGCCATGATTATAGCGGATTTTGTCCTTGGTATCATTGACAGCGTGGTCAAGCGAGGAGAGGATTTCCGCTTTTCCAGAGCAGGCCGCCGAACGATGTGCAAGTTCATCGAATATAATTCGTATTTAGTGTTGGGATTCGGTTTTGGTGTTGCTATTCTCCAGCCTGTAGGTATTTGTTCCTATACGACATCGTCAATGTGCGGACTGGGGATAGCTATTGTATTTGAATTTGATTCAATCATGGAACATGTATGTGAAATTCACGGAATCAAGAACAAGGTTTCCATTAAGCGCCTGCTGGTGGGCTACATTAAAAAGAAGTACACAACGGCTGGCGAAATTATCGAAAAAGTTACAAAGGATGAAGAAGACAGATAGACGCCTGATAGCGGAAATCATCTACTCCGTAATCATAATATTACTTATGACAATAAGTTTCATGACCTAGTTGATATGAGAAAGATAAGGATAGGGAAAGATATATACTTCACCTGGCAGATACTCACGAACAAGGAGCCTGTTCCACTGGAAGGAAGGGACTTGAAACTCATGCTGAAGAATCCTCTAGGCAGATTTCTCGATTTCCATTTTGAGATATACCAGGGAAACAAGCTGAAATTTACTTTTCATGGAACGGACCACAAACACCTTGGTACGTATTCGCTGACTTTGTGGGAGAACTATGGTAAGGAAGGACAGACTGCCGTTGACATGTGTGAGGCTTTCAGGCTTGTTGCAACAACTTGTGAAGAGGACAGCATAAGTGTCCCTAACCTTGAAATGGCCACCGTCAACCTTGGTGCTTCTTCCATTGACATATCAACCGGTGGAAGCATTCCCATTCCCGATGCGCCAAAAGACGGGAAGATATACGGCCGGAAGGATGGAGAATGGGAGGAGATAACAGAAGCAGTATGGAATGAAGAAACAAACAGTTAAAATCAGACTTTTATGGCAACAACAAAATTAAAATTCTACAGGGGCTTAAAGGCCCGTTATGATGCAGCGTCAAAACATCTGGATGCTATCTATTTTGCAACCGACACCAAAGAACTGTTGATGAACGGTGTGAATTATGGAGGAAGCGGTGTCACAGATGTCAGTTTTGACAAAGGCAGCAATAAACTTATCGTTACCAAATCATCAGGCAAGACCGAATATGATCTGACGGAACTCATCAGGTTCAAGACATCATTGCCAGACAGCCTTGCCACTCCTTCGAAACTGGGAGGTCTTCCGGCTGGGACAAAGGTCGAGACCTTGAAGACAAAGACGCTGAGCCAGATTTTCGAGGATATTCTCTTTGAGGAAATCCAGCCGACGGTACAGGCACCAAGTGCAACAATATCATTCAAGTCTCCTTTTACCGCCAACAAGATTCTGGAGGTTGGTGAAAGCGCACCTACCGCAGAACAGATTCAGACAGGATTTAACCGTGGTAATTGTACGGTTGTTGGCCAGGCAAACAAGAACCGCGCAGGAGAACTTATCTCCGATGACCAGTCCTTCATCTATGTAGGAAACAGTACAAGCAACAAGACATTGCCGACGAAAGTTACACTCGGTACGATGCAGTACAATTACCAGGCTCATCATGGCGCAGGTGACACCTTGCTCACTTCAAAAGGAAACAAGGCGACCGTATCCCCTAATCCGCTTCCTGAAGGTACTGTGAAATCAGGTGCTGTCTACCTTTATGGTACCTATCCGTTTTACTGTAATGGTTCTTCAGCTTCTACCTCTGCCGGAGATACCAATTTCCCGTCTGCCGCAGCTCCTGATACAAAGCTTCCGCTGCAGAAATGGACTGATACATTAATTGGAGCGAAATTTGCTTCTGAAGCAGCAACCGGAACCCGCCTTGAATTCTACTTCCCTTCAGAAAAGAATGTGTCAAAAGTCGAGTTCTATAATACGGTGTCCGGAAAGTGGGAAGTCTTCGGAACGGACAAGTACACCGTATCTGATGCAGGAAACAAGACCGTACAAAGTGTTCAGATTGCATACAAGAAGCTGACAACGACAGGTGCCATGTCCGGTGCATTACAACTTCGCTTCACAGTTTCCGATGCCGGGAAAAAACTTGTAGACGAGCCGGACACATATAATGGCGAGGAAATTACGGATGAAGTGATAGCCATGCTTGCACGAAACAGCCGTGAAGTTCCCTTTGCCATGCCGATGAACAATGTCATGCCGATGGCTTCGACAACAGGAAACCGTCCTGCGGGTATTGCTTCCTTTGCCGTGAACTTTGAGCCTGGAGGACAGGCGCCACTGGATGCCCGTCAGCTTGTTCCAAACAAGACAGACCTTATTGCCGCAGCTACCTATTCAGGAAAGAATACTTATAACGGCATGTTGGTCGTTGTTGGAGATAACGGGGACGGCAAACCGGCTCTGTATGTCCTGAAGGACATGACAAAGATTACCCAGGCTGATTATGGCGGAACCCGCAGGCCGTAGCTCCATTTGTTGACCAGAATACGTTCACCCTGAAAAAGGGAATTCTCCATACCCGCCGAAGGTATCAGGCATGAGGTAAAAGCAAAGCCGCGGAGCAACAGTACGATGACCATTGCTCCGGCAAAAGCTATAATCCATTTGAGTCCCTTTCCCATTGATTACTCAGTCTACCCACTTAAAGATGCGGTTCCAGCGGATTTTACCATCGAACCAGTTACGGTCTTTATCTAATGATAACCATACGACGATCGGTTTACCTACTACGTGATCTTCCGGTACGAATCCCCA
>ERZ836441.2510-NODE-2510-length-14325-cov-3.502593_pt1 | contig 14325 bp, 12 predicted proteins | sample MGYA00519686_ERZ836441 | MGnify/ENA primary metagenome ERZ836441 (study PRJEB31850, sample SAMEA3708800) | human gut metagenome | biome: human gut; feature: human-associated habitat; material: faeces | place: China | collected 2014 ... | reverse complement strand
GCACACAGGCGGAGTGGAAGGTGGAGGCCCAGATGTCGTTGGCCTCCGGCCCCAGCCGGGCGGCCAGCCGGTCCTTCAGCTCCCCTGCCGCCTTGCTGGTGAAGGTGATGGCGATGATCTCCCAGGGCTTGGGCGCGTCCAGGGCGCAGAGCCGCCGGGCCCGGCGGACGTCCTCCTCCGTGGGCCGGGCGGGGAAGCTCTCCAGAAATTGAAGATCCTCTTCCGTGGCCCAGGCCGGCACCTCTTCCGAATCGCTTCCCCGGCCGTAGGTGAGCAGGTTGTACACCCGCTGGATCAGCACCGTGGTCTTGCCGCTGCCGGCGCCCGCCAGCAGCAGCAGCGGACCCTCCGTGGTCATGGCAGCCTGGCGCTGCATGGGGTTCAGCCTGGATAAGTCCTGGGCGATGACCGCCCGGCGGGCGGCAATGTAGCGTTGTTTGAAGTCTTCCATAAGTCCACCGTTCTCCATCCGTCTCAAAAGTCTCGGCCCCTATTTTACGGCAAAATCCCCTTCCGGTCAAGGCGGGAAACGGCTGTTGCCGGTTTGCCGCTTTTGTTACCAATTTGAGGTTGACAAATGTCTACCTATTTGATATGGTCCAATCAGAAGACCAGGTAGACACTCGTATACCATGGAGGTGAGACTATGCAGGTGAACCTGTCCGACAGCGAGTGGAAGCTGATGAACCGGCTGTGGGAGCAGTCCCCCCGGACCATCATGGAGTTGACGGCCTCCCTGAAGGAGGACACAGGCTGGAGCAAGAACACGGTGATCACCATGCTCGCCCGGCTGGAAGCCAAGGGGGCCGTCTGGCACGAGGAGGGCGGCCGGGCCAAGCGGTACTTCCCCGCGGTGGACCGCGAGGACGCCGCGGCGGCGGAGACGGAGAGCTTCCTCTCCCGGGTCTACGGCGGCAGCCTGGGCCTGATGATGAGCGCCATGGTGGAGAGCCGCCAGCTGACGGAGGCGGACATCGCGGAGCTGTCCGCTATTTTGGAACGAGCGGGAGGCGAGGAACATGCGTGAGATCCTGTTGACATCTTCCGTGCTGATCCTGGCGGTCCTGCTGTTGCGGCGGGCCTTCCGGGACCGGATTTCCCGCCGGGCCCAGTATGTCCTGTGGGCGCTGGTGCTGGTGCGGCTGCTGGTGCCGGTGAGCCTGCCGGGAGCGGACTTCTCCGTCCTGTCGGCGGCGGAGCCGGTGGGCCGGACAGTGACGGAACGGCTGGAACAGCGGGAAATTTACAGAGTGCCGCTGGCCCCCTCTCCCATGGGGACAGCGCCCCAGGTCACATCCCCCGCACCTCAGATAGAGGGAGGCGGCTCCCCCTCAGGGGAGGCGGCCGCGCCCTCCGGCGGGGAGGAAGCCTTTTCTTACCCGGTCATCCGGGAGCGGGTGGTGACGGCGGCGGACCTGCTGACGGTCCTCTGGCTGATCGGCATCGCCGCCATGGCGGTGTGGTTTCTGGTGACCAACCTGCGCTTCTGGCAAAAGCTCCGGAGGACGAGGGCGCCCTATGCCGCGGAGAACTGCAGGTATCCCGTCTATCTGGTGGAGGCGGGTCTCCCCTCCCCCTGCCTGTTCGGGCTGTTCCGGCCCGCCATTTATCTTACCCCCGCCGTTGTCACCTCTCCGGAGCGGCTGCGGCATGTGCTGGCCCATGAGACCGCCCACGCCCGCCATCTGGACCCGTTGTGGTCGCTGCTGCGGAGCGTGTGCCTCGCGGTGTACTGGTTCGACCCTCTGGTGTGGATCGCCGCCGCCGTCTCCAAGGCCGACGGGGAGCTGGCCTGTGACGAGGCCGCCATCCAGGCCCTGGGAGAGGGCGAACGCATCCCCTACGGCAAAACGCTGCTGTCCCTGATTCCGGTGCGGACGGGTCCCGGCTCTCCCCTGCTGTCCGCCACCACCATGACGGCAGATAAGCGGCAGCTGAAGGACCGGATCACCCGCATCGCCCAGGGACAACAGACCCGGGCAGCGGCTTTGTTTCTGGTTCTGGCGCTGGCAGCGGGCGTCTGCGCCGTCACCTTCACCGGGGCCAAGGCGGATGGGGAAACCGGCGGTGTCCGCTCCCTCACCGGCGACGAGCTGGCGTATTTTAATGAGGAGTTCTTCAATCAGGAGGGTACTTACAGCATCCGCAACCAATTTTTGAACTCCCTGTACGAGAAGCCGGAGGACATCGACCTCTTTGAGCTGTTCTATTGCGGCACGGGGATCGACGCGCCTATGACCGATGAGGAGCTGCGGCAGGTGGGCAGCTTTGACACCGCAGGGGAGCTGATCTGCCCTGTGGACAAGATGTCCGTGGAGGCCATCAACCAGGTGCTGCTGGAGAACACCGGCCTCACGCTGGAGGAGACGGGGCGGATCGGGATGGACTACTTCCAGTACCTCCCGGAGTATGATGCCTACTATCACAGCCACGGGGATACCAACTACTTCTCGGGCGTCAACATCACTGCCGGGGAGCGGGTGGGCGATACCATCCGGCTCTACTACGACGACACGTTCCATGTTGACGGCTGGAAGTGCGTGACACTGGAAGAACAGGCCGACGGCTCCTACTGGTTTGTCTCCAACCAGCCCAGTGAGCGGCCCGCCATCCCTACCGTGTACCCGGAGGGGGAGCCGGTGCTGACCATTCCGCTGACAGACCTCACACCCTATGAGCCGGAGACCATGGAGGCCATTCGGCACCGGAATGACTGCGCCGAGCGTGGCACTGGCTATATCATGCACACCGAGGACGGCGATGAACTCTCTGTCCGCACCTATCTATCCACCGACGGCAATCTCTACGCCGCCGTGATTTATGACGAGGCGGCGGGCCGGGACGGGATGCGCACATGGGATGTGGGCTGCTTCTTCACCTTCCCGGAGCATAACACGCTGAGTTACAGCGATTCCGGCGGCTACGCCGTCTCCATGGACTCCTTCTCCGATCTGTTCGGCCATGATGGGCTGGTCATCCGTTACTCCGGCGAGCTGGACGAACATACAGGTGCCACCTTCCACGACTATTACTATTTCGACACCGAGGGAAATCCCGTCCTCCTGGCCCGGGTCTACGGTGACACCGCCCAGTTCGACCTGGATGGCAATGGCGCAGACGAGTTGTGTGCCTCTTCGGCAAACACCGCCCAGATCTTTTTCCAGCGGGATGGGCGGATCTATGAGGCGGACATCGACGAGGATTTGAAACAGGCTTGGCCGGACGCGGAGTACTTGAGCTTCAACCGTTGGGACGTGAGCCGCCGGAATCTGGCCCTGTGGGCATTCGTCCCCATTCCCGACAGTCCCCAGGACGGCACCGCCGACCGGTGGCTGTACTTTGATGGAGAAAACCTGCTGGTGTACCGGGACGGCCGTGCCACGGCGGACCACTTGATGGAGGGCGCGGAAGCGCCGGAGGACGTAATGGCGGTCCTGCGGGACTACGTGCAGGAGCAGTACACCGGCGACCATGAGGGGTTGCTGTTCGTGGAGGGCGGCGACTTTGTCCCCGCCCCGCTGGAATATGACGACTGGCGGATTGAGTCCATCGAGGGCCCCTCCTATGTATCCGTGGGCGGCCTGGATTTTGCCATCTGGAGCATGAACTATGAACTGCACACCACCACGCCGGAGAGCGTCATTTTGGCCGGCGGAACGTACATGACCGAGGACTGCTGGGTCAGCCCCGGTTACCCCGGGTGTGACTACTTCTACTTCCAACTGGACGAGGGCGGAACCCGCACCTATCTGTATCACCGCATGGAGAACGACTGCGTCCCCGGAACAGAGCTGTTTTTCTCAGACATGGCCTACCAGCTCCGGGAGATGGGGCTGCTGTCCTTCTATGACCTGACGGGGCGGGAGCTGCTGGATATCAGCTGCAGTCAGCCAGTCCACTTCTTCAACACGCTGTCGGAGACGAACCTCTCGGAGCAGTCCCAGGCCCTTGCCGCCATGGCGGCCTGTGTCGCCGCCGGAGACGATCCCGGCACTCAGGAGATCTATGACAGCATTGCCCATTATATGGAAATCTTCTCCGATGATCTGACAGACGGCGGTCGGGCCGCGTGGCAGGCGCTCCAGTCTGCCCTGTCCAGCTGGACAGCGGCGGGAGATGGCACGGTCTATGAGAGCGGCGGCCTCTCCCTGTGGGTACCGGAGGGCTGGGCGGATATGGCGGTGGTCACCGCTGAGGACGCTGTCTGGTTCGGAGAATCTGTGCCGGGGTTCGACGTCTATGAGCGACTTGCCCACATATCAAATCCCGATACAGGTCTGGTCTGGAATGTCCGGGCCCTCACCCGTGCCCAGTTCCAGGCCGCCTTTGGGGACGCGGACTGGTCGGAGATTTTAGGGGCTTCCAGCTATGTGATCGGCTCTGACGACGCCTACATCTATCTGCTCTCCACCCCCACGGACGTGCAGTTCCTGGTGGAGGACCCCACCAGTATGGCCCAGTATGAGCTGCTGCGGAATCAGTCCCAGACGGTAATCGAGGGCTTCTTCTTCCGCAACGGTATCACCCCCAACCCGGACTGCCCGGACGCCGACGGGTGCTATGTGGGACCTGAAGCTTCGGGGCGGCCAAGGCTGCTGTTCAGGCGGCGATGGACGGGATTTTGGCCCCCGGTGCCTTCTCCCTGACCCTCTCCCCCGCCCCTGGTGGGTCCGGTGGCGGAAGCTATATACTGCCGCTGGATATGGCGGCGGCCATCTCCCGGATGCCGGAGAATTTCCTCTGGTACCCCGCGGAGGCGGGCTCGCCCCCGGCGGGCCTGGCCTCCCTGACCCTCACCGCAGAGGACGGCAGCGCCGCCCTCCAGTGCTGGGAGGGCAGCTCCCTGGTCCGCTGCACCCGGAGCGGCGTGACACAGTGGTTCTACGCCCCGCCGGTGACGGCGGACGCAGTCTTCAACGGCACGGTCTTTGCAGCCTTGCGCCAGATTTATGACGAAGTAGAATGGGAGGCCCTGCGGGAGGGCATCATCATCCCGGACCGGGGACAGAGCCATCTGGAGATCGCCCAGGCCTGGGCCGATGCGGATACGCAGCCCGCCCTGGAGGTCACAGACGGCAGCATCTTCGCCTGCACCTATGTGCGGACTGTGGCCGATGTGGATAGCTGGGCAGATATGCCGGAGACCTCCTATCCGGAGCAATCGGAGGGGCACGAGCGGTTCTGGTTCTCCTACCGGCGCATCTTTGTACCGGAGAATGAGGCGGCCCGCAGCTGGCAGATGGCCGGCAACACCGTGGAGTACGACGGCAGGTACGGCGAGGCCCCGGAGGGCGCCTATGAGAATTTCCAGGTGGGGGTCCTCTACCTGACGGATGAGGGCTGGCGGTGCGACGGCACCGGCACCGGCCCGTGAATTCGGATCAAAAAAGAGAGCGGCCGAAACTCCGGCCGCTCTTTTCTGCGCTCACTGGGCCAGGAACACCAGGTTCCGGTCCGTGATGAAGTTGGGGATACTGTACACGACGCAGATGGCGTCGATGCCGTTTTCCGCCGCGTACTGGGCGGGGGGCATCCGGTAATACCGCGGGTCCAGCAGGTGGACCTCGGCAAAGCTCTGGGCCAGGAAGGGCGCCAGGGCGTCGGAGTAGGAATCCCGGATCAGCAGGAGCTTGCCGCCGTCTCGGGCGTTCTCATTCCGGATGACGCACAGGGGTTGGTTGCCGCCCAGGAAGGAGGCGTATTTGTCCTTCTCGGTCAGATAGCTCCGGTCGTACAGTATGCTGGGTTCCGGAGAGCCGGTGCGCCAGGAGGTGACCATGAGGCCGTCCTCTTTGACCCAGAATTCCATGGTGTCCGGCGTCAGCCAGTGGATGCCGGACTGGGAGTACAGCGTGCCATTGAAGCTGGTACTGGCAATCTCTGGTGTAAAGCTTTCCTGCTTTAATGATTCTCTTCCCAGGACTTCCAGCAGAGCATTGGCCCCATAGAAGGCCCCGAGGGACGTCCAGTGGTGGTCTGTGCGGTAGAAGATGGGCTCGTCGGCGTGAGCGGTCAGGGCGGCGGAGAAGTCGATCATGGGCAGCCCCAGGCCCGCCGCCTGGGAGAGGTAAGCGTTCTGGTCCCAGGACTCCGCGCCCTCCGGCAGTTTGTCCCGCCACACCTCCGCCGCGGAGGGGATCAGCCCCAGATACATGGGGATGTCCGACTTCTCCGCCAGCTGGGAGACGTAATTCAGGTTCGCCTTCTCCAGGCCGTCCGCAGGGGCGTCCACCTTGGAGATCAATGTTTCGCCTTCACAGAGATAGATGTTGTTGAACAGCCGTTTGCCGATCAGTTGCTCCGTCCGGGCCTTCAGGCCCGTCCACTGGTCCCGCAGGGGAAACTGGTCCTGGACGTAGGCCTCCACGTCCTCCATATAGCTGCCGTCCAGCACGCTGGACAGAGTCAGTGCCGGCCGCTGCTGGAGGGTGCGGTTCTCCACGTCGGACCGCTCCCGGTCCGGCAGGAGCATCTGCCACACCATCAGCCCCCCCAGAAAGAGGCAGAACACCGCTGTGAGAAATCTTGCGTATCGTTTGGACAAGGTCTCTGCCTCCTCTCAGAACCGGAAATACAGGAAGGGGTTGTAGCTGCCGTCCACCAGATAGGCCGTGCAGACCACCAGGGAAAGGCCCATGAGCACCGGGGTGGCCAGCTGTTCTGCCTGCCGGGGCAGCTTCGCCCACAGCCGCTGGCCCAGAGCGGTGGAAGCCAGCACCAGTACCGCCAGTGTCACGGCGTAGCTCCGCAGCCGGAACAGGTCCGCCCCGCTCCAGAGCGGCGCACCGCCGAAACAGGCGGCAAGGTAGTCCCCGCACACGCCCAGGTCCACCATGGCAAAGAGGCCCCAGCCCACGAACACCACGATGAGGGTGTAGAGGTGCTTGAGGATCGCCGGGGTCTTCTCCAGTACGCCCCGAAGGACGTACCGCTCCAAGATCAGCCAGGCGGCGAAGTACAGTCCCCACAGGATGAAATTCCAGCTGGCCCCGTGCCAGAAGCCCGTGCAGAACCAGACGATCAGGAGGTTCCGGATGGTCCTGGCGGTGCCGCCCCGGTTGCCTCCCAGGGGGATATACAAATAGTCCCGGAACCAGGAGGTCAGGGACATGTGCCACCGCCGCCAGAAGGTGCCCACGGAGTCGGCGCAGTAGGGGTGGTCAAAGTTCTCGTTGAACCGGAAGCCGAAGATCCGCCCCAGGCCGATGGCCATGTCGGAGTAGCCGGAGAAATCGAAGTAGATCTGGAAGCCATAGGCGGCGAGGCCCAGCCAGCCCCCCAGCACCGTCAGCGTCCCGGCCCCCTGAGCGGCGAGGCAGTCCTCCCACAGGGCGCCGATGGAGTTGGCCAGCAGCACCTTCTTGGCAAGTCCCACGCAGAACCGCCGGGCCCCCAGAGCGAAGTTCTCCGACGTGTGGAGCCGGTGCCGCAGGTCCGCTGCCACCGTTTTGTACTGGACGATGGGTCCGGCGATCAGCTGGGGGAACATGGTGACGAAGGCGCCGAAGTCCACCATGTTGCGCTGGACCGGTGCGTCCTTCCGGTACACGTCGATGGTATAGCTCATGGTCTGGAAGGTATAGAAAGAGATGCCGATGGGCAGCGGGATGCCCAGCTGGGGCAGATCAATGCCCGGGATCAGGGACAGATTGGCTGCGATGAAGTCCCAGTACTTGAAAAAGCCCAGCAGAGCCAGGTTGAAGATCACCGACTGGGCCACGAACCACCGGGCCTTTTTGTCGTCGCTGCGGAACTTCTCCACCAGCAGACCGTGGGTGTAGTCGATGATGATGGAGAGGAACATGATGACAATGTACACCGGTTCTCCCCAGCCGTAGAAGAGCAGGCTCACCACCAGCAGCACGAAGTTCCGCCACCTCAGCGGCGAGAGAAAGTACACCAGCAGCGTCAGCGGCAGGTAGAGAAATAAAAATGTCAGGCTGCTGAAGACCACCGGCGCCCCTCCCCTCTTCTCCGTTTCACACAGCCAGCCGCGGCACCGCCGCGGCTGGCTGCCTCCTTACGCAAAGAGCGCATTGAACTGCTCCGCGATCTCCTCCTGATGGTCTGCCGTGGCAATCATGGCCACATAGGTTCCATTCTGGACTACCTGTGCGTTGGACCAGGTCTCCATGGACTCCGGGTACCAGGCGCCGCCCTCTGCCTGGGCGTCCACCCGGTCCTGCAGGATGGAGGCGGCGGTGGCAGCGTCCTCCTCCGTCCCGCACTCCGCCAGCACGATCTCATTCACCACGGCGCTGATCATGGGGGCTTTGGCGATCAGCTGCTTGGTGGCCACATCGGCCAGGCCGGGATAGGAGCCCTCCAGCATGTCGCCCTCCAAGTTCATCATCATGATGTCCTCTTCGCCGCTGGAGGCGGCGTCCTCCGCCCAGCCGTACTCCTCCGCCAGGGTGTTGTAAAAGGCCGTCAGATCCACAGTCTTGTCCGTAGTCTTGCCGCCGCAGGCGGTCAGCAGGCCCATCGTCAGCAGCGCCGACAGCGCCAGGGTCAAAAATTTCTTCATGGTGTATTGATTTCCTTTCTGAATGTTCTCGGGGAATACAGACGGACCTCTCCGCTGAAAAGTTCCCTCTCACCGCCAGTATTTCCAATTTTTTTTCTTTTACCATCCCATCCGCCCTGCCCTTGCAATTCTCCGCCGGAGGCGGTATCATGGCTCTATCACAAGGAAAAAGGCGGGAGATCACAATGTACAGTTTCCGAAACGATTACAGCGAGGGCGCCCATCCCAAGGTCCTCCAGGCCCTGGCGGACACCAACCTCCGGCAGACCGTGGGCTACGGCATGGATCCCTGCTGCCAAGCCGCGGCGGATACCATCCGCCGCCTCTGCGCCGCGCCGGATGCGGCGGTTCACTTCCTGGTGGGCGGGACGCAGGTGAACCTCGTCACCATCGACGCGTTTCTGCAGTCCTATGAGGCGGTGGTTGCCGCCCAGACCGGCCACGTCAGCACCCATGAGACCGGCGCCATCGAGGCCACCGGACACAAGGTCTGCACCGTGGAGAGTCCCGACGGCAAGCTGACCCCAGCCCTGGTCGAGTCCGTTCTGGCGGGCCACAACGGCACGGAGCACATGGTGCTGCCCCGAATGGTGTACATCTCCGACACCACGGAGATCGGCACGGTCTACACCCGGGCGGAGCTGGCCGCCCTGCGGCAGTGCTGCGATGTTCACGGCCTGTTCCTCTATCTGGACGGCGCCCGGCTGGGCTCCGCCCTCACCTCCCCCGACAACGACCTGACATTGCCGGACCTGGCCGCCCTCACCCACGCCTTCACCATCGGCGGCACGAAAAACGGCGCCCTCTTCGGGGAGGCGCTGGTGCTCACCCGTCCCATGCCTCACTTCCGCTGGCACATGAAGCAGCGGGGCGCCGTGCTGGCCAAGGGCCGGCTGCTGGGACTCCAGTTCCAGGCCCTGCTGGAGGACGGGCTCTACTTCGACCTGGCCCGCCGCGCCAACGAGCTGGCCTTCCGGCTCCGGGACGGTGTCGCGGCCCTGGGATATCCCTTCCCGGTGGCCTCCCCCTCCAATCAGCAGTTCCCGGTACTGCCCAATGAGACGGTGGCAAAGCTCCAGGAGATGGGCTATGAATTTGAGACCGACCACCCGGTGGATGCGAACCACACCTGCATCCGTCTGGTGACCAGCTGGGCCACGCCGGAGACGGCGGTGGAGGACTTCCTCAGGGACCTGGCCGGGTGCTGAACATCCAAGGGACCGCCAAACAGGCGGTCCCTTTTTGTGTGGTGCTTCCCGCTCTGCTGGCCCATGGGAGCTGTCAAACTCTCTCGTGCTTTTGTTCGATTTCTGCTTGACAGAAACGTTTGTTCGAGTTACAATGCAATTAGAACAAAAGTTCGATCAAGGAGGTTTTTTCCATGAGCGGCTGGACTTTCTTTTTTATTCTGGTAGGCGTGGTCTTTCTGACCTCTCAGCTCTTCCGGGTCATCGACGCCATCGAGCGTCCCAACCGGCGGCATGACCGGCGGCGGACAGCCCTGCGGTGAGATGGACGTTCTGGAAAAGCTCACCATCCTGACGGACGCGGCCAAATACGATGCGGCCTGCACCTCCAGCGGTGGGAACCGGAGGGCCAAGGCGGGGTATATCGGCAATACCACCTCCTCTATCGCCGGGTGCTGCCACTCCTTCTCCGCCGACGGGCGATGCGTGACCCTTTTGAAGGTGCTGATGACCAACCGGTGCGTGTATGACTGCAAATACTGCGTCAACCGCCGCAGCAATGAGGCGAAGCGGGCCATGTTCACCCCGGAGGAGCTGGCGGACCTCACCATCCAGTTCTACCGCCGGAACTACATCGAGGGGCTGTTCCTCTCCTCCGGCGTGTACCGCTCCCCGGATTATACCACGGAACTGATGATCCGGGCGCTGCGGATCTTGCGGGAAGAGTACCGCTTCAACGGCTACATCCACGCCAAGGCCATCCCCGGCACGGCGCCGGAGCTGGTGGAACAGATGGGGTTCCTGGCGGACCGGCTCAGCGTCAATATCGAGCTGCCGTCAGAGGCGGGACTTCGGACCCTGGCCCCGGACAAGACGAAGCAGGCCATCCTGGCTCCTATGGGGCAGATTCGGGTGCGGGGACAGCAGAGCCGGGAGGAGCTGGTGAAGTACCGCCACGCCCCCAGGTTCGCCCCTGCCGGGCAGAGCACCCAGTTGATCGTGGGGGCCACGGCGGACACGGACTTCCACATCCTGCGGCTGACCCAGGGGCTGTATGACCGCTACCAACTCAAACGGGTGTTCTACTCCGCCTACGTGCCGGTGGTGGAGCACGCCCTGTTGCCCGCCAAGGACACGAAGCCGCCCCTGCTGCGGGAGCACCGGCTGTATCAGGCGGACTGGCTGCTGCGGTTTTACGGCTTCCGGGCGGAGGAGCTGCTGGATGCAAGCCATCCGGACTTCAACCCCCAGGTGGATCCCAAGTGCAGTTGGGCCCTCCGGCACCTGGACTTCTTCCCGGTGGAGGTGAACCGGGCGGACTACGAGGCCCTGCTGCGGATCCCCGGCGTGGGCGTGGTCTCCGCCAAGCGCATTCTGGTGTCCCGTCGGGCCCGGAAGCTGCGGATCGAGGATCTGCCCAAGCTGGGGGTGGTGATGAAGCGGGCCCAGTATTTTCTCACCGCCTCCGGCCGCATGGCAGACGGCCTGCGGTTCACACCGGACAGCCTGCTGCGGAATCTGATCGCGGCGGAGCGGCCCTCCCTGCCCCAACCGGAGCTGGAGCAGATGTCCCTGTTTGCCCCTGTGTGAGGGAGGTTCCCCATGACCGAGATGATTTATGAATACGACGGCAGCTTTGAGGGATTCCTCACCTGCATCTTTGAGAGCTACGCCCAAAAAGAAGTCCTCACCGCCATCAGCTGCGGTGAGGACATTCCATTCATGCTCTTCCCTGTGCGGACCGTCCTGACGGACCGGGACCACGCCGCACGGGTATATCGGAAGGTGGTCAAGCTGTCGCCGGAGGCGGCGGACCTGCTGCGCCGCGGCTTTCTCACCTGCCTGCCGGACCGGGAAATGCACCTGTACCGTCTGGTGGTGAAGCTGCTGGAGGAGGGGCCCCGGTTCCTCCGGGACCTGTCCGATGAGACGCTGTATCCCATTCTGCGGGCGGTGCGCCACCTGAACGGTGAGGTCCACCAGTACAAGGGCTTCGTCCGCTTCTCCGACCTGGGGGGCGTACTGGGGGGCGAAATCGAGCCGAAAAACCGGGTCCTGCCCCTGCTGCGCCGTCACTTCTGCGACCGCTACCGGAACGAACGGTTCTTCCTCTACGACCGTACCCACCAGGAGGCCCTGTTCTACGCCGAGGGCCGCTCTGCCGTCCGGCCCCTGGAGCACTTCCAGATGGCCCCGCCAGACGAGGCGGAGGCCCGCTACCGCCTGCTGTGGAAGCGATTCTACGACACCATCGCCATCCGGGAGCGGGAAAACCCCCGCTGCCGCATGACCCACATGCCCAAGCGGTACTGGGGCACCATGACGGAATTCCAGGGGGAAGCGCATTTCAGAGCGAGAGGAACTCCCGCAGCCGTTTCAGGCCCCGGCGCTCCAGCCGGGATACCTGCACCTGAGACACCCCCAGGATCCGGGCAGTCTGTTCCTGGGTCAGTCCCTTGAAGTAGCGGAGAAGAATGGTCATCCGCTCCTTCTCCGGCAGCTGATCGATGGACTCCCGCAGGGCGATCCGCTCCACCATGCCCTCCTCCGGGGCGTCCGTGCCCAGCATCCCCTCCAGGGTGAGGCCGTCTGCGGTCTCCCGCTGGAGGGACTCCGGCGTGTCCGTGGCGATCTCCACCTGGGCGATCTCCTCCGGCGTCAGGCCGGAGGCCTCGGAGAGCTCGCTGAGCACCGGCTCCCGGCCCAGCTCCTGCCGCAGCCGCTCCCGAATGGTGTAAAGTGTTTGAGCTTGCTCCCGCATGGTGCGCCCAACTTTTACCGCGCCGTCGTCCCGGAGAAAGCGACGAATCTCCCCGGCGATTTTGGGCACGGCGTAGGTGGAGAAGCAGGTGCCGTAGTCAAAGTCGAATCCCTGCACCGCCTTCAGAAACCCCAGGCACCCCAGCTGGTACAGGTCCTCCGGGTCCACGCCCCGGCCGTAATACCGCCGCACCACGCTCCAGATCAGGCCGTTGTTCTCAATCACCGCCTGCTCGCAGGCATCCCGGTCCCCCTCCTGGGCCGCCCGCAGCAGCTCCAGCGTGGCGCTCATTTTGTGCCCTGCATCCGGGGTGCCAGCCGCTTGCGCATCACCACGGTAGTGCCCCGGCTCGGCGTGGAGCGGACCACCAGCCTGTCCATAAAGCTCTCCATAATGGTGAAGCCCATACCGCTGCGCTCCTCCCCGCCGGTGGTGAACATGGGCTGGCGGGCCTTCTCGATGTCCGGGATGCCCCGGCCGTGGTCCCGCACCGTCACCTCCAGCACCTGGTCCGGGCAGATGCGGACTTTCACCACCACCTGGCCGATGGAATCCGGATAGGCGTGGACGATGGCGTTGGTCACCGCCTCGCTGACGGCGGTCTTGATGTCCTCCAGCTCGTTGAGGGTGGGATCCATCTGGGCGGCGAAACAGGACACGGCTGCCCGGGCGAACCCCTCGTTGCTGCTGCGGCTGGGAAATGCCAGCGTGACTTCGTTGTTGGCCTTGGTCTTCATGGTATGTCCCCCCCCTTTTATCGTATCGTCCCCAGCCGGCCGATGCCGGCGGCATCCAGGACCCGCCGTGCCTGCTGAGGCACGTTCCGCACCAGCAGGCTCCCGTCCAGCAGCTGCATCCGCTGCTGGGCCCGCAGGATCAGCGCGATGCCGGAGCTGTCCATGAACGTCACGCCCGCCAGGTCCAGCACCAGTTTTTTCGGCAGCGCCGCGTCGATGGACAGCTCCAGCTCCCGGAGGGCGTTCCGGGCCCCGTGGTGGTCCAGCTCCCCCTTCATCTCCAGCAGCAGATTCCGGTCCGCGCTTGTGGCTTCGATCTCCATAAAGTTCCCTTCTTCCTTGTCGTTTGTGTACCAAGATACAGGGTACCCCGTTTTTCCTCCCATTATAAGGAAACGGCCCATTCTTTTTTGTCGGAATCACACCCCGCCGCAAAATCTTCCCATTTCTCCGCTTGCATCGGCACCTGCGGCGGGGTATCATGAAGGTATCTCAAGGGAAAGGCAGGCATATACATGAAAATTTTGCTGATTAATGGCAGCTCCCGGCCCAACGGCTGCACCTACACAGCCCTGCGGGAGATCGCTGATACGCTGGAATCCGGCAGCGCGGAGACGGAAATCCTCTTTCTGGGCAGCGGCCCCGTCCGGGACTGCACCGCCTGCCGGACCTGTCAGAAGACGCCGGGCCGCTGCGTGTTCGATGACGATATGGTGAACCCAATCATTGAGAAGGCCCGGGAGGCGGACGGCTTCGTGTTCGGTACGCCGGTCTATTACGCCCACCCCTCCGGCCGCATCCTCTCCATGCTGGACCGGGTGTTCTACGCCGGAAAAGACGCCTTCGCCCACAAGCCCGGCGCGGCTGTTGCCTCCGCCCGCAGGGCGGGCACTACGGCCTCTGTAGATGTGCTGGACAAATATTTCACCATCGCCCAGATGCCGGTAGTTTCCTCTACCTACTGGAACATGGTCCACGGCAACACGCCGGAGGAGGTGCGCCAGGACGCGGAGGGAATGCAGACCATGCGGAATTTGGCCCGAAACCTGCTCTGGATGGTCCAGTGCATCCAGGCGGGAAAGGCCGCTGGACTCCAGCCGCCCCAGGCGGAGA
>ERZ836441.2499-NODE-2499-length-14376-cov-20.952238_pt1 | contig 14376 bp, 14 predicted proteins | sample MGYA00519686_ERZ836441 | MGnify/ENA primary metagenome ERZ836441 (study PRJEB31850, sample SAMEA3708800) | human gut metagenome | biome: human gut; feature: human-associated habitat; material: faeces | place: China | collected 2014 ... | reverse complement strand
TACGATATATAAATTACTATTGTTTATGCTACAAAATATCGTTGTATTTTGAATTATACAACCACATAGTTTACACAAGAGGACATAGTATACACTTTTTTATAATTTACAACATCCCCACAAACCCTAATTTGCAAAACACTAAAATAAAAAATATTTTATAATAGGCTATTTATGTTCTTCTACATAAGAGAGAAACTCAGGTGTTTTTGACCAATAATTAATACCCCAATTTTCAAAATTCCACTGTTCCATATAGTCATTACACTCAAAGTCTATATAATATAAAATATTATCTTGGAACACAAAGTTAGTTGGGAAATAATCAATATTTGTATTTTTAGGATAAAGAATTTTACACATCTCCTTTACTTGTTCTATACAAGCATTAGGTAGACAATCATTTAATACCATATCAAAAACAGTTTCACCTTCGATATATTCCTTTAAAATTCTTTCATTTTCTCTATCATAGTCAAGTAATTTTGGCATAGCAATACCTATATCCGATAATCTTTTATAATCATCAAGTTCAGATTGAAGTTTATCGCCAAACTGATAATAGGAACATGGTTCATGGTGAATTTGCTTTAGTACATATTCTTTCTTACCATCAGTTACAAGATAAGAATATCCACCCTTCCCCTTACCTAACGACTTAATTATTGAAAACGCCCTAGAGTTAACATTCATTTTTTCCATAATTATCTCCCATAAATATACAAAAAAGTCCCTTATACAAGGGACTTTTAATATTTAATTTATTTTACTGTAACTGTAACAGTCTTTGATTTTTGAGAACCATCTCTTGCAGTTACTGTAATTTTACATGTACCCTTTTTGATACCTTTGATAATACCCTTAGAATTAATTGTTGCAACCTTTGCATTGCTACTCTTTACTGTAACTGTTTTATTGCCACAGTTTGCAGGGCTTACATATGTTTTTAGTTTGAAAGTCTTACCTTTCTTAATTGTTACCTTTGTGCTATTTACAGAAACTGATTTAACGGCATACTTAAATGGGTTTTTGTATAGTTTTGCATAAGAATGAATACCTGAACCTTTGTTACCGTAAATAGTAATCTTCTTACCATTTGGGTAATACTTATAAGTAAAATAACCGTTAGAGTCCTTAATTGAGAATGCCTGTTTTACAAAAATATCATAGCCTGTCTTCTTACAAGTTGAAGGTACATATAGTGAACTGATACTACTGCAACCGATAAATACTTTAGAACCAAGTTTCTTAAGCTTTGTACCTAGTGTATTGCCCTTTAGTTTTTGACAATTAAAGAAAGCAGATGTACCAATGTTTGTTACCTTTTTAAAGTTAAGTGTTGATGCTAACTTCTTACAGTTTGCAAATGCATTATCATCAACATATGTAACATTAGAGAAGTTAATTGAACCTGTCATATTCTGACAATTAAAGAATGCATTGTAACCAACATAACCCAGCTTACTTGAAGAAGTAAACTTCTTTAACTTTTTACAACTATCGAATGCAGCAATATCAACTCTCTTAACATTAGATGTACCGGTAATTGTTGTTAGGTTAGTACAACCATAAAAAGCATATTTACCGATTTTCTGTGCTGAGCCAAGTTTTACTGTCTGTAGTTTCTTAGCGTTTTTGAAAGTATAATCCTGAATTACTTTTACCTTTGGTAGGTTAATTGTCTTAATATTTTCTGAACCAAAGAATGCATCAGCATCAATAGAAGTTGCATTTGAGCTAACAGAAGTTAACTTAGGTAGATTATATAAAGCAAAGCCCTTAATATACTTTGCATTTCTAATATTAAGTGAAGTTAGATTATCAGCACTATAAACTGCTCTTTTGTTTAGTGAACCTGCAGTAAGGCTAACCAGCTTATCGTTATTATACATACAATACTCACCTAGTGTTGCATTACCTAGGTTTGCCTTTGTAAGATTATCACAACCATAAAAAGCATTGCCACCAAAAGACTTAGACTTTGGAGCATTAACTGTCTTTAGATTTGTACAATATTCAAAAGCATAGTCACCGTAAGAAGCACTACAATTTGTTGTAAAATTAGTCATAGCCTTACAATTATAAAATACATTCTTGCCTACACTTTTAACTGTTGAAGGTAAAGTAATATCAGTTAAAGAAGTACAATAACTAAAAGCATTATTGCCAATCTTAGTTAGCTTTGAAACACCATCAAACTGTACAGAAACAAGATTTGATAGATTATAAAAAGCATATGAACCGATAGAAGTGATATTACCATCAATAACTACTCTGTTAATTTCCTGATACTTAGAACTCCATGGTGCATTATAAGCAGTAAAGTTAGGTAATTCACCTGAACCTACAATATAAAGGTAACCACCACTAACACCCCAAGAGATGTTGCCTACTGTTGCAGAAGTTTCCACAGTATTTGTTTCTTTAGCAGAAACAGAAATTGCTGTTGTCATAGCAGTCATACACATTAAAACTGCCAAAACAATGGATAATAATTTTTTCATAATATTCCTCCTTTTATCCTGTTAATATTTTATCATCTTTTCTTATCATTTACTATTCAATAAATGCTAAAATTTATTACACACATAAGCATTATTATTGTAAAACTTTACTATACAATTTTTATTATTTAAAATAATAGTCAAAACTACTTAAAAAATGGTAGTAATATGCACAAAAAAGGCTGTCCCCTATGGAACAGCCCGATAAAATTATTTTACAGTTACATTAATAGTCTTTGTTTTTAGAGAACCGTCTTTAGAAGATAATGTGATAATACATTTACCTTTTTTAAGACCTTTAATAACACCCTTAGTATTCATCTTTGCAATTTTGCTATTGCTTACTTTAACTGAATAAGACTTAGTTGAACACTTGGTTGGATTCATAGTAACCTTGATTTTTGTATTCTTACCTTTCTTTACAGTTATTCTTCTTTTGCTTACACTGATTGATCCAACTGCTACTTTATAAGGCATTTTATACTTTTTAGCACAGTAAAGTTGTGTTGAACCTTTTTCGGAACAGATGCCGATTGTCTTACCTTTTTCGTTATAGAAATACTTTTTAACGCCATTGACCATTTTGATTTTATCAATATTCTTAACAAATGTACATCTGTCAAGACTAGGGCCTGAGCGTGGAATATAAATATAATTGATGCTCTTACAACCTAAGAAAGCCTCTAGTCCTATATACTCTATTCTATCGCCTAAAGAGTTACACTTAACCTTTGGACAGTTTTTGAAAGCATCACTTTCTATCTTCTTAATAACCTTAAAGTTAAGCCTTGAAGATAAATTGACACAATCGGTAAAAGCACCTATACCGATTTTTTTTGTTTTGGACACATCAATACCACTTACAAGGGAAGTACAACCCTTAAAAGCCCAGCAACCTATTTTCTGTAAACTCTTAGTTGGTGATATTTTCTTTAGATATTTACAATTTTTAAAGGCTTCGTTATCAATTTCTTTTAGTTTTGAAAGACCTGTTACTTCCTTTAAAGCGTAATCTCCTTTGTAGAAAAAAGAAAGTCCTCTATAACCGATTTTTGTTACTGAACCAAAGTTGATTTTTTCAATAAAGTTATATGAAAAGCCCTGATAAGGAACTACTAAAAGTTTAGGTGCATTAAGGGTTTTTATCTTTGTATTGCTAATAGAAGAATCATCAACAAGAGTCTTAGCATTTTTTAAGTTTAATGTTTCAAATTCACAATTCCAAATAGCCTCTTTATCAATTTTTTCTGCACCGATAGTAAGGTTTTTGATTTTTAAATTTTGTAAAGCTGATTTTCCCAAAACCTTTGCTTTAGAAAGATTAAGATATTTTATATTTTTACCGGAAATTGCATATTCTCCAACTGAACCTGATGTAACTTTCTCTAATTTATTACATCCACTAAAACATTTTTTACCTATTGATGCACCACCAAGGTCAGCAGTTTTTAAATTTTCGCACTCACCAAAAGCATATTCTCCGAAACTAATGGCATTAGGCATAGATACACTTACTAAATTTGAACAATAATAGAAAGCATTGTTGCCAACAGTTACTTTTGATGATAAAGAAAAATTCTTTAAATTTTTACAATCACGGAAAACATCATTACCTATAGTCTGAACAGTGCTTGGCAAAACGATAGTTGGTAATTTACCGTCATTGTAAAAAGCACCATCACTGATTTTTTTCAGTTTACTGCCACTTTCAAATTTAACATTTGTTAGATTAGCCATTCCACTAAAGTTACCCACACCGATAGATGTTATATCCTTACCAACGACAATCTTTTGAATATCAGATCTAATTTTTTCCCATGGTGAATGTTCATAATTTGACATATCACCATAGCCCTCAATTAACAAAGTGCTTCCACTGAACTTTACAATGACATTACTGTCACTGTCAGCAGCTTTTGTATCATAAGCAGAAACAGAAGTTACTGTAAAGATAGCAGTCACACACATTACAACTGCAAGAAAAACGGATAATAATTTTTTCATAATATTCCTCCTTATTTACCCAAGTTAATAATATCATTTTTGCTAATATTTTGCTATTCATTTATTGTTAAAAATTATTGCAGTTAAAAGTGTTTTTATTGTAATACTTTACAATATAATATTTTGATTAAAAACAAAATTAACTTTATATTATAAAAGGAAAAGGCTGTTCCATATGGGACAGCCTTATAAGTCAGAATAGATATTTAATTATAACTAATAAAAATTAGTTGTTGATTAGCTTATCGCCATCATCCCAGCTATACAGCTTACGGATTTCCTTACCAACGATTTCTGATGGATGCTGAGCAGCATTCTTACGCATAGCTCTGAAGTGAGCCTGACCACCAGCTGGTGACATATCTAGTAGGAAGTCCTTAGCAAAAGCACCACTCTGGATGTCTGCTAGAATCTGCTTCATAGCCTTCTTTGTGTCTTCTGTAACAATCTTTGGACCTGTGATATAGTCACCGTATTCAGCTGTGTTAGAGATTGAATATCTCATACCTTCGAAACCTGACTGATAAATTAGGTCAACGATTAGCTTCATTTCGTGGATACATTCGAAGTAAGCATTTCTTGGGTCATAACCTGCTTCACATAGTGTTTCAAAACCAGCCTGCATTAGAGCACAAACACCACCACATAGAACAGCCTGTTCACCGAATAGGTCAGTTTCTGTTTCTGTCTTGAATGTTGTTTCTAGAACACCAGCACGGCTACCACCGATACCTGCTGAATATGCTAGAGCTAACTGCTGAGCCATACCTGTGTAATCCTGTTCAACAGCTACTAGACAAGGAACACCCTTACCTGCCTGATATTCTGAACGTACTGTGTGACCAGGTCCCTTAGGAGCAATCATTGTAACATCAACATTAGCTGGAGGTACAATCTGACCAAAGTGAATTGCAAAGCCATGAGCGAACATTAGCATATTGCCTTCTTCTAGGTTAGGTTCAATGTCCTTCTTATACATAGCTGCCTGCTTTTCATCGTTGATTAGAATCATAATGATGTCAGCCTGCTTAGCTGCTTCTGCTGCTGTAAATACTTCAAAGCCCTGAGCTTCAGCCTTAGCCCAGCTCTTAGAACCGTTATAAAGACCAATAATAACCTTTACGCCACTATCCTTTAGGTTAAGTGCATGTGCGTGGCCCTGTGAACCGTAACCGATAATTGCTACAGTCTTATCCTTTAGTAGGTTAAGATCACAATCCTGTTGATAAAAAATTCTTGCTGCCATTTTATATTCCTCCCTTAAAATTGGCATAATATAAGGTTAAATAGCATGGAAAATTTAATGCTAGTTAATCGCTTAATCGTTGAAGCCACTGTGATAGGCTTCACCATGTCCCTTTTCAATAGCTACTTTACCTGTACGAACAATTTCCTTGATACCAAATGGTCTCAGTAATTCAAGCAAAATGTCGATTTTGTCAACTTCTTCGCTATATTCAAGGGTTACTGCAGATGATGAAACATCTACAATTTTAGCTTGAACAAGTTGTGCAATACCCATAATTTCTTCTCGTTTCTTACTTGTGCAAGAAACTTTAATTAAGAGTAATTCACGACCTATATATTCACCCTCTTCAAGGCGTTTAACCTTGATAACAGGGATAAGCTTGTTTAGTTGCTTTTCAATCTGTTCAACTACATATTCGTCACCATCAGTAACAATTGTAATTCTAGAGATTTTAGGATTACTTGTTACACCAACGGCTAGACTGTCAATGTTAAATGCTCTTCTTGAGAAAAGACCGGAAATCTTTGACAATACGCCTGAACAGTTCTCAACAATAACTGATAAAGTATATTTCATCTTAATCCCCCTACTTAAATTGATGGTGTATCAGGATGAACATTACAGATAAGAATGAAAGGTTCTTTTAGCTTAAACATTTCTTCTGCAACTTTTTCAGCCTCTTCGTTTGAGTTAACTTCAGCAGTCTTAATACCATAAGCCTCAGCAATCTTTGTGAAATCAGGATCACCAAGGATTGTAGCACTGTATCTGCTACCGTAATGGTTTGACTGAAGTTCTCTAACCATACCAAGACGATTGTTACGCATAACAATAATCTTAATATCTACATTATTCTGCATAATTGTGCCAAGTTCAGTTAGGTTCATTTGGAAAGAACCGTCACCACAAACTGCAACAACATCTCTTGATGGTCTTGCCATTTTAGCACCGATTGCTGCAGGAACACTGTATCCCATTGTACCCATACCACCGGTTGTAAGGAATCTACCCTCACGAATACGGAAGTTGTTGGCACACCAAATTTGGTTTTGGCCAACATCGGCTACAAGGATACCCTTGCTCTTCATCATAAATGAAAGTTTTGCAATCAATGATCTTGGTTCAACATAACCTTCCTTAACAGGTGGAACTCTATAAAGTTTTTCTTTCCATTCTCTATAGGTTTCACACCACTGATGAGGAATGTGGTAATCACCGATTTCATCAATTAACTTTTCAATTACATTCTTCATATCCCCTACAATCGGTACTGTTGTTCTAACATTCTTACCGATTTCAGCAGGGTCAATATCTATATGTATAATCTTGCTTGTACGACTAACCTGGTCAGGCTTTGCAACAGCTCTGTCACCAAGTCTAGCACCACAAACAATAAGCAAGTCACTTTCATGCAATGCCATATTTGCATATTTCTTACCATGTGTACCTAACATACCAAGGTAACGCATATGTTCACTAGGCATTACACCGATACCCATTAATGTAGAAATTACCGGAATACCTGTCATTTCTGCAAACTGTTGTAGCTTTAGCTTACTTCCTGAAGAAAGTACACCACCACCGGCAACAATAAGTGGTCTTTCTGCTTCTTTAATAAGGTCAATTGCCTTTTTAATCTGCATCTTGTGACCACGAACATTCGGTTTGTATCCAACAATATCAACACTATCCGGATATTCAAAAGACTCAATCTCTTCTTCCTGAACATCCTGAGGTATATCTATAAGAACAGGTCCCATTCTGCCTGTTGTGGCAATATGAAAAGCCTCTTTAAATACTCTTGGCAAGTCCTTTGTATCATTTACAAGGTAGCTATGCTTTACAAATGGTTCACAAGCACCTGTAATGTCAGCTTCTTGGAAAACATCTCTACCAAGAAGTTCTCTCTTTACCTGGCCTGTAATACAAATAACCGGAATACTGTCTGAGTAAGCAGTAGCTATACCGGTAATCATATTTGTAGCACCGGGACCGGATGTTGCAACACATACACCAACCTTGTTACTGCAACGGCTATAACCGTTAGCTGCGTGTACTGCTGACTGTTCCATTCTTACAAGAACATGCTTTATATTAGATTTATATAGTGAATCATAAAATGGACATATAGCTGCACCCGGATAACCGAAAACTGTATCAATGCCTTCAGCCTCCAAGCACTTAATCATAATGTCTGCACCACTAATCATAAGCCTATTATACTCCTATGCTAAATTTTTACTATTTTTTACTCTCTTGATTATACAATATTCCCTAATTTATTTCAAGTAGTGAAAGCAAAAAAAACTCCTTGATTTTTCTAAATCTATATGTTATAATACATTATACGTTGCAAACCAGTTATACTTTTGGTTTATATAAGCGAACGACAGGCCCTATACGATTGAGGCCTGTGAATCATGTCAGGCAGGGAACTGAGCAGCATTAAGCAGTGTTCTCGATGCGATATAGTAAGTCTGCCGTTCACTTATGTAAATCATTGCCGTTATGACGGCATAACGGTTTGCAATTTTTTATTTTACAGAAAAGCAGGTGAATTTTATGTATCAAGTTTTGTACCGTAAATGGAGACCGGAAACATTTGCTGATGTAGTAGGTCAACCTCAGGTTACTGTTACTCTTAAAAATGAACTTAAAAGTGGCAGAATCAATCATGCTTATTTATTCACCGGTTCTAGAGGTACAGGTAAAACAACTTGTGCTAAAATTCTTGCAAAAGCAGTTAACTGTCTTGATTTACAAGACGGCAATCCTTGTGGTAAATGTGAAAACTGTATTGATTTTCAAGAAGGCAACTTACTTGATGTTGTAGAAATGGATGCAGCCAGTAACAGAGGTATTGATGATATTAGGGAACTAATTGAAGAATCATCCTTTTCCCCATCAAAAGGTAAGTATAGAGTTTACATTATAGATGAAGTTCATATGCTTACTGATGCAGCCTTCAATGCTTTGCTAAAAACACTTGAAGAACCACCTGCTCATGTTATATTTATTCTTGCTACAACAGAAGTTCATATGTTACCTCAAACAATTCTTTCCAGATGTCAACGTTTTGACTTCCACAGAATTTCTCCTGAGGATATTACAAAAAGACTAAAGTATGTTGCAGAACAAGAAAATGTAACTATTACTGATGATGCTTGTCACCTAACTGCAGTTATTGCAGACGGTGCAATGCGTGACTCCCTATCTATAATGGATAGATGTATTGGTATTAGCAAAAATATTGATGCAGAAGTTGTTAGACAAGCTGCAGGTCTTGCTCAAAAGGACTACCTTTTCTCCCTATCTTCTGCTTGTATAAACAAGAACCCTCAAAGAGCCTTAAAGATTGTTGATAAGCTGCATTCCGAAAGTAAAGATATGGCAAGGCTTTGTGCTGAACTTATTGACCACTTTAGAAATTATATGCTTATCAAAACAATTAATAACCCAAGACAAATGATTGTTATGAGTGATGAGGAATTCGATGAGGCAGTAAGTCAATGTGATTATGTTTCTTTGGCAGATATAATTTACTTTATGGATGTACTTCAGAGAAGTGCTGAAAGAATGGGAAAAAGCTCCTCTAACCGTACAGAAATGGAAACTGCTTTAATTAAGTTAACTGCTCCTGAACTGGACGGTAGTCAAGAGGCTTTGCTTTCAAGATTAGTTAAACTTGAAAGAGCAGTAAATATGGGAAACTTCGGTTCAGCAAAAACTGCCGAAACTAAAGAAGCTACCGATACAGCAGCTTCACCTATTGCAAAAGAAGAAGTTGCTACTTCTTCCCCAATTTCTACAGAGCCAATTCAAAAGGAAGAAAAGGTTATTCCTACAGAAAAGCAACTTGTTAATCCATTTGTTGATGACGGTACACCTAAACAAGATAAGTATGCCGGTGCAGATAGCTTAAGAAACAAGATTGAGGAAGTAAAAAAAGGACTTCTAAAAAAGGAAGAAAGAGCTAAAGCAGAAAAGTCATTTGCTCCAACTGTTCCAAGCAGTCCCGTACCATTCCCCGAAATTATTAATCACAATGAACCAAAAAAAGTTGAGGAACACAAGCCTGCCCCAAAAAAGCAACTTAACCTTGAAGAAATTTATGCTAATGCAAAACCATTTATGCAATGGCAAGAAGTTGTAGAGAACCTAAAAGAATATAGCAAAACTATTGCTATGTCTTTCTTAGATACTACTGCTTATGTCAGTGGAAATTATCTACTGATTGATGCAAAAACAGATATACCTTTTCAACTGCTAAAGAGAGATCCTGAACAGAAGGACAGAATCCGAGATGCAGTTCAGGAATTAACCGGTAAGAGATATAACCTTGGTCCATACAAGCCACCTGTTAAAAAAGTTGAAAAAAATGACCCTCTGGATGAATTTACTGATAATTTAAAGGAAAAAGGTATTGAAATTACTGAAGAATAAAGTATAATAATTTTATAAAGCGAAAGGAAATATTAATATGAAAGCAAGATTACCAAAGAACTATGGTGGTGGCGGCATTGGAAATATGCAGCAACTAGCTATGCAGGCACAGAAAATGCAACAGAAAATGGAAGAAACAACTACCGAGCTGGAAGAAAAAGAATACTCAGCTACTGCCGGTGGTGGTGCAGTTAAGGCTACTGTTACAGGTAAGATGGAAGTTAAGTCACTTGAAATTGACCCTGAAGTTGTTGACCCTGAAGATGTTGAAATGTTAAGTGATATTGTTATCGGTGCAGTTAACGAAGCTCTTAGAAATGCTGCAAAAGAAAAGGAAGATGCACTATCTGCTATTTCCGGTGGTCTTAGCATTCCGGGTATGTTCTAATGGCAAGTTATAGCGTTGCTCCTTTGCAAAAACTCATTGAGCAATTTGAAAAACTTCCGGGTATCGGTGCAAAAACTGCCCAAAGACTTGCATATTTTGTTCTAAATATGCCAAAAACAGAAGCAGAGGAATTTTCTAAAGCTATTATTGATGCACATGAAAAGATAAAGTATTGTAGCATTTGTTGCAACTTTACCGACAAAGACAAATGTCCTGTTTGTACAAGCACAAGCCGTGACCATTCTGTTATTTGTGTTGTTGAAACACCAAGGGACGCAATGGCAATGGAAAGCACTAATGAATACAGAGGTACTTATCATGTACTTCACGGAGCAATCTCTCCCCTAAACGGTGTTGGTCCTGACCAGTTAAAGATTAAAGAACTTTTGGCAAGGCTGAATAATCAAGAGGTTAAGGAAGTTATTATGGCAACTAACCCTACTGTTGAGGGTGAAGCAACTGCTATGTACTTAACAAGATTACTAAAACCACTTGGTATAAAAGTTACAAGACTGGCATATGGTATTCCTGTAGGTGGAGATTTGGAATATGCTGATGAAGTTACACTTGCAAGAGCTTTGGAAGGCAGAACAGACCTTTGATAAATTTTAGGTGTAGTTATGAAAGAAAGTACAAAAACAATTGCACAAAATAAAAAAGCCCATCATGACTACTTTGTACTTGAAAGCTATGAGGCAGGTATTGAGCTTTGTGGCACAGAAGTTAAGTCACTAAGGGCAGGTAGAGTAAATCTAAAAGATAGTTGGTGCAATATTGTTGACGGAGAAATCTTCGTAAACGGTATGCATATTTCTCCTTATGACCATGGTAATGTTTTTAACAAAGACCCTATGAGAGTAAGAAGACTGTTAATGCACAAAAAAGAGATTTTAAAACTCTTTGGCACACTTCAGCAACAAGGACTTTCACTTATCCCTATCAGCCTTTACTTTAAAGGTAGCAAGGTTAAGATGCAAGTAGGTCTTTGTAAAGGTAAAAAGCTTTATGACAAGAGAGCTTCTATGGCTGAAAGAGATGCCAAAAGAAACATAGACAGAGCCTTGAAAGAAAGGCAATATTAATCCACATTATAGGCAGGAAACTGCCTTATATATGGGGGTGTAAAGGTTTCGACGGGGGTTTTGAACCTTAGTAAGCGAGTAGTGGCGTAGGACCACTTATAACCTACAACTTTTTAAATTAAACGACAACAATAAAGTTGCTCTAGCTGCTTAATGCAGCTTGTCCTCTTTAAGATTACCACGACTTAATCAGGGCATCATTTAGTGGTAAATGTGAACATTGGAGTGTTCCGACCATTGTCACACATTAGGAACTACTAAGCATAGTAGCCTGTTTGTAGGCGACTATGTAAGGGAATGTTAATATACAAACTACACTCGTAGAAAGCTTTGGGAATAGATTTTCGGACAGGGGTTCGATTCCCCTCACCTCCACCAAATAAGTTAAAGGTCGAACACCAACGATATTTTATATCTGATGTTTTAAAGACCTTTGCAATAATATTCGATAGATAAAAGAACCACCCACATTAGATAATTCTAGTGTGGGTGGTTTTTGCACGAAAAATTGAATTTGTTTTACTGTTTTTATAAAGTTTTGAAAATCTCTTTGATAATTTTGAAAATTGTTTAAAAACTTTGAAAATAAGCCTTAACAATTAAAATATTAAGTTTCAAGTGTTAAAATTCTTAAAAATTACACTCGAAACTTTTAAAGTCAATCATTATCGTTAATAAACATAGTACATTCTTCCATTATTCTTATCTGATGAAATCAGTCTTGCATATTTACATCCAGAATATTTACCTGTTGTAATAACACTAATATTTTTAAACTTGTGACTAGATTTTAAAACTGTATCTGTTTCAAACTTTGTTTCAGTCTTATTTAGTCTGCGAACTCTAGTTCCTTTTTCTGCAGTGAAAATATCATAACTAGAATAGCTTTTACCAAGATGGCTATTAGCAATCCAATATTTCTTATTCTTGTATTTAACCTGAGACCATCCGTACCCATCATCTTTTAGCCATTCAATAGTTGTTCCTTTTTTAATTGATAACTTCTTAATTGATGTTTTACCAACAGGGTCTTTTTCGTTTTTCAGATAAAGTCCAGCGTTATTTGTTATTTTAACTTTTTTACTTTTCTTTACTGATGATGTTGATACAACCGAATTTGGTGAACTAATAACCATACAAACATGGCATTGTGTATTAAGATAGATACCACCAACTTTTGCTTTAGAACAACTGTTTACATATTCTGATGATATGTATTTCTTAAATTTACCTGTGGCCAATAAATTGTCGCACATATCTCCTGTATAGCCCCATGATGATAGTGGAGTATTCATATTAACTCCATTGATTTTTAATCCTGCCAAAGCATAGCAAGATAGCACTAGACTACTGCAATCAAATTCTGAATTACTTGCACCTTTAACTTTTTTATCATTCTTAACAATAGCATTTAGACCGGTCCATCTCTGACCTTGATCATAACCAAACGCTGATGATTTACAAATAGATTTCATATATGATGCAGCCTTTTTAGCTAAATCATTATCTGTACATTCAAGGTATGTATCCCACGGATATGAGTACCAGCTTCTAGTATTACATTCTACCCTTGTCTGATCTCCGGCTTTACCACCTGAAGCATATCCTCTTTCGTCAATACTTGCTTGACCAATAATTACACTCATTCTTCCCCACCTTCTTCCGGGATACCTGCTACTGATGTAAGTAATGATAAAATGCCTGATAGTAAACTAGCTGAACATACTACTGTCCAGTTCACATCTGACATTACTGCACTTACACCGATTGTTGCTATTGCAGTTTGGGCTGTTGTCTTAATTGCTCTTACTCCAGCTTTCTTAATCCATTGCTTCCAATTTCTCATTTTTCAACACTCCTTTTATAATTTTATATCTTCAATTTTTGCTCTTGCTTCTAACACTGCAAGATACTTTTTCATATACTCAAGTTGAAGATTATATGTACTTCTAGGACATGACGGAATAAATGTTAATAACTCTTTATCCCAATTATTTAGCATTGTTTCTAATCCTTTAATTCTAGTTTCTAGCTGAATATATTCAGCTATGAATCTATCTTTATAATCCGTACTAACCATCAATAGAGCTGAATCATTAAGTGAGCGAACACCAACTACATTATAAGTTTTCCCAAACTCATCTTTAGCAATCCAACTTTCATAATTATCAGAGTGTTTAACTAGATAACCTTCATCTGCTGGATTTTCGTCAGCCGGAACAGTCCAACCTCGGTAATCGTTGTATTCACCTCTTGTCATATGTTTTGCTTCTACTTGTTTTACTCCAATGTACTTTTGCATATTTTTACTTCCTTTCATCTTCAAGGTCACTAATTCTGTGATTGGCAACCTTGATTTCTTCATCAATAACATCTAATCGACTTTCCACTTTATAAGTACGGTCAATTACTGTATTGTGCTTATCTACTTTCTTTTCTAGTTGTGCTATTCTGTATGCAGTTAATTTACTGTTACATATAATACATATAATAGATCCTAATGCCGAGCCACCAAGGCTGATTAAGGCAGCAATAATTTCATCAGACATTATTACTCACCTTCTTCTACTGTTGGTGTTTCTTCTGTCTGTTCTTCTTTCACTTCATCAGTTGAGTACCAACTGTCGATAGTTAGCATATCATCATCTGTTAAGACTGACTTACTATACCAGCTTAGTGCGTATGCTCTGACTTGGTACTCATCAA
>ERZ836441.2488-NODE-2488-length-14444-cov-3.473348_pt1 | contig 14444 bp, 9 predicted proteins | sample MGYA00519686_ERZ836441 | MGnify/ENA primary metagenome ERZ836441 (study PRJEB31850, sample SAMEA3708800) | human gut metagenome | biome: human gut; feature: human-associated habitat; material: faeces | place: China | collected 2014 ... | reverse complement strand
GCCATTATTTCTTGATTGCGAGTGCAAAGGTAGTACTTTCTTTTATATTTGCAAGCCTTTTTGGTATCTTTTTTTTAACTAATCAAGCATCCTTGGGTTAAATATCAGATAACCAATATTCAAGCCGAAATTAAAATTTTTTGCCGGATAGCTGTATCCGTTTGCATACAGGCTGATGCTGGCGAAGGGCAGTTGTAAAACAAGGGCTGCTTCTCCCATATACTTAAAAGAATGAAGGAATTTCCCGTAATAGGGGATAGCTGTATATGTGTTGTTGTTCCATACTTCTTCTTTCTTTATCTCGTATAATGGCGCGAAACCGTACATGTCGAGGCGGAAGTGCAACAGTTTGCTGAATTTCAAGATCGGCGATAATCCGAATGCTACATATTGGTTGGCGCGGAACGCTTCGTTGAAGACAATTTGACTATGCGGCGTCGGCGTAAAGGCGGGCGCTTGCAAAACGGAAGCTGTATAGTTGTTCATCAGGTTCTTGCTGGAGAGTACGAGTTCGCTCATAAAACCAAGATTGAAATGCGGGCTAATCGTCTTGTACTGTTCCCATTCACCTTTCATTTGCAGCCAGCTATGGACTTTCCGGTCGAATGAGCCCATATCCGTAATGGGAGACGGCATATACTTTTCTGTACCCGTTACATATTGTGCCACTAAGAATTGTTTTCGCCCGGAGATCGGATATTGTTTATAATCCAGCGAGTTACGCTCGATGCTGAGCGAACCGGCAAACAGATCATACCAGCTGTGATCGGTGGTCGCGTTCGGGAATGTCATGTTGGAGGTCTGAAAATAGTAATCATTCAGCCGGCCATAAGCAAAACCTATCTCGGCTTTGGCACGGTTCAGGAATGGGAATCCTAACTTGACCTTCGTGTACAATTCTTTCTGGTGGATGAAAGCCGGTAGTACGTCTTCGTAGAACAAAGACTGGCTTTCGGAATATTTTTTATCCGAAAATACACCTTGCCAATTCAGATAGGTCGGTATTCTTGTCTGCAAATAGATACGGCCGTTCAGCATCACACCGCTGAATGAGTTGCCGACCTGGAAATTGGCATTCACATCGGCGGCATACCGTCTTAAATACTGGTATCCCAGTCCGAGGAATAGCTGGTTGGCTTGGTAGGAGGAGATATTACCTCCGAATCCGACCGTGATCTCTTCCTTCATCTTCACATCAAGATAAAGGTCGAACTTCTTTTCTTTCCGGTTATAAACGGCATGGGGCAATATCTCTTTGATCTTGGAATAGGTCAGCATTTTGAAATAGGCGCGTTTGAACTCTTCCATCGAGAACTCATGGTTGATGTCGCGGTGTAATTGGGATTCAATGTATTTTTTTTGCGATTCATTTACGCCTGTCACATATATATTCTGGAAAATCAGAGGAGGGAGACCTTGCTTATAGGCCTCACGGCGTTTGTTGACTTCGCTTAGTTCCACACGTCGGGGGACACGCGCTTTGATGGAGTCGATCATTGCTATCGTCTGTTTGTAGCCGATATCCATCAATTCCCGTGCTTTTTGGAAATCGAGCAGAGAGACGGTGGGGAAGCTGAATTTGATCATCATACCTTCGTCTTCGGGAACGTCGTATTCCGTTTTCTGCATGATCATCGTTTCAAGCTGGTTATAAGGGTTGGACGAAGGCTTGTTGTTGCCGCCTGCCACTGTCGAGCCGAAAATGAAGTCCGGATGGAAAGCCTCCTTCATTGGGCCGACCGGGAAGTTGTCATAGATGCCACCGTCGAAAATGGGGACGCTGTCTTTCCAGATCGGCTGGAAAAAGAAGGGAAACGTCATCGATGCACGGACGGCGTCTCCGAGGTCTCCATTCTTGAAGATAATAGCTTTCTTGCTGTAAATATCCGAGGCCACACAGCGGAACGGGACGAAAAGATTGTCGAAGTTCCAGCCGGCTTTTGCCGTAGCTTGCGAAAACAGAGCCATAAACGCCTGATTCATCTGGATTGGATTGATCAGGCTTTGTGGGAAGAAACTGGCTTTAACTTGCAAAGAGTCCGTCATGTCGATAGAGAAATGGCCGAATTCCGGTGTCGGGTCGGGGCGTTTGAAATAATATTTGTATTCGTTTTCCACCGTTCCGGTTTGCCAGTAGCTGAACTCCTCGGAGAGCATCAGTTCAACCATTTCTTCGGGTGTATATCCCATCGCATAGAGACTACCGACGATCGCGCCGGCAGATGTTCCCGTTATGTAATCAATAGGTATTCCGTTTTCTTCCAGAGCTTTGATTACCCCGATATGGGCGGCACCTTTCGCACCGCCACCGCTCAGAACCAAGCCTACTTTCTGGGCATATCCTATTTGTAAGGCCGCAAACAACAGGGCTGTCAGTACAGCTATTCTTTTCATACTTGTATCTTCTCTGCTTAATGAATTCAAATGTAGTCGTTATTTCTCAGACTACAAGAGTTTGAGATATATAAAATACAACATAAAATTAGTCCGTTTTGTTAATCCTGCGAAGAAACTTGGTGCCGGCCGTTGGTCTAAATAAAAAAGGGTGTCAAACTTCCCATTCCCATATCAAGTGCGGGAATGGGGACTTTGACACCCTTTTGTTATTTTTCCGGCCTCGGTTTAACCGATCATCTGAACGCTGCGTTTGATAAATTGGCTCAATGCTTCACCTTTCAACATACCGTTTGCCAACAGGGCAAGGTCGATCAACTGGCTGACCAGTTTATTTCCACCAGCATATTCGGCCAGGATGCTGTTGCGCTGTTCTACCAGTTCGTCAATCTTTTTGTTCGTATTCGTCATATCTTCCTTCTCTTCAGAAGTGATTTCTTCTTCTTTCTTCTTGCTCTGGGCTTCGCGCAAGTCGGACTGGCGGGCTTTCCAGCCTTTCAGGTCAGAAAGGATCGGATTCAGCTTTTCGGCACAAGCCGCTTCTTCTTCGCTCAGGATTTTCTTAACCAGTTCGTGGTCTGTGTTCAGCACCAGATTGTAGTTATCCGGCAGTTCTCCATAAAACGACATACCTGGTTGCATGGCAGACATTTCGCGCATACGGCGCATATATTCGCTTTGTGTCAGCATGACCGGGTTTGAGTTTTCGCCCAACGCCTCGAATGTGACAATGAAATCTGTCTTCTCGATCTTCGGTAACTGGCTTTTGAACATCTCCTGCAGAGCATTTTTTTCGTCCTCATTCAGTGTTACCTTGTTGACATCATCCTTGCGGATCAGATTGTCGATCGTGTCGCTATCCACACGGACGAAGCGTGTTTTTTCGAACTTCTGTTCCATCTGGCTTATAGCATGGACATCCAGCTGACCATCCATGATCAGCACGCTGTAGGCTTTGTCTTTTGCAGCCTGGATATAGCTGTACTGGTCATTGGCATTCGTTGTGTACAAGTAGATCAGGTTGCCTTCCTTGTCTGTCTGGTTGGCTTCCGTCAGAGCTTTGTACTCTTCGAATGTGTAATATTTGCTGTCTACATCCTTCAGGAGGGCGAACTTGGCTGCCCGATCGTAAAATTTTTCTTCGCTCAACATTCCGTACTGGATGAAAAGTTTCAGGCTGTCCCACTTTTCTTCGAATTGAGGACGGTCGTTCTTGAACATTTCTTCCAAGCGATCTGCCACCTTTTTCATAATGTGGTTGGAGATCTTTTTCACGTTCTGGTCGCTCTGTAGGTAAGAACGGGACACGTTCAGCGGGATATCCGGAGAATCGAGCACACCGTGCAGCAATGTCAGGAATTCAGGAACGATACCTTCAACCGAATCGGTGACGAACACTTGGTTGCAGTATAATTGGATCTTGTTGCGATGCAGATCGATGTTGCTCTTGATGCGCGGGAAATACAGGATACCGGTCAGATGGAACGGGTAATCCACGTTCAGGTGAATCCAGAACAGAGGTTCGTCGGACATTGGATACAGGTCCTGATAGAATTTCTTATAATCTTCATCTGTCATATCAGTCGGTTTACGAACCCATGCCGGCTGGATATCGTTGATGATATTGTCTTCGTCGGTATCGACATATTTGCCGTCTTTCCATTCCTGCTTCTTTCCGAATGCGATGGGAACCGGCAGGTAACGGCAGTACTTGGTCAACAGGCTGTTGATCTTGTCTTTGTTCAGGAAATCTTTGTTCTCGTCGTCGATATACAGGATGATGTCTGTTCCGCGATCTTCTTTTTCCGTCTCTTCCAATGTGTATTCGGGTGTGCCGTCGCAACTCCATTTCATAGGAACGGCTCCTTCTTTATATGATTTGGTAACGATCTCCACTTTTTTGGAAACCATGAAAGAAGAATAGAAACCAAGTCCGAAGTGACCGATGATAGCGGCTGCGTCGTTCTTGTATTTTTCAACGAACTCTTCTGCGCCGGAGAAGGCGATCTGATTGATATATTTGTCGATCTCTTCGGCAGTCATACCGATACCGCGGTCGGAGATTTTGATCGTATTGCTATCGAAGCTGACATGTACAGTCAAATCTCCCAGTTCTCCTTTGAACTCACCGACAGAAGCCAGTGTTTTCAACTTCTGCGTTGCATCAACTGCGTTAGATACCAATTCACGAAGAAAAATTTCGTGATCACTATACAAAAACTTTTTGATGATAGGGAAGATGTTCTCACTCGTAACACCGATGTTTCCTTGTTTTGCCATAATCCGATATAAAATATTTTGATGTTATACTTATTGTTTCCTATAACTATAATTATTCACGCAATGTTTAGTTACAAAAACAATGCCAAACGAACAAAATGACATTTTGACTGACAAGTTATCAGTATGGAGAGGGAAAGGACTGGAATGTATATAAAAAATTAAAGGCTGTCTCACGACAACCCCTAACCAACTTTGTTAACCTTAAATCTAATACTATTATGAAAAAACCACATTGCAAATGTATGGATATTTCTATAATTGTCAATAGATAAAGTATTAAATTTTGTTCTTTTGATTTTAATAAAATCTAATATCTTCAGATCTCTTGCTTTTTATACGTTATTAGGCTTGTGAGAACCATCGCAACGGTGGATAAAGGCAATGCGAACAGGATCGGATCGATGGCGAACCAGGGATAGATATCGATCAAAACATCACGCCCAGACAGCATATTACATAAGCCGACCGCTCTGGCTTCCGCCTTGTGAAGAAACAGCATAGCAAACAAACTTGCCAGCGCCCCCGTCCATAAACTAGCCAGTGCTCCTTCCTTGGTTGCCTTCTTCCAGAAAAGGGAACAGAAGTAGGCCGGGAGGAAAGTGGCGGCACAAATCCCCATGAACAGGGCTGTCCCGCGTGCTATGACTCCTGCGCTCAGCGTATAACAGATTATATAACTTACCAGAATGGAGCAAAGTACTCCGATGCGTACGCCCATCGTCGAGTTAGCATTCTGTCGATGTCCCAGTTTTGGGAATATGTCTGCCCCGAAAGAAGCTCCCATCGTGTGGAACTGGGCGCTGAGTGTAGACATACTTGCCGACAAGATACAGAGCATGAAAACGGCACTGAACCATTCTGGCATTGCCCGGTCGATAAACAGCGGGATAATCTTATCCATATCCTTGATGGCTTCCGATGCAACCACGCCTTCTGTTTTCAGAAAAAAGAGGTTCGATAATGCCCCGACATGATAAATGGCTCCGACGGTCACGATCAGAAAAACACAACCGATCAGAACGCCCCGGTTCAATTGCTTGGTGCTTTCCACCATCATAAAACGTACGACCAACTGAGGTTGGGCGAGACAGCCGATACCGACTCCCAGAATAAGCGAGGTTACGAGGGTATACCATTGTGGAGAACCGGTCACCGGCATGGCCGTCCATCCCTGGTGTCCTACCTCCTTAAAACGTTCAGGGACAAGCGGGGCGATTTCCGTCAGCTTCCGGTTGGCTTCGATAAAGCCCATATCCATCACCCGATAGAACCAAAATAGCAGGAACAACATGCAGGCGAACATAATGACGGCTTGCAAAGCATCTGTATATAACACGCCTTTAATACCTCCCGTGATTACATAGGCCGCTACTATAAGCGTGAAAATAAGCAGTGCCAAATGCAAGTCTATGTGGAACATCTGTTCGATGAACACTGCACCTCCTTTCATCACGACTGCTGCATACAGCGGCATGCCGATAAAGATGATGGCGGCAATGAATATCTGTATGGCACGTGAATTATAGTGCAATCCCAATAATTGCGGGAATGTGCGGGCATTGTACTTTTCGCCTAATTTACGGGTGTTCCGCCCGAATATGATAAAAGCGATGACAACGCCCATAAACATATTTAATAAGCAAAGCCATTGGATTCCCATACCAAATGTGGCTGCAACCCCTCCGAAACCAACAATGGCCGATGCGGAAATAAAGGTCGCCCCGTATGAAAGGGCCATGATGATGGGATTCACTTTCCGTCCCCCCAGCAAATAATCGCTGGCATTTTTCGTCTGTTTGTATCCGATGTATCCCAGCCAGGCCAGGATGAACATATAGATGATTACTACGATACCTAAAGTCAGTGTGCTCATTTTTCCGGCTGTTGTGGGTTTGTATTATCTTCGTCGTCTTTATTCCAATGGGTTATTCCGAACCAAATGGAATAAAACAGGCAGACGAGGGCTAACAAGTAGGCCAGCCAGATGCCAGGGTCGCTTATTCCGAACATGTATTGTTGCTTTTTATAATTTGATCAAATCACTTTCACAAATATATTCCAGATTCTGACGGCGGATCACTTCGCGGGCGGCTTCCCGGTTGTTCGTGCGTAAGATCAGGATTGATTTCTCGTTGGCAGAGAAGCAATACATATATTCGATACTGACGCCGGCTTTCGTGAAACAGGACAATGTCTGGGCAAAACTGCCTGCGCAGGAGTTGGTGACGATTGCCAGCACATCGGTCAGGTTGGCACTGACATTGTTGCCCTTCAGTATTTTATAAGCCTTTTGCGGATCGCTGACTATGATGCGCAGAATGCCATATTCGGATGTGTCTGCTACTGTTGCGGCAATAATCCGTATCTTCTCTTCGGCCAGTAAAGCGAGGATTTCGCTTAACTTGCCGTATTTGTTTTCCAGAAAAATAGAAATCTGATTGACTGTCATGTTGATTTATGATTTTAGATGTATGATTTATGAGTTCAGCAAAGTTTACGCAAGTCTTTCACCCGGACAGCTTTTCCATCCTGTACCGGCAGAGAGCCTTTAGCGACCAGTTTGAGATGGGGAGTCAGAAGCAACTCATCCTTCAACTGGCGGGTGATTTCCTTTGTCAGACGTTGCAAAACGCTGTAATCGTCGGTAAACAGGTCGCTCAATTCCACTTCGATCAGCATCTCGTCATTGTTTCCTACCGTTTCGATTGTAATCAGATAATTGCTACCCAGTTCTTTAAACCGCATCAGTATCTTTTCGATCTGGATAGGGAAGAGGTTGACCCCTTTCAATATGATCATGTCGTCGCTGCGGCCTTTGAAACGTGCCAGGCGTTTGTGCGTCCGTCCGCAAGGGCATTCGCCCGGAAGGACACAGGTCAGGTCACGGGTACGGTATCGGAACAAAGGCATTGCCTCGCGGTTGATGGTCGTCAGGACCATTTCGCCGACTTCCCCTTCTTTTACCGATTGCAATGTGACAGGATCGATAATTTCTACGATTACATTATCTTCCCAGATATGGAGACCGTTCTGTTCCGTGCATTCGAATGCGACGCCGGGACCGTTCATTTCCGACATCCCGAAACAGTTATATGCTTTTACGCCTAACAATTGTTCGATCCGGCGGCGTTGCTCTTCCGAGTGGGGCTCGGCGCCGATACAAACGGTGTGCAGTTGGGTGTCGCGACGGGGATCGAGGCCCATTTCATACATTACTTCTGCCAGGCGGGTCGCATAGCTGGGAATGATATGGAGGCAAGTCGTACCGAAATCCGTGATGAACTTGATCTGCCGTTTGGTATTTCCAGCTGCTGCCGGTACGGTCAGACAACCTAATTTTTCGGCTCCGTATTGGAATCCTAATCCACCGGTGAACATTCCGTAGCCGGAAGTGTTCTGGAAGACGTCCGTGTTGCGGATACCTACCATATACATACATCGTGCCACCTGATTAGCCCATTGGTCCAGGTCTTTGGCCGAATGCAACACGACCGTGGGGTTTCCTGTCGTGCCGCTCGATGAATGGATACGGACACAGTCTTTGATAGGAATAGCTGCCATACCGTACGGATAATTGTTGCGAAGGTCGTCTTTCGTCGTAAAAGGTATCTTTTGCAAGTCGTCCAATGATTGTATACTGTCGGCCGTAATGCCGTTTTCTTTGAAAATCTTGCTGTAGAAAGGAGAATTTCCGGCTGCTTCAATTGTCTTTTTCAATCGCTCCAACTGTAGCTTTGCCAAGTCTTCACGATTCATGGTTTCAATATCTTTCTGCCAATATTCCATCGTTTTTTGCATTATAATGTGTTTGATTCATGAAATTAGACTGCAAATGTATTGTTAATTTTGGAGAAAAACTATATTTTCATCAAAGATAATATCATGAAGGATTGGATATTTTGAAAAGAAACATCATCTGAACAGCAATAAAGCAGGACTTCCGCATTTAAATCATGCATGGAAGGTTTGAATTCTCCTTGGCGAATAGTCTTACACCTTGTTCAAGCTATATTTACGGGGATAATTGAAAGCGATAGCCAGCAAAGCTCCGACACCCAACAAATAAGGATAATATAAATACTGCATGATCTCAATGGGAGAGACATGCCCTAAACCTGCTGCCATCAACAATTGTGCACCGTAAGGTATGATGCCCTGTATGAAGCAGGAAAAAATATCCAGTAGGCTGGCACTGCGTCTCGGATCTATTTTAAAACGGTCGGCAATATCTTTGGCTATCGGACCTGCCATGATCAAGGCGATGGTATTGTTGGCAGTACAAAGGTTAGCAAAACTGATTAACGCGGCAATGCTCCCTTCTGCTCCTTTGGCGGAACGGATGCGGGAAGTGAGTTTCAGGATGATCCAGTCGATGCCTCCGTTATATCGTATCATTTCCAGCATTCCGCCGGCCAGTAAAGTCACGATGATAAGTTCACCCATATTCGTGATGCCCAGTCCCATTGAAGCATTCCATCCCCAGATGTCGAACCCGCCTGTCAGCAATCCGACGATACCGGAAAGGATAATTCCGACTATCAGGACCATCATGACATTCACACCGCAGATAGCTGTTATCAGGACAATCAGATAGGGCAGGACTTTGACCCATTCGATCGGCCCTGTTTCATATCCGCTTCCGACCCCATTTCCGATCAGTACATAGAGAAAACCGGTCAGGATAGCGATCGGAAGTGCGATTCGGATATTCACCTTGAACTTGTCGTTCATATTACAACCTTGTGTGCGGGTGGCAACAATAGTGGTATCCGATATGAAAGAGAGGTTGTCTCCGAACATGGCTCCGCTTACTACGACACCCAGCATCAGGGCATCCGGCATTCCGGTTTTGCCGGCGATCCCTACGGCAACAGGAGCCAGAGCAACGATTGTCCCGACGGATGTTCCGACGGAAATGGAAATGAAGCAGGCGGCAAGGAAGATTCCGGCTGCCAACAAATTGCCCGGCAGGATGGACATGGCCAAGTTTACGGTAGCATCGACAGCCCCCATCGCTTTGGCTGTTTGGGCGAAAGCACCGGCAAGAATGAAGATTAATACCATCAGCATAATATTGCTGTTGGCCGCTCCACGGCAGAATTGTTCGGTCCGGTTGCTGAGCTTGCCCCCTTTGGACATGGCGATGGCCACTACCGAGGCAATAACAAAGGCCACGGTAATAGGCATCTTATAGAAATCACCTGCAATAATTGACACGACAAGGTAAGATAATAAAAAAACAACCAGAGGTGTCAGCGCCCAGGGATTAGGGGTATGGTGTAAACGTGAACTGTTCGGATCTGCCATTTTCAAATAAATCACATATTAGAAAGTGAATCTCAGCGCAATACGGATACCTCCCTTTTTGATGTCAGGGTGGTCCAGATAGGTTAAGCGTCTGTAATAATCAATGCGCAGGATCTTGAATATATTTTCCAAACCGACGCTGCATTCCATGTAGGGAGTGTTACCTAATGGCTGTGTCCCTTCCGGCAACAAGAAAAGTCCAGGGGTCAAGGTCGGATTGTTTTTATCCGTCAGTCCGCCATAGATCATATTAAAGGAAAGAACTTCACGTAGACGCAGCCACTTGATACCCGGAATACGGTTCAGAAGCCAGCCCTTCATATAATAAGTAGCATTGAACGATACATATTGGTCGGTCACGAACTCCAACGCGTTCATCATGTGGAATGCTTCCGGTTGGATGGTGATGGATTGGTTCGTATTCGGCAATATCAGCAGGGGGAAAGGTACTTTATCCCAGACCTTGCCCGCTTTAACCTGTGCGTCGATATGTCCGAACGAAGAAAGCCAGATACGTTTCTCGGCGCTGATCTCCGTATGGTTGTAATTGTAATCGCCGCCTAACACGCCTTTGATACCTAATTGATGAGAAAGCTTGAATACGGGTGCGTCTTTGGACAAGTTGAATACGGATTCTTTTCCTGAACGCCCGTTATAAGCGCGTTCACCCGGAGCGAAACGCAGCTGTGTTCCGATTTCAGATGTCGTAAAATCTTTTATATGGTATAAATTCCCGGATTCGTCCCGTTTGATATATTGAAGCGTCCCTGCCGCCTCGTTGTTCTGGTTCATCATCCAGGACTTCCATGTCAGGCCGTTCAGCCATTCTTTTTCGTATTGCAATACACTTTTGCGGATATACTGCATCTTGGTGACCGGCTCACCTACTTTCCAGGCAACGAAAATGTTATCCTTGCTTGTGAAAAGGAAATCCTGGCCTGGGGTGTACACATCATATTCCTGGATAAACGACAAGTTATTGACCGGATTTTCACCTTCGTGATATTCTTTTTTAGTGAAACTGTGCGTTAATTTCAGGTTGTACTTGATCTTGCGGTCATTTGTACCGTAAGCCAGATAGCCACTTGCAAACCAATACGGACTGAGGTTGGCAGTCGTCATTCCTCCCACACGCATACGGAAACCTTCCAGATGGTTCGCACTGAAGGTCGTATTCATCGGACCGAAGTCGAATTTGGTTACCTTCTTGTCATTTGCTGTCGGGATATAGCCCGTTATCAGGATTTCCGCAGTTTTAATAATGGCATTGAAGGCCGGAACTTTCCGCAGTTGCCCCAATAAGTCTTTTAGCGCATCTTCCTTTTCTTTCAGCGGGATAGGACGATTATGCATCCAGAACGTATCCGGCTGTGCTGTCGCCTCCGGCAAGATATGCAATGCTCCTAAAAGGCCGAAAACGGAATCTGCATTTTGCACGTTGAAATTATAATTGTCGTAATCCCTGAGCTGGTGTGCATAGAGCTGTTGCGTACCCTTTACTACATAGAAATTGACAAAGGTATTCTCTTGGTCAAGTACCCAGGTACTATCCGGCATCTGTTTGAATTCTTGCTCAATACGGAGCTTGTCCACCCAGTTCAGATTGATCTTTGCCGGTGTGTTCAACAACGCTTTCTTGACTGCATAATTACCGTCAAGCGTTATATAAAGCCGTCCCGTAAACCCGTAGCTTTCGCTGTTTGCCGGAACGAAAGCCAGATCCACACATTTATCTCCTCCCACATCGAGCGTATCCATGATGTAGTAATGGTAATATGTGGTCGCTAATGTCGATGATAACGGGCTGACGAACCGGTTCAATAGGATAGGAATGTTGTTATCGAAAATATTGATACTCTTGAAAATCTCTTCCAGGTTGGAGGTTATGCCGCCACCGTCATCCAATGTCTTATCGATTCCCTGCATACGCTTGGCCCTGACAATTGTCTTTTCCGCTTTGGGACTTTTCCGGTAGTAGAAATCCGATAGGTTTTCACGAACGGAAACGGTCAGGATCGGTTTGCCGTTAAACTCGGATGTATCCAGATAGTTTTTGATAAATTTGAACTTTTTCAAAAATTTGTTCTTGTCGAGGTTCGGATTGAAATTATCCAGCGACAGGCTTAATTTTTCGTATACTTCCGTTTGATATTCTGGCTTTGCTTCGATCCGGTTGTCATTCTTGTGTGCAATAACTTTCTTGATAAGTTCTACAGCCGGATTATCCTTGCGAGTATATTTTTCTCTTTTGGGTTTGACTACGACTTCCGAGATTTCGAAAGCAGTCGGTTTCAACAATACTTCCAGATTGTCATTCTTTTTACCAGGCTTGAGGTCGATGAATTTAGTATCGTAGCCCAATGAGGCGGCGGCTAGTTTGGTGTAGCCCTGGTTGTTTTGGAGGGTAAATGTCCCATTGTCGTCTGTCATAGCTCCGATAGTCGACCCGTCAAAATAGACGGATACGAACGGGAGTGGTTCACCGGTAATCGAATCTTTGACAATACCGGATGCCGAGGTAAAACTCTGAGCGTATGATAGAAAAGTTCCTGCTACTACTTGTAACAGAGCTATTAATATTATATAACGGATAAATCTTACCATGTATTTAACGTTGTTCCTTCTCGGATATGGACAACAAAGGTAAGATTTTTATTGGTTACAGTTTTACTGGCGATATTAATAATCTTTAATCGAAAGATAGTCTGCTGCTTAAATGGGGACAGATATCAATAACGGTTTTTATCCGTATATTTGTCTTTTTGAAAACATAAAAACAGGTTCTAAAGAGATGAAAGAACATATTAGAAAACGAAAAATCATGGCTGTGACCTTGACCGGATCTTTTGCCAACTTTCTGCTATTGGTTTTCAAATTTATAGCAGGTGTGTTAGGGCACAGTAGCGCCATGATCGCAGACGCCGTCCATTCTTTATCCGATTTTGTGACAGATATAATTGTTTTGCTCTTCATTAACATATCGTCCAAACCGAAAGATGAAGGCCATGACTATGGGCACGGGAAGTACGAGACTTTGGCTACTACGATCATCGGGATTGTCCTGATGTGTGTTGGAGCCGGTCTTTTCTGGGATGGTGCGAATAAGATTTTCGGATTTTATTTTAGGAACGAACAGTTGGAAAGCCCTGGTAAGATCGCACTTATTGCCGCCATTGTCTCTATTCTGGTAAAGGAAGCCCTGTATCGTCTGACGTTATATGTCGGGAAGAAAGAAAATAGCCAGGCCGTAATTGCGAATGCCTGGCATCATCGTTCGGATGCTTTTTCTTCTATAGGGACGACGTTGGGTATTGGAGGAGCTATCCTCTTAGGTGATAACTGGCGTGTGTTGGACCCGATAGCAGCCGTGATCGTCAGCATATTGATTGTGAAGGTGGCCTTTCAGTTGGTCGTACCTGCAATTAATGATTTGTTGGAGAAATCTTTACCGGGTGAGGTCGAAGATGAGATTCTCTCTATAATAAATGAGACACCGGAGGTCAGGAATCCGCATAATCTATGTACCCGCAGAATCGGTAATGATTTTGCAATAGAAGTACATATCCGGGTAGACGGGCAAATAACCGTAAGCCGGGCACATGAACTGACGAAGGAGATAGAAAATAAGCTACGTTTGAAATTTGGTCCGACAACCCATATCATCTTACATGTCGAACCTATAAAAGAGAAAAAAGATGAGTGAACTGACATTATACAAAGGAGAAGTTTTTGATTTTATCGATTCTCCGTTAAATAGAAAAGATGCTTACCGGTATTTTCCCGATGGGGCATTGGTCGTACAGGATGGAAAAATAATCGATTGCGGGCCTTTTAAGGAGGTCAAAGGCCGTTATACCGATTACGAACAGGTTGATTATTCAGGTAAACTCCTGATGCCTGGATTTATAGATTCCCATATCCACTACCCACAAGCCGAAATAATCGGTATGTACGGGAAGCAGTTGCTGGATTGGCTGGATGATTATACTTTTCCAGCGGAACAGGGGTTTGCTCTTTCGGAGCATGCGGACAGGATGGCCCGTTCCTTTATAGAAGAGCTGTTCCGGAACGGAACGACGGCTTGCATGGCTTATGCAACGGTACATCCGGCATCCGTCACCGCCCTCTTCTCTGTTGCGTCGGAATATAATATGTGTATGTTGACCGGAAAAGTGCTGATGGACCGGAATGCTCCGGCAGGATTGACCGATACGGCAGAACAAGGGGAATCCGAAAGCCGGTCCTTGATTGAAACGTGGCATGGAAAAGGACGGAACCGTTATGTCATCACACCTCGTTTTGCTATATCCTGTTCAACGGAACAACTGATTGCAGCCGGACGTTTGCACGAACAATATCCGGGCACTTATATACAGACACATCTTTCCGAGAATAAAGATGAGATCAACAGCACGCTTTCCTTGTACCCTGACTGCCAAGATTACCTGGAAGTATACGAG
>ERZ836441.2487-NODE-2487-length-14468-cov-4.072920_pt1 | contig 14468 bp, 17 predicted proteins | sample MGYA00519686_ERZ836441 | MGnify/ENA primary metagenome ERZ836441 (study PRJEB31850, sample SAMEA3708800) | human gut metagenome | biome: human gut; feature: human-associated habitat; material: faeces | place: China | collected 2014 ... | reverse complement strand
CAGCGTGATCAAAGTGAATGTGGGTGACAAAAATGGCATCAATGTCCTCCCGCGGCACACCCAGAACCTCCAGACTTTGCCAGGCAGTGGTCCCACAGTCAATCAAAGTCTTGCATCCATTTTCTTCCAGAAGCGCATTGCTGTCCATCTGCCCTGGAATAAATCCGTTGCCAGTCCCCAACATCGTCAGATACATGAGCTTACCTCCTATCCCGTCTTTGTTATCATCATACTGGAAAACGCCGTCAGCAAACAGGACATATGTCTATATTCAATGTTAAATTCCAAGAAAACATCCGCTATTTTTTATGACTTTCATCTTTTTTACCAAAGCCTTTCGAAAAAATAGCGCCGGACAGAAAAACGTGTTCTCGTCCGGCGCTGTTCCCTTTTACTCCAATTCTCCCGCATCACGCAGCAGCCGCCAGTCCGTAACCCGCAGCCGTCTGCCCCCCTCCCGTGAGAGGACACCCTCCTGCTCCAGTTCTGTAATCAAGCGGCTAATATGTCGGGGTGTAACCCCCAAATACTCCGCCAGTTCCTTGTTCTTACAGCAGACCGTCCCGTTCTCATCACAGTTTTGCAGTATCCGCTGGGCAAGAAGCGTTCTGGTGTCATACTGAAGCATCTTAGAATAGTTATACGAGGTATTATAGAGCTTTTCAATCAAATTGTTGCAGATCATGCGGTAAAAGGCCACATTTTCTGAGAGGTAGTTCCGGACATCTCCCAGTGAAAAGCACAGTAACTCCGCTCTAGTCTCCGTCACTACACTGTGCAGGGTGTCGTGTCCCTGTAGAAATTCAATATCCCCAAACATCTGAGGTGGCTTTGCAATGGCCACTGTGACCAGTTTCCCGTTCTCTGATACTGAATAGATTCGCATGGTACCTCGGAGCAGCACAGACACCGACGTCACAGGATCCCCAGAGGACATCACGGTCTCCTCTGCCTCATAAACCGCTATTCTTGTATTCCGCAGCACCTCCGGCTGCATCAAGCTCTCCACTCCCAGGGATGCCGCCGCCCACCGGATCCGCTCTGGGTTGCTGTCTGTCCACATCTTACGGCCTCCTCAATGCATTCCGTCTGGGTTATAGACATTTGTCCTCGAATTATTATAAGAAACAAGGTATGCTCGTGTCAATTCAATATGGAAAGGACCTGGGAAAAATGATTTCTATAATTGACAATCCTTCCCTGGCAGAGACCGGCCGGCAACGGATGCGCTGGTTCATGGAGCAGATGCCCCTGATTGCCTCTCTTAAGGAAACCTATCGGAAAGAACAGCCTTTTCGTGGGCTGAAGGTGGCCATCTGTCTCCATGTCGAGCCCAAAACTGCTTTTTGGATTGACGCAATTCTCACCGGTGGAGCGGAGCACATCTACCTTGTGGGATGTCTTGGAACCACCAAGCCCGACACTGCCGCCTATCTGGCCTCCGATCCCCGCATTACTGTGCTTGCCAAAGAAAAGGACACCTTGGAGGATCACCAACGCTATCTGGAGATGGTGATGGAGCAGCGTCCCAACCTCCTCCTTGATAACGGCGCCAGCCTCATTCTGGCCTATCACAAGAAGCAGCGAGACTGGGTTCCCCTGGGTGCCAACGAAGAAACTCGTACCGGGCGTCTGCTCATCGACGATTCTGGCTACGAGATCCGTTTTCCCGTGATCGTGATTGACGACTCCCCCCTCAAAAAGCTGTTGGAGAACGCAGTGGGTGTAGGCCAATCTGTAGTGGATGGTTTTATGCGATGCACCAGCCTTCTGCTGGGTGGAAAGAGGATTCTGGTCATCGGCTACGGCTGGTGTGGCAGCGGCATAGCCGGAAAGTTCCGCGCTATGGGTGCCCATACCTCTGTCTACGATACCGATCCCGTTTACCTTTTAAAGGCCAAAGTGGACGGCCACCACGTCTCTGAGGATCTCAATGAACTGATCGCACAAGCAGAAGTGATTGTGACCTCCACCGGCCGGTTCCATGTAATCACCAAGGAACACATTCCCTTCTTCTCTGACGGGCTCCTTCTCTCCAATGCCGGACACTTTGGTTTTGAGATTGATACCGACGACCTCAGAACCGCCGCCGACCGTGTGGAGGCAGTGGGCGCCGGGAAGGAAGCCCTGTGGTTTGGTCAGAAGAAAGTTTTCCTGCTGGAAAACGCCAATCCCCTGAACCTCTCCGCCGGAGACGGTAATCCTATCCCCATCATGGACCTGGGTCTGGGACTCCAGGCCTCCTGCGGCGTGCTGCTAGCCAGTGGAAAGCACAATCTGCACAACGGTGTACAGCCAACTCCCCAGGAAATCGACAGCTTTGTCAGCCGTCAGATGCTCAATTTGTAAGATGCGGATTCTCTTTAAACACGCCCTATTCCTCCCTTGTGCCGATGCCCAGCCCCAAGCAGACATGTGTGTAGGGGTGTCTAACGGCGTGGTTGCCTTCGTGGGGGCCCAACCGCCGGAGGGATTTGATCCTGACCGGCAGATCGACTGCCACGGGGCGCTGTTAATGCCTGGGCTTGTCAACGCCCACACGCACTCCCCTCTGAGCCTTCTCCGGTCCGGCGGCGAGGGATTGCCCCTCCAGAACTGGCTGGAGCAGGTAATCTGGCCCTATGAAGCCCGACACACCGCCGAAAGTTGTTACTGGGGTGCTCTTCTTAATGCAGCCGAGTGCATTCGATCAGGCATCACCTGTGTCTGCGATATGTATATCCACCCACAGTCTGTTGCCAGGGCTATGTCTGAGGCAGGTCTGCGGGCCCTTGTGACCCCTACGGTTACTGACGCTCTTCTGGAGGAAATCCCGAACCTTCTTACCCAAATACTCCATCTCCGGGAACAGTGGGCAAACCATCCTCTAATCCGCATAGGCATCGCCCCGCACGCAGTCTACACTTGTGGAGACAGACTCCTATCCGCTGTCGCCAAGCTAGCGGAGAGATACGACCTGCCCATCCATGTTCACGTCTCGGAGACCGCCCGTGAGCAACAGGACTGTCTCTCCCAGCACGGCGTCACTCCGCTTGCACATCTGGACAGCTTTGGTCTCATTACCCCCCACACCCTAATGGCTCACTGCGTCTGGCTCTCCTCTTCCGATATTGATCTTGCCGCCCAACGGGGGGCCACAGTGGTTCACTGCCCCCGCAGCAACCTGAAGTTGGGCAGCGGTATTGCACCGGCGGAAGACTTTCTCCGCGCCGGGATATCGGTGGCTTTGGGGACGGACAGCTCCGCCAGCAATAACAGCCAGGACATTCTGGAGGAGATTTGCATCTCTTCTCCAAAAGGGAACTCGGGGAGATCCCGCTTTACTCTCCCCGGCCCAAAGTCTCGCCATGGCCACCTCCGCCGCCGGACCGGCCACTGGATTTTCCCTGGGACACCTAGCTATCCAGGAGCCGGCGGATCTCATTTTAGTCAGCCGCAGGGAGCCTCACTGGCAGCCTGGCCTGAATTCACAGGCAGATCTCCTCTATGCCGCATCCGCATCTGATGTGGTATTGACCATGGTCAACGGCGTCATTCTCTATGAAAACGGCGTTCACAACACCATAGACATGGAGCGGCTCTACCGGACCCTACCCCGTTTTCATCCATCCGTTATGTGACACTTCTTGTCATAGTTTCCTTTTTTGAAATGCCCGCCGCTTGGAAAAGTCCCAGCCGGCGGGTATTTTTCTGCTCTTTCCGTTTTTATTCTGTCAGCTGTCCCCCGGCCCAAAAGAGCTGTATCTGTTTTGTTTTTTGCTGAATCATCAGATAGCCATGCATACACAGCGATTCAGCAGGCAAAATTCCACTGTTTACGGCATAGGAATAGAAAAACAGACAAGATAGATATAGGCAATGTCATTATAAAGTTAAGAACCAGCTTTCCTGGCGGGCTTCCATCGTGTGCTTTAGCAAAAAGCTGCGAGCGAAGCGAGTTGACAATTTACCAAGTGATAATTATGAGAAAGTTTCAAACAGAAGATAATATGCCCGTTTACAGTCGGTGAAGCGCAAGATGCAGGTGAAAGATATCTGATGCGTCTTGAGACGCCTGCCGGTATCAGTCCCTATAAGGGCTTGATCAAGCCACCGGCTTAGCCGGCGGCTTTAACTTTTTGGCGTTTTCTCCAAAATTTGCACGAAATAAGCCGCTACTTTCTGCTCTGTTTCTTTTGGAAGCACTTACCTTAATGACCTTGGGGGGTGATGTGAAGAAACACTTTTTCATGCTCCCCAATGCGGTGTTTGAGTTAGGGCTCCATGTGTACGAGTTGGCCATCTATGCATACCCGTTGCGGTTCTAAGACCGACGGACCTGGCAGTGTGTGGTCAGCTATTCCACCATCCCAGCCAAGCTGGAGATCCCGGTCAACACCGCAGCCAAGTATGTGGGACTGCTGGAGGAACATGGTCTCATCGTCACGGAGCGCACTGACGCCATCACGCGGGACGGTCTCAAGCATAACGGTTGTCTCCCGTACACCATCGTGCCGGTCCCAAACGCAATCAACGCGTTTCATGTGTGGCAGTTGTCTGCACTGGAACGGGCTGCGGCTCGACAGCAAGCACAGCGGCAGACAGAGAAGTCTGGTGTGGAGTTCGTTCCATCCGTGAAAAATCAGAGCGCATGGCCACTCCGCTGTGCAGCCTGTGGGGCGCGGTGTACGGCAATGGCAGTGTAGGTAGGTACACGCCCCGCCCAAGTTGCAGAACACGGTGTGCGGGCTGTGCGCCCCAAGCGTGCAGCTTACTCAAAGCAAAACGTGCAGGTGAACCAAGCGGTCAATTTGAGTGCAGGATAACGGCAGGATGGGCGCTTGCGACCTCCTGCCGGCCACACCGTCCCACAAAGTGGGGCGAGGCAGCGGGCTGCAGGCTTTCGGAGGCGGCAGCCTTAGGTGGTCGGTTTTGGTCAATTTTGGCGTCACAGGTGGCCGGAATGGAGGAAGAAATCCCGCAAGCCCACTGAACTCAAAGGGTCTGGAGATGCACCCTTGGAGGTCACCTCAGGGATATTGTCCCGTTTTTGATCCGATTTGAGCAATGTTTCAATTTATGAATGTTCTGACAATAAAACGTGGCTCCTGTGACTATTTTCCATTTCTGTGGTATGGTGTGTTGCTGACAAGGAGGTAGCACACCATACAAGAAACACCTGAAGACCTGTACTACGGGAGCATCATGCCATACGACTGCCAAGTCCGTTCCAGAGCTTCCCTGATGAAAGTGATGGAACAGTCTCGGGAGTGTGAGGAACAGCTCACCAAACTGCTGGAGGGCGAAGCCACCGTCTGTTGCTGCGGCTCATCAACGCAGGGAACGAGATCGGCAGTACTCTGGCTCTGGAGAATTTCATCCTGGGCTTCCGTCCGGGGACGCGACTGATCCTGGAGGCGCTGGACGGGGACGACAGCAATCTGGTAGAACTGCGCCCAGCGCCCGGTAGCCCGCGCAAGTCCTGCGATGCCAATCAAAGATAAAACCTCGGAGGTGAAAAAGAAATGGCGATGCGCAGGCCATCCGGAGACGGCATGGTACGCAAGCAAAAGCACGGCCGCCGGGAGGGGCACATCGTCATCGGCCACAAGGAGAACAGCGATCCCATCTTCCGCTACATCCACGCCTATACGCCAAAAGAACTGACCGCCAAACTCCGGCAAAACATCACCGCCTATCAGGGTGTGGATCTCACTGAGAAGTGCAGGATGCGTCTCTCGGAGTGACTGGAGCAGATGGCATCAGTCCCCTTTGCCGGTGGGCTTAGGATCTCCCTGACCAGATCTGCAGCGGAGACTTCGCCGCTGCACGGATGGATACAGTCCTGCTCGGCCTGCTCCGTCACCTTAAAGCTCTCCATGCGATCGGAGGCCAGCGCATTATTCAGTTTTCTGCGTTCCTAATGCTTAGTGAGTCAAATCACTGCCGCAAGCAAGATCAGCAACACCAGCAGTTGCATCGCCAGAAGTCCGTATCGTCCTACCGTGCAAAGTCCAACGCGAGATACTCCTCCAGATAAATGCTCTGCTCGGCGATTTCCCCGGAGGCATCCAGACCTACATAGCGGTAATGCCAATGCTCATAGCTGATGCCAGTGATCTCACTTTTCTCGGTGGGATAGCAGAGAATCAAGCTGTATTCTGCAGAGCCGGCCATGAGCTACTGCTGGACAGGCGTGTCCTCCTGCTTCTTATCCAGCAACTGATAGCTCTGATACACAATGTCCACCGCCAGCCCAGCCTGATGTCCTCTGGTATCGGGTCGTGCACCCAAAACGGCGGCTGCCTTTCCGTCTCTGCTTAAGTATATCCCTGATCCAGATATGAGTAAATCTTCCTTTGAAGCAGTTCGGCCTGCTTGTTCCAGCTGCGGCAAGGGGAGCAGATCAGGGGCCTGTACCCCGCCGCCCGGGTTGCGTCCATCATTTTCTGGATGTGGATAAGTCCCGCTATTGATACTCTGACCATTTTTCAGTTTTATCAGTTCCGGAACAGAAAAATCCTCAGACAGTGGCTTCTCCCCATTTACCGGAATCAGCTTCCAATTCTCTGCGGTTTCTCCATCAGAGTTGGCGCCTGCACCCGGAAGCGCCGGAAGGCCAGGGGTGATGCTGCATTCCTCTCCAGTACTGCCGCCTGACGGTATTGGTAAACCGGCATCATTAGCCTTTGATATCTGCGCTGCCTAGGTGTACTCCAACAGCACAGCCAGAGAAGCGCAACGAGACGCAGGCTGCACCACTTTTGGCCTTTCCGGGACGCAACATAGCATTTCCGTTCAGGGATGTCGGTGTAATCAGTAGGATTGTTTTGGATAGAAGACATATCGGGACATTCCTTTGCTGTTTTCTGTCCACCACCTTACCACACCGTTCCGTTAAACTTCCTTCGTTTTTGCATCAAACTGCCATCACCCAGCGGCATCGTAGGTTTCTGCCGAGTTATTTGCCGCTGGACTTGAGGGCTTCTGGGCTGGATAGTTAAAAAGCAATATCCACCTTCTCCATCAGAATTGTCCAAATTGATGTTATACAAGACAATTGTCTCCGGCAGGGGATCCCTGCATGATCCACGCCTTGGATCTGCACCTGGTTCTCAATCTCAAGGCGGTCCATTAAGGCTTTGCCAATCTCTATTGGAAAAAACGCCGTCTATAACTGTTCTTGTCTTGAAGGCCCCCAAAACGGAAAGCAGCAAACGCCGCATCTATTTGGCTCCAACTGTCGGTAAAGCACTGGCAGATGTGAAAGCCGCCCAGGAACAGGCAAAGGCGCTTTGCGGAGATGGCTATACTGACTATGGCCTTGTGATCGCCCATGACACTGGAAGGCCCTATGAAGAACGCCAAATTGCGGAGAAGCTAAAAGCCTTTATTCAAGAAGCCGGGCTTCCGCCTGTTGTCTTTCACAGCCTCCGGCATTTCAGTACAACGCTCAAGCTCCAGATCAGCAACGGCGACATTAAAGCTGTCCAGGGAGATACCGGCCACGCGCAGGCTCGAATGGTAACCGACCGTTATGCTCACATCACCGATGAGAGCCGTCAACACCTGGCCCAGCAAATGGAGAAGGATTTTTTCCATCGTTCCACTGCTCCAGCTTCGCCAGTTTCCCCTTCTCAAGATGCCGATATGCAGGCCCTGTTGCCGTTGCTACAGAAAAACCCCGATATTGTCAAACTTCTCATTGCAACGATGAAATAGAAAAGCTCCTGAACTTGGTTTGTTGGAAAACCTGTTGGAAATCGCGGTTTTCCAACAAATATCCAAAAAATTAAAAAGCCTCGAACCCCTTGGCTAAACAGTGATAAGGAACTAATTCACTTATCAACTGTTAGCTGACGGTACCGGGGTGCATACGGACAAATCCCGTCTGATTTCTAACAGGAAGTCAGACGGGATTTTCTATCTTATAACGAATTATGGAGGACATACCATGAAAACTCTAATATCTTGTGCCTACAACATGGATAACTGCTGTGTGGAACTGAAATTTACCGATGGCAGCATGATTGCGATTGATACCATTGCTGTTGAGAACGAGGTTGCCGACAATATGTATCAGCGGTCGGAGCTGGACTGGTTAATCTACAACAAGCCGTTGGAATATGCACAGTTAGTACTCAGCAACGATTTAGTGCAGTATTTGCAAGGAATAGCGGAACATCGATTAGCAGATTAAACAGCAAAAGAAGCCCGTAAACATCACTTGAGCTACGGGCTTCTTTTATTCGCTTATAATTGTCATCCTATCGGAACTACCGGTACTTCGGCAGGCTTATGCTGAAACTTTCCGTACTGTACCTTCATAGAGTCAGTGGTATACTACTCTATAGGATCGAGGTTATCGGTCGCTACAAGCACAATTTCCGGAGTTTTTCTTCCGCAATGATATCACAGGATTAGTTGTGTTCTCCGCACTCGTGGGCATGCTCGTGCTGGTGGCAAATAGAGCCTGTGGAGATCAGCTCACCCTTAAGATAGGTTTCCACAGCGACCTGTGCCTCTCCCTGAACACCGACGATGACCTCCACACCACGCTCGTTGAAGATATCTACTGCTCCGCCGCCCATACCGCCGGAGATAATGACCTTTGCACCGTTGTCTGCCAAAAAGTTGGGCAGGAAGCCGGGGCGATGGCCGGGATTGGGAACGGAATTGACTGCAACGATCTTGTCGTCGGCGGTGTCAAAGAAGATGAAGTTTTCACAATGACCGAAATGTCCGGCCACCTGAGTTCCCATAGCTGCTACTGCGATTTTCATAGTAATTGTCTCCTTTTATTGATTTAACAGTTGAATTGTGTTTTCAAATATATCCTTCAGTGCGTCCCGTGCCGGACAGTCGATGTCAGCAAGGGACAGCCCTTTGTTGATGGCTTTAGATGCACTTTTGTCATAGGGAATCTTCCCCACAAAGGGGATGTTTTCTCTTTTGCAGAAATCTTCAATGGCCTTGGTGTTTTCGGGACTGACATCCCATTTGTTGACACAGACCGCCAGCTTTGCCCCGAAGGCTTCGGCGGTTTTGCAAAGGCGCTTCAGGTCGCTGATACCGGAAAGGCTCGGCTCCGCCACAACAAGCACCAGATCCATGCCGCTGACCGATGCGATCACCGGACAGCCGATGCCGGGGGAGCCATCGATAATGGCAAGAGGTGTTTCCGGAGCATTTTTCAGCATAGCCATTTTTACATCCGTGACCAGCTTGCCGGAGTTGCCACGCCCCATTTTCAGAGTCGCTGTGGAGAATACACCCTCCGACAGATACAGCTCCTTGCGGCCTGCCACATCGGTATGCAACGTAACAGCCTTTTCTGGACAGACATGGGCACAGACACCGCATCCCTCGCAGGCATATTCGTTGACGGCATAACCGGTGGCGGCTTCTTCGATGGCATCGAATCGGCAATGGCTTTGACAAATACCGCAGCCAATGCATTTTACCGGGTCGATCACCGCCTTGTCGCCTCCGTAAAAATCAGAAACGGCGGGCTTAATTGTCTGCTCATACACCAGATGCAGATTAGGTGCATCCACATCACAATCCGCAATTGCCTTTGCCTGTGCAAAACGGATAAAGGCTGCTGCTGTTGTTGTCTTGCCGGTGCCGCCCTTGCCGCTGAGGATCAGAAGTCGTTTCATACGGCACCTCCGATCTTGCAAAGCAGCTCCTCGAACAAACAGCGCATCTTCTCGTCTGTTGCTGCTGCAATCTTCCCGTCCGCTGACAGCGCTGCAATTTGTGGGTCATAGGGAATCCTTGCAAGGATCGGCAGATCCTTTTCCTTGCAAAACTGTTCCATTAGTTCATAGGGTGTGTCCTGTTTGTTGATGACTACACCGCACTTTTTTCCCAGCAGCGTCACCAATTCGTGAACCATTTGGAAGTTGTGAAATCCAAAGGCAGTAGGCTCTGCTACCAACAGGCAGTAATCTGCATCCGTCACGCTCTCCATCACGGAGCAGGCGCTGCCGGGCGGACAGTCGATAACGGTAAATCCATCCGCCTGTCTGAGCGCTGCACGGATCACCGGGACGCCGGTCGCCTCGCCGGGGTTCAGAATTCCGGTCACAACCTTGATGTTTCCGTGCTTTCCCACTTCAAGCGTACCAATCGCTTTCGGTTCCTCTGTTATGGCACGCTCCGGGCACACCAGCATACAGCCGCCGCAGCTGTGGCAGACCTCGGAGAATACCATTGGTTTTTCTTTGATATACATTAAGGCATGGAAACGGCAGAATTCCACACACTGCTTGCAACCGGTACATTTTTCTGCATTGAACTCCGGCAGCAGCGTACTGACAATTTCTGTCTGCGTCTTTTCCGTCTTCAGAAAGAGCCGCCCGTTGGGTTCCTCCACATCACAGTCGATGTAGGTTCCCTCTGCTGCCGCTGCGATCAGATTTACCGCAACCAGTGTTTTACCCGCACCGCCCTTGCCGCTTAAACAGGCGATCTTCATCTTCCGCCATGGAAGCCGCCGTGGAACTCGGTCAGTTCGCTGAGTTTGCCTTCCTCCAAAGCGGCCAGATCATCCGCTGCGGCTTTGTTTGCGGATTTATAGATTTTCATGTTCGCTGCCTTGAATACGTCTGCAGCATTCTGTCCACAGCGGACGGTGATCAGTATATTCACACCGTTGTCCACCAAAAACTGAGCGGCCTGGATTCCCGCACCGCCATGAGCCTGTGCTGCCGGATTCTCTAAAATGGTATCCTTACCGTCTTCCCGAAACAGGAAATACGGCGCACGAGCCAAAACGATACAGACGTCCTGTTTATTTTCATCCAAAGGAATTGCAATTCTCATTTTTCCATCCTCCTTAATGTTCCGTTGTACACAGCCCCGGCGATGCCGTCTGCATCCGCCGCAGCCGCAATATTCTTCGTTTCCGTCACAGAGCTGATAGTCGCCCCCCTCAATGCGAAGGGATAGACCGTCCACCAGTGCATCTGCCAGCTTCTTTCTTGCGGAGTTGTAAATCATTTGCACGGTGGTCCTGGCCACCTGCATATAGGTACTGCATTCCTCTTGGGAAAAGCCCTGCTTATCAATGAGCCGTATTGCTTCATATTCATCCACAGTCAAAATCACGGCAGATTTGCAGGGAATATCTCCCACAGGACGGAACTCCCTAGTTGTTGGCATCTGACATACTTTCCTGCATTTTCTCGGTCTTGGCACAGCATTCACCTCCTTCATCCGTACTGTGTCGTACTTGCATCTTAATTATACCGCAGTTTATGGCATATGTCAATATCGTTGTTGACATATGCCATAAAAATTATACGATACACAGTACAGGGCAAGTGCGGTATAGGCTTTGAAACATACTTTCCAATATGGAATAAATTGAATACTTTTCTGAACGCCACATGTTACTATGACAATTTTAAATGAAGATAAGTTAGAAACTCTGTAAGATGTTTAATCATAACCACTGGCCATTGTGGCGGTTATGATTCTAATTGTACAATCCGTTATAACAAGGTAGAGGATAATCGTATTCGTAATCTTTGCATAGTGCGATAAATTTCTTTGCTGAAGCTGTTAAAAACTTATCTTTGTGATGAATGATATGAAAATTTCGGCTGAAACTCAACCCATCTACTTTGACAGTACAAATCAAGCCTTGCCGCAGAGCCGGAAGAATCATTCGATGGGGTAAAACGGCAATTCCCAGTCCATTGATTACAGCATTGACGAGTGCGGTCGTGCTCATGGCTTCCCATACCGGTGTAACATGGATACCGGCTTGCGTGATAACACGGTCAAAAACCTCACGTGTACCACTGCCTTTTTCTCGCAAAAGAAATCGCTGTCTTTGAAAATCTTCTATGGATATAACTTGCCCCTGTGCCCAGCCTTTATCCGTACCGCATATAACACTCAGATGATCTTCCATGTAGGCTTCCGAAACGATATTTGGATCATGCGCAATGCCTTCGATCAACGCACAATCCAATTCATTTGCCAAAATTTTTTGTTCCAGACGTTCTGATTGCTCAACGGTAACTCTGACATCAAGCTCTGGGCAGAGTTCAGAGAATGCCTTTACATAGTTCGGTAAAAACTGCGAGCCGATGGTGATGCTTGCACCAATACGGAGAACTCCTTTAGAATCCCAATCACGCAACCCTGTTTCCATATCTGAAAACAAGTCGGATATATGTATCGCATATTGAAGAAAATGCTGCCCCGCATCGGTGATCTGTAATCTTCTGCCGATTCTGTCAAACAGGTGTACGCCGTAATATTGTTCCAGCTCCTTAATGGCAAGGCTGACTGCCGGTTGTGTCATATGCAAAACTTCCGCTGCTTTTGTGGAATTATATCCATTTTCACATACGATACGGAAAATTATCATATGTCGTATCGTCATAAAATGCTCCTTATATTAAAACGCTTATCTTATCTGTTAAATTATATTATTTCCGTTATCAGAAATCAAGAGGTATAATGTTAATAAACACAGAAAGGATGGCGTTTTTAGCAGTGAACAGCTTTCATAAATACAGAGAATTATTTTTCTCCACCTTCAAGTTGAGTGCCTGCACTTTTGGTGGTGGATTTGTAATCATTCCATTGATGCGAAAAAAATTTGTAGAGGAACTTGGTTGGATCGAAGAAGATGAAATGATGGATCTGACCGCAATCGCACAGTCTTCTCCGGGAGCTATTGCTGTTAATGCATCTATTTTAGTGGGGTACCATGTTGCAGGATTTCCCGGTGCTATGCTGACGGTATTGGGAACGGTATTGCCGCCACTAATTATTATTTCAATCATTTCCATGTTCTATCAGGCGTTTCGGGATAATGCGGTTGTAAATATGGCAATGGCGGGAATGCTTTGCGGAGTGGCAGCGGTGATTTGTGATGTTGTGATCAATATGGCAAAAACCATTTTTCAGAAAAAACGACTATTGCCTGTTATCGTTATGCTTGGTTCCTTTGCTGCCGTTCGCTTTTTCTCTGTGAATATCATAGTCATTATTCTTGTTTGTGGGATTATCGGTGCAGCGGATACATGGCATCAAGGAAAAAGCGGAAAGTAGGTGATAAACGGTGATATATCTTGAATTGTTCTGGAGCTTTTTTCAGATCGGATTATTCAGCATTGGCGGCGGATATGCTGCTATGTCATTGATTCAGAATCAAGTGGTTGATATTCATCCTTGGCTGACAATGACGCAATTTGCGGATATTATGACTATCGCTGAAATGACACCCGGCCCCATCGCCATCAACTCCGCAACTTTTGTTGGTATCCAAGTCGCAGGTCTTCCCGGCGCTATCATCGCAACGGTTGGCTGTGTGTTTCCATCCTGTGTTATCGTAATGACCCTTGCCTATATCTATTATCGTTTCCGTGGATTGTATATGGTACAGGGCATTCTTGCCGGTCTTCGCCCCGCAGTCATTGCAATGATCGCATCGGCGGGGATCTCGCTGTTGATTATGGCACTGTATGGGCAGAGAACGCTTCCCAATGATTTGGCATCTTTGGATTTGACTGCCGTAATCATTTTTACTGTTGGCATTTTTGTTTTAAGAAAATGGAAGCCGAATCCGCTTTGGGTTATGGCTGGCTCTGGCGTTGCAGGAATTATCCTGTATTCGCTTATGTAAGAAGGAGGCGCAGTTATGAAATACATGATGAAGGCAGGAATCCTTTATGAAAATGAATCGCAGCTTGCTTTGGCGAGAATAAAAAGTGCGTTGCTCGGTCCGCAAAGGAAGATTCTCAGCATCGCAGGCGAGCTGCTTTTAACGGCAGATGTCCGTTATCTCGATGAAGCAAAAGCCAGTTCCGGGGATGTAAGAAATCGGGGATATATACTGACCGACAACGAAAATCAGTTAGTCGGCTCTGCCCATCCCGGATATGCAGATGGGGACGATCCCGATGTGGTGGGCTGGCCAATTTGCCGAATGCCAAGAGTTGACCATGCCAATATTGTTGTGAACGGCGAAGAATATCTTTTGACCATGCACAATAGCCAGAACTACTCTTTGATAAATAACGCCAATTCTGAGGTTCTCCGCATCATGCACAAGGGCATTGCGGGAGGCTGGACTGTGGAAGATACTTTTGGTTTTGCTCCGGAAATTATTTGTGGTATATTTATTTTTTGCAGATATATAGAGCAAGAAAATGAATTTCTGATTGTGTAGAAAAGGTATCGGTATGAGTAAGTATTTAATCGAAAATCTATTTGGCATAGAGGGTTGGAACATTGCCTGGTATGGCGTTATCATTGCCGTGGGTATGATCTTAGGTGTAATGCTGGCAATTTACCGAGCCAGAAAACAAGGGCTTAAAGAAGATTTGATATTTGACTTTATTCTTCTTGCATTACCCATTGCTATTATCTGCGCCAGAGGATACTATGTCATATTTGAGTGGGACAGTTATTCCGGCGATATTCTTTCCATCTTCAAAATATGGAAAGGCGGGCTTGCCATC